>Ga0310037_10000838_pt1 | contig 17793 bp, 12 predicted proteins | sample Sb_taG_11_FD_200239 | JGI IMG/M metagenome (GOLD analysis project Ga0310037, IMG submission 200239) | Peat soil microbial communities from Weissenstadt, Germany - Sb_50d_3_AS metaG (v2) (version 2) | ecosystem: Environmental > Terrestrial > Soil > Wetlands > Peat | place: Germany: Weissenstadt...
GGTCGAGCGTGCGGCGAGCTGAGGTGCGCGCCCCGCAAGCGTCGGTGAGGAGTGCCGAGGAGGAGGCGCGCGCGCGCGCGTCGGTGATCGACGTTCGCGGGCTGCGCAAGTCCTACGGCGAGCACGAGGTGGTACGCGGGATCGACCTGCAGATCGCGCACGGCGAGGTGTTCGCGTTCCTCGGGCCGAACGGCGCCGGCAAGACCACGACGGTCGAGATCCTCGAGGGGTACCGCTCGCGTGACGCGGGCGAAGTGGAGGTTCTCGGCTGCGACCCGGCGTCGGAGCGCTCTCGCCTTCGGCCGCGGATCGGGATCGTCTTTCAGTCGACGGGCGTCGAGCCGTATCTGACCGTTCGTGAGACGGTGATGATGTACGCGAGCCTGTATCCACGCCGTCGAGCCGTCGACGATGTGATCGAGGTCGTCGGCCTCGGCGAGAAGCGGGACGAGCGGGTCGTGCGGCTCTCCGGTGGGCTGCAGCGGCGGTTGGAGATGGCGATTGCCCTGGTCGGCGATCCGGACCTGCTGTTCCTCGATGAGCCGACGACGGGGTTTGACCCTGCCGCCAGGCGCGAGGCGTGGGAGGTGATCAGGAGCCTGGCCGGGCTTGGCAAGACGGTCGTGCTGACGACCCACTACATGGACGAGGCGCAATACCTCGCGGATCGCGTCGTCGTGATCTCTGCGGGGCGGATTGTGGCGCAAGGGCCGCCGTCGACGCTCGGGCTGCGCGAGAGCAGGGGCGTTCGCATCCGTTACCGACCGCCGAGCGGTTCGGTGCCGCCAGCGTCGCTCGGCGGTGTCGCGGTCGGCGACGGTTTTGTGGAAGTGCGCGTCGACGATCCGGTCGTGGCGCTGCACGACCTCACCGGCTGGGCGATCGAACGGGGGTTGCCGCTCGATGGGCTCGAGGTGATCAGGCCGTCGCTCGAGGACGTCTATCTGGCGTTGACGGGTGAGCCGGAGGGGGGCGGCGAGGGGTGAGTGCGGCGGCGCTGACGCTGAGCCAGGCGCGCTATGTGAACAAGGCGTTCTGGCGGAACCCGGCGCGGGCGTTCTTCACGTTCGCGTTCCCGCTGATGTTCCTCGTCATTTTCACTTCGCTGCTGGGGAACGGCACCGTCCACATCGGCGCGCTCGCGGCGACGGAGTCGACCTACTACGTTGCGTCGATGGCGGCGTTCGGCGTGATCACGGCTTGCTTCAACAACACCGCGATCAGTACGACGTTCAGTCGCGACGGCGGGATCCTGAAGCGGATCGACGGAACACCCCTGCCGCACGCGGTCTTCTTCGCCAGTCGGATCCTGCACTCGATGCTGGTCGCGCTCCTGCTTGTCGTGATCACGACGGCGTTTGGGCACATCGCCTATAGCGCGCACGTGCCGTCGGGTGCCACGTTGCTCCGCTTCCTGGTGATGCTGCTCGTCGGCTCTGCCGCGTTCTGCGCGCTCGGTTACGCGATCACGGCAGTGATCCCGAACGCCGACGCCGCCGCGCCGGTCGTCAACATCACGATCCTCCCGCTGCTCTTCCTCTCCGGGATCTTCATACCGTTCGGCAACAGCACCCCCGGGTGGATCCTGTGGGTCGCGCGGGTCTTCCCCGTCCGTCATTTCGCCGCCGGCCTGCAAGCCGGGTACCTGGGGACGCCATTCCACTGGAGCGATGTCGCCGTCGTCGCCGCCTGGGGGATCGCCGGGCTCCTGCTCTCCGTTCGCTTCTTCACCTGGGAGCCACACAAATAAACGCCTGGCGGGGGGAATCCGGCGCTTACCATGCAGAAGGGCGGGGTGGGAGCTCCGTCAGGGACGACTCTGCGCCGCCCACCCCCGGGGCGTCGGGCCGAGGTCCAACAAGACGATCGCTTTCGTTTCCCGACGACCTTCTCGCGGGCGAGCGCCTTGGCGACAAGAGCATCACGCGCGGCGAGCGACTCGCGCTACCGCAATGCCTACGATGGCAAGCGCGGCCGCCGGCCGGACCGGACGGGAAGGCTCTGGGCGCTCAGGCCCGCGCGCGGCTCGCCATCGCAATGGCGACCTTCCGCTCATTCCGCCCCAGGTCCGGGCCTGCATCGCATCGTGGGAAGGTCCGCCGGATCCGGGGCTCTCGCATCCTCGGGACCGACCGGCAGTGCTGGCGCTTACGACGAGACGCCCGGTGCTCGTCCGCTGCGACAGCGCGGCGGACGAGGAGTAGCACTGACGGCATAGTGCTCGTTGCTCGGGAAGCGGAAGAGCGGACCGTACCCGCGGGTCGCCCGGCCCTGGTCGCAACACGGCGCGGACGTCCCGCGTCCAGTGTCGGTGGCCCCGCGCGGGCGGAAAGCTCGCGGGTCTCGGGCTATCGCTTTCGCGCTTTCGCCCCCTCCGATCGCGCCATTGCATTGGCGACATTCCGATCACGCCGGTCGCCGGCGGCTCGCTATTCCTTTGCCACGGAAGGGAGCGTCAGCGCCGACCGATGCTGACGATCGCTTCGATGATTCACAGCACCTGCACCGGACGCTTGCCTCCAACGGATCGCGCTCGTCGGGAACCCGCGTCTCGTCGGAGCGGCACAGGCGCCGTGCCGGGCGCTCGCTTCTCGCGCATTGCGCAACTGGGGTCCACTCACCTCCGCCGGCGTACCGATACGCCTCGTGCCTATGTAGAGCCTGACGACCGGCGAACCTCGGTGCGCTTCCGCGTGTCGTCCACAGCGGCAGCCGAGCGGGCGATGCGGCCGACCGCTTGATCGACGGCATTGCGGAAGTCTGCCTGCTTGCCGGAGGTCGAGGCGCCGAGCCGATCAGCAAGCACTTGCTCGCTGCTGCTTATCAGACGGAGCAAGACGTTGGCCGACGGTGACGCCGAGACCGCCGGTTGTCGTCCGAGCCGACAATCTCGACACGGATGGTCGACGTCGCCGCGTTCGTGGGGGAGCAAGAAGCGCCGCTGCTTGCTCGCCTTCGCTCATCGAGGAAACGATGAACGCCGAAGTGCATCCATCCAGGGCAACAGGGACGCACGGATTGGACCCTGCGTGCAGCTGGACGTCCCGTTCGCACCAGGATGCGGTCCACCGGCAACGCAGCCGCTCGCTCGGGTCATCAGCCGCTGCGGTCAGCGTGATTCGCGCTGTGTTCACGGTCGGTCCACGCTCGACTGGCATCGTTGAGCAATGGCCACCGTCATTCTCTCCCCGCACCTTGATGACGCGGTGCTGTCGTGCTGGCATGTCCTGACGGAGCGGGGAGAGGTCGAGGTCATAACCGTGTTCGCCGGGGTGCCGACAGAGCTGACGGCCCCCGCATGGTGGGATCAGTACACCGGTGCCGCGGATTCGGGAGAGCGCGTGCGGGACCGCATACAGGAGGATCGGCGAGCGCTCGCCCTGGCCGGACGCACGGCGGTGTACTTGGGCTTCCTCGACGAGCAATACCGAGACGGTGAGCAGCGCCTCGCCCCGCTCACTGAGCAGATCGAGTCACTGCTCCCGCCGCGCGTCCTGATCTACGCCCCGGCCGCGTTCGCCAATCACACCGACCACGGGCTCGTCCGCGCAATCGGACTCCAGCTGCGCGACGCGGGCTTTCCCGTGTCCTTATACGCCGACCTTCCGCACGCGACTCTCCACGGCTGGCCTGCTTGGGTCAAAGGAAAGCGGCGGTCAGCATCGAGGGACCTCGCCGCGGCAACCTGGGAGCACGTGCTCGCCGGAACTGGGGCGTTGGCGCCGACGGTGCATGCGCTTGATGCCGAGGCCCACGAACGTAAGCTCACAGCGGTGAGGATGTATGGCACCCAGCTGCAGGGGCTCGAGGAGCTTGCCGGGCGCTCCCTAAGCGACCGTGAGACGCTTGGCTACGAGGTCGACTGGGCTACGGCCTCGCCTGCTGCAGCAGTCCGGCGCGAAGGTCGTCGTCCTTGAGGTCGGCGGCCACGCGCTCGACGATTGCGCGGGCGGCGGCCCGGTGCTCGTCGGGCTCGTTCACCAGACGGGCCAGGGCAGCGTGGGCCTCCCACCCCACCGATGGGATCCCGTACTCATCGGCAAGCCCGGCTGCGTGGTCCAGCCGCTCGCGGGCCCGCTCGAGCTCGCCGCGCGCCTCAGCACAAAGTCCGATCACAAGCCCGGCGCACGCCGCCGCCTCGCGCCAGCCCGAGCGCTCCGCGGCCCTGAACACTGGAAGTAGCAGCTCCTCGCCCCGCTCGGGTCGGCCGGTCGCCAGCAGCACCCTCGCGACCGCGGCGTAGGCGTGCGCGCCGAACACGAACGCAGTGCCCGGCGGCGCGCTGACCCCTTCGAGGAGCTCGCGGGCACGGGCGCCGAGGGCGCTGGCCTCATCGTCGTCGCCGAGCAGACAGCGCGCCCAGGCGAGCTGACCGAGGCAGCGCGCTATGTCGTTTGGGGCGCCGATTCGCTCCCCGGCCGCGACTCCACGCTCGAGCACTCGGGACGCGGGGCCAGCGGCGCGGAGGTCGAGCAGGGTCGACCCAAGCGTTGCGGCCGCCCATCCCTCCCAGCCGACCTCAGCGCTGAGCGCGACGGCCCGCCGGCCCGCCGACAGCGCGTCCTCGTACGCGCCTCGGCTCCGGTTCAGCCAGCAGCACGCATCGAGCATCAGCACCTCAGCGAGCGGATCGCGGACGCGTCGGTTGATCGCGATCGCCGACGCGAGCCGTTCGTCGGCCTCTTCCCAGCGGGCTGCCCCGAGCGGCACGAAGGCCGCCTCGAGGAGCGTCCATTGCAGGTACCAGAGATCGCCGCGCTCGCGCCACAGCGGCTCGAGCTCGGCGGTCAGCTCCTGGAGCCGGCGTAGGTCGCCGAGTTGCCAGGCGGCCAGCTTGATGCTGTCCATCGCGCGGCCGATGACGATCTCATCGCCGGTCCCGCGGGCCAGTTCGAGCGCGCGCTCGCCGAGCTCCAGCGCCCGATCGAGCTGGAGCAGATGCGAGGAGACGACCGACAGGCGATCGAGCGCGCTCGTCTCGGCCGCGGTGTCGCCCAGCTCGCGTGCGATCTCGAGCGCCGCCTCGTGCGATGCGGCGGCCGCGCTGAGGTCGAATCGAAGGCTGATGATGCCAAGCTCGTTGAGCGCCTCCAGCTCGCTCGCGCGATCGCCGGCGGGTCGCGCGGCAGCGAGGACGGCCTCGAGATCACGCGCCGCGCCGCTCAGGTCGCCGATGTGCCAGCGCATCCTCCCTCGCTGCAGGAGAAGGCCCCGGAGCGCGGGCTCGCGCGCGGGATCGAGGCCGAGCTTCGCGCTGGCTTCGAGCGCCGCGGTGTAGTGCGCCAACGCCGGCTCGACCGCGTAGACGAGCGCCGCGGCGGCGGCGGCCCGCGAGTGGTACTCGTACGCCTTGTGCACATCCCCGGCGGCGGAGAAGTGGTACGCGAGCGAACCCGCCCGCTGCTCAGCTCCGGCCCCGAGCACGTCTTCGATCGCCTCCCCGATCCGCCGATGCAGCTGCGCGCGGCGGGTGAGCGAGACCTGCTCGTAGATCGTCTCGCGGATCAGGGCGTGGGCGAAGCTGTATTGCCCAACCGCGGTCGGCGACTCGTGGATCACTTGCGCGCCGATGGCTTGCTCGAGGCCCTCCGCGATCTCCTCCGCCGTCCCGCCGGCCACGAGCTCTAGGACGTCCAGCGCGAAGTCGTGTCCTGTCACGGCGGCGATCGTCAGCAGACGCTTGCAGCCCTCGTCGAGCCGGCGCAGGCGGCGGAGGAGGAGGTCCTTGACGCTGTCCGGGATCCGCGTCAGGGCATCGTTGACGTCGCCAGCTGAGCCGACGTCGCGCAGCAGCTCCTCGACGAAAAACGGATTCCCCTGCGTGCGCTCAACGATCGACTTCGCGATCGTAGCCGGAGCCGCGCCGCTCAGCTGCGAAGCGACCAACTCCGCGACTTCGCCCTCGCCGAGCCCGCCGAGTGCGACGGTGGCGAGCGCGCGCCCACGGCGTAGCTCGGCGATTGCCTGTCCGAGCGGGTGCTCCTCGTCGACCTCGGTCTGCCGGTAGGTCCCGACGATCAGCAGCGAGGTGCCCTCGGTCGCTCGGACGACGTGCCGCAACAGCAAAAGCGTCGGTGCGTCGGCCCAGTGAAGGTCGTCCAACACCAGGATCAGCGGATGCCGTTCCGCGATCCCGCGCAGCAGCGATGCGACGCTGTCGAACAGCTGGAACTGCTCGCCTTCGGGGGACCCGCCCGTCACGCTCGTGATCGACTGCGGCACCGGATCGGCAAGCTCGGGAACGAGCCGGGCGAGGGCTGGCCGATGCCGGCCCACCTGGAGCCGGAGCTCGTCGAGCGGGGTTTCGGAGGCGTGGTGACGCAGCGCCTCCACAAACGACTGGTACGGGACGATCGACTCCTCGTAGCAGCGCCCGAGGAGGACCACAGCGCCCTCGGCGTGGGTGCTGCGGCAGAACTCGGCGGCGAGCCGGGTCTTTCCGATCCCGGGCTCCCCCACGATCACCGCGACGGCGCGCCGGCCGACGCGAGCGTCTCGCCAGAGTCGATTCAGCACCTCGAGCTCGGCGCCACGACCGACCAGCCGCGCCGGCTCGCCGAGCATCAACGGGGGCGGCAGCGAGACCCTGTGCTCGATGGCCCGTTCCCACACGATCTCGCAGGTCGGAAGCGGTTCCGGGACTCCCTTCAATGCGACCGGACCGCGCGGCCGGAAGCGGAATCCTCCGCGCGAACCGACCAGCCCGCGCACCAGCTCGGAGGCGAGGATCTGGCCGGCGCCGGCGGCGTCGCAGAGTCGCTTGGCGACAACCACGGGGGTACCGAAATAGTCGCCCTCGTCGCGGATCGGCTCGCCCACGTTGAGGCCCACGCGCACGTGGAGCCGGTCGTCGGCGTGGCGTGCGTTATGTCGGTGGACCGCCTGCTGGATGGCGATCGCGCAGCTGACGGCGTTGACCGCGCTCGGGAACGCGACCATGAGCCCGTCGCCGAGGTTCTTCACCTCCTGCCCGCTGTGTGCGGTCGCCACGTCGCGAAGCAGGCCGAAGTGGATGCGTCGGAGGCGCTCGGCCTCATCATCACCGAGCTCCGAGAGGCGCGCGGTTGAGCCTACGAGGTCGGTGAACATCAGCGTGACGATCGGGGCGGCGACCGGCACCTCAGAAGCGCTCGACGGCTCGCGCGGAGTCACGTCGCCGCCGCGGCGCAACTGCTCGGCGAGCTCGCGCGTCGCCCGCGACGGGAGGATCCGCAGCTCATTGCGAAAGCGGCGGGTCAGCTGGTCGTAGGTCCTGATCGCCGCAGCGCGATCGCCGGCCGCGGCCAATCGCCGCATGAGCTCGCGCTGGGGCTCCTCCGCGAGCGGATCGAGCGCGACCTGCCGGCGGGTGTAGTCGATCGCGCGGGCCGAGTCCCCGTCCCGCTCGGCATCCGCGGCCAGCCGCGCCAGTACGCCCGCGACCCGGTCGCGATGCTCGTCGCGGCGCGCATACACCCAGTCATCGTCAAGCCCGGCGAGCAGCTCGCCCCGGTTGAGCTCGAGCGCTTCCCCGAGGAGCCCTTCCTCGACACGGCGGTCGAACTCGGCAACGTCAGTCCACACGAGCGAGTCGTCGGCGAGACCGACCTCGTCCCGGGTGGCGAGGAGGTAACGCTCACCGTCGGGCCCGAGCGCGCGCCGCAGCGCCGAAAGAGCGCTGCGGAGGCTTGTGCGGGCGCTCTCGTCGAGCACATCGGGCCAGAATCGCGCCGCCAGTCCCGAGCGGGCATGCATGCGCCGGTCGAGCGCCAACCAGCCGAGCAACGCCCGGGCGCGCTTGCTCGGCGGCGGCTCGAGCGTGTTTCCGTCGAGCTCGATCGCCAAATCCCCCAGCACCCGGACCCTCAGCATTTCGCGCAAGCGTAGACCCGTTTCACGCTGATTTCGCGCTCCGGACACGCCGAAGTGAGAGGGTCCGCACGATGACCGAGCCACAGCCAGCCGCCCGGACCACCGGGCTGGAAAACCCGCTGCTGCGGACGTTCCAGTCCGCTCTCGGCCGACCCGGAATCATGTCGTTCGGCGCGGGGTTCATGAATCCCGCGGGGTTCGACGTCGCCGGGGTGCGCACGGCGTTCGCGGCAGCGCTCGCCGACGATGCGGCGCCGGCAACGCTCCAATATGGACTGGCGGAGGGCAGCGCGCGGCTCCGGACGGCGATCGTCGAGCGGATGGCCGCGATTGAGGTCCCTGCCACGCCGGAGGAGATCGTCGTCACGACCGGTGCCACACAGGCGCTCGACCTGCTCTGCCACGCGCTCGTGGACCCGGGGGACGTCGTGCTGGTCGAACGCCCGACGTATGTCATGCCGCTCCAGCGGTTCGTGCTCGCACAGTCCCGCGTCGTCTCGGTGCCGTGCGATGGGGACGGGCTCGACCCGGTCGCGCTCGAGGCCGCCATTGTCGAGCACCGGCCCAAGGCGATCTACACGATCCCCACCTTCCAGAATCCCAGCGGGACGACGCTGACCGTCGAGCGCCGCGCCGCGGTGGCAAAGATCGCAGAGCGCTACGGCGTCTGGGTGATCGAGGATGAGCCATACCGCGAGCTTCGTTACGGACCCGATCCGCCCCCGGCCCCGGTTGCCCACCATTCGCGCGAGCACGTGATCTACATCGGAACACTCGCCAAGACGGTCGCGCCAGGGCTCCGCGTCGGGTGGGTGGCGGCGCCCTCAGAACTGGTCGGAACGCTCATCTCGGTCAAGCAAGCGATGGACTTCAACGGCTCGACGGTCGACCAGGCCGCCGCGGCGATCTACCTGCAGAACGTGGACTGGACGCGGCGCACGGCCGAGCTGCGCGCCGTCTACGCCGCGCCGATGCACACGATGCTCGACGGACTCGAGGATGTGCTCCCTCCGGGGTCGGTCTTCGCACGCCCCGCCGGCGGGGTGTTCGCGTGGGTGACGCTGCCGGCGGGCTGGTCCGCTTCGGGACTGCTGGAGCGCGCGGTCGAGCACGGCATCTTCTTCATGCCCGGGAGGGTGTTCTATGCCGATGTCGCCGACGACAGGACGCTGAGGCTGTCGATCTCGAACCACACGCCGGCGAGCGTCGCCGAGGGGCTGACCCGACTCGACGCGGCGATCTCCGCGGCAGGAGCGGTGGCGCGGTGACAGCGATCGCGACACCCCGTGCTCTCGCTCGCGAGCAGACTCGCGCCCGCTACCCGGACGAGACCGGCTATGTCGAACGCAACGGGGTCCGAGTGTTCTGGGAGCGCTACGGCGACGGCGAGCCGACGATCCTGTTCCTGCCGACCTGGTCGATCGTCCACTCGCGCGTATGGAAGGCGCAGGTTCCCTATTTCGCCCGCCGCCATCGCGTACTGACATTCGACGGACGCGGCAACGGCCGGTCGGATCGACCGCTAGAGCCCCATGCCTACGCGCCGTCCGAGTTCGTTGGGGACGCGCTGGCGGTAATGGACGCGACGGGCACCGGCAGCGCTTGGATCGTGTCGCTCTCGATGGGAGCGCCGCGCGCCTTGCTGCTCGGGGCGGACCACTCCGGGCGCGTCGACGGGCTCGTGTTCATCGGCCCCGCGGTGCCGCTGCCGCCCCCCTCCCCCCGCGCGCGCGCACCCGAGACGTTCAGCGAGGTCAGGAACGCGTACACCGGCTGGGAGAAGTTCAACCGCCACTACTGGGTCGAGCACCACGAGGCCTTCCTGCGGTTCTTCGTCGGCCAGATCTTCACTGAGCCGCACTCGACGAAGCACGTCGAGGACGCGGTCGGGTGGGGGCTCGACACCGAGCCCGAGACGCTGATCGCGACGATCCTCGCCCCCAGCATCGACGAGGCCGCGGTTCGTGACCTGGGATCGCGGATTCACAAGCGCTCGCTCGTGATCCACGGCACCGACGACGCGATCCGGCGGTACGAGTCGGGTGCCGCGCTGGCGGAATTGCTGGGCGGCGACCTGGCGAGCCTCGAGGGCTCGGGCCACAACCCCCAGATCCGTGACCCGGTCAAGGTCAACCTGTTGTTGCGTGACTTCATCCAGCCGCGGAGCGCGCCAACCTCGGCTTGGACGCGCGCGAGAGCGCGCCCGCGGAGGGCGCTCCACATCTCCTCTCCGATCGGCCTAGGGCACGCCCAGCGCGACATCGCGATCGCGCGCGAGCTGCGAGCGATCGTGCCCGACCTCGAGATCGACTGGCTCGCCCAGGATCCCGTCACGCGCGTCCTCGAAGCCGAGGGCGAGCGCGTCCACCCCGCGAGCGCAGAGCTCGCTAGCGAGTCGGGACACATCGAATCCGAGTCGGCCGAGCACGACCTGCACTGCTTCCAGGCCTGGCGGCGGATGGACGAGATCCTGGTCAGCAACTTCATGGTCTTCCACGACGTCGTCGAGGCCGAGCCCTACGACCTATGGATCGGGGACGAGGCGTGGGAGCTCGACTACTTCCTGCACGAGAACCCGGAGCTCAAACGTGCCGCGTACTGCTGGCTGACGGACTTCGTCGGCTGGCTGCCGATGCCCGACGGCGGCGAACGCGAGGCGTTCCTGACCGCCGACTACAACGCCGAGATGGTCGAGCACATCGCGCGTTTCCCCCGCCTGCGCGATCGAGCGATCTTCGTCGGCAACCCCGACGACATCGTCCCGGACCCGCTCGGCCCCGATCTCCCGCTGATCCGCGAGTGGACCGAGCGACACTTCGACTTCGCCGGGTACGTGTCGGGGTTCGACCCCGAGGCGTTCGAGGACCGCGAGGCGCTGCGCGCCGAGCTCGGCTACCGCGACGGCGAACGTGTGTGCATTGTCAGCGTGGGCGGATCCGGCGTGGGCGCCCACCTGCTCCGCCGGGTGATCGAAGCCCACCCCGTCGCCGCGACGCAGGTACCCGGGCTGCGCACGATCGTCGTCGCAGGCCCCCGTATCGATCCCGACTCGTTGCCGCGACACGACGGCCTGGAAGTAGTCGGGTACGTCCACAATCTCTACCGCCACCTGGCCGCCTGCGACCTCGCGGTCGTGCAGGGCGGGCTCACGACGGCGATGGAGCTGACCGCCAACCGGCGCCCGTTCATCTACTTCCCGCTCGGGCACCACTTCGAGCAGAACTTCCACGTCCGCCACCGGCTCGAGCGCTACCGCGCGGGACGGTGTATGGACATCGCCAGCTCATCGCCCGAGGCGATCGCGGCGGCGATCGCCGAAGAGATCGGCCGTGAGGTGGATTACCGGCCCGTCGAGACCGACGGCGCGCGGCGCGCGGCGCAGCGCATCGCTGAGATGCTGTGACCCGGGCGCGCTGTCCAGACTCCACGGGCTGCGTCGAGCGCGACGGCGTGCGGGTGTTCTGGGAGCGCTACGGCGACGGCGATCCGATGCGTCTGCTCCTCCCTCCCTGGATGATCATCCACTCGCGCTGCTGGAAGGCGCAGATCCCGTACCTCGCGCGCCACTGTCGCGTCCTGACGTTCGACCCACGCGGAAACGGGCGATCCGATCGACCATGGAATCCGCGGCTCTATGCGGAGCGCGAGTTCGCGGGCAACGCGCTCGCCGTGATGGACGCGACCGATACCGAGCGAGCGGTGCTGGTGTCGCTCTCGAAAGGGGCGCAGCGCCCGCTGCTGCTGGCCGCCGACCACCCTGAACGGGTCCTCGGCGCGGCGTTCATCGCGCCGTTCTTCCCCGTCAGCCCGTTGGGAGGTCTGCGCTGGCGGATCATGGCCCATCCACGACTGCGTCGGGCGCTCTTGATCCGCCCCCCCGGTCGCCGCAGGATGGCTGAAGTTCAACGGCGCACACTGGCGCGCCGATTACTCCGACTTCGTGGAGTAGTTGATGCGGGCGGTCTTCGACACACCGCACTCAACCAAGCAGATCGAGGACGCGATCGGCTCGGCGCTCGAGACCGACGCCGACACGCTGATCGCGAGCGTGCCCGGCGACCTGGCCGCACCGGCAACGCGGCGCGATCAGCTCGCGTTGGCCCGCCGCGTGCGCTGCCCGGCGCTGGTGATCTCGAGCCCCAACGACACGATCACGTCCCACGCGGACGCGAAGTCGCTCGCCAAGGCGACCCGCGGTCGGCTGGTGAGCGTCCCCGACGGCGGGCACTGCCCGCAGGGCCGCAAGCCGGTGGCGGTGAACCTCGCGCTGCGCGACTTCATCCGCGCATCCGCTTTCACGGTGGATTCGCGCGGGCTTCGCGCCAACGGCACGGCTGCCTGAGATCGTCGCCCTCGACAACACCACCGACCAGGAGGTCAACCATGTCAGTCGTCGAGGATCGCCACGAGGCGGATCGCGACATCGAGCAGGTGTTCGGGCTCAACCTCGAGATGTTCCAGCGCGTTCCGGACTACCTGCTTCCCAGCGAGTGGGCGAGCTTCAAGTCGCTGGTGCTCTCCGATCAGACCGCCATCCCCAACAAGTACAAGGAGATGATCGGGCTGGCCGTCTCCGGGGCCACTCGCTGCCGCTACTGCGCCTACTTCCACGCCGAGGCCGCACGGCTGTTCGGCGCGACCGAGGACGAGATCACCGAGACAGCCCTGATCGCCAAGAACACCATGGGCTGGAGCACATACCTGAACACGCTCCAGTTCGACTACGACCGCTTCACGAGCGAGTTCGACCAGGCCGCCGCCCACATCCGTGAGCAGATGGCCGTGGGGGCGCCGGCCTAGGAGCTCACGACAGCGGCTGGCCCGGCGCGCTGTAGCGTTCGGGTCAGCCGCCGGCCGCGGGCTCTTCGGCCAACCGCGCGCGGGCTCGGTCGAAATCGCCCAGCACCCGCTCGAGGATCTTCACCGCTTCGGCCGGCGGTGGCTCCGGCGCCCCTCGCATCGCCTCGAGCGCCATCCGTGCAGCGGCGACCAAGGCCGACAGCTCCTGGCTGGTCGCGGTGACCGTGAACACATTCTCGCGGACGCGCTCGACGCGCATGGAGGCATTTTGCCGGTTCGCGAGTGCCCAGGTCCCGGTAATCAACTCGGTGCGAGCCTGGGCGACTGGGCGATTCATTTCGAGGTCCCTTCCTTGTGCGGCGGAGCGCTCGTGGCAGCGGTCTTGTCCGTGCGCAGGTACCCACGTACGTACGCACCTTGAGGTCGTCGTTTGCTCGAGTACCGATGAACGAGCAAACGCCGCCGCCGCTGCTTCCCCAGCGAACGTGGGCACGTCACTCGGCCTGTTGCTGGCTGCTGAGAAGGACGCGATCCGCTCCTCAGGGAGCAGGCGCGGTCGCGAGTTCGCTTCGCCGGCGAGCGGCACTCAGGCCCGGAGCACCTGCTTGCCGAACTCGCGCCGGGCTGCAAGCGCCGCCTCTGCCGCTTCGTCAGGAAGGCGGTTGTGATGGGCATCAGTTGCGGTTTGGACGAGCACCGGCGGTCTCGGCGTCTCCGGCGACGAGCGTCTCGCTTTGGCACGTCAGCAGCAGCCAGCAAGTCTTGCCGGGTGCCGGGAGGCCACTCGCCGGGCGTTCGTGCAACTCGACGATGGCGGCTCGTGGCATGCCTGCGTGACCGTCGTCCTCGCCCAGCGTGCACGGATCTACGTGGAAGGAGAGCGTGCGTCTACGACGCGCAGCTTCGTCAGCGGCACGAACAGGATCCGGGCGGCGGCATCCAGCGGCGGCTCGATGATCTCGATCATCGCCGTGTCGCCTGGGCGGAGCTCGAGCACACCGCCACGGGCGCCTGCCGGGGCTTCGTCGACTGGCTCGGTGAGCTCAACGACGTCAAACTCGGCAATGCGCTGGATGATAGCCATCGCTCAATGCTAGAGGCTGGTGTACGCAGTCACGAGCCTCGGTGGCGCCGACGCGTCCGCGTAGTGCCAGCTGAGCGTGACCGGCGCGGTGCGCTCGCCGATTGTGACCTCGACCTCGACCCCGCAAACGATGCCCTCGGCGCCCTGTCGCGCATGGTTGCGACTCGCGCCTGCGGCACGGCCATCGCGATCGCCCGCCAGACGCGTCCGCTGTCCTCGACGCCGACCTCGAAGACCCGCTGCCACTCGGGGCCGTGACCTCGCTCCGCGAGGATCCAGCCTTCGAGCTTGATCTGCTCATACCAGGCGTCCTCGGCCCGCGGCAGCGGATCTCCAACCTTGGGCGGCCAGTTCATTGGCGGAACGGTAGAAGCGGGGATCGGCGCTTGCGCTCTCGAGCACGACCGGCGGTCTCGGCGTCACCGTCGGCCAACGTCTTGCTCCGTCTGATAAGCAGCAGCGAGCAAGTGCTTGCTGATTGGCTCGGCGCCTCGACCTCCGGCAAGCAGGCAGACTTCCGCAATGCCGTCGATCAAGCGGTCGGCCGCATCGCCCGCTCGGCTGCCGCTGGGGACGAGACGCAGCAGCGACTCGCCGTCCGGCATACGCCACGGGCTGCATAAGCAAGAGCGCGCCGGTAGGGGACCGTGAGGCCGACGACCCTGGCTTGCGCAATCGCGTGGAAGCACGCGCCGGCGACTCACGCGCGGAGGTCGAGAACTCCGTCGCGCACGCCGCTCCTGCTCTCCGAGAAAGCAAGCGTCAGGACTTGTCCGCCCCTCACTGTTTGCTCGCTCGTGCCTTCGCCCAAACTCAGCTGTGTCGCCGCTCGGAGTCGGACGATTCCTTTTCGCTCTGCTGCCGGCTCGATGCGCGCTTCTGCAATGGCGACATAGCAGAGTGTCCGCGACGGTCGGTGCCGGACGATCGCAACGCCACGAATCCGTTGGCCATCCCACCCAGGTCCTCCTCGGGTCGCGGGCCCGGACGGCTGCGCGGTGCCACGACCACGTGCCACCAAGCAGCTGCGACCGAACCCTGGTGGACTGGCCACCACCTCAGGAGCCAGGGCACCTCGAACTCGCGCCCTGCGCGGACTATCGCCTCAGCGCGCACGGTCTTGCCCAGAATCGATCAGGCCACCGCACGCTCGCGCAGCCGTCTCGATGGAGCGTCGGGGCAGCGACCGATCGGCCGACGCCCCCGACCAACGTGTGCGTCCCGGGTTAGCTGTGCTGCGGGATGCTCGCGACCGCCTCTTGGTACATCCCCATCATGCGGGCGAGCCCCTCGTTCGTGTAGCCCTCGATGTGGGAGATACCCTCGACGGATAGCTGCGCCTTGATCGTGCTTCGCTCGAACTCCTCATCGGCGCGCACGGCATCGATTTGCTCGGCGGTTCCTCGCAGCAGCATGCAGCCTCCGAGATCATTATTCGGCGCCATCAACGCGACGTCGAAGCTCTCGATCCGACCCTCATGCTGCATGCGCCCGAACAGGCCAATCGCCTCATTGAACGCCTCGACGGCACGCTCCTCGGCGCCCCGCACCGGGTTGGTCCAGCTGATGAACAGGACCCGATCGGCCATGCCGACCTCCCTTCGTCGTGTGCCCCGGCCCCGGTGGCCCGGGCCGGGCGAGACTCTCTCATCCTCAGCCACAGAAATGCGAAAAGATCGCCCGCTCCTGCCACCCGCATTCGTCCGAGAGGAATCGCCACGCGCGGCGCGAACCCGACGAGCGCTCACGTAGGGGAGTCGCCCCCAGTCGACCGGCCCGGACGAGCGCAACGGCAACGGCGCAGCCACGCCGAGCGTCGCGTTGGCGCGGCCCCTGTTGTCCGATACCGGTCGCGCTCCGACGGCTTTTGCGCGGGTACCGGACTGCTCCTTTCGTGTGGCATAGGAGTAGCGGTGTTCCCGCTGGGGTGGCATCACCAAAAGCACTCGCCGCCTCGCCATGGTCCGACAACGGGAGCGATCGTCAGCGTCGACGACCGGCCGCGCGTGAAGAGGGCTACGCGACTCGCCGAAGTCGCGCTGCTGGATGACGCCCGAAGCGGACGCCCGCTGCTCCACACCCTCCAGCAGCGCCTCCGCCCCGTTGTCGCGACGATTCCGGCCGACGCAATCGTCGGCGTGGCGCCGATGCTCGCCCGATCCGGGACGAGCGCGGTGTCTGCCCGGGCGCTCGCGAGGCGGGCCAAAAGGAGCCCAGAAAGGGATAGTCCAGCCGCGCGATCGCAGAGCGTGCCTCACGCGAAAGGGATGCCGAGGCGTAGTAGTTGCCAGAGAACCGGATGCCTCCCCGAGCCATCGCCACGAACTATCTCAAGGTTCCGGAACTACATGGCATCAGAATAACGTCAGTTTGTCCTTGACACGCAAGAACGAGCGGCGTAGGCTTTGTTCTGAGATCGAACAAACCTGGGTCATAAGCACGACGCTTTACGTCTCCTTCGGGATAGACGTCCGGGTATCGCAGCCAACCTTTTAACGGAGGGGGTGGATTCCGTGCATTGCCGGAACGACGCGCGCGCACGCGCGTCAATGCATACCGAGAGCCGGGTCTTGATGCCTGGTCAATCCGGTGACCTATTCGATGAGCACTCTCTGGTCGCCCGACGCTCTTTGCCGACATCTGGGCTCAAGGGATGGGCAGCCCTCGTGCTGGTGGGTTTCTGCGTGACCGTCAGCGCATGCGGTTCGACGGCGGGCCCGAATCCTTCTCCTTCGCCTGCCACAACCACGGAGCCACCGGTGCCAAATTCGGTGCCCACCACGACCGCGCAGCCGGCGAACGCCCTCCCAGGCGGTCTGGCCGGCGAGCTCGAAAGCCAGATGGACAGCCTCGAAGGCGCATGCAGCTTCGACGTGACGGGTAACTCTGCCGGCTGTGTTGCAGCCGCCGACAGTCTTGTCGCAGCGATCCTGCAAGATCAGAACTACGTTGACCCCGGCAGCACGGTAGGCCAGGACCTCGCCACCGTCTTGGGCGCCGCCCAGGGCGTCGATGGAGCAACCGGCGACGTTCCTGACGCGCTCTCCCCAGACGCCAGCCAGCTTGCGGCAGACAACACGGCCGCTCTCGCAACCGACGGGTAAGTCAACCGACCGACGAGGAGTGACTCATGACCACCCATCATTTGGCCCCCGCGCATGGGGGCACGCCGTCCATCGCTCGCCGGCCCCTCGTCGCCGGCCGCACTCATACGTTGGCTGAGGAGAACTAAATGGTGCTAGACGACCAAATTACCGCGTTCAGGAAGGCCATCAACGTCGTGGTTCCCGGTTCGGGACCAGTTACCGACCTCATCGCGGCCTTGATCGGCCTCGGGGCGGTGCGAGACGCCCAGCTCAATCGTCTTGAGCTGAAGATCGACGACGTTCGCGACGCTCCCTTCAAGCGGGGGCAGGCGCTGCTGGCAGAAGCGCGCGCTCTCGGAGGAAACTCCAATGCCCTGTTAGGGCAAGCTGCCGACAAGTTCGGCGACGCTCACGCGACGTACCAGCGCGAGCCTGAACTCTCATGCTGGGCAGCGATGAACGTCTCGAGCCTCCAATATGCCCTCGGCAACCGGGCCAGCGCCCAACACTGGCTCGTGAAGGCGCACACCGAAGCAGTGAAGGCAATCGAAGCGCGGTGCGCGATGGCGGGACGGGTGTCAGTCGGCAAGATCACCGTGCCCACCGAGCAAGCTGCTGCCGGGTCAAAATGGGTCGCCAGCGCTCTGGCCGGAGGCGTCGGACTCATCGTGTTCATTCTCCTGACCGGAATCGCGGGGCCTAAGATCGGCGCCGCCGCCGGTGTAGGAGGATTTATCGCCTCGTTTTTCGTCGCTGGAGCAGCGTATTCAGGCTTGGAGTCGGCAGGCAACGCAGCGACGGAGGCTCTCGAGCGCAGATACAACCAGCGGCTGGCCGCGGCGCAGCAACTCGCGGAATTTGTCCTCGCATCGGAGACGTTTGGAACCGAGCTCAACTTGAACCAGACCACGATGCCTCGTTATAAGCTGGAGGCGGACTCGTCCTCGCTCGAGATCAAGTACCTACAAATTA
>Ga0310037_10000839_pt1 | contig 17788 bp, 17 predicted proteins | sample Sb_taG_11_FD_200239 | JGI IMG/M metagenome (GOLD analysis project Ga0310037, IMG submission 200239) | Peat soil microbial communities from Weissenstadt, Germany - Sb_50d_3_AS metaG (v2) (version 2) | ecosystem: Environmental > Terrestrial > Soil > Wetlands > Peat | place: Germany: Weissenstadt...
CGGCGACCGCACCGACTCGGTCTCCATGTCGAGCCACCGCTCGGCCCGGAGGATCGTGGTCTCGCTCATGGTTGGCGCCCTTCCGGTTCGTCTGGTGGCGTTCGATTCCTCGGGACACGATCCGAGGGCCGCTGTCCATCGGCCGGGTCCCTGGTCAGGGCGACCACCGTACTGGTGGCCCGGTCACCCGTCCCAGGGCACCCGGTCCGAGGCGAAGTAGGCCCAGCCGCGCCGGTCCCAGAGGACACGTTGGGCGGCGAGCCGCTCCCGGTATTCGTCCCAGTGGGAGATCGGCGGTTTCGACCAGGCCCGTTCGGCGATGCCGGCCAGCCGCGGGAGCAGCATGAACTCCAGCTCCGCTCCGGTTGCGAGCGTCTCGGACCAGATGGCCGCCTCCACACCGAGGATCGCCGGACCGATGTCCGGGACCTCGGCCAGAGCCGCCCCGGGGTCCCATGCGAAGGCGTCCTCGACGGTGGCCCGGGGGTAGGCCGAGAGCCCGAGCCGGTCGCGCATCGGTCGCTGCTCGGGCCGGACCGAGTGCTCGAGATAGGGCCGGTCGAGGTAGACGCCGGCGGCGGGCGACAGGAGCACCGACGCGCCGCGCTCGATCGCGCCGAGCAGCTGGGACCGAGCGTTCCTGACCGACTCGGCGAGGTGCACGACGAGCTCAGTGGGCGCCGGGGACCCGTCGGGCAGCTTCAGGTCGCCGCTCGCGATCGCGGCGAGGGACTCCTCGATCGCCGGGTCGAAGGCCAGCCAATGTTGGATCACCTCCCCGCCGACCAGGTCGGTCGACGCGCCCTCCTGCCAGGTGACCGGTGTCTTGCCAAGCGATCGGACGATGTCGCGTGCCCGCTCGACGAACCGTCGGTAGGCGTCTGCGGGCATGCCGACGGCCTCGTCGCCGCCGATGTGGAGGTACTGCCCAGGCGATACGGCTGCGACCTCGGACAGCACGGTCGAGACGAACTGCATCACGCCGGGATGGTCGGGGTGAAGAAGGTTGGAAGGCCGTTGCCGACCCGAACCGTCCGACTCCGCGAGGTCGGGGTATGCCGCGATGGCCGCCGCCGCGTGGCCGGGCATGTCGATCTCGGGCACGACCGTGATGCACCGCGCCGATCCGTAGCGGACGATCTCGGCGAAATCGTCCACGGAGTAGGCGCCGCCCGGGTGGTTACCGAAGGCGCGCTGCCCTCCGATCTCGGTCAGCCGCGGAAGGGACGGGATCTCGAGACGCCAGCCCTGGTCATCGGTGAGGTGGAGGTGGAGCACATTGCACTTGTAGAGGGCGAGGATGTCGAGGACCCGCTTCACCTGGGCCAGGTCGTAGAACGTCCTGGCGACGTCGAGGCTGAGGCCCCTCCAGCGATACCGCGGCGAGTCCGAGATCGCGAAGGGGCCAATGACATCTGGCTGCGCACTGGCCAGTTGGCGACACGTGGTGAGCGCCCGCGCGACGCCGACCGGGGTCGAGGACTCGATCACGACGCCCTGTTCTCCCAGTCGAAGCGAGTAGCTCTCGTCGCCCGGGTCCCCGCCTTCGTGGAGCGTGATGTCGAGTGCGGCGGCATCGACCCCATCGGGGCGGTACCAGTCGGTGCCGTCGGCGGCCATGTCGGCGGCGACCGTCTCGACGACGGGGACGAGCGCGGGATCCACCCGACCCGGGCGGACGCCGCGTCGGAGGTGCAGCGGGCCACCGGGGAGCGCCTCGAGCCGGACCGGGAAGGGGATGAGGGGGATCACCCAACCCTCACCGTGGAGCCGGGCTGATGTGGTCGAGCCGGGAGCCGGTGACCACCAGCACTGGTCGGATGGCGGGATCGAGCGCGACGAGACGGGCCGGATAGCCCGGGGCGATCCTGCCCCTCCTGTCGGCCACACCGAGGCACTCGGCCGGGTAGAGGGTTGCCATCCGAATCGCCTCGTCCAGGGGCACGCCCAGTTTCTCGACGCACCAGCGCACTCCAGCGACGAGCGGGACGGCGCCTCCAGCCAGGTTGCCCTGTGGTGTCACGCATCGATCGCCGGCATGGGTGATCTCGAGCCCCTCGAGGAGGAACGTCTTCTCCGACCCGCCGACCGGTGGCATCGCATCGCTGACCAGCATCGAACGACCCGCCGCCTTGGCCGCCAGGCTGAAGGCCAAGGTCTCGTCGGCCAAGTGCTGTCCATCGGCGATGAACCCGCACCAGACCCGTGGATCGGCGAGCAGCGCGGCGACGGGCCCGGGCTCGCGGCTCGCGATGGGGGGCATCCCGTTCCAGACGTGCGTGGCGGCCCGCAGACCCTCGTCGATGGCCCGGCGTATCTGTACAGGCGTCGCCTCCGTGTGCCCGGCCGAGACCACGGCTCCCCGGGCCACAAGTTCGGCGATGAATCCCGCCGGCACAACCTCGGGGGCGAGCGTCACCACCGTCGGGCACGACCCGGCCGTCGACGCGAGGTCATCGAGGAGCTGGTCGTCGGGGTCGTTGCGCAGGAGAAGGGGGTCGTGGACCCCGCGTCGAAGCGGGCTCAGCAGCGGACCCTCGAAATGGAGGCCGAGGAGACCGTCGATCCCGAGCGCAATTGCCTGTACAACAGCTCGAGCGGGGTCCGTCAATCCAGCTCGCGGACCGGTCACATAGGTCGCCAGCAGGTCCGTCGTTCCTTGGCGCCGGTGGGCGTCGACAATGGTCGCGAGTCCTTCGGGCGACGGAGAGTCGTTGAAGAGACGGTCTCCGCCGCCGTTCACCTGGAGGTCGATCAGCCCAGGGGCCAGGCTGCATCCGGTCAGCTCGATGATCTCGCCAGAGAAGCGGGGCTCGTCGAACTCGGTCGGCAATGAGGAGATCGCCCCCTCCTCGATGACCACCGCACGGTCACTCAGCACCTGGTCCCCGGTGTAGATGGTGGCCCCGGTGAGCGCCAGTCGTCGGGGCTCCGTCATGGCGTCACATCGACGGGGCACATGCGGCCGAAGGTCCGTACGACCACCACGGGCCTGCTCGGCGCTACGTGAACGCGATGGAAAGCGACTTCCACCCGCGCGTGACCGTGTGGTCAAGCTCCGCGCTCGCCAGGTCCACGTCCCAGTCGGGGAACCGCGCCAGCATCTCGTCGAGCGCGACCCGGCCCTCGAGACGCGCGAGAGCGGCACCGAGACAGAAGTGGATGCCATAGCCGAAGCTCATGTGGTGACCGATCCGGCGGTGAATGTCGAAAACGTCGCCGTCGGGTGGGAAGACACGGTGGTCGCGGTTGGCCGCCCCCCGCAACAGCATAAGGGCGCTTCCGGCGGGCACCGTCTGGCCGTAGAGTTCCACGTCGCGCGTCACGTACCTGCACCCGTTGACCGACGGCGGCTCGAACCGCAACACTTCCTCGACAGCGTTTGGCAGTAGCGAGCGGTCCTTCGCCAGCACCCGCCGTTGGTCGGGGTGCTCGCCGAGCAGTTTGATGCCCCAGCCGATCATCCGGCTGGTCGTCTCGTTGCCTGCGGATGACAGGAGGTTGACGTAGACGAGGATCTCTTCGCGGGTAAGCCTGCGCACCGTTCCGACTTCGTCCTCGAACTCGACGTTGAGGAGCGCAGTCATCAAGTCGTCGGCCGGGCGTCGAGCGCGCCAGTCGAGGTAGTCGCCCCAGAACGTGGCATCGCTCATGGCGCCCGCTCTGTACTCCGACGGCTTGCCGGGCTCGCGAGCCAGCCGTTTGCTGCCCTGCTGGCGAATGGCCTCCTGGTCTTGTTCCGGAATACCGAGGAGCATTCCGATCACTCGCATCGGAAGCTTGGATCCGAGCTCGGCGATCACATCGAAGCCCCGGCCGCCGACGAGCGGGTCGAGGAGCTCGGCACAGTAGCGGCGGACGTCCGGCTCGAGCTCGTTCATTCTCTTCGGGGTGAAGACGCGCGAGAGCACGCCGCGATGGGCGGTGTGCACGGGTGGGTCCTCCATGATGAAGAACCCCTTCGGCGGCTCGTACCCCGACTTGATGGCTTCGAGCACTCCGCCGCGGGCCGAGCTGAAGGTCGTCGGGTCCGCGAAGCTGGCCTCGACATCGTGGAACCGGCTCAACGCCCAGAAGTCGTAGGTCTGGTTGTAATAGAGGGGCGCTTCCTCGCGGAGACGCCGAAACACCGGGTACGGGTCGGCGTAGATCGCCTCGTCGTACGGGTCGTAGAAGACATCGCTCCCCGTCGTCGTCGCCATTGCGAGTCTCCCGGACCGTCTGTGGACCGCGAAGGTAGCAGTCGTCGCTGTCCTCACGACGCGGACTCGTCGGCGCAGAGCCGTGAAGTCTCTGGGTAGTTCACCACGACCCCGCCTTCGAACCACCTCGCGCCAGGCTCTCGCTGGCCTTCCCAATCGCCTCTCTACCAGCGAAAAGACTCAAGTCAAATCCCTCGACCGAATAGAGTTCATCGGTGGCTTCGTCTCAGAGTTCGCCGCGCGAATTGAGCAATTCGATCGTTGGCGCGCTCTTGGCACACGTGCGTCGGATGGGTGGTGACGCGTCAGTGCTCAGGCTCCTTCAGGAGGCAGGCGAGTCTCGAACGCCAAGCGAGCTCGAGGACCCCAACAACTGGAGCGGCTACGAGGAGACCCGCAGGCTCTTTGCCTCAGCGGCGAAGCTGTTGAATGATCGGGGTCTTGGTCGCAGTGTCGGTGAGGCGCTCTTCAGCCGATACTCCTCTTCTGGGGTCCTGGAACTCCTTCGGTCCATGGAGCACCCCGGGGAGGTGTTGCGGCTCATCTCGGAGGTGGCCACGAAGCAGTCGACCATCACGACCATGGAGTGCGTCGAAGTTGACGAGCGCCATGGGGTGGTGGTGGCCCAGACCAAGGAACACATCAAGCGGGATCAACTGTTTTGTGATTACACGGCCGGCGTGCTCTCGGGGGTCCCGACCATATTCGGGATGGCGCCGGCAACGGTGCTCGAGACCGAGTGCCAGAGACGTGGCGATCGACACTGCCTCTATCAGGTGAGCTGGGATCCGAACACCGCCGCCGATCTGGCCGCACAAGTCCAGTTCATGAGGACACAGATCACCGCCCTCACAACTCGTTTCGAGGCTCTCGAGCAGATGGCGTCTGAGCTGGCCTCGGTGGCAGATGTCGATGAAGCCCTTCAGTTGATCATTGAGCGTGCCGGTGTGGCCATCCGTGCACCGCAGTTCCTTCTGGCGGTCCGGCTCCCCCGGGAGAGTCTTCTCAGGATTCACCACGTCGGGCTTCAACCGAACGAGGTGGCCAAAATCGCCGATGAGGTTCTTGCAGACCCGCTCGACGATCACGCCGGCTCACGACTCATCGTCGATGTGACCTCCTCTGCACATAACTACGGTCGAATCGCGGCGCTGTATCCAGAGAGATACCGCTTCCTTCCAGAAGAACAAAAACTCTTCTTGGCCTATGCGGGTCATGCTGCTGCGGCGTTGGACACGGCTGCGGCACTCGGTGAGGCAAGAGAACGGGCCGAAACCCTTGGAGCGCTCTTCGACTTGGCGACTGCTCTGTCGGAGGTGGGAACCGTGCAAGCTGTGGCCGAGCGCCTGGCGCAGGCGCTGTTGGATGTCGCCGACTGCTGTCAGGCGGCGGTCTTTGTCTTCGAGCCCAACGACGCCATGTTCGTCTGTCAGGGACGGGCCAGTTCGGATCCGCAAGGGTCGGCGCGAAGACGTGCCGATGGGTTCGAGCGCATTGGTATCGATCGTTTCGTGTTGGACTCCATGACCAGCAACCCAACTCCGATCGCCTTTAGCGGGCCGGTTGGGCCCACGGGGTTTGGAGAGATCTCGAAGGTAGCGGGGTTCGAGGCCGGCATCGTAGTTCCGGTCGTCGCAAGGGGCAGGCTCCTCGCGATGTTGGCGGTGGAGGTGGACTACCGCGCGCTAGACGCGACGACGCAGAGCACCGGCAGATCTCGCCTCGACGGCATCGCCAGCATCGCTGCAACCGCCTTCGACAACGCAGGGTTGCTTGACGAGATTCGCCACCAAGCAGGTCATGATCCCCTCACCGATCTCCCGAACTCACGGTTGTTCGAGGAGGTGGTCAACAAGGCTCTTGCCAATGCTGGGCGGGACGGCACCTCTGTCGCCTACTTGTTCGTCGACCTCGATCACTTCAAGCGGGTCAACGACGAGCTCGGCCACCGTGCTGGAGATGTCGTACTGGTCGAGGCAAGCGTGCGCTTGCAGGCCACATTGCGTGCCGGGGACAGCGTCGGCCGACTCGGTGGAGATGAATTCGTCATTCTCATGCCTCGGGCGACGCGAGTTGACCTCGAAACTGTGGTGGGCCGCATCTTGGAGAATCTCGAACGACCGATCGCCGTTGCCGGAACGATGGTGCAGATCACTGCCAGCATTGGCGTCGCATTGGCACAAACAGGCGATACCGGGGACTCGCTTCTCAGGCGTGCCGACAACGCCATGTATCAAGCGAAGTCCGAAGGTCGCGCTCGTTGCTGCTTCTCCGCCTGAGGAGGAACGCCAGTACGCGGACTGCGGGTTCGTCAGCGGCATCCTGGGCGCGCTTCTTGACTGGAATGTAAGTGGGGGTAGCTGGAATCGAACCAGCGACCTCAGCACTATCCGATCGGTCGGGATCCTCTCGGTTGGTGTCGCTGCGTCCCAGGCGGTGTCGTCACTAACTGCGAACGGCGACTAGTGGATGACCGCGAGCCCGCTGGCGATGATCGCAGCGTGGACGACAATGAACCCGGCGTAGAACGACCGGAACGTGTAACCGCGGATGATGAGCCACGCGTCCGGGAGGATGCCCCCGAACGCCTCGCGTGCCGCGATGACCCAGACCACATAACGACACCCTTCCGCCGAACCGACGGCAGCGGCCACGATCGCCACCACCCCGATGGCGAAGAGATCCAGGCCGAAGCACCACTGCCAGTCGACCAGCGCCTTGAATTCGACAGTGTCGCGTGGTGCCGTCCAGGCCGGCAGCATGCGGAGAACTTGTCTGCCGTTGATGGCCGGCAGGAAACGCGCGCCGAGCAGCACATAGAAGCCTCCGACCGCATACATCCAATCCCTCACCGTCCGGCCTCCTTCTTGCCGCGCCTCGTCACGCGGGGATTGCTTGGATGATCGATCTCGGCCAGACGTTGGGCAGGGTCCGGGCCGGGGGATCGGCTCGAACCCGCGGGTCCATCACAGTGGTCCCCTCTGTCGTTTCGACGCGGTCGCGTCCTCTGGTTCGTTTTCAGGAGTCCGCGCAGCACCAGGTCGGTGAGCTCGTCGATCCGGCTCTCGAGGTCCTTCCCTCCCGAGGAGAGTTGCGACAGCGAGTCGATCCCGACGGCGCCGGCGAAGACGACCCGGGCAGCCGCATCGGGGTCGAGATCGGCTCGGAACTCGCCAACGCGCTGGCCGTCTCTTATCAGCTCGGCGATGCTACCGATCGCCTCCGCGAGGTATGAGGAGTAGACGGATCCTGGGGCCGCTTGCAGATTGAACTGCGCCCCCAGCCGGGATATGCAGCGGAAGGAGGGATCCTCTCGGATCAGCTGGGCGCGCCTGCGCATTGACGACACGATCAGATCGGCGCGGCTCGACTTGGTCGGTTGAGTCCGGAGTCTCGACAACATCTCCTGCTGCTTGGCACGGAACGCGGCGAGCGCGAGCTCCTCCTTGGAGGAGAAGTGGAAGTAGAAGGCGCCCTTGCTGATTCCGCTGGCGGAGACGATGTCGTTGAGCGAGACACCGTCGAAGCCGTGTTCGGCGAAAGCGACTGCGGCCGTGTTGACGATGTGGGCCCGGGTCCGCGCGGCTCGCTCTTGCCGGGGCCGCGGCGGCGCCATGTCCTAAATATACCGACTAGTCGGTTTGTTGTCTAGAGATACTGCGCCTGCGGCGCAGCTCGAGGACTCGTGCCTCATTGGCCGCCGGCATCTGGAGCGGCGATGACCTGGGCCTTGGGAGCGCTCTTCAAGCCCTCCGAGTCCCTCGGCCTCGTAACGGGCCAGCCCGACGTGCACGGTCTGGCGTCCCACCCCGATGGCCTCGGTCACCCGGAGTCCGTCTCGAATGACCCCGAAGACGGCTTCGTAGCGTTGTTCCACCTTGCTGAGATCCCTGAGTACTGGGCCACCCCCTCCGCCGCGAGCGGAGGATGGTGGGCAGGTGTCGGGCATCAACCGAACACGTGACGGGGATCACCCGAACACGAAATGTCCGCCATCAGCCGAACTCACGCTCTTCTGACTGGGGCTAGCTGGAATCGAACTTGCGACCTCAGCATTATCAGATCGGTCAAGATCCCCTCGATTGGTCTCACTGCGTCCCAGGTGGTGCCGTTTCCCCAAGTGAAACGTCCTTGAGGCCAAAGCGAAAAGAACGACTAAGGATGGACACGGACCGACTGGGACCTGATTGTTGGGACAGACACATCGTCGCGATCGAGGCGAGTTACGTTCAGACTGGCCCCTCAACCGTTAGCCCAAGGTTCTGCGCGGCGTCCGCCATCCGATGGTCGTAGGTAACGACAGCTCGTAGGTCCGCGCCGACAACCTGTGCCGCTGCGAGGTGGATCGCGTCAAGGCTGCGCAACTGGATGTGCGGGGCCAACATCGCGGCGCGATCGAGGATCTCGGGACCCAGCAGGATCTGGTCGAGTCGCGAGAGTTGACGGCGTGCCTGAGCGAGCGCCCCTGGTCCGCCGATGAGGACCGCTCTGACCACCTCCACTCGCGCAAGCGCGCTCGTCACGAGCTGGTCAGAACGGTGACGACGGAGGAACCGTCGTAGGGCGTTGGACTCGGTCTCTCTTTGGACGAGTTTCACCAAAGCGGACGAGTCGAGGTAGAGCCTCATCGCTCTTGATCACGCATCGCTGCCAGCCGACCGGATGCGTCGATGCCGTAGTCCTGTGGTGCGTCATCGATTACATCGCCCTCACCGGTAGCGGCGAGAACAAGACCACTGGTCACAAGGTCCTGCCACCGGTCCTCATGGGTAGGAACGAGGAGCGCGACGGGCCGCCCTCGATCAGTCACCTCAATCGTTTCCCCCGTCGCAACTCGGGCGAGGTAGCGGCTGGCGTGTTGACGAAGCTCCCGGACCCCAATCCGTTCCATGTGCTACATGGTAGCATGTGAGCTTCCGTATTCAAGCCTGATCGCCTCCCGCCGAGAGGTGTAAGTCGAACACCGAACTGAGCCTCGACATCGAACGGTGTTTCATGCGGTCATCGCCAGCGGCACCGCCTGGTTCTCGAGTTCGTCGACCACGGCCTCGAGCAGCGCCATGGATTCCTCTGCCAAGTAGCGGCGCTTGGCCACCGCCCACTCGTCGTGCTGCTCGCCTCTAGTACCAAACCCGTTGACATTTTCGGACGATTTCGTAAATATTGAAGACTATGAACTCGAAGCTCTGGGGCCTCGTGGACTCGGCTGGAGTTTGGTTGGCCAAGAGCTATGGGTTCCCGGCCATGACCGGGCGCGTTCTCGGCTGGCTCCTGGTTTGCGATCCCCCCGAGCAGACCGCTGCGGATCTGGCTGAAGCCCTGGGGGCGAGCGCGGGGGCTATCAGCGGAGCCACCAACACCCTGGTGCGCTACGGGTTGGCCGAGCGCCTGCGGGTCCGCGGCGAGCGAATGGACCGGTTCCGACTCCGTCCGGAGGCCTGGGACGCCCAGTTGCGTGACCAGTCCGAAGCGGCCACAGCCCGCGGGCTGATCGCACAGGGACTGGACGCGCTGGCGGATGAGCCGCCGGAACGCCGCCGTCGGCTGGAGGAACTTGACGCCTTCTATGCCTTCTGGGCAGAGCGCATCCCCCAGCTATGGCCGGAGTGGGATGCCTACCGCCGCCGGCACCTGGCCCAACTTCGCAAGGCCGACAAGCCCCATGAGAAACATCCGAAGAGAACTGGAGCACCCCGAGAAAGGACCGACTGATGTCTGCCACCATCCAGATTGAGGCATCCGACACCACCCTCTACGGCACCGACAACGGAGTTGAGGGGCCGGCGCTGCTGTTCTTGAATGGCGCATTTGGGAGCCAGCGTGACTGGACCGCGATTGCCGATCAGCTAGGCAACCGATACCGCTCGGTGACCTTCGATGCACGGGGTCGGGGCCGATCTCCTCGGGCCCCTCTGTACTCATTCGATGCCGACCTCGACGACGTCGCCGCAGTGGTCGAAAGCGCGGGTCTGGACCAGCCAATTCTGGTCGGGTGGTCACATGGAGCGGCTCTTGCAGTGCGCTATGCCGCCACCCACCTCAAAGTGGTCCGAGCGCTTGTCCTGATCGACGGGGCCTTTCCCGCGGCGGCGCCAACACCTGAAGAGAAAGAGCAGGCCAGGAAAATCTTCCGCAGGCTAGGGCCTGTCATGGCTGTCATGGCCGCCTTCGGCAGATCGGGGCGGATGTCGGGTGCGCAGGCTGCTGAGATGAATATCGGACTCCGGGTCGTGCTTAGCACGCTGGAGAGGGACTTCGACGCGCTCAACTGCCCAGTGAACTTCGTGGTTGGAACTGGCAAGCACTACGGCTCAACGGAGGAATCCTGCCGGGCCATGCGGAGCACGGTCCAAGCGATTGCGGAGCGCAACCCGAACGTCGCTCTATACCGGACGGTTCGGGCGAACCACACACAGATCCTGTCTCGCTGCCCGGAGGTAGTTGCCGACGCCATCGAGGACGTGGCGTCCAGGACGGGCCGGTCCGCCGCTCAGCGCGAGATCGGTCCTTGAAGCGGGAAAACTGCTGTTCATAGCTGGGATCGCTGCACCTAACTGCCTGCCTGGCCACCTCCCCCGCTCGACAAGAGCGGAGGCCGACGGCCGGGGTGTCAAGGATCACCCGAAACTGCGTAAAGGATCACTCGGAACTATTTCGTCCGGGATCAATCGGAACCACCACGGGTTGTCGGTGGGGCTAGCTGGAATCGAACCAGCGACCTCAGCATTATCAGTGCTGCGCTCTAACCGGCTGAGCTATAGCCCCGGAGACGGACACGTTACCGATCTCGTCGGCCTTCAACATCTCCGGCTTGGGCGTCCGACGGGCTGACCAGGTCTTCCGCGACGTCCTAGCCGTAGGCTGATCGGCGTGCGAGCGGTCGCCGATGCCTTGATGGGTGGGCTGGGCAGGCTCCTCATCCGCATCTTTTTTCGTGAGGTCGAGGTCGAGGGGTGCGACCGGATCAGGCCGGGGGTCCCGACGGTCCTGGTCGCCAACCATCTGAACGGTCTGGTCGATGGGATCCTCTTGATGGCGATGATGCGGCGGTTCCCGCGCTTTCTCGGGAAGTCGACCCTCTTCAAGATCCTCCCGCTCTGGCCGCTTCTGAAGCTGGCCGGTGTCGTGCCGGTGTACCGGGCGAAGGACGGCCAGGCGACCAGCAGGAACGCATCGACGTTCCGGACCTGCCGAACGATGTTGGCGAAGGGCGGCATGGTCGCTCTGTTCCCGGAAGGGATCAGCCATGACGAGCCCGATCTCCAGCCGCTCAAGACCGGTGCGGCCCGGATCGCGCTCGGCGCCAATGTCGATGACGGAGTGGCCGGGGTCGTGGTCCAGCCGGTCGGGATCGTCTACGACGAGAAGGCCCGATTCCGTTCGGCCGCCCTCGTCCGGGTGGGGGAACCGGTCCCCGTCGAGGCGTGGTCCGCCGCCTACCACCGGGACGATCACGAGGCAGTGCGGGCGCTCACCGACGAGATGGCGTCGATGCTCCGCGAGCTTTCCCCGTCCTACCAGTCCTGGGCCGAGGCGTGGACGTACCGTGAGGTCGCGGAGCTCCTGGTGCGCGACACGGATGGCGCGGCCCCACGGTCCGTCGCGCTGTCCGACGGTGACCGGGTGGCCCGGGCGCTGTCGGCGCGCTCCGGAGGCGGAGCGGCGGCGACCTCCCTGCAGGAGGTGTTCGACAAGTACCGCGAGGACTTGACCCTGGTGGGCCTCACGGACGCCCAGCTCGCCGCGAACTACCGGGGGTGGCGCCTTCGGGTGGCCTTCGTCTGGTCGGTGGTGAAGATCCTGCTCGGCGCGCCCTTCGCGTTGGTCGGCGCGGTGGTGCACATCGTCCCGTACGAGATCATTAAGCAGATCGCCAAGAAACCCACGAACGAGGGGATGAAGGCGACCGTCAAGCTGCTGAGCTGCTTCACCGCGTTCTCACTCCTCTATGCCGGGTTCGGTACGGCGATGGCGGTGAACTTCGGGACCTGGGAGGGCTTCGCGGCCGGGCTCGGTTCGCCGGTCTGCGGATACGTGACCGTGCGGTTCTCCGAGCGGGTGAAGCGGCTCGGTGGCGCGCTCGAGGGCTATCGCGCCGCCCGTCGCACGACACTTGCCCGCGTACGCGCCCACCGTGACGAGGTGGTCGCGGCCGGCCGTTCGCTCCTCAAGGGCGCGGACGAGGCGTCCCTTCCGGCCTAGTCCTCACCCCGCGAACGGGCGCGCCGACATCGATTGACTGGCCGTCGCCAGCAGCCTTTCCTCCTCGGACCACATGAAGGCATGCCCCTGGGCGTAGCCTCCACCGAGGGCGACGATGTGGATGTCGCAGAGCACCCACTCGGTCGGGGAGAGCTCGGCGATGCGGATGGTGTTGTCGAGGCTGCTTCCGTGGCTCGGGCGACCCACCACCTGGGAGACGCCCCCTGAGACCAGATCCCCGAACACCGCCAGCGCCCCGGCTTCCATCCCGAGATGCCCGGGCATTCGCGCCCAGATCGCCGAGTTGGAGGTGGCCGGCATCGGCCGACCCGAAAACAGATCCTCCATGGAACGGCCGAGGGCCTGGCGGGTCTCGAGCTTGTCGAAGATCGTCTGCGACATCGGCGATCCGAAGGAACGACGCGGCTCGCAGTTCTCCGGGCGGTCCACCGACGGGGGCTTCACCCAGACCCCCTCCATTTCTCCGCGGTGCTCCCCGAGGGCACCGTTCACCGTCAGGATCTCGTTCTCGCCGACGTGCCCGACCGACCGCGCCTGGGTCGTCCGCCGACCGGTGACGGCCAACACGACGTCGAGATCCAGATGGCTGCCGGTCGGGGCGAAGGAGAGGTACTGAGCGGTGGCCCAGATCGTCGGGCGGCCCGACGCAAGCTCCATCGCGACGATGCCGGCGGCGAGCCCGCACCCACCGAAAAGGAAGTCGCCGGGGGTCGACAGACCGGGTTCGACGTCGAGCTCCCAGTGAAGACGCTCCTCATCGAGCGCGCGCATGCCGAGGAACTCACGGGTGTCCATCGCCGGGCACCCTAATGGGCCGTTCCCGGGTCGATGCGGAAGGCCAGACAAGACGATTTGGGTGGACCAGTCCACGAGGTGGCCGTGGCGTCCAATATCACGGCCAACCCAGGCTGCCGATCCGAAGATCGGCGAGCTTCCCGCGTGGTGAAATGGGTCATGGCGCGCAACGTCTTGGGTGAAGAGCTGGAACCGTGCAGTAACGACCCGCTGACCGGTTTCTACCGGGACGGGTGCTGCAACACCGGCGCCGAGGATCTCGGAGTCCACGTGGTGTGTGCGCGGATGACCGAGGAGTTCCTCTCGTTCTCGAAGGCGAGTGGGAACGACCTGAGCACCCCGCAGCCTGAGCTCGGGTTCCCGGGGCTGGTAGCCGGCAACCAGTGGTGCCTGTGCGAGTCCCGCTGGAAGGAGGCCTACGACGCCGGCGTGGCGCCGCCGGTCGTCTTGCCGGCGACCCACGCCTCGGTGCTCGAGTGGGTCGAGTTAGACGAGCTTCGCCGACACGCCACGACATAACGGGCGTGCTGGGTATCGTGGACAGACTGGCGTGACCAGACGCCGGCCAAGGGGACGTAGCTCAGCTGGCTAGAGCACCTGCTTTGCAAGCAGGAAGTCGCGGGTTCGAGTCCCGTCGTCTCCACTGACCTGACAAGAGGGTTCTGACTCTCGAACCATTGACGGCTGCGGCGGCTCGCAGATCCGGCGTTCGGAGGCACCTGGGCATTGGGGAGCTGGGCGCCGCATCACGAGAGATTCCTGGGCGGACCACGCAGCCGCATCGCAAAGGGCTTGTCCGTCCGCACCGGACAGCGGAAAGCGGAGAGTGCCTACACCTTTGCCACTTTAATTTAGAGCGCACCGGATGCTTGCAGCAAGGCCCCAGTCGGTGTGCAGAATCGCCGGTCCGAACCAGAACCAAAGGAAAAGGTAGGTGTGGCCTATGGCCAAGCATGCGGTAGTGATCGCCGGAGGCGGTCCGACGGGGATGATGCTGGCGGCGGAGCTGACGCTGGCGGGGACGGACGTCGTCATTGTCGAACGACGCGCCAGCTTCAATCTCGAAAGCTCGCGCTCCAGAGGTCTGCACTCCCGCACCATCGAGGTGCTGGACCAGCGCGGTGTCGTCGGTCGCTTCCTTGCCGAGGGGAAGGCGATGCAGGTGCAGGCATTCGCTGGGGTCCCGATGGACATCAGCGACTTCCCCACCCGCCACAACTATGGGATGGCGTTGCTGCAGAGCCACTTCGAGCGCATCCTGGCCGGCTGGCTCGGGGAGCTGGGCGTTCCCATCCTGCGCGAACGCGAGGTGACCGGTTTCACGCAAGACAATGGCGGCGTCGATGTCGCGCTCTCCGACGGCTCATCGCTGCGGGCGCAGTACCTGGTTGGTTGTGACGGGGGCCGCAGTGCTGTGCGCAAGGCGGCCGGAATCGATTTCGCGGGCTGGGAGCCAACCACGCGCTGGATCATTGCCGAGGTCGAGATGCAGGAGGTGCCAGAATTCGGCCTGCGTGGCGGTGGTGGCATCGGCCCAGCCGAGGATGGACGGGTGGGCGTCACCCTCATCGTGCCCGACCTCGGCCGCACCGATGAGCCCACCCTGCAGGACGTCCGCGACGCGCTCATCCGGGTTGACGGCAAGGACTACGGCGTACACAGCCCGTACTGGATCTCCAGCTTTACCGACATGACGCGTCAGGCGGTCGCGTATCGCGGCGGCCGGGTGTTGCTCGCGGGTGACGCCGCACATGTGCACGCTCCAATGGGCGGGCAGGGTTTGAACATCGGCGTGCAGGACGCCGTCAACCTGGGGTGGAAGTTGGCTCAGGTTGTCAACGAAACATCCCCGGTGAGCCTTCTCGACACGTACCACGCTGAACGGCATCCGATTGCTGCTCGCGTACTACAGAACACGATGGCGCAGAGAGCCGTGGGCGCCAACGACGAGCGCACGGCCGCGCTTCGAGGAATCCTGGCTGAGTTGCTGACGATGGATGAACCACGCAAGCACATCGCCGCGATGATCTCCGGCCTCGACGTCGCCTACGACCTCGGCGAGGGCCACCCCCTGCTCGGACGCCGCATGCCCGATCTGGACCTCGTGACCGCCGACGGCCCGCTGCGGGTATTCACCCTGCTGCACAATGCTAAGCCGGTGCTGCTCAACCTCGGTGAGCCTGGCGGCTTTGACATCACTCCATGGACCGACCGGGTCCAGATGATCGATGCTGAATATGTCGGGTTTTGGGAGCTTCCGGTACTTGGCGCGGTCACCGCTCCCACTGCCGTGTTGATCCGGCCCGACGGACATGTCGCCTGGGTGGGAGACGGCACAGATACCGGATTGCGTGACGCCCTGACTACCTGGTTCGGAACGCCATGACGAGACGCGATGCTCGGCAGTTTCGACTGACCGGCTGATGGCAGCAATCGGACTCTCGCCCCTGCCCCATGGTGCCGAACGGGGATAAGGCCGAGCTCGGAGACTGCCCTGACACTGTCAGCCGAAGTGCCTCGTCGCTGACCAGAGCGCACGATCTCCACTTTGGTTCTATCTCGCCGCTGGCTGGCTCCTGCCCCCCTTCTGCATCCCCTTTCCGGTCTCCTGGGCGTTCCGTCTTTTGGCCTGTCCGGGGGCTCGGGTCTCCTCTCCCCCACGGAGTGTGGGTGAACGCTATGCCGATCGCCGAATCGGTCGAGGTTGGGAGGCTGATCGACCCCGCCAAGATCGGTGCGTCACCAGCGCACCAACGACGCCGGCGGGGTAGGCACGACCAGAGCACCTAGTAACGCCCTTTTCGCTCCCCGGCCACCTGCGAAGTCCCCGGTAAGTACAGCGCTCAATCCATGCTGCTTTGCAAGCAGGAAGTCGCGGGTTCGAGTCCCGTCGTCTCCACTTGTCATGATCTAACTGTTGCTTTGCCTCGGAACAGTAAGTGCTAGTGGAAGCAGGCTCCGATCGTTGAGTCGGAGAAGGGGGTTGCCGGTGGTAACAGGATTTCCTGACCTGGAGTCACTGACTCGTCCACTGCTGCTCGCAGTCACTCATGAGTACATGCTGAGCGGGATGCTGGGCAGCCCGGGCGGCAGCCCGACGCTGGCAGGCGCCGGCATCCCGGCCGAGACGAGCACCGCCATCACGATCGAGGAGTGGATGGGTTCGAGTCCCGTCTACACGAACCGAATGCGGCGGCTTATGGGCATCGAGGGCCACGATGTGGCGGCGATCATGAAGGCGCTCCAGCTCGACATGGGCTTCGTGCACGGGTTCATGAACGTCGCCTACCGCATCGATCCCGCCAACCCGAACTACGGCGAGTTTTGGCTGCTGCACTGCGGCGCCCTCCTAATGGTCGAACCGGCGGGCGAAGCGGCCGTGTTCCACATGTGCCACACGATTGAGGATCCGACGTTCGACGCCACCGCCCTCGCTACGAACCCGCGGGCACGGATCCGGCCGATCCATCGGCCACCGCGCGTCCCGGCGGACAGGCATCCGCACTGTCATTGGACCATCGAGATCAGCGACACTCATGAGCCCGTGGGACCGATCCCCCGGACCGAGTACGTGAGCCGGCTCCCGCTCGCAGGGGTTCCCAACGCGATCAGCGGCGGCGAGACGCCCGGGTTGTTCGCCGACTACAGCGGACCGTTCCGGCCCGAGTTCCGATTGAACCAGCTCACCGACGGAGCGTTGGCGGCGGTGGCGCGCGAGTTTCTCATGCAGTCGCATCTGAAAGCGGCAGCGAACGAGGGGTCGATCGCCGAGCACGTCGACAAGAGGCTCGGCCAGACGGCGATGGAGGAGGGCTGGATCATGCCGGCCTGGGTCGTCGGGGAGCGGGTGGCCAGAGCACTCGGTCTCGGCACAGGTCCGGAGGCGGTTGCCAAGCTGCTCGCGTTTACGCCCGTACTGCCGCCTGGCTTCGACCGCAGCGTCAACGTGGACGGCAACCAGGTCACCGTCACCTTCACCCCAGTGGTCGACGGTCTGCTTGATCCCGAGCAGCCGGGCCTCGTTGGTGCCCTGGCGCGCGGCGCCACCGGTGGCATCGAAGGAACCGTCGGCGCACTCGGCTACAACCCGGTCGGCCTGTCGATCGATGTCGACCCCTCATCCGTTCGCGTGGAGATGGGCCTGAAGCAAGCGACGCCGGACAGCGCGCCGATGTCGGTGACGTTGAGCCGTATGGGGCCGATGGCCAACTGGTCCTTCGACCTGACCCCCGCCTGAGACAGGAGGCAAATGCGCTCGTGGCGGCGTCTCTATCGCTTCGAACGTCACTTGAGGACACGAAATGACCGACATTCTGAACCGACCCGCACAGCGGCAACCAACGATGCCGCCCGAGCTGGCGAGACCGACGCTGTCAGTGTCCAACATGGCCGCCGCGGATTGGCGGTCGGTCCCCCCTAGGGCGCCGGCGGGGCAGCCCGGCGGTGGTTGCGGAGACAGTTGGCGGCGAACCCCCACCAGATGGAACCGAGCAGGGCCGAGCCCAGGAGCAGCAGCCCGATCGTTGAGATCACATACCCAGGGCCATGTCTGGCCGAGTCGACGAACA
>Ga0310037_10000851_pt1 | contig 17671 bp, 19 predicted proteins | sample Sb_taG_11_FD_200239 | JGI IMG/M metagenome (GOLD analysis project Ga0310037, IMG submission 200239) | Peat soil microbial communities from Weissenstadt, Germany - Sb_50d_3_AS metaG (v2) (version 2) | ecosystem: Environmental > Terrestrial > Soil > Wetlands > Peat | place: Germany: Weissenstadt...
GCTCACCCGAGCTCTACGACCTGCTCGTCATCCAGCGCGGATGGTCACCGGATCGTTTCGGCCGCTTCGTTGAGCAGGCCCTGACCGCCGCCCTGCTCCCCGCCCAGGACACCTGAATACACCCGCGGTCGGTAGCCCTCCCCCTGGGACGGCACTATGGAGCTGTGCTGCTTGACCGTATTGCAGCAATACTGCATAATGGTAGATGTGAGTAGCTATCATGGTTATGCTGCGATCCAGGGGCGGGGGACGGTCGCCCTGCCTGCGGAACTTCGGCGTAAGTACCGGCTGGATGAGCCAGGTGCTCAGCTTGAGGTCACCGAACGGGAGGACGGCGTGATCGAGCTTCGCCCGACCCTGCCGGTCCCGGTCGATGAGATGTGGTTCTGGTCCGAGGGACACCAGGCGGCTGAGCGGGAGGCGGAGGATGACCTGGCTGCCGGCCGCTTCCGTACCTTCGACGACGCGGATAGCTTCCTTGCTGACCTGGAGTCGCTCGCGGCTGACCCAGACCGGTGAAGTACCGCTCGCTTGAGTCCTTCAGGAACGACTTCCGGCGGCTCCCGGCCGAGCATCAGCAGATGTTCCTGCAGGTGCTGCGCGAATTCTTCCTCCCGGCGATCGAGGCCGGGTCGTTCAGCGGCACCCCTCCCTGGCCCAAGCGGCTACGGATCCACCGGATAAGCAATACCGAGATCTACTCGCTTACCTGGAACTTCGCGTCCCCTGACGGGCGCGCGACCTTTCATCTTGACAAGACGGACGACGGGGAGCCCCTGCTGGTCTGGCGCCGGATCGGCGACCATGCCATTTACCAGAACCCGTGACGTAGGACTGCTGCTCGGTCACGACGGTTGACTTGAGAGGGATTGCGCGCCTAGTCAGCGGGTCAGTCCCGTGTGCACGGAGATACGGAACGATCCGCTGGGGCAGTTGCTCTCTGTGACTTTGGCACGGCAGCAGGATAGCTTCGGTCAGGGACTTTCGTTCCACAAACCGTTCACGCACTGGGGCGCAAAGAGGGAAAATACCTCTCTGACCTGGGAGCCGGTGAGCGGATTCGAACCACTGGCCTGCCGTTTACAAGAAGTACGGCCTCGTACACCAGGCGCGCTAGCTGCACCGATGCCACAGATCATCGCACTGACGACACTCACCGCGCTGGAATTATCTGACGCGCCGGTCCACGATCGTGACGCCCATGTCCGCTCATCCTGTTACTGTGCGTAGCATCGTCAAGGGCATCAGGGCCTACGTCCGCGGCGAACGGCGACGCGGTTTGCCGCACCTTGATATGCGTGTCGAGTGTGACGCAGCAGTCACATCACATCCCCGGCACGCGAATTGTGGGTAACGGCACGAGAACGTACTTCTCAATACGCCGATCGTCCCGTCGCGCCCTTCGCGCGCGTCCAGACGAAACGCGCGTACACAGGCCGGGATCCCGGCCGAGCTCGGTCCGCACGCGGCCGGCGTCGTCCAGGATCACCGCGGTGGCGAAGCCGTAGCCGGCGAGCTTGGGGGGTGGCCGCCAGCATCCGGGCGGTGCCCTCGTCCCTGAGCCGGGTCCGGCTGGCGAAGCCGTACTCGCGGGCTACGGCCAGCTGCGCGCTGGCCAGGGTCAGCGCGTCCGCCACCGCCTGGATGCGGCCGGCGGCCGTGGTGTCGCCCGTCCGCGCGGCGTGCTCCTGTCTAGCGATGGCCGCGCAGGTCGTCCAGGAAGCTCCGGGCGGCGGAGACGGCGCCGGCCGTGCGGTTGACGACCTCGGCGGCGGCGCGGGCCGCGGTCCCGGTCACGCCGGGCATGACCGCGACGGCGTCGGCGATCAGGTTGCCGGTTTCCTCCACGGTGCGGGTGCCGGGCGGGACGTGCACCCGGAACTCGTCCGGGTCGGCGGGCTCCGTGCTGATGTCGTCGGGCTCCCACCAGGCCGCGAGCGCGTCGCCGGAGTAGGAGAGCAGCCGGAGCAGGCAGCCGGTCTCGGCGTCGACGATCGCGTCGGCGGGGAAGAACATCAGCGGCGGCCTCAGGAATAGTTCCTCGCCGCCGGGGCCGCGGGTCACGCGGAGCTGGCGGGCGGGACGGCCGCGGTAGGTGAGCTCCGCGCCGCCGGACAGCCGGCCGCGGAGCAGCCAGCACGCGTCGACCAGGAACGCGATGTGGTTCCCCAGCGGAGCGGCCGGACCAACCTGGATCCAGTCCTGGTGGACCTGCCAGCGGCGCTCGCCGTCGCAGGCGATCGTCGTCGAGGGATTGCGGTGCGGCACATACCTGATCAGCGCGCCGAGGCCACCCGCCGCCCGGTCCGCGGCCCCGCCAGGACCGCTGAACGTTTCCCCCCGGTGCTCCCCCGGGGTTTCGCCGCGATGGCTGCCCAGCGGCGGCGCGAACCGGGCGGGATCGGCTGCCTCCAGCGGGTTCATCGTCACGTCCGTCAGCTCGGTGCGGGTGACGAACTCGCCCCCGGACGTCTCGATCCGGCGAAGCAGGATGCCGAGCTCCGCGTCCACCGCGACCTCGACGCGGTCATAGGGCCGGTCGCCGGGATCGGAGCCGAGCACGTCGCGCCGCGGCGTGGCCGCGACCGCGATAGCGTCGCGGCCGGCGACGGTCACCGGCCCCAGCTCTTCCAGGGTGTACCCGCCGAGCAGGCAGGACGGGCAGAACAGCTCGGGCACCGGCGGATAGGCGCCGTTCACCTCGACCGGGAGCGGCGGGGGACCTCCCACGGCCGCCGGCCGCCACGACCAGCCGCGCTCGCCATCATTACCCTCAGCGGCCTCTACCTCGGCGCCCCGGCCGGGAACCGGGCACTCCAGGCGCCACCGGCCGCCGGGACCGATCAGCAGCGCTCCGCGCCCCACGTAGCGGCCGTTGTCTTGCCTCTGCCCCGGCCAGGCGCGGGACAAGCGCTCGCGCGACAGGCGCGGGAGCGGCTCCCGGTCGGTCTCGGAGCGCAACTCGGCCGACAGGGACAAGCGGGTCCAGTCGGCCCGGTAGAGCAACCCGATCACTTCTGGCAGGCCGGCCATGGCGGCACCATCCGGGGCAAATCGGCTGGGGAGAGGCGGGAACGCCACCCCGTTCGGTCAAATTATGCCCTGTGCCGGCTCAGGACCCGCACGGCTTGTGGTGACGCACAGAGGGCGGGATGGGCGTTTGCGGGCCGTTGCGTGAGGCCTGGCGTCGGCCGTGGGGACCACCCCACGGAGGTGACGAGTTGACAGACGCTCCGGCTGAGGAATTCCTCGAACTCGACGGCGGCCGTGTCCATCTCCTCCGCGGCGGGCGAACGGCGGCGGCTTCGGGCCGGGATACCTGGTCAGGCTGGGGTGCCGCGGCCGGGCCGGGCCTGAGCGGTTCGAGCTTGGCCAGCCAGGGCTTCTGGCGGCGCTTGCGGTGCTCTGCGAAACGCTCGGCCGGGGTCATCGCGGCCACCATGCCCGCATCCATGCGGTAGGCATGCTGCCCAGCCGGGCCAAATCGAACGTTTCCACAGGTGAGGTATGTGGGGGCGGGTGGGGCTCGAACCCACGACCGGCGGATTATGAGAAGTACGGCCCCGAACACCGTGCGCGCTAGCTGCACCAATGCCACAGGTCATCGCACTGGCAGCACTCGCTGCGCTCGGATTATCCGGCGCGCCGGTCCACGAACCGGTCCACGCGGGCGGCAGGCAATGCTCCAATGACGTAACCGAGCGTAGTATTCGAACCTCCGCAGCGAGGGCCGACTTAGGGATGTGGTCGACGGGGAAGACCGGAGAAACTGCCGTAACAGATCCCGGGAACAGTAACTGGACCGTAAAAGACTGTTCAACCCGTCCTTTCGCGTAGCCGCCGAATGTGTGAGTGGTCGCTGGGTCGATGTGGCCGATTCAGTGCTGATCGCGTTCGCTGCCTGGAGGGCCGCCGTTTGACGCGGTGGCAGCGTGCTCTTGGCCCGGTGCGGGCACGACCGGCGGCAGGGTAGGCGCCGCCGAAGCCAGCGACCAGGTCATCGATGGCGGTGAACCCGCCTAGCTGATCACGGCTGCGCCGGCACGATCAGCTCGCGACCGCGGTAGAACCCCTCCTGCTCGCTCAGGACATAGGGAGCCATCGCCGCACGCCGGCGCGTTTCCTCCCACGATGCCCGCCATGCATCGCATGCCTCCCGGGAGACCCACGACGACACGCCGATGATCTCCTGCTCGTCCTCAGACCAGTATGCGTACGCGTGCAGCATGCCGTCGGGATGACGCTCGGGCCGCCAGGTCCGCTCGAAGTCAGCCAGCGTACCCGGCTTGATCCGGCGCGTTGTCATCCAGACAAAGTTCTCCTCCACCGCGGCCTCCTCAAGACCGGCACGGGATGGCCGCCGCCGACCCGACCGACGGCAACCCTGGGATGTCTTACCCGATTATTCCTCGTGCCAGGTCAGGAAGGTGGGGCGGATCAGGCGCGGCCGTCACGCGGCCAAGAGCGGCAGCCGCGGGGGCTGCCGACCTGAGGGGCCGACAATCTCGCCGGCTGTACCGGCCGCAGGCTGGCTTTCTGTGCGCCGCGCGGGACTGTAGCCGCTGCCGGAGCCTAGCCGGTTACTACGGCTGGTGAAAGCTGCCGTTGGTTTCCGGTCCCGGCTATCGAGAAGGATGTATGACGTGACGGCCCGCAGGCATGCTCAGCACTCCGACGGGGAGCCCGTCAACGCCGGGAAGCCCGCCCCGGTCGCGGCGAAGGCCGCCGCGATCGACGCCGCTCAGGCGCGCCCGCTGACCTGGAACACGGCCGTCAAGCGGGCTCTGGCCGTCGCCGTGGCCGGCGCGGCCATCTACCTCGTCCTGCCCAAGCTCATGGCAGTGCTGGCGGCCTGGCCGCGGCTGTCAACGCTGAACCCTGCGTGGTTCACGGTCTGCCTGGCCGCCGAACTGGCCTCGTTCACTTGCAACTTCGCCCTGCAGCGGCTGGCGCTGCGCACGAAGGACTGGTTCCCCGTGGTTACCGCCGGGCTGGCCGGCAACGCGGTCACTAACAGCTTGCCCGGCGGCGACGCGGCGGGTGCCGCCGTCCAGTTCAGGATGCTCACCACCGCGGGGTTCGACACCGACACCGCCGTCGGCGGCCTCACCGCGTTCTCGCTGCTCGAGGTCGGCGGCCTGCTGGCGCTGCCCTTCTTTGCGCTGCCCGCCATCCTGGCCGGGGTGCCGGTCAGCCGGGGGCTCGTCCATACCGCCTTGCTCGGCATCGCCGCCTTCGTTCTGTATGCCGTCTTCGGGGTGATCGTGCTGCGCACTGACTGGCCGCTGGCCACACTCGGGCGCGTGGCGCAGAGCCTGTGGAATCGGATCACCCGCGGGCACCGGCAGCCGGTGACCGGCCTGGATCAGCGGCTGCTGGCCGAACGCGACACGGTCAGGGCGGTGCTGGGCAGCAACTGGCGGCAGGCGGCCGTGCTGACCGCCGGCCGCCTCGGCTTCGACTACGGCTGCCTGCTGGCCGCCCTGCGCGCCACCGGAGCCAGCCCGCAGCCCTCCCTGGTGCTGCTGGCCTATGCCGCCGCCGGCATCGTCGCGCTGTTCCCGGTCACCCCGGGCGGGCTGGGCATCGTGGAGGCCAGCCTGAGCGGCCTGCTGATCCTGGCCGGTGTCCGCGCGAGCTATGCCGTCCTGGCCACCCTGGCGTACCGGATCGCCTCCTACTGGCTCCCCCTGCTGGCCGGGCCGTCGGCCTACCTGCTGTTCCGCCACCGTTATGGGCGGCCGGTCCCCCGGCGCGCCACGCCGAGCGAGGCCGACTCCACCGCATAGCCCGGGCCTATGCCGCGAGAGCCTGCGTCGCTATCCCCGCCAGAGGGCAGTCGAGACACTCCGGCCCACCCGCCGGACAAGCTAGCCCTGGCACCGGACACGCCACGCTCAGGCCAGGGTTCGCTTCTGCGCGCCCGCCGGGGACCAGTTGTCGTGCCAGTCAGGGAGAGCCGACAGGGTCGTTATTTCAGGTCGCCGACCTGGACGGTCGATGGGGGGTCGGTGCTGGGCGACAGGGTTGCCTACTCGTCTGCTGGCTCAGCCGCAGGGGCCGGGGATTCCTGGGGCTGGTCCGGGGCGGTGGCTTGCCAGACCTCCTTGACCAGCACCTGCAGCGCCCCGGCCGTCGGGATGGCCAGCAGCGCCGCGACGAAACCGCCGAATATGCCGCCGATCAGGCTGCCGATCGAGGCGCCGACCAGCACCGCGATGAATACGAGCAGCGGGTTGATCCGCACCGTCTTGCTCATGACCACCGGGTTCAGGACGTGGTTCTCGATCTGGGTGTAGACGGCGAAGACGACCGCGGTGACGATGCCCGCGGTGAGGCCCTGGGCGATGAACGCGAACAGGACGGTGGGGATGCCGGCCAGGGCCCCGCCGATCATCGGCAGGAAGTCCACCAGGGCCACCCACAGGCCCCACAGCAGCGGGAACGGCACGCCGAGGATCAGCATCGTCACGAACACCACGATCCCGGCGATGAGCGAGGTCAGCAGGTTACCGAACATGTACCCGGTGACCTTCTGGCTGACGTCGGCCGCCACCCGGGTGACCGCGGCGCTGCGGCCCGGGGTCATCTGGCCGAGCGTCCAGTTCCACATCTTCGGGCCCTCGAGCAGCAGGAGCAGGACCAGGACGAAGAGCGTGAACAGCTCGATGATCAGGGAGACCGCGCCCTTGCCGACGGTCAGGGCCGGCTTGGCCAGCGACTGGGCGTAGCCGACCAGCTTGGGCGTGTTCCGCTGCACCCAGCTCTGGACGTGGTACTTGGCCGCGAGGTGGCCGATCCAGCCGTTGCCGTGCTGCGCGCTGGCGACGTAGCCGGGCAGCCGGTCCGCCAGGTGGGTGATCCCGTTCACCAGCGGCACGCCGAATGCCACGGCCAGGCCGATGAAGACCAGCGCGGCCCAGAGCGTGACGATCGTCACGGCGGGACCCCGGCGCGGGATCCGCTGCTGCACTTTAGCCACGGCCGGGTTGAGCAGCATCGCGGTGAACCCCGCCACGAGCATCAGCAGCACGATGTCCCGCAGCCGGTAGATCAGCTTGCCGGCCAGGTAGGTGGCGACGACCACCCCGACCGTGACCAGGATGGTCCGCAGCGGGACGCGGCGCCGGTCGGCGGCCTCGAACAGGCGCGCTAGCCTGCCTCGCGGCGGCTGCTCACAGCTCATAGCTCACCTGACCAGCACCCCCTGGTCTCGCTCCGGGAAACTGCCTCTTGAGCCGCTCTTGGTGACTCTTGTTCCCGCAGCCTGCTGTGATCGGCGGGTCATCGACCTACGCGACGAACTCCACGTCACCGGCTGACCGGCATAGCCAGTGACACCTCCGGGCACGGACGCGGGCCGGCGCGTGCCGACGGGCTGTGTCGTCATGTTGGTCCCTGACTCTCAAATACTGAACTTCTCGATCACTCTTGTAATGAATCATCAGTGATGACAACCATCATGTCAAGAGCTGGCCCGGCGGGTGAGGCACCCCGGGCGCCCGGGCAGCGACGCAAGCGAAAGGAACCGTCATGTTCAACTCACTGAGCACGTCCCTGATCGCGCGCGGCATCCTGGCCGTGGTCATCGGGATCATCGCGCTGGCCTGGCCCTCGGTCACGGTGCTGGCGCTGGTCATCTTGTTCGCCGTCTACGCGTTCATCGCCGCCGGCCTGCAGGCCGCGCGGGCGTTCGGCAGCCGCACCGCCGGCCCGGTCATCGGGCACCTGCTGCTCGGCCTGGCCGACCTGGCCGCCGGAGTGATCGCGCTGGCCTGGCCGGGGCCCACCGCGCTGGTCCTGGTGCTGATCGTGGGCACCTGGGCGATCATCGCCGGCCTGGTCGAGTTCTCCGCCGCCTTCGCCTCCGGCGAGCCGGCCGGTACGCCGCGGCCCGACGCGCTGATTCCGGCGCTTGACGATGGTCAGCTCGCCGCCCTGCGCGAGATCGGGCGCGAGTGGGACCGGGTGTCCGCTGACCGGCAAGTGTGGCGGCGCGCGCTGCCGGTCGACCCGTCCCTGGGCGAGTACCCCGAGGCCAGCGAGGTCCGCCCGGGCCTCTTCACCCGGTCGTGCCCGTCGCGGGACGAGACGGGCAACTGCCGCCGATCGAAACCACGAGCGTCTCCGAGACGCACCCACGCCGCTGGGCCGGGCCGGCCAGGCACTCAAACGGCTGGTCTTCGGCTCACCGCTGGACGCCACCGCGATCGCGGTGGAGCGGATGCGCAAGCTCGTGGCGCTCCCCGTGCTGTCGGCGGACGCGCTGTCCTCGGTCGCCTACGGGCCCCAGGCGATGCTGGCCGTCCTGGTCTTGGCCGGCCTGCCCGGCTTGTCGTACTCGCCGCCCGCCGGCGCGCCGATCGCGTTCCTGATGCTGGCGGTCGGGATCTCCTACCGCCAGACGATTCGGGCTTACCCGCAAGGCGGGGGTCCTACATCGTCGCGAGCGAGGAACTCGGCCGCGTCCGCGCCGTGGTCGCCCCACTGGCCAACTACCTCTGGACCCTGCACGAGCAACGGCCGGACCTCACACTGACCCTCGCCGTCCCGGACCTCGTGGACCGGCACTGGTGGCACCGCATCCGGCACGAGCACGTCGCCGAGAGGCTGCAGCCCGTCCTGCAGTCCCTGCCCCGAGTGGTCGTCACCAGCGTGCCCTTCCACCAAGCGGACTGACCCGTCCCAGAGCACGAGCGCCCCCGGCTGCCGGCATTACGACGACGCCGGTGCCATACTGCGATGCTGTGCAGCCGATGTCGTGAGAGTGCGCAAAGGTGGGGTTGCCGCCGCGCCCGAGGCGCTCACGCGGCGTCCACGGCCCGACGGTCCGCCGCTGCGAGTCGTTCGTGGTGCCATCCCGGTCGTGTAGCCGCCCTAACGCGGAGCGTAGGCGATCGACGAAAGAGTCCGCCAGGCCGCGGCCGTCGTACTGGCGGATGCTTGTGACGGCGGACTACCGTTGGACCTGTCCATCGGATAACCCGCCTGGGGAGATGCCATGGCTGAGAAGAAACCGCTGCTCGTCTACGCCGCAGCGTACGAGACTGTCGAAGCCGCGCTGGCGGACTTGGACGCCATCGAGCAGCTGCACAAGGACGAGATGATCGGCCAGTACGACGCGGCCGTGATCGACAAGGAGGACGGCAAGCCCCACGTGGTCAAGCGGATGGACCGCCCGCATATCCGCGTCATCCCGGAGTGGTTCGGGGGCGGGGCCCTGCCGCGCAAGGAACTCCACGAGGCCGCTGAGCAGCTCACCGCCAACCAGGCAGGGCTCATCGCGGTGGGCGAGCCGACCATCGAACAAGGGCTGGATAAGGCGCTGACCAAGGCCGCCAAGGTGGTGAAGCGGACCGTGGAGGCCACGACCGACGAAATCACCAGCGAGCTGCAGGAAGCGCTCAAGAGCTGATGCTGCCGCAGCAGCCGGAGGAGGCCTTATCCGGGGGCGGCCTTCCTGGTAGAGGTGGCTCAGCACTGTTGTGCCTTAAGGCGGGTGGATACCCGCGGGTTTTCCGGATGGAGGCGAATTCCGATCGGGGCGGGTCCCTGCTGGTGGTGTGCGCCTATCCCCTCCAGCCCTGAGACGGGGGTGGGTGGCCTGGGAGGGGCAGGCACGCTGATGGCGAGACGCCCGGGTGGCGCGAGGAGGTCCGGACCCGCAGCGCCGCCGGCCGGATAGCGAACCGTAGCGGCGGGCTGAGTTCCACCGCCTCGCCGTCAACTCCGGCGTGGACCGGTTCCGCGGCACTGACCTCCAGACGCGGCGCGCTCCAGGCTCGCCCTGGAGGGCGCGGGCTGTCGCCGGGCGCGTCGACGATGACGATCCCGAGCTGCCCGCCGCCGAGCGTCGGGCGGGTGCCGCGGGCCTGCGGGCGGTCAAGCGCGTAGGGGTTGTTCGACACGAGCACGACGACGAGATCACGGTGCTCGCGCCCTAGGTCGTCGACCAGGTACAGCGCAGGCGCCTCCGCGCTCGGGCCCATCACCTCGGCCGCGGTCTCTAGGAGAGTACGCACCTTGGCGTGGCGACCCGGGCGTGTGCGGCCTTGCCGCCACCCGACCCCGGGTTGACGAACAGCACTGGCCGGCGCGGCGGATCGGCAGGCCGCCACCCATAACGGGACAGCTGTCGCTGTGATGGGTTCATCGCGGATGTGGGGAGCATGGACGAATCACGACGCCGGCATCAGGTCCAGGCCACGGTAGCTCTCCAGCTTTCCGCACCTGGTATCCCCGGGCCTGCGATCCCCGCGGCCGCGGCGACCCGGCCACTTGGCGTTGCTGACCGGAAACGCGGTCGGCGGCGGCGTCGCGGGTGTTACCACGTGCCGGCGTCCGGGAGGGGCAGGGCGGCGAGGCGGGCGGCTTCGTCGGCGGGGACGCCGAGCATGCGCAGATCGGCCTCGGCGAGCTGGTCGACGGTGGCCTCGGTGACGCGTTCCGGGTGCCGCTGGCGCATCCGGAAGAGCCCGAGCATGCCGCCGGCCGCGGCGCTAAGCGCGATCTCGGCATCGGGAACAGTGAAGCGGCCGGCGGCCTGCCCCGCCTCGATGTCGCTCAGGGCGCGCGGCGCCAGGCCGATGGGGATGTCCAGGACGGCCAGGCCGGCGCCGGCGAGGAACCCGGCGATCTCCGGGTGGGTCCAGCCCAGCCGCCCGGTGATCCGCGTGCCGACGGCAAACAGCTCCGCCGGGTCGGTGATGCCGACGCTGGCGTGGTCGATCAGCTGCCCCCAGCGTTCCAGCACCTCCTCCGAGGCGGTCGCGAACAGCTGTTCCTTGCTGTCGAAGTGGTTGTAGAACGACCCGAAGCCGATGTCGGCCTCCTCGGTGATCTCCTGGATGCTGGCCCGGTCCCCGCGGCCCTCGGCGATCAGCCGCACGGCGGCGTCGATGAGGGCCTGCCGCGTGCGGGCCTTACGCCGGTCCAGCCGCGACACCCTCGGCGCGCCGGCTGCCGGTACCGCCTCTGCCATCACTCCTCCTCCTCCTGCTGTTCACCTGGCACCTTAGCGGCCACGCTGGCTGGTCATAGCCCGACCGCGGGCGCCTGCCGGTCGCTGCTCAGCATCCAGCTTAGTGAACCAACCATCACTGCTGATAAATTGTAACAAGATTGACTGTACCTGATCCGATGCCGATGCGCATCTCCGCCACGGGCGTCTGGCTTCGCCGGTTGCGGCGAGGGGGTCCCGCGGGCCTACGCCGTGGAGCGCCATTGCTCCCCGGGTGCTCCCCTGTCCCGCCCGGGCGAGGAGCTGTGCTGCCAGCAGGCCGAAGATGAACCCGCCGACATGGGCGAAGAACGCCACGCCGCCCCCGTTCACCGAGGCGCTGAACAGCCCGAAGCTCGCTTCGATGAGCTGGTACAAGAACCACAGCCCGAGGAAGATCCAGGCCGGGATCCGGACCAGGAAGATCGGGAAGATCCACGTCCGGATCCGCGACCCCGGGTAGAGCACGAAGTAGGCGCCCAGCACGGCGGCGATGGCGCCGCTGGCGCCCAGCTCCGGTACCCGCGCCTCAGCGGCCGTGCCGAACAGCAGGGTCATCGCGGTCTGCGTCATCATCGCGGCGAAGCCGCCGGCGAAGTAGAAGACGAGGTACAGCAGCGACCCGAAGGCGTCCTCGACGTTCTTTCCGAAGATCGCCAGGAACAGCATGTTGCCCAGGATGTGATCCCAGCCACCATGCAGAAACATGGCAGTGATCCAGCTGAGGCCCCACGGCTCCGGCCCGTGGCAGGCGTTGTCGACCGTGCACGGGTAGAACGAGGCGTGGTAGACCGCCGTGTTGAGCTGCGGGAGCTCGTAGAAGATCCACACGGCGAAGTTGGCCACGATCAGCAACACATTGACGATCGGGAGCCGTCGTGCGGGGATGCCGTCTGACAACGGAAGCATTTCAAGACCTCCCTCGCCAAGCTCTGCCGCCGGACCGCACGCCGGTACCGGCTCAGTGACACTGAACCAGGCCGGCGATCGGCTTGGCCCAGCTCAGGCCGGGTTCTTTTCCTGGTGAGGGGAGTGTGCGGGCTGCAGGGTCTTGCCGGTGCGGCGCAGTTCGGTGCCCTGCGCCAGCATCCAGCTCCCGGCGATCAGGTTGAACAGGCCGAACAGCAGGGCGAGGGTGACCGCGCCGAGGCCGGGGCGGGCGCACAGCACCACGCCGAACGCGATGGTGGCCAGCCCGCCCAGGATGAGCATCGCCCGGGTCCCGGCCGGCTCGCCGGAGGCGAAGGCGGCGGAGAACTCGACCAGGCCGGCGATGATCGCCCAGGTGCCCACGATCAGCACCAGGACCAGCGCGGTGGGCCCCGGCCAGGCCAGCGCGATCACTCCGGCGGCCAGGTCGGCCAGGCCGAGCAGCAGGTGCCCGATGACCGGGCCGGCGGTGCGGCTGCCGAACGCCCGCGCGGCCTGCAGGCCGGCGGCGATGAACGCGTAGACGGCGAACAAGATGACCAGCGCCAGCACCGTGACCGAGGGCCAGGCCAGCGCGATGATCCCGATGACCACGGCCAGGATGCCGCGCGCGATCAGGGACGTGCTCAGTGAGTTGAACATGACGGTTCCTTTCGCTTGCGTCGCTGCCCGGGCGCCCGGGGTGCCTCACCCCGCCGGGCCAGCTCTTGACATGATGGTAATCATAACTGATGATTCATTACAAGAGTGATCGAGAAGTTCAGCTATCTGGCGTGAGGAGCCGATCATGACGACAGACCAGGCCGCTGGCGGGCAAGGGCTGCTCGTGCACAACTGGCGGGTGGACCGGCTCACCCGGCTCGGCGTCCCCGGGTCGCTGGCCGAGGTCTACGCCGACCGCCTCGACTGGCACCAGGTCGCCCGGCTGGTGCAGCGCGGCTGCCCCCCGCGGCTGGCCCTGCGCATCGTCCTGTAATGAGCGGACCCGTCAGGTGGCCCGTATGGGACGAAGGTCTCTGGCTACCTGGGACCGACAGTCCTTGTTTCCCTGATCGCAGGCGAAGACGGTCAACCGCAAACTCACGCGGCCTCCGGCCAGTACCGTGTGCCGTGCGCTTCACCAGCGTGAGGGCGCCCGCGGTCGGCTGCTCGCTGAGCAGCCTCACGGTCCGGGGCCCGGCAGGTACGCCCGTTGAGGCGCCGAACCCCAGGACGCGGCGATCTGCCGGTGGCGCTGTCAGGCGCAGCGCGGATCGTGGTAGTCGCCGTCGAGGTGGCCGATCCGCAGCGCGTCGAGCGGGACGTCCGCCTCCGCGGCGAATTGCCTGGCCGCCTCGCACCAGGCGTGGCCGTCCTCGCCGGCGATCAGCAGGAACCGCCCCGGCGCGACGAGGTCCTTAACCGGGCGCCGGCGCGCGTAGTCACCGGGCCAGGTCCGTATGCCCTCTTGACAACGGGAGCCCTTATGGGTGCCGATGAGCGGGCTCGACATCGCCGTAGTCTGAGGCAGGCGCTTGTGTCGCAGCAACGGAGAGGAACTGATCTTCGATGACGAGGTACGTGATCGGCCCGGACGTCGCCATTCACCTAGCTGGCGAAGAGGCCGTGATTCCCGACGGGCATCATATGCTGGCTCCGATGCTTCTTCGCTCGCAGATGCTGTCACTCCTCTATCAGGCAGTACACCGCGGTGAGATGACCAAGGAGGATGCCGAGCGACGCCTCTTCTACGCGCGCGGGATGCGGATCCGGCTGCTCGAAGACCACATCCTTCAGAACGCGGCATGGCAGGTCGCCGACCAGCTCGGGTGGTCTGACACGTTTGACGCCGAGTACGTCGCTCTGACCCAGCTCGAGGCCGACGCTTTGATCACGTTCGACCGGCAACTCGCCGATACCGTGAAGGATCTGGTGACTGTCGCACCCATCGAGGCGCTGTTCTGATCGAAGCAATCCTTGCGAACGATCATGCCACCCGATGACACTCATCTGCGTAGTGCACGTCGGGTCAGGGTGTGATGCAGCCGTCTGGCGGCTGGGGCGTCGCTGGACTGGGAATTCAGCCGCGGACCGCTGGCGGGCACGACGACCGGTCACGGGAGGCAGATCCTGAAGGTTGACCTGGGGGATATCCCGAGTGGCGGTATCACGCTCAGGACGCGCCCTCACGGCAGCGCGCTGGGACCGGGCGCCGGGCTTGCACCACCGTCCGTTCGGGTTAATAGATCTTCCTGACGGACCGGAGTATTACGGACCTTTACCCGGCACCAGCCGTGGGTGCCGAAGGACCCAAAGACCCTCGTACCGGGCGCGCCCGGTCCGCATAGTCGGGACATGAGCAGATCAGTTTCCTCTGCCCGCGGCCGCGGGGTGACGCTGAAGGACCGGCGGGTGTCCTGGCGCACGGTGCGACGTTCGCCGCGGAGCGCCGGCTACGGCGGCCGGTGCCGTGCTGGTGTGGTGCCGCGGGGCGGCCCGGGCCGACTCGGCCGTCACCGACTCGATGCTGCGGTGGTGGGCGGGGAGCGGGCGGCCGTCGACGGCCTTGAGTATGTCAGCCCGGTCGGCCCCTGCGTAGTCGTGTCCAATCACCGGTCCGGCCGGAGTCACTACCCTTGAACGCACGTCAGATGCCTGACAAGGCCGGGTGGGCTCAGATGCCCACCTGGGCCTGCACGCGCCCGGAGGCAACCGCGTCGGCCAGCGCCGTGTGGTCGCGTTCGGTCTGGTCGGCATGGCTCTCGGCGAAGTCGGCCACGGCCTGGTCGAACTTGTCCGACCCGCCGAGGTAGCCGGCGATCGCGATCCGGTCCCCGGTCCGGGCGTGGGCGCGGGCGAGTGTCCAGCCGCACATGCGGCCGTAGCCGGTCATCGCGGCGGCGTTGGTCCGGCGCACTGCCTTCTTAGGCAAGTCGGATTTGAGCCGGGCGAGGGCGTCTTCGACGTCGAAGTGGGCGTACCAGACGTTCAGGATCGACATGGCGGCGAATTCGCGCATCGCGGTGCGGTAAGCCGGTCCGGGCGCACCAGGACCGCGCCGTCGCTCGCGATCTGCCGGTGGCGCAGCCAGGCGCAGCGCGGGTCGTGGTAGTCGCCGTCGAGATGGCCGATCCGCACCGCGCCGAGCGGGATGTCCGCCTCGGCGGCGAGTTGCCTGGCGGCTTCGCACCAGGCCTGGCCGTCATCGCCAGCGATCAGGAGGAAACGCCCCGGCACGACGAGGTCCTTGACCGGGCGACGGTGGCCGTCCTCGTTGTCGATCCAGGCGTACGGCAGCGGGGCACCCGGGCGGGTAGACCGGGCCGGGCACGTGTATTAGCCGAATACGTCGGGGCCGAACGATCTGACCTGCGGCATGGCCGCGTCGCCGAGGTGCGGCAGGCCGAAGATGTCCTCCACGGTGCGCAGCAGCGAGTAGTGGTTGTAGGCGACGGTGCTGACGGTGCCCGGCCTGATCAGGGGGGACAGCAGGACCGCGCCGATCCGGCCGCCGCCGGGCCCGGTCTTCCCGGGCAGGGGCACGTTCGGCTGGGACGGGCTGATGCCGGAGGTCTCGCCGCAGCAGCCGGCCGCGTCGCTGCCCTCGTCGAAGGTGATCACGATGAGGCCGCCGCCCCGGTAGGCCGGCGCGGCCATGATCTTCGGCACCCACTGCGCCAGGAACGCGTCGGCCTGCGCCAGCCCGCCCGGGGCGCCGGTGACGCAGGGCGCGTCGTGGCCGTCGTCGCACAGGTCCGGCGCGATGAAGGAGAACGCCGGGGTGGTGCTGGCCCGGGTCAGGTCGCCGGGCAGCGGCCGGAACGACAGGATGTGCGCGTCGCAGTAGGCCTGGTTGCCGGTGACCGAGCGGAAGAACGTGAACCCGTCGTGGCGGGCGGCGTACTGATCGCCCTTTGCGGCTTTCTGGGTGTGGTCGATGGCCCAGGTGGCGGGGTGGCCGCAGGCGGGCCCGCGGGCCGTGGCGACCGTGGTGTCCCGGGCCGGGTCGTTGCCCATGTCCTGCAGGTACGCCGCCCAGCTGCGCCCGGCGGCGGACAGCTGGTTGCCCAGCGTCGGGACCGCCGCCGGGTAGACGCAGCCCTCGCCGAGGACCTGGTGGTACGGCCCGGCTACGATCTGGCCGGCGAAGGGGAGCCATACCGGGCAGTCGCTCTGGGTGCCCAGGTCTGGGGCCTGTCCGGAGACCTGCGCGATGTAGTTGGCCGCGCTGCTGTGGCCGATCGCGTAGTAGTTCTCCAGCAGGGCCCCCATCTGCGGCAGCGTCCGGGCCAGGTACGGATCGGCGGACGGGGTGCCGAAGCTCTGCGTGTACCCCTGGTTCTCCAGCTCGATGACCCACACGTGCCGGACCGCCCTCAGGCCGCCAGGTGCCGCTGAACCGGACCCGGCGGGGGTGCCAGCCGTGCCGGTCCCGGGGCCCGGGCGGCCAGCCGTGCTCGTACACGCGGCGAGGACCAGCGGGAGTACCGCGGCGGCGAGCAGCCGCCGCCGGCCCTTCACTATCGCCATCGCTGAGATCCGGCAAGCCGTGCTGCGGCGGGCTCGGGGGATGCCGGTCAGCCGGTGACCTGGAGTTCGTCGCGGATGTCGATGACCCCGCGGGCCATCAACGCGGCGCCGATCACCGCGTCGTGTTCGGCCCAGGTGCGGACGTGGCCGGTCAGCGTGATGATGCCGTCCTTGGTGTCCGCGGTCACGTCGCTGTCGTCGGGGACCAGCGCGGCGCGGTCCAGCGCCTGCTGGACGTGCAGGTCGACCTCGACCGGGTCGAGGGCGTAGCTGATCTCGATGTCGTTGCTGACGTTGCGGACCCCGGCCAGGCCGGCCACGGCCGCTTCGGCGGCGGCGCGCTCCGTGCCGTAGGACACGGTCCCGGTCAGGGTGATGTTGCCGTCCTCCGCGGTCGCCTCCACGCTGTCCGGCACGGTGACGTTGGCCGCGAGCGCGTTGTTGGCCGCGGTGGCCAGCTTGACGTCGTCACGGTAGTCACGTTCCGGCAGCACCACCATCAGGTTGTTGTCCACGTTGCTCACCCCGGCGACCCGCCGCGCGGCGGCCGCCGCCTCCAGGTACTGGGGGTAGCTCGGCACGGTGCCGGTGAGGGTCACGTCGCCGGCGATGTTCCTGACGGTGATATCCGCGGCGTCAACGAGCGGGTCGAAGCCGAGTTCGGCGTCGACCGCCGCGCGGACGTCCTTGGTCTTGCTCACTGGGTCCTTGCCCATCTGCCTGCATCCTTTCGCTGGGCCGGCCGCTCGTTAATCGGCCGACGCTACCGTCTCGCCCGGCGGGCCGTAAGGGACGAAGGGCCCTGGCCACCGGGGGGACGGGGTGGTCCCCGTGCTTCCGGCTGCCCTGGGCACTCGCGGTCCTGGAACTCCGCCAGACGAGCACTTGACAAGAGCATAATCATAATTGATGATAGATGACAAGAGTGATCGCTAAATTCATTATCGAGAGTGAGGAAACCGATCATGAGGACACATCTGGACCCGGCCCCAGTGCCGCCGCCCCAAGGACCCAGGGAAGACCCGCATCGCTCGCTGCACAGCGAGGCCGGGGCGAGGCCCGGGGAGCACCCGGGGCGGTCCAGGAATCCCCTGGTCAAGGTGGCCGGGCTGGCGTGGCTGGAGTTCGAGAAGCCGGACCTGGACCGCGCCGGGCGGTTCGGCACCGACTTCGGCTTCACCGTGGCGGACCGGACGCCGGAGACGCTGGTGCTGCGCGGCCGGCAGGCGGCTG
>Ga0310037_10000860_pt1 | contig 17624 bp, 8 predicted proteins | sample Sb_taG_11_FD_200239 | JGI IMG/M metagenome (GOLD analysis project Ga0310037, IMG submission 200239) | Peat soil microbial communities from Weissenstadt, Germany - Sb_50d_3_AS metaG (v2) (version 2) | ecosystem: Environmental > Terrestrial > Soil > Wetlands > Peat | place: Germany: Weissenstadt...
CAGCCCCGCCGCAGCGAGCGCTGCGGCCCACAGCGTGGATTGCAAAGGCCCCAAGTATAGAGCCAGAGCCGCCCAGGCTGAGAGGCCCAGAATGACGATCACCAGGAGGGCGCGCCCAGCGACCTTCCCGATACGCCTCATGGGCGCCTTGGTCCAGTCAAGGCTGTGGACGGAGCCTCGCGACCGCACATCACCTGCTTGGCAGGCAAGTGAAGAACCCGGCGCACCTCGTCAATGGTGTTCGAATTCGTCTGCCACGAGTGCGGCGAGCGGATCACGCGTTCGACCATGACAAAGCACGAAGGCCCGCCATCCTCCCTCTCAAGAACATCTTTTTCTCCACTGTTACAGCCACTTTACTTCAGTTCGCATCAAAGATCGTGCAAGCTGGAAAAGCTCGCCGCGCCGTCCGCACAAATGGATCGCCATACACCGTTATGGCATTCAGTAAGAGATTCGCTTCAGCCTCCGCTTGCGATGGCTCGGGGTGCAGCGGCTGGCGTCTTCAATCGGCCGGTAGCGGGCACGCTGACGCAGCCGAGTGCTCGAGGAGGATGCGCCGCACCTCCTCGACGGTCTCCGGCGCCGCCTGCATTCCGGAATGAGGGCTCCTCACGATCAGCTCGGATGCGACCCCGTCAATGTGCGCGCTCTCGTACTTCACGACCCCGTCACCGGCCTGGTCAAGAGGCGAATCGTCTTCGACGGAGATGATCGAGTGAGCGGTGACAGTCCGAGTTACAGGGATCTCTGCGAGCTTCTTAATGAACGGGTGTCCCGGCGACATGTTGTCGATGCTGGTCGGAATCCGTGTGAATGCAAGCCCGCCCGCACTTGACAGCGTTGCGAGACTCGAATTAAGGCTGACGAGGTTACTGGGCAGGCGGACGAGATAGGCTGCGAGGCGCCGCACGAATTGCGGACCGGCGAGGTAGCTCCCGCGGTGCGGTGTGGCCAGGAAGATGACTTCCGTCACGAAGGGGAGGGGCTTCACGAAGACCACATTGCGCAAAAACTCCTTCTGGTCGGGCTCCAAGGCGATCTCGTCGAAGGGTTTGTTGCTGACATTCGTCCAGAAGGAGTCGCCGGAGTCGATCACGGTGAGCTTGGTGAGAAGTCCGCCCTGGCTGTGACCCATCACGACCATGTCGCGCGCACACGGATCCACCCCGCTCGGGTCGGCGCGATCGACCGCTTGCGTGAGCGCTTCTCGGAGCTGGTACGCGGAGTACAGAATGGGATTCCCCGAGTCGTAGGTGAAGAACCAGAAGGCGTAGCGATTGCGGAGCCGTGGGTCGGCGAGCAGGTCATTGACCATGTCGGCCCAGCGCGCGGGGCTCGAGGCCGTGCCGTGCACGAATACCACCGGGATGCGGCCCTTCTTGTAAGGGCGCAGCCCGCTGAGCGCACTCTCCCTTCGGACTCCCATCGCGTCGCCGAGGAAGACCTGCAACTCCTTCTTCCAGAACTGTGACTCCGAGAGTGAGGCCGCCAGCGCCGCGGTCGGCTCGGCTTCGAGGGGCGTCGCGCGGCCGTCGATCTCGATGTTCTCCACGTCCAGGCTCGCGAGCAGCGCCAGACGAGCGCTGAGCTCCCCCGTGCGGATGCCCGCGAGCGGGGAGTCGATGAGGAGCACCGCGGTCAACGGCACGCGCACCAGGGGGCCGACCGGAACCACCTGCACCATATCTGGGGGCGGATGGGTCTTCGCGGCGAGCGGCGCGCCGATGCCGGGGCGTCGGTATCGGTTGCGGAGCCCCTGCACCTGGATCTCGGCCACCGGCTGTAGGTCGTAGAGCTCGGTCCCGCTCATTTTCAGCATGTCGGGCGAAAGCGCCACGCGGATGCGCCCGAACGGCAGCTCGACCGCGCCGCTCCCACTCAGAGGCAGCGTGCCCTTCTCCGTCCGCTTGAAGGCCAGGGTAAGCGCGCGGTTGTAGAGGTCGGCGCCGATGCGCTCACGCGGATCGAGGGGGTCGAGCGGAGCACGCTCACCCTCCGGGAAGAGGAGCGCATAAGCGTAGACAACCGAGGCCGCGTACTGCCCCTGCTGGCCGGTTTCTTCGGCCCGCAGAAACGAGAGCTCGGCCAACGCGAAGAGCGCGTCCGGGGGGAGGCCCTCTGCGAGCGCAGAGGCGTGCAGCTTCGCGAGAGTGGCGTCGGGATCGTCCCTATAGCCCTGTAAGAGGTTGTAGCGGCGGAGCTCATTCTCGGAGAAGTCACTCGGCTCGTCGGCCGTGAGCGCGTTCCGTGTCAGGTAGCGCTCCACCTCGCGTGGATCGGCGGTCCGGATGCCGACCGGGGTCGCGCATGCCCCGCACAGGATCGCCAGGGCGCACATCAAAGCGGTTCTCAAGAGCAGGGTCTGTGCTCCATGGGTTCCGGTCGTCCGGACGGCGTCCGACACCCGAAGCTCGAGCGTCCGCGGCACGGACGGTACCGCATGCCCGAGATTACGGAGATTGAACGCACGATCGACTGGACCGATCCCATGGAACTGCCGAAGGCAGCTCACGGCGGTCGGGGATCAGCCATCGCCCCGCATAGGTCTCTCTGTCGCTTCGGGAAGCTCGAGGCAGATTTTTCCGTAGCTCTCTGAGCGGATCGCGGACCCTGGCGAGTGCGGCTGTTGTCGACCGACGGCGAACATCCAGGCAGTCTCTGCTACGAGCCGCTGCGGATTCCGGGGATGCCCAGAATGCATCCACGGCCGCGGGTCGCTGACTGCAGAGTAATTCCCCGAGAGCTGACCGGCTCGGATCCGTTGTCCGTTCCGATAACTCCATCGCGCGTCACGCTGCGACTTGCTCGTATCGATGGTGCAGTCCGCGGACCTCCGGGAAGGCGATCACCCGTCCGAGTTCTCTCCTCTGAATGCGCCGCGACTTCGGAGCGTCCTTGTCGAGCGCCAGATGCGTGCGCGCACAGTTGTGGTAGCGGGTATACGCGGAAAGGATCCGAGAAGCCTGACGCTGCGGGTGCTCTTGGCCGACCGCCGTATGAGGATCACGGCCGATCCCGAGCGGTTATTCCGGGTGGAAGGGGTGTTTGAGCTACCCCCGAACGAGGAACTGGTCTGCAAGCCGGGAGTCTCCCATCCAGGGTAGCGGGGGCGTGCTCCGTACGATTGCCGACTCGAGGAATCATGCGCTTGCAGCCTGAATGGGCGTGGGCGGCTTGAAGAGTCGGCGCGTGAGCCCCGATCGATCGTTCCAGAACGTTGTCGCCGCGGGCACCGAGATTTCACGAGGTCCAGTGGCGAACGACAACCGGGCAGCTCGCCCTCAGAGCGCGTTGAGGAACGCGACCAGGTCAGTCACCTGCTGCGTGGTGAGGCCGATGGCGAAACGCTGGTTGTAGAAGTTCACCACAGTCGTGAGATCCTTCGCCGAGCCGTTGTGGAAGTAGGGCGCGCGCGCCGCGAGCCCGCGCAACATCGGCCCCTTCGTCTTCCCGATGTCCGTCCACTTGCCGCTCAGCATGGCCTTCCCGGGGTCGGTTACCGCCACCGACGCTCCCGTCGCCGGGTTCTGGAGCGTGTAGACGGGCAGATTCGCGATGTCGAGGACGTTATTCAGCGAGCCGTCGTTGTTTACCGGCTGCGCCATCGTAACACCGATGTTGATCGGCAGCGACGTCGAGTGGTTTCCGACGTTCGGGTTGTTGTGGCAGATCGCGCAGCCGCCGTTGATGTCCTGCCCCGCGAGCGGATCGGCCGGATTGTAGAGAGGATTGCTCGGAGCGCTGTTCAGCCCGGGCACGTCATGGATCACGAAGGTCGTGTTGTTGAAGACCGCTTCGCCGCGGCCAATCGCCTGCTCCCCGGGGTGGAGGGACTTGTAGGTAGGGCTGGTCGGCTCCCAGGCGGCGTAAAGGTCGAAGTTCGCATTGGTGAACGGCGGGTTCAGCGGATCGTTGATTCCGACGAAGAACTCGGGCGCCACCGTGTCCTCGAGGTAGTCTGGGCCGCCATGGGCGCCATCGGCGGTCAGGAAGGCAAAAAGGCCCTGCCGCAGCTGGAAAAGCAGAGATTGCGCGGTGTAGAGGTTCGTCTCAAACGCGACGATGTCTGCCTGGGCGGGCGTACCGACGATGGAGGCGCCTTGCGCGTGGCCCGTCGTTGCGCTGTTCGCTTGATCAGCGAGGTCGAAGAGGAACGGGACAAGGCTCTGGAAGTTCGCCTGTGTCGTGAGGCGCTCGAGGGTCTCACGCCCGTCCCACATGATGGCCGAGTCGAAGATGAGGTTGGTCGAGGGCAGGGGGCGCCGGAACAGGAACAGCTGCCCGCCGACGCCCGGAGAGCCCGGCGGAACCTTACAGCCCTTCGGATTGGTCGCTGAAGCCAGAGCGAAATTGGCCGTGGCGAGAATGCCGAGTTCGATGCGGATGAGGCCGTATTGCAGGACTTCCGACGAGAGTGCGCTGTTCGGGCCCTGGGACGGGCTCGTGGGCGGGCAGTCCGAGCCGTCATTGGGCGTGAAGAGCGGATCGTCGGACTCGAGCCCCTGCGCGTGCCTGGGAGTGAAGGTCCAGGCATCCGCCTCGACGTGGCACGTCCCGCACGTCCGGCCGTTCGTTCCGAGGTTGGCAAAGAAGCCGTTGGTGCTGCCGGTGCCAAAAGCATTGGTCGACACGCTCCCCAAGACTCCCGAACCGTCGAGCGTCAGCTGCGTTGTGTCCGAATCGCCGTCGCTGGCCGCCCGGGCCGAGTGAGAGACCGGTAGGGCGAGGAACATGAGAGCTGCGGCCGCGCAGAGCCCGCTTCGTCGGATCGAACTCAGGATTCGCCTCATCGTCATTTCTCCTCTTCAGTGAGTCCTCATGCCGAGATCCGTGGACTGGACCCGTCCGTCGCCTGGCGCTGCTGCGATTCGGTTTCGACCTCCCGATCTTGTTCGCTCAACGCCCTCGCCCGATTACTCGCCCGGACAGCGTGCAGGCGCAGGCGTCACAGATTCGTTACCGGCAGCGTCAATTCCGCTGCGACGGCTGGGCTAAAATGAAAGGACTAGAGAGGGTTTCAGACGATGGCGCTCCGCTTGACGCTCCTGGGTGGTCTGCGGCTGTCCAACGGCGAAGGGAGAGAAGCCGTCGTCCTCCCGACCCGCAAGGCTCGGGCACTTCTGGCCTATCTGGCCTCCCCGCCGGGCCGCGCGCATCCGCGGGACAAGCTGGCCGCCCTGCTGTGGGGCGATCGGCCAGATAGCCAGGCGCGTGCAAGTCTTCGTCAGGAGCTGCACCGCCTCCGCGGGGCGCTAGCCCGCGCTGAGCCAACGGCGCTGCGGCTAGTCGACGACACCGTCGCCCTGCATCTGGCGAGCGTCGAGGTCGATGTCCTTCTCTTCGAGCACCTCGTCACCGAAGGCACGCCGGCCGCTCTGGAGGCGGCGGTGGCGCTCTATCAGGGAGAGCTGCTTGAGGGCGTCGCGCCCGATGCGCCCGCTTTCGAGGAGTGGCTCGTCCCCGAGCGGGAGCGCCTCCGCGAGCAGGCCATCGAGGCGATGGCGAAGCTCTTGGTCCACCAGCGCAGCGCCGGCGCCCTTGAAGCCGCCGTCCAGACCGGGCTCCGACTTTTGGCCCTCGAGCCCGCACAGGAGTCGGTACACAGGGCCGTGATCCGCCTGCACCTCCGTCTCGGTCGGCGCGGCGCGGCACGGCGCCAATACCAGGTTTGCCTCGACACGCTCCAGCGGGAACTGGGCGTCGAGCCGGAGGCCGAGACGCAGCAGCTGTACCAGGAGATTCTCCGCGCCGCCCCGGCGGCGAGGGAAGTGGAAGTCAGCGCAATCGCAGAAGTATCTCCGCCTCCGAGGGGTGAGGCGCCGCTCGAAGAGCGGCCCCCGGCCGAGAATCCACGCACCTTGCTAGCGCGGTTGCCCTTCACCGGCCGCCGGAAAGAACTCGAGCGGCTTCAGCAGAAGCTCGACGCGGCGCGCGCTGGAATCGGGGGTCTCACGTTTCTGGTGGGAGAGCCGGGCATCGGGAAGACGCGCCTGCTCGAGGAGTTCACGGTGCGGGCGGCCGCTGCCGGCGCTCGGGTGCTCTCGGGCCGCTGCTTCGAGGGCGACCTTGCTCTGCCCTTCGGGCCCTTTTCAGAAGCGCTTTCGAGTGACGCGAAGTCGTGCGATGCCGAGGCGCTGAAGGAGGACCTCGGGAGCTTCGGCGCAGTCCTCGCCAAGATCGTCCCCGAGTTGCCAGAGCGGTTCCCGGGTCTCCCGCAGCCCGCCGCACTGACCTCCGACGAGGAGCGCCTTCGCCTCCTCGACGCGGTCGCCCAAGTGCTCTGGGCCTTTGCCCGTCGGGCGCCTCTCGTGCTCGTGCTCGACGACATGCACTGGGCGGACGGCGCCACGCTCGCGCTGCTGCGCTATCTGGCGCGCTTTCTTCAGCGTCACCGGGTGCTCCTCGTCGGCGCCTATCGGGACGCGGAGCTCAGTACCCGGGGTGCACTTGCGGATACCCTCGTCGCCGTGCGCCGCGAGGTCGAGTTCGAGCGAATCGCCCTCTCAGGTCTTCCTCGAGAGGCAGTGGTGGAGCTTCTCGGGAGGATCGGACCCTCCGAGGTACCGGCCAACTTCGGCGAGACAATTGCCGCCGAGACTGCGGGGAACCCGTTCTTTCTGCGGGAGGTGCTCCTCCACCTGCTCGAGGAGGGGAAACTCGAGCGCGCAGAGGGCCGGCTCACGTCGCACTTCTCAATCGAACAGATGGGCATCCCCGAGAGCCTGCGCGAGGTGAGTCGACGCCGGCTCGCGCATCTCTCGAAAGACGCAAACCGTCTGCTCTCGGCAGCGTCGGGGTGTGCAGGAGAGTTCCGCGTGGATGTCGCTGCGAGGGCGGCCGGCCTCGACGAAGAGGCGGCACTCGACGCCCTCGACGGTGCACTCGAGGCCCGGCTCGTCCGTCCCACCGGTCTAGCCGACGTCTACGAGTTCACCCACGCCCTGATCCGCCACTCGGTGTACAAAGAACTCTCTCCTTCCCGTCAGATGCGCCTGCACCGGCGCCTCGCAGAAGTGATGGAGGATCGCTACGGCGAGCGCGTGACGGAGCATGCGCTCGAGATCGCACATCAGTGGCACCGCAGCGCGGCTCTACCCGGGGGCGAGCGCGGAGCGCTGCATTGTGTTCGCGCCGCGGATCGTGCCGAGCGGGCGGGCGCTCATGAAGAAACTGCGGCGGCACTGCGCATGGCGCTCGATCTTCTGCCGGCGTGCGACGCGCGCCGACCCCGTCTCCTTGCCCGCCTCGCTCTTGCGCTCGCGTGGAGCTTTGCGCCCGAGGAGGCGGTCCGCGTGGCTCGCGAGGCTGGGGACTCGATTGCGACGAGTGAGAGCAGCGATGCAGCGGCAGACTATCTCGCAGACGCAGCCCACGCGCTCTACGGCTCGAACTTCGACGGAGCGGCCTGGGCAGTCGCCGAGCACGGGTTGCAACACGTGGGGCGGCGTCGAGACCTCACGTGGGCGCTCTTGGCGGGCCTTGATTTCGAGCGGCGTCAGGCGAGCGATCCTGAGTTCCCCGGGATCCCTCTCGACATACCCGAACGGCACGAGATTTCGCGGATCGTCATCGCGAATCTACCCTCATTGATCGAGCGCGGCTTGGGTGGGGGAATGAGTGCGATGGTGTTTGAGTCGCGAGAGGACGCTCTCGAGCGCGCAGGGGCGCTTCCCTCAGTGAAGGTGTATTTTGCCGGCGAGTACACACAAGGTGCAGCCTTGTCCAGTGCGTTCGCGGCGACGGAGCTCGAGAGCGGCCGGCTCTCGCTCGCTGCGCTCGACCTCACACTCGTCGCTCACTGTCAGTCGGCACTTGGGAACCTAGGCGCCTCGCTCGAGGCCTCCGCGAGGGCCCGCGGGCTCGTGGAACGCGTTGGGGCCACCCCTTTCCTCAGGCTCCACCTCGATGCCGTCGTCCTTGAGCACACGTTCGTTCGCGGAGAGGGCTACGGGCTCCTCGTCCCGGGAATCGAGCCGGGCCTCGCTGCAATTGACCCTGGAAACCGTTCGTCGGGTGCGGCGATCGCGGCGGCCGCCGCCGTCATCTACGCCCATGCAGGACGTGGCGACGACGCACGGTCGATGCTCGCGCGGGCGCTTCCCGCGATTGATCGAGCCGCGGGCTGGGCAGCCACCTACACCACGACGCTCTATTGGGCGATTGAAGTGCTCTGGGTCCTCGAGTGCCAGGATCACGCCACCATGCTCGAGCGCAACCTTCGTGACAAGACGCTCGCGCCCGACTTCCGATACCCCCACACGGATGCGCGCCTCGCACTGGCGCGACTTTGTGCGCTCACCGGCCGGGTCGAAGAAGCACGGGAGTGGTTCGACAAGGCGCGCCGCGTGCTTGACGAGCAGGGTGCACGCCCGCTGCGTGCGATCACCGACTTCGACGAAGCGTGGATGGAGCTGCGGCGCGGCCGGACGGGAAACCGCGACCGTGCACTCGCGCTGCTGGACGCGGCTCGCGGCCCGTTCGAGGAGATCGGCATGCCGGGGTGGTTGTGCCGAGCGGACGAGCTGCGGCGGCAGCTTCAGTGATAGTCGTCCGCGCTGGGCCGCGGTGGGTGTCCTTCGCCAATACTCCTACCTGTTGAAGTTACTCGACATTTTGGATCGCGACAGGAGGGGCGATTCAGAGCGATCGAGTGAATTGCTCCCTTGAAACGACCGCTGCATCCGCGTGAGCATCTCCTCCCATGAACGTGTTTCGTCTGGTTCTCACCGTCCTGTTCCACAGCCTTCGGGCGCTTGGCCGGTCACACGCGGACCTTGTGCTCGAGAACGTCGCCCGCCAGCAGATCGTCGTGCTGACGAGAACGAGACACGTTCCGCGATGGCAAGCCGGAGACGTCTGCTCTGGGTCGCGCTGCGTAGGGCCTGGCACCGCTGGCAGGAGGCCCTCCTCCTCGTCCAGCCCGAGACCGTCGTGGCTTGGCATCGGAAAGCCTTCCGGCGCTACTGGACCATCCTCTCGCGAGCACCGGGCCGGCCGAGGCTGGACACGGAGATTCGCAGGCTCATCGTCCGGATGGCGTGCGAGAATCCGACCTGGGGTGCTCCACGCATCCACGGCGAGCTCGCCAAACTCGGCTTCAACGTCTCTGAGCGGACCGTGTCGCGGTACCTGCCACGGATCCGGCCGGGCAGGGGAGTGCTCCGAGAGTGGGGGACTTTCCTTCGGAATCACCGCGAGGCGCTGGCGGCGATGGACTTCTTGACGGTGCCGACCGTCACGTTTCGAATCCTCACGGTCTAGTTCCTGATCCACCACGGCCGCCGGAAAATCGTCCACTTCGATATTACGGAGCATCCGACGGCGGTCTGGGTGATCCAGCAGCTCAGGGAGGCGTTTCCGTACGAGACCGCGCCGTCCTACTTGGGTGTTCGACCGCGATTCGATCTTATCCGAAACTGTCATCTCGGCGATTCGCGCGATGGGCGTCGAGCCGAAGCCCATCGCAGCGCGGAGCCCCTGGCAGAACGGCGTCGCAGAGCGCTGGATTGGGAACTGCCGGCGTGAGCTTCTGGATCGCGTAGTGATCCTCCATGAGACCCACCTTCGCCGACTTCTTCGGGAATACGTCCGCTACTACTCCCAAGACCGCTGCCATCTCGCGCTGGAGAAGGACGCTCCGGACACGCGCTCGGTACAACCGAGACCGAGTGGCCGAGCCCGAGTCGTCGCGCATCGCCGGCTGGGCGGCCTCCATCACCGCTACGCCTGGCGAGAAGCCGCGTAAAGACAGCCAGAACATCGCCGCTCCGGACTCACCTTCGTGCCTCATCCTTTCGGAAGGGGAGCGAACTTGTACCCGTGTCGCGCTCTACGCGCAGCGGCGTTCCAGAGCGGATCCCGAGAAACGGCATTCACGCCGGCTGGACGGGAAGTCAGAGTCGCTTCCATACGAGCGAACCGCACCCGATGCGTAATGGCGAAGCACAGGCGGGCAACAAAGTCGAGTTCCAGCCGGACGCGGCATGCTAGGCCGGCTTCATTGCGCCTCGATCCACTCGCGCACTCGCGCGCTCAGCACGGGTAGGGTCTGGCCGCCGCCGGTGAGAACGACGTCGTGGAACGCGCGCCGGTCGAAGCGCGCGCCAAGCCGCTGCTCGGCCTCGGTGCGTAACGCCAGGATCTCCTCATAGCCGAGCTGGTACGACGGCGCCTGACCGAACCACGCGATGTAGCGGTCGATCTCCTGCGCGGCCTGGTCCGGCGAGAGCGCGGTGTGCGCGAGCATGAACTCGATCGCACGCTCGCGGCTCCACCCGAGGACGTGCAGGCCTGTGTCCACCACCATCCGCGCGGCGCGCCAGGCGCGGTTGCTCAGCATGCCGAGCCGATCCGCGTCGCTCGAATAAAGTCCGAGCTCGTCGGCGAGCTGCTCGGCGTAGAGGCCCCAGCCCTCGGCGAAGCCGCTCGTGAACAAAAAGCGCGCGATCTTCGGCAGCTCCTCGTTCTCGTTCGCGAGGCCGACTTGGAGGTGATGGCCCGGCACGACCTCGTGGAAGGCGGTGGCCTCGCCGAGCGTCCAGCTTTGGTGCGTGGGCTCGTAGAGGCGCACGCGATAGGCGGCGGGCTGACTCCCGTCGAGCGCGGCCTGCAGATAGTGCGGCGCGGCCGTGCGCTCCTGGAAGGCCGGGATCGGCTCGAACACCACGCGCGCCCGCGGAATCCGGCCGAAGGCGCGCGGCAGCGCGGTCCAAGCGCGATCCATCGCCGCCTGCGCGACCGAAAGTACCTGCTCGCGATCGCGGTACAGGAACGCCGGGTCGCTGCGCAGCCGTTGCAGCAGCTTCGGGAGCGGCTCCCCACCGAAGCTCCGTGCCGCCACCGTGCGCATCTCGGCCTCGACGGAATCGAGCGCCGCGAGACCTCGCGCGTGCACGTCGGCGGGCGCGAGGTCGAGCGTCGTGGACCAGCGCAGCGCGGCTCGGTAACACTCCGAACCCTCCGGGTTCGCGGAGACGCCGACGGCGCTGCGCGCGCGCGCCGCATACTCGTCCGCGAGAAAATCGCGGTAGCGACGCAGCGTCGGGCGCACGGCGTCGCGGTTCTGTGCGAGGAAGCGCTCCCGGAACTCGGCGTCGTCGCTGCGCAGACCGGGGCTCGCGAACGGATCGGCCTCGGGCGCTGCTGTGATCAGTCCGTCGAGTTGTTTCACCGCCAGCTCGACGACGACGCGGGGGGCCGTGTAGCCCTCTGCGAGGCCGGTGCGCAGCGCTTCGAGCTGCGCGTCGACATAGCCCGACAACGCCGCGTAGCGGGCGAGCGCCTGCGCGCGCTGCTCCGGCGTCTCCACCGGCTGAGCCATTGCCATGTCGGCGAAGGCCACGGGCCAGCCATTTTGCATCTGGCTCACACGCCAGCGTTCGTAGCGGCAGACCCGCAGCGCCTCGCCGTCTTCGAGGCGACTCCGTGCGAGGTCGTAGGCGAGCCGCGCGCGCGGCTGCTCGAGCGTGCCGCGCTCGATTCCGCGTAGCTGCGTTAGCCAAGCGGCGCGGCGCTCCTCGCGCGCGGCTACGCCCGCGAGAGAATCATCGGGTAGGCGGTCGTACGAAGCGCCCGGCGGGCGCAGGCGCGCCACCCTCTCCGGCCGCTCGTCGAAGAGGTCGGCGACGTACTCGTCGGCGATCCGGAGCACGCGCGCATCGGGGCCGGCTTCGGGTACGTGCCGGCAGCCGAGCGCGAGCGCGAGGAGAAGAAGCGAGATGGTGCGGCGATTGAGAAGGGTGCGACGCCCAGAGGATTCGATCGGAGGTTCGGAATCGAACTCGTCCACCGTGGGTTGGCGCTTGACGACGAGAAGCTGGTGGCGAAGAGCGATCACCTCAGCGTGGAGCTCGGCTCGGCGCCAGAGGAGACCCTGGGCGCGCCGAGAAGGGCCAAGAGGGCGAGCGGCACCATCAAGACCACGTTGACCCGCCCGGCGGGAAAAATCCAATGATCACGGGGCGATCCAGTTTTCAGAAGGCACAGGACTTCGATTGCAGGATCTTCTCGGCGAGGTGCTTCGGGGTGTAGGTGCGGGGAGAATTCGAAGAGTCGAAGGGTCGACGAGTCGAAGGCGGGGGTTGGGAACTTTCGACCTTCGAACTTTGGAATAGAGGACTACCGCGCTCGCCGCAGAACTTCTTGCCGGCCGGGTTGTCGCTCCCGCAGTGCGGACAGGTCATGGCGCCTTCATCCCCCGAGCTCCGCCAACAGTGCCTTCGCGTCCTTCAGGTCGCGCGTGTCGAAGCCTTCGGTGAACCAGGCGTAGAGCGGGGCCAGTAGCTCGCGGGCCGCGTCGCGCTTGCCTTGGCGCTGCCAGAGCCGCGCCAGGCCGGTGGCGGCGCGCAGCTCGAAGGACTTCGCCTCCTGAGCGCGGGCAATCTCGATGGCGCGACGGAAGAGCGCCTCCGCCTCCGGGGCGCTCGCGGGTGCGATGACGAGGAGCAACTCACCCTTCAGGTAGTACAGGCCCGAGTCGAAAAAGTGCTGGCCCGTGCTCGCTGCCGTAGCCAGCGCGCCTTCGACCGTGCTGAGCGCTTCTGCGTATTGACCCGCCGCCTGCTGACTATCCGCGAGAGACCAGAGGATACCGGGAGTCCCACCACGGTTTCCGGTGCCGGCGGCGAATGCGAGACCCTCCGCGATCTCGGCCAGGGCCGATGCGCCCTCGCCGATCCTGACGCGTGCATGCCCGTGGTACACCCGACCGACGCCGCGCCAGAGCGGAAAGCCTTGCGCTTCGCCGATAGCGATCACCTCCGCAGCGCTCTCCTGCTGCGCTTTCGGGTCGCGCCGCATCCGGTGCACCAGCGTCTCCATGAACCGGGCGAAGGCCAGGCTAAACGGGTGGGCGAGTGTGCGGGCGAGGGCCACACCCTCACGGGCTCGCTCCAGCGCGCGGTCGAGATAACCCATGTATGAGAGGGTCCACCCGGCCACGCCGGGCGCAGACACGTGAATGTCGCCTCCGTACGCAATAGCCTTCGCTCGATCGAGGCCGGCGTCGTAGAGGGCGATGATGCGCTCGGAATGCGCGAGCGAAGCGGTGAAGCGGCCTTGGTAGAGCATCGCGAGGGCGGCCTGCAGGTGAGCGGGGAGGATGAGGGTTCGCTCGCGCGTCTCTTCGCTCACCGCAAGCACCTGTTCCGCGAACATCAGGCCGCGGTCCGGCTCCCCGCGGTTCACGTACAGATTGGACAGCGCCAGGCGCGCGTGGACCAGCATCGCCGCATTCCCCGCGGCCTCGCCGAGTGACTGCACCCTTTCGTACGCGGCCCCCGTTTCCGCATGCGCAAAGCCTCGCACTGCCACCAGCGACGACCCAAGCGCCATCTGCACCGCCACCTCACGCGCATCGCGCGCGGGATCTGCGGGTAGCGTCCCGACGAGCGCCAACGCGCGCCGCAGATGGCCGATGGCCTCCTCGTACGCACACCGCTGCGCCGCCCGGTCTCCCGCCCGCTGGTAGTGCGTGATCGCTTGCGCCGCGAGCCCCGCCTGGTCGTAGTGCCGCGCGATCACCTCCGGCTCGGACGCGACACGCTCGGGGAAGCGTTCTTCCAGCACCTTTGCGACGCGCGCGTGGAGCTGCTGGCGCGTGCGCTTGAGCAGCGACTGGTACGCCGTCTCCTGGATCAGCGCGTGCTTGAAGGTGTACGTCGCCGCGGGCGGCTCGCCGCGCGCGAAGAGGATCTCGGCCTCGACCAGGCGCGCGAGCCCATGGCGCAGCGCAGCCTCGTCCATGCCCACCGTGGCCGCGAGCAGCGGATACCCGAACTCCCGTCCCAGCACGGCCGCCCGCTGCGCCACTTCCTTCGCCGCCGAGAGCCGGTCGAGCCGCCCCATCAGCGAGTCGGCGAGGCTGGCCGGAATGCCTTCCACGCCCTGCGCCACCCCGGATTCCGCCATCGCCTTGGTCAGCTCCTCGACGTAGAGGGGGACACCGTCGGCGCGGGCCACGAGTGCGTCGAGCGTGTCGGCGGGGAGCTTCGGGCCCCCGAGTGCCGCGATCATGTCCCGCGTCTGGCGCTTGGTGAGGCGCGCGAGCTGTACGGTGGTCAGGTTGGAGCGCGCCGGCCAGGGCGGCGTGAACTCCGGGCGCGCGGTGGCGAGGAGCAGGACGCGTGCCGTCGGGCTCTGCGCGATCAGGTGTCCCAAGAGCTCCAACGTCGAGACGTCGCACCAGTGCAGGTCCTCGACGAATACGACAAGCGGCTGCACTTCGCTCAGGGCGAGGTTCCACTGCGCCAGCAGGTCGATGGTCTTCCGCCGCTGCAGCTCGGGACTCAGCTGCAGCCGCGCGGGTGGCGACAGACCGAGAAAGTCCGCGAGCAGAACCACGTTCTCCGAGGAGGCAAGCGCGCCGAGTCCGGTCTCGAGCTTGGCGAGCCTCTCGGCGGTGGTGTCCTCCGCTGTGAACGCTAACCCCTGCGTCGCAAGCGTGATGACCGGATGGAAGGGCGTCCCTTCCGTGTACGGTGTCGCGCCGCATTCCAGCCAGGTGTGGGGCACCGCCGTCAAGTGCTCGTGTAGCTGGTAGACGAGGCGAGACTTCCCGACCCCCGGCTCGCCCAGAACCAGGACGTTCTGCCCCTCGCCGTCCGCCGCCCGCTCCCAGCGATCGACGAGGGTCGCCAGCTCTGCCTCGCGACCGACGAAGCGCGTGAGGCGCCCCACCGCGACATCGAGCCGGCTCCGCACCCCGCTCGGCTGCACGACGCGGTAGAGCGTCACCGGCTCGCGCACGCCCTTCAGCCTCTGCGGCCCGCGGTCCTCGACCACGAACAGGCCGCCGACCAGGCGCTGCGTCGCGGCAGTGATCACCACCGTGTCGGGCTCGGCCGCGCCCTGCACACGCGCCGCGAGGTTGGTGGTGTCGCCAAGGGCGAGGGTCTCGCTCTTGGCCCCGCCTCCCATTTCCCCGATCACCACCGGGCCGGTGTGGATGCCGACGCGCGCCGCCAGACGGATTCCGTGCCTGGGTTCGAGTGAATCGTTCAACGTGCTGAGCGCAGTGAGAATCTCGAGCCCGGAGCGCACGGCGCGCTCGGCGTCGTCCTCGTGGGCCTGCGGATGACCGAAGTACACAAGGAGGCCATCACCCAGGTACTGGGCGATATGTCCCGCATGGCGCTGAATCGCTGCAGAGGCCGCCTCCTGATAGGCGCGCACGACCGTGCGCAGATCCTCGGCGTCGAGTCGCTGCCCCAGATCGGTCGAGCCTACGAGATCGCAGAACATCACCGTGAGCTGGCGGCGCCCGGCCTCGGCGATTTCCGGCGACGGGACCTGTTCCGACGACACCCCAGCGGCCGTGTGCGCGGCCGGGTCCGGCGCAGAGGCCTCGGCCCGAGCCGATCCCATCCACGAGAGCACCTTGCCCTCGCGAGCAGCCACCTGCTGCACGTCCACCAGCTCCTCGACCAGGGCGTCGAGGGCCTCGTCGTTGAGTTCGAACTCGAGCTTCAAGACGCGGAGGGAAAGACGGCCGCTGCGCTCCAGCAACGCCCTCGCTCCCTCGATCGTCTCGATGAAACTCACGGCTGCCCTCAGGATTGGTCCCGCCTCAGTCTGACCCTGCGGTAACTCGAGAGCAACACGCTCTCGCGCCGGTTGCGGGCCTGCCCGGAAGGCGTCTTGGGTGGTAGTTTGCCACTCGGACTGCACTCCATCCGTGTGATCCATGTAGGGGGGCACGAAGAATCGCTTCGGGTCAGACGCGGCGGGGCCTCCTGCGCTTCTGGCAGCGCCTTCATCCAGGCCTCCAAGGACCGGGGCGGGACCCGCCGCTCAGAGCCGATCGTGAGCACTGGGCGCGCGGCGATCCCTGACCGACTTGGCGCAGGAAGTACCCCGTTTTCGACCGTCCACCCAACACGGGCGACTGTCAGATCTCACTCGTTCCGCGCTACCGCGGACCCTCGACTACGCCCCCGCCGCGGGTCTCACGGCACGGTGAGTGCGGAAGGACGGATCGCTTCGGCTCTGTGGCGCGGGGCGAAGTTGCGCAGATCAGCTGCATCGCTTCATCTCTGCAGAGCCTGTTCGCCGATCGAATTCGTACTGTTGATTCGCGGGTCAATTGCTCTAGCGACCGAAAAAATTTAGCGCTCACGTGATGAAAACACGCGGGTCGGCGTGGCGCGAAGCTCGACCAGCGCGCGCAGCCCGTCCGGAAGAGACGACGCCACGCATGAAGTCGCAGCGGAGCTCTCTTAGGCTCTCTTAGGCCCTGAACACCACCGGCATGCGCTCGATGGTGTTCATGAGCCGCGAATGGAAGCGCTCAAGCGGGCCTGCGGGCTCGCACTCGGGCAGCCTGACGAGCAGCTCCTCGAACAGCACGCGCGCCTCAATCCGAGCTAACGAGGCGCCCAGGCACAGGTGCTCGCCAAAGCCGAATGACAGGTGGCGGCGGCGGCTGTGGTCGCGCCTCACGTCGAAGCGCTCCGCGTCTTCGCCCCACTCCTCCTCGTCGCGATTCGCGGCCAGGTAGAGAAGCAGCACGCAGTCGCCTTCACCGATCTCCTTGCCCCGCAGCGAGGTCGCGCTCGTGGCGTGCCGCGTGAAGCTCAAGAGCGGCGGCCACCAGCGCAGCATCTCCTCGACGGCGTTCGGGATGAGTCCGGGGTTTGCGAGCAGCGCACGCTTTTGGTCCGGGTGCTGCATCAGAGCGAAGGCTCCTCCCGAGATCAGGTTGCGCGTGGTCTCGTTGCCAGCGGCCAGGAGCGTCGTGCAGAACATGAGGATTTCTGGATTGGTCAATCGGTCGCCGTCGATCTCGGCCCACGCCAGCGTCGAGACGAGGTCCTCGCGTGGCGTTCGGCGGCGGTCAGCCAGGTGCTCTGTGAAGTAGGCGAACATCTCGCCCAGCAAGGCGAGCATCTCGCCCCGCATGGAATCGGTGCCGACGTCGCGCCCGCCGGCGGCTTTGACCAATGCGTCCGACCAGCGCCGGAACTCCGGCCAGTCCTCGCGCGGCACGCCCAGCATCTCGGCGATCACGTACATCGGGAGCGGGATCGAGACGGCATTGACGAAGTCGACCGGCTCGCCCACCGGCACGGCGTCGAGGCTCTCCCGCGCGATCGCTCGGATCCGCGGCTCGAGCGCGGCGACTGCACGCGGTGCGAAGGCCTGGATCACAAGCTTGCGGTAGCGGTTGTGCTGGGGAGGATCCATCTCGAGGATAGTGTGCGGTACGCCGTTCCGGCGGTTCTCGGGCCCGGTGCCGAGCAGGATGCCCTGGGTCGAGGTGAACAGCTGCGGGCTGCGCGAGACGTGCTCGACGTCGGCGTGCTTGGTGATGCACCAGCAGGCAGCCTTCTCATACCAGTGCACGGGGTCTTCTCGACGAAGTCGGCGCAGGGCAGGATAGGGGTCGCCGAGGTAGAAATCGGCGTCGTCGGGAGCGAAATCTCGAATCACGGCGTCTCCTCCGCGAGATATAGAGAGAAGAGCAAGCCAAGGTCAGCCCGGCGCTGCGCGGGCGCGCTGGGCAGCCCAATCAGAAGGCCGAACACGCTGGCCAGGCACATCCGCGCCGCGACCTCGGCCTCGAGCCCGGCGCGCAGCTCGCCGCGATCAGCGGCCACGGCGAAGTGGCGGGCGAGGGCGGCCAC
>Ga0310037_10000861_pt1 | contig 17622 bp, 13 predicted proteins | sample Sb_taG_11_FD_200239 | JGI IMG/M metagenome (GOLD analysis project Ga0310037, IMG submission 200239) | Peat soil microbial communities from Weissenstadt, Germany - Sb_50d_3_AS metaG (v2) (version 2) | ecosystem: Environmental > Terrestrial > Soil > Wetlands > Peat | place: Germany: Weissenstadt...
CGCGTTCGCGTCACGTCGTCGCGCTTCCTTCTTCAGCTGCTCCTTGGTTCTTCGTCAGTCCAGGTCAGATGACCCGCACGACGGCCAACAGCTTCGAGCTCGCGTCGGGCCCTCCAGTTGCCGGCGATGATCCGGTGAACGAGAGCGACCCGGACGGTGATAGCGCAGCAGGTTGCGCAGTTGGTGCGGGGCTGGGCAGCATCTTCGGCCCCGTGGGCACGGTCGTTGGAGGGATCATCGGTTGCAAAGCCACAGGTACCAACCTCCCGATCTGGGCGAACCCCTTTAACCTCATCGAGGGCACCAAGTGGACGATGGCAGAAGAGAATCCACCAGACCCATGCCCGACAGGATGGCGGCTGATCATCACTCCAACCACGTGGGGAAGACTTGCGCCGCCAAACCTCGAATCCGTTGCGTGGGATGAAGTACTAGATCGAGCCGGTTCACAAGCAGACACGTCGACTATGCATGACCAGTTTGACTGCCACTGGTACGTGGTGCGATTGCGCGCACCCAGGAAGCCGACCTGGGACCTTGAAGCCTGGCGGCCTGACATCGGATTGGTGGGTTTCATTGAGAACGACTGCAACTGACCGGGGCCCGTCGGACGAGACCACCGCCCATCTTCCAGAGTATTCGGATACTCCTCGCCCGGGTTGGATAAGAACCACCAGACATAGTCCACTCATCGTCTTCGCGCTTGCAGTTGCGCTGCTGCTCATCTCGGTTGTTGGAACGATGAGGGTTGCCTCGGGCAACCTGCGCCATGCTCCTGCACTTGCCGGCCCAGGCGCGATTCGCGTTGACCTTGGGCCAGGTGCCTACGCCCTCTACGAAAATGTCGAGGATGCTGCTTTTCCTTTGAGTCCCAGCAGTTTTGCAGTGATAGGCCCTCGAGGGGTGCTTGCTACATCCGTTGCGCGATCCGAGTCACTTGGATCGCCACTCGACGAGGCCGTCTTCAGCAGCATTGTCGGCTTTAGAGTCCAATCAAGGGGTGAGTACCGAATATTGTTAAGGGCCAAGGGAAACGTAGTCGTCGGAGAGTCACCCGCATCGGTGCTTCACCAGGTTCTGGGATGGCTGGCCCCTGGCTTTGCCGGATTGGCTCTCGTGTTCTTGGGTGCCGTGATGCTGTTCGTTCGACGTCACCGCAGAGCCAACTCGATAGAGTAGAGAGGGTCGTAACAGGTCGCTGACCTGCGTCGACGTCCCACTGCGGCTTCTGCGCCCGAATGGCTCGCGGTCGCACGGCGCCGGACGGCCCCCGAGGCCGGACGGCGCCGGGGCGACACCTCGATGATCAGGATCTGGCGTTCGTGGCCGTCCGTCCCCGTCCGCTGAGACATGGCCTCTGAGCTGGGAAGACGTTCCGAGATCTGGTGTTACAACTCCATGGGAGGATCCGGCCCATGGCGATCGAAGACTGTGACCCAGAAGACCAGCCCTGGATGCGGGCGCTCAAGCGCCACATGGACCGGGGCCAGCTCGACGCCTTCGGCGCCCAAGGGGAGGCCTGCGGCTGGTGTGCCCAGCCGATCCGGCTCCAAGGCGTCGTCGTCGAGGGCCACGGGAGCTCCAAGCGCGTCCGTCTCTCGACCAAGCAACTCCCCGACGGCGTGGTCTTGAAGGCCTGCGGGTCGCGTCGAGAGACGATCTGTCCCTCGTGCGCCGCCATCTACCGGGGAGACGCCCGTCACCTCGTGCGCGCCGGCCTCGTCGGCGGGAAGGGCATGCCCGACGACGTGGCCACCCGCCCGATGGTGCTGCTCACCCTCACCGCGCCCTCGTTCGGTGCGGTGCACAACACGAGAGCGGGGAAGGCCCCCTGCAACCCTGGTCCGCCCAAGGGCCGTTGCCGACACGGTCGACCGACGGCCTGCTTCACCCGTCACGGCGACCACGACGAAGTTCTCGGTCAGGCGCTCTGCTCCGACTGCTACGACTTCCAAGGCGCGGTGCTCCACAACGCCTGTGCCCCCGATCTGTGGCGTCGCACCAGCGTCTACCTGCCCCGGACCCTGGCCCGGGTGATCGGCGTCACCCAGACCGAGCTCGCCGCGAGGGTGAAGCTCAGCTTCGTGAAGGTGGCCGAGTTCCAGCGCCGGGGCGTCGTCCACCTCCACGTGCTCGTCCGGGCCGACCTCGTCGACGGCGCCGCGCTAGCGGTCAGCTCCGACGACCTGACCCTCGCCGCCATGATGGCCGCCCGCCGGGTGCGAGTCACCCACCCGTTGGGCACGGCCCGCTGGGGGACCCAGACCGACGTCCGTCCGCTCGACCTCGGCGGTGTCGGCGGCAAGAAGCTGGCCACGTACGTTGCGAAATATGTGACCAAGAGCACCGACACCACCGGCATCCTCGACCGCAAGATCCGCGACGAAGACGACCTCGCTGTGCGCCTCGAGCGCCTCGACCCCCACACCGCCGCCATGCTCGCCGCCGCCTGGCGTCTCGGAGGGGACCCGGCCAACGCCGGTCTGCACCTCCGCCGCCATGCCCACGGCCTCGGCTACGGCGGCCACCGGGTCTCGAAGTCCGCGACCTGGTCGACGAGCTTCAGTGCCCTGGCCCGGGCCCGCCTCGAGTGGCGCGAGGCCCGCCGGGCAGAACGCCTCGGCGAGGGGACCACGATCGAGAGCCGCCTCCATCCGGTGGGCGTCGGCTGGGCCAACCGGGGCGAGGCGCTCTGGGCCCACTACCGGAGGAAGAGCCGAGACGAAGAACGCCAGGAGGGCTGGTTCATCGCTTCGACCGAGGGCTGGGCGGCCTGATCGTCAGGCGATGTCGCCGGCCAAGGACTTGAGGCGGTTCTTGGCGACGAGGGCGTCGAGCACGTTCAAGAGCGCGGCGCGGTCCTCGTCGGTGAGCTCGGAGAGGAGGGCGAGGCGCTCGCCCAGGCCGTGGTCCTCGACGTGGAGGGGCCGGCGCTGGGCGCCTTCGACGACCAGGTAGTCGAGGGAGATGTTGAACACCTCGGCCAGTCGGGCGACGACATCGAGGGACGGGGTGATCCGACCGTTCTCATAGCGGCTGATCTGGCGGGCGTCGGTCCCGACCTTGTCGGCCAGCTCACCTTGGGACCAGCCCCGCTCCTTGCGCAGCTCCTTCACCCGCTCCCCGAGGGGCATGTCCAGACCTCCCTGGTCGTCACGCCACCCCCATTGTGCGGGCATCGGCCCGTCCATGCTTGCCATCGGTGCCCCCCATTGGTTGCCACGAACTGCACTCTGTGGCATAGGATCTTGCCACACCGTGACAATCCAAGTTTTTCTGGAGGAGGCCCGTGGCCCGCATCCCCGACGAGGACATCCGGCGCCTAAAAGAAGAGGTGGACCTGGCCGCCCTGGTCGCCTCCTCGGGGGTGGAGCTGAGGAAGGCGGGAGCCGACCTCGTCGGGCGTTGCCCCTTCCACGACGACCACACCCCCTCGCTCGTGGTCAGCGCGGACAAGGGTCTCTGGCACTGCCTGGGGGCCTGCCAGATCGGCGGGACGGTCATCGACTGGGTGATGAAGGCAGAAGGGGTGTCGTTCCGCCACGCCGTCGAACTGCTCCGGGCGGGGGTGGGTGCGCGGATGAGCGGGGCCAAACGGGCGACACTTCGGCGTCTGCCCGCCCCGGTCGAAGCCGACGCCGACGACGAGGCGGCCCTGGCCCAGGTGGTCGCCTACTACCACGCCACCCTGGCGCGCTCTCCCGAGGCCCTCGCCTACCTCGCCCGTCGCAAGGTCGGTGACGAGGCCGTCATCGAGCGCTTCAGCATCGGGTTCTCGGACCGGACCCTCGGGCTGCGTCTCCCCAACCGACAGACCAAGGCCGGCGCACAGCTGCGCGGTCGACTGGAGCGTCTCGGCATCTACCGGGCCAGTGGCCACGAGCACCTGGTGGGCTCGATCACGATCCCGGTCACCGATCACGCCGGTCGGCCCACGGAGCTCTACGGGCGAAAGATCGGCGGGCACCTGCAGAAGGGCATCCCTCTGCACCTCTACCTCCCCGGGCCCCACCGAGGCGTCTTCAACGACGAGGGCCTCTCTGGCGGCGAGGTGATCCTGACCGAGTCGCTCATCGACGCGCTGACGCTCTATTGCTCTGGCTTTGTGAACACCACCGCCTCCTACGGGACGGCCGGCTTCACGAACGACCACCACGAGACCTTCGTGCGCCACGGGGTCAGCCGGGTGCTCCTCGCCTACGACCACGACGACGCCGGCGACCGGACGGCGACCGCCCTCGCCGAAGACCTGATGCAAGAGGGCATCGAGTGCTTCCGGGTGGTTCTCCCCCTCGGCGCTGACGTGAACGAGGTGGCCGTGCGCTCCGCCTCGCCCCGCGACGCCCTCGGGCGCCTGATCCGAGAGGCCGTCTGGATGGGGAAGGGCACCGCCCCCGGTCGCTCCCGTCGCCGGGCCGGACCCGCACCGGTGACGTCGTCACCTTCTTCTTCAGCTGCACCGTCTTCTTCAGCTGCACCGTCTTCTTCAGCTGCACCGTCTTCTTCAGCAGCACCGTCTCCTTCTGCAGCGCCGCCACCTCTCGTCACGCTGCGCGACGCCGACCGGGCGCTCGCCGAACCCCCGGCTACGCCCGTGCCCGAGGCCCCGAGGCCGCCGGCGACGGTGCTCGCCCACGACGAGCTGGTGCTCGAGATGGGAGGGCGGCGCTGGCGGATCCGCCACATCCCCAAGGCCCCGACCCCCGGGTCGCTCAAGGTCACGGTCATGGTCAGCTCGGGCGAGCGCTTCCACGTCGACACCTTGGACCTCTACACCGCAAGAGCGCGGGCCGGGTTCTGCGACGCCGCCGCCACCGAGTTGCGCACCGAGCGCGACGAGCTCACGGCCGAGCTCGGCCGGGTGCTCCTCGCCACCGAAGAGGCCCAGGCCGCCGCGCAGCGCGCCGAGCCCACGATCGCCGAGGTGACCGGAGCGGAGCGGGAACGGGCGCTGGCGCTCCTCTGGGACCCCGCGCTCTTGGACCGGGTGGCCGAGGCGTTCGGGGTCGCAGGCGTCGTCGGCGAGCGCGAGGCGGCCCTCGTCACCTGGCTCACGCTCACCTCGAGGCTGAACGACCGGCCCCTCGGCGCGGTCGTCCAGTCGTCCTCGGCCGCGGGGAAGTCGACGCTCGTCGACGCCGCGCTGTCCCTCCTGCCCGCCGAGGCCAAGGTGGCCTACTCGGCCATGACCGGCCAGGCCCTCTACTACCTGGGCGAGACGGACCTCGCCCACAAGGTCCTGGCCATCGCCGAAGACGAAGGGGCCTCCCGGGCCGCCTATGCGCTCAAGCTCTTGGTCTCTGAAGGGAGGCTCGCCATCGCCGCGGCCGGGAAGGACCCCGTGAGCGGTCGCCTGGTCACCCACACCTACGAGGTCGAAGGACCCGTCGCCCTCCTCATGACCACGACCGCAGCCGAGCTCGACGAGGAGCTGGCCAACCGGCTGCTCGTGCTCTCGGTCGACGAGGGCCGGGCCCAGACCCGCGCCGTGCAGCGCGCCCAGCGCGAGGCCGAGACCCTCGAGGGCCTGGTCGCCCGGACCAAGCGGGCCGACCTCACCGCCACCCACGTGGCCGCCCAGCGCCTCCTTTCCCCCGTCGCGGTGGTGAACCCCTTCGCGCCGACGCTGCAGTTCAGCGACCGGGCCACCCGCCACCGCCGGGACAACGCCAAGTACCTGGGGCTCATCCGGGCCATCGCTCTCGCCCATCAGCACCAGCGCCAGAAGCACCAGGTGACCGTCGACGGGCGGACCGTCACCTACATCGAGGCGGCGACAGAGGACCTCGAGGCAGCCGAGGCCCTCTGTCGGAGCGTGCTCGAAGCGACGACCGACGAGCTCTCGCCGGCGACGAGGCGCCTCTACGAGATGACCGCGGCCTTCGTCGAAGAGAACGGCACCTCCAGCTTCACGAGGCGCGAGCTCCGGGAGGCCACGGGCATCGGTGACACCCAGATGAAGGTCCACCTGGCCCGCCTGGTCGACCTGGAGTACGTGAGCGCCAGAGGGGCGGGGCCCGCCACCACCTATGAGCTGGGCGGCTACGACGCTGATCGACCGAGTCATAGCGGCGATCGGTCGGGTGCCGGGGTCGATCGGTCGGGTCGCAACGGTGATCGGTCGGGTGCCGGGGCCGATCGGTCGGCTATCGGTCGGTTTTCGCGTCGTAGTGCCGGGGGCCTCTTTGCCCAGCTGGAGGCGCCAGTCTCGTCGCAGGTAGTCGAATCGGTCGGAATCGGTCGGGTCGACGAGACGGGCGACCTCGCGTCGTTGCCCCTGGCAGAAGAAGAGAACGTGGCCGACGAGCCCGATCGGTCGGGTCCGAGGCGAATTCGCGTATTGGGAGACGAGGACGTCGTCGCACACGTAGGTGGTGGTCCGTGAGCCCCCGCCGGCCGGTCCCCAAGCGCCCGCCGAGGCGTCACTTCGAGATCCCCGGGGATGCGACCGACCCCCACGGCTTCCACATCGCCGTCTTGGACTGGCTTGAGTGGCTGCGCTCCCACCACTACTCCGAAGTGACGGTCCTTGACCGGAGCTGGTATCTGGCCACCTTCATCAGCTGGGCCGAGCTGCGCGGGGTGTTCCGGCCACGAGACGTGACGCTCCCCGTCCTCGAGGCCTACCAGCGTCACGTGCACCTGAGGCGGAAGGCCGACGGATCTCCCCTCGCCTGGTCCACCCAGTCGAAGTGCATCGTCCCGGTGCGGGCCTTCTTCGGCTGGTGCGCACGCTCCCACCGCATCGCCTACAACCCGGCCTCCGAGCTCGTGCTGCCGAGAAGGGACCACGCACTGCCCAAGGCCACGCTCACCCACGACGAGGCAGAAGTGGTGCTGGCCGTCCCCGACACGGCGAGTCCCCTGGGGCTGCGGGACCGGGCGATCATGGAGCTCCTCTACGCCACAGCCATGCGCCGAGGCGAGCTCGTCGGCCTCGACCTCCCCGACGTCGACCTGGCTCGCCGCTGGCTCACGCTGCGGCAGACCAAAACGCGCTGGGACCGGGTCGTCCCCATGGGCGAGCGAGCGGCCCACTGGCTCGCCCGCTACCTCACCGAATCACGACCCGAGCTCTTGTGTGGGCCCGACCCAGGGGCGGTCTTCCTCGCCGCCAACGGCGAACGCCTCGGTCCGAAGTGGCTCTCCTCCCAGGTGCATCACTACGTCGGCGCCGCCGACGTCGGCAAGAGCGGGTCGTGTCACCTCTTTCGCCACACAGCGGCCACGCTCATGGTCGAACGGGGAGCCGACATCCGCTACGTCCAAGAGCTCCTCGGTCACCGGGACCTCGGGTCGACGACGCTCTACACGAGGGTGGCCCCCGACCGCCTCGCCGCCATCCACGCCGCCACCCATCCGGGCGTCCACCTCGAGGGACGACGGGCGCCGCCACCCTGAACCTTCCCCTGAGCCTCGATCTCCGGGCCGCAACTGGCCCGGGTGGCACCGGGCACCGGGGACTTCACCTGGGCCGATGTCGTGTCCAGCTCGCCGCGCTGGCGCACGGCGGGCGTGGGAGAATGGGACGGTGAGGGGAGCGGTGCCGGCAACCTGCACCACGGCGAGGGACACGCGTTCGCGTCACGTCGTCGCGCTTCCTTCTTCAGCTGCTCCTTGGTTCTTCGTCAGTCCAGGTCAGATGACCCGCACGACGGCCAACAGCTTCGAGCTCGCGTCGGGCCCTCCAGTTGCCGGCGACGATCCGGTGAACGGGAACGATCCGAGCGGGGAACTGGCGACATTGGGCACTGCGTGTCCGGATGATGAGCTCGCCCCGACATCGCCGGCGTATGTCAGTGACGCATGGCAATACTGCGCATACAACCAGTCCACTGAGAGTGCGATGGTTACCCAGTCCAATCCGCATCTGTCAGCGGCGACCATCGCCGGCCTGCCCGAGTTCATCGATGCCGGCTCAACGTGGAGCTGCACGACAGCTAACGGCAGTGATCAGTGCTGGGTGTATGTGCCGATCCTGGTCCTCATTCAGGGCGGTGATCTGCCGGCCTCCTATGACAACAACGCAGTGCAATGGATCATCTACACCAATCTCTATCGACCTAACGAGACTCTGGGATGTCCATTCTCCAACGGTCGGTATCTGAGTTTTCAGGACTTCCAGAACTGCTACGCAGTAGGCGGCATCGAGGCCCCTGACCAAACTCTGCAATTCTTGGAAGTCGCGCAGTATCAGGGCGCGATCGATCTAGCGGAAAGGCTTGACAATGTCGGACACCTCACCAGTGTCACGACCGGATCTTGCGACGAAAGTCCCACAGCGACGGAAACAGTATGAACCACGAACCCGGCCGAGGAAGACCGGGAAGGCTATGGCAAGCGCCGAGAACGGTGCGAACGACGAGAGTGAGTGGGGCTGGCGAGGACCTCCCCGGAGAGGCTGATCAAGTGTCGGAGATCCAGAATTCGACGCGCTACCGGAACCTGGCACGAAGACCGCGTGGCCAGTCCTGGTGGATGCGCTCACTGGTCGAGATTCCGACGGTTGCGCTAGTTACGAGCCTCCTCATCCTCAGCGTTGGACGGTCGGCATCGGGAGGAACCTCCAACGGACTGGTCCAGGCGCGCCTACTTCAGAGGGCGGCGGAGGCGAGCACCTCTCGGGTCTTCACTGCCCGCTATCGCGTCCTCGGCACCGCTTACCGCTCCACGTACTCACAGAATCCTCCGAAGGCTCTGGTCGTGGAGACGGGCCTCCCACACGGAACGAGCCAGAGTGTGCTGACGATCAGAGATAGATCGGTCACCTGCTCCACGAGCCCGTCGAAGACCCGACCCCACCGAACGTGCAGTGCCGGCGTCGGCATGGAACGCCTCGGTGCACCCCAAGAGACGTTGGCCGATCTGGACGGCATCATTAGCCGGATGCGCCGGGGCCAGAACGTCGACGTATCCACGAGGCGTTACGCCGGACTCCTCTCGACCTGTTTCTCAGGCCCAAACGCCGGAACGTCTCCGACTTTCCGGGAGTGCTTCACCTCAGGAGGCATCCTCGCTGCCCTCACTGGCACCTCTGGGATCGGAGCGGAGCTGACGGCGTATTCGCCCCGATCGGCGATCGGCGGTGTGACTCTGCCGAAGGTGCGGCCGATTGGGTCCTGATCTGCGGCGTGACGAGCGCCAGGTGAGCGTTGGAACCCCTGCTGCCTCCGCTCGATAGGGTAGAGAGGGTCATCACAGGTGGCTGACCTGCGGCGATATCCCACTGCGGCTTCTTCTTTCGGATGGCTCGCGGTCGCACGGCGCCGGACGGCCCCAGAGGCCGGTCGGCGCCCGGGGCGACACCACGATGATCAGGATCTGGCGTCCGTGGCCGTCCGTCCGGGTCCGCCGAGACATGGGCTCTGAGCTGGGAAGACGTTGCCAGATCGGGTGTTACAACCCCCTGGGATGATCCGGCCCATGGCCATCGAAGACTGCGACCCAGAAGACCAGCCCTGGATGCGGGCGCTCAAGCGCCACATGGACCAGGGCCAACTCGACGCCTTCGGTGCCCAGGGGGAGGCCTGCGGCTGGTGCGCCCAGCCGATCCGGCTGCGAGGTGTCGTCGTCGAGGGCCGCGGGAGCTCGAAGCGCCTGCGCCTCTCGACCACGCAGCTCCCCGACGGCGTCGTCCTGAAGGCCTGCGGGTCGAGGCGGGAGACGATCTGTCCCTCGTGCGCCGCCATCTATCGGGGCGACGCCCGTCACCTGGTGCGGGCCGGGCTCGTCGGCGGCAAGGGCATGTCCGAGGACGTCGCCACCCGCCCGATGGTGCTCCTCACGCTGACCGCACCCTCCTTCGGCGCGGTGCACAACACGAGAGCGGGGAAGGCCCCCTGCAATCCGGGTCCGCCCAAGCGGCGCTGCCGACACGGACGACCGACGGCCTGCTTCGCCCGTCACGGCGACCGCGATCCCTGCGTGGGCCGGGCGCTCTGCGCCGACTGCTACGACTTCCGAGCCGCGGTGCTCCACAACGCCTGTGCGCCCGAGCTCTGGCGGCGGACCAGCGTCTACCTGCCCCGGGCGCTCGCCAGGGTGGTCGGCGTCACCCAGCCCGAGCTGGCTGCCAAGGTGAAGCTCAGCTTCGTGAAGGTCGCCGAGTTCCAGCGCCGAGGCGTCGTCCACCTCCACGTGCTCGTCCGGGCCGACGCTCTCTGCGATACGGGCATCGAGGTCACCCCCGACGACCTCTCGCTCGCCGCCATGATCGCGGCGCGTCAGGTGAGGGTGGCCCACCCGATAGGCACGGCACGCTGGGGCGAGCAGACCGACGTCCGTCCCCTCGATCTCGGTGGCACCGGGGGCAAGAAGATCGCGACCTACATAGCCAAGTACGTGACCAAGAGCACCGACACCTCCGGTGTCCTCGACCGCAAGATCCGCGACGAAGACGATCTCGCCACCCGCCTCGAGCGCCTCGATCCCCATACCGCCGCCATGCTCGAGGCGGCCTGGCGGCTCGGTGGCGATCCGGCCTTCGCCCGCCTCCACCTGCGGCGTCACGCCCACGGCCTCGGCTACGGCGGGCACCGGGTCTCCAAGTCCCCCTCGTGGTCGACGACCTTCGCCGAACTCGCCCGGGCCCGGTTCGAGTGGCGCGAGGCCCGCCGGGTGCAGCGACAGGGCGAAGGGACGACGATCGAGAGCCGCCTCCGTCCGGTGGGCGTCGGCTGGGCCAACCGGGGTGAAGCGCTCTGGGCTCACTACCGGAGGAAGAGCCGGGCCGAAGAGCGAGCCGCGGGTTGGCTGGTCGCGACGATGGAGGGCTGGGCTGCGTGAAGGGTCTCCCCGTGACGCCTCGCTCCCCTGAGGGGGCCGGAGGTCTATTTCGAGGCTCCTCGCCCGTCCCCACTTAGCGCTTCTTGGGCTTGGGCCCCCTCGGTCCCTTCGGGCGTCGGGCCTCGGTGTCTGCGGCCACGAAGGCCTCGATGAGCTCGGCGACCACCGCCTGGCGACGCTTGTCGAGGAAGGTCGCGCTCTCGAGGGCTCGTCGCAGGCGCTCGGCGGTTTGCGTGCGCGGCTCGTCGCCGAAGACGAGCACGTCGGCGCTCACCGAGAGTGCCACGGCCAGGCGCCGAATGACGTCCAACGTGGGTTGGGCCGTGCCCGCCTCGTAGCGGTGCAGCTGGGAAGGATGCACCCCGACGCGCTCGGCCAGCTGCACCTGGGTGAGGCCGCGCTCGCGGCGCACCTCGACCAGCCGATCGCAGAACTCCACCCGGACCACGCTACCGGCTTCGTTGTGCAGCCAACTGGGGGGTTGACATCACCCGGCGAATCATATAAGAGAAACTATGAGGAACAAGTAACCTCCGAAAGGCCCCAGGAGGTGCGGTGACGGTGAGCGCCATGACCCGGATGAGCGATCCGCTCGTGGTCGAGAGCGAGACTGACGAGGCGCTCTTCGAGGCCGTCCTCTCCCACTACGAGCAGCGACTCTCGGTGTCTGAAGTGGCCGGCCCTGCGCTGGCCGGCATGGGCATCACCGACGCCGTGACACAACGGTTCCGCGTCGGCTACGCCGACCGCACCCTCGGGCTGCGGCTCCCCGAACGCAAGCGCGTCGGGGGCCGGGCGCTGCGCAGCCAGCTGGTCGGTCTCGGCCTCTACCGACGGAGTGGCCACGAACACTTCGTCGGTTGCCTCACCGTCCCGGTCCTCTCGGGCTCAGGAGCAGTCCTCGGCCTCTTCGGCCGGCGCCTGCAGCGGGGCTCTGGTCCAGAAGAGTTCTGGGCAACGGGTCTTCCTGGTGGGATCTTCCACGCAGAGGCGACATCCTGCGACGAGCTGGTCGTGGTGGCCTCCCCGATCGAGGCCCTGGCCGTCGTCTCGGTCGGCCACGAGGCGGTCGTGGCCCCCGGGCGTCCGGGAGGCTTCTCCCGGGGTGACCGGCGGGCCCTCCAGAGAGCTGGGGTTCGGCACCTGATCGTCCTCGGCGCAGAGTGGGAGCACCTCTGCGAACAGCTCGACGAGGACTTCGAAGTGGCCACGGTCCCAACTGGTGCTCCGTTGAGCGAGCTCCTGGGGGGCTCCGGTGATCCCCCAGCGGCCCTCCGAGCCCTCCTCGCCTCGGCCGATCCGCAATCGAGCCACGGTGAGATGCACCGACCCGGGCCCCTCCCTCCGGACCGGCCGGCGTTGCCTGATCAGCGCGCCCCGACGGTCAGCGGCGACGCCGCCGAGCTGCACGTCACCTTCGGCGCCCGTCGGTGGCGGGTGCGCGGGGCCGATCGCCAGCGGGGACCCGACACGCTGCGGGTGGCGCTGGCCGTGACCGACGAAGAGGATGGCTCCTTCCACCTCGACACGCTCGACCTGTGCCAGGCCAAGGCCCGGTCAGGCTTCGTCGAGGCGGCATCGGCCGAGTTGTCGGCCGAGCACCAGGTGCTCCGCCTCGAGCTGACCGAGGTGCTCTTCGCCACCGAGGCGGCCCTGGCCAACAGCGACGCGGCGCGAGACGTCCCGGCCATGACCGAGACCGCACGCCAGGACGCCCTCGAGCTGCTTGGTGACCCCCGCCTCATGCAACGGGTGAGCGAGGACCTGGCGGTGTTGGGCGTGGTGGGTGAGGAGACCAACCTCCTCGTCGCCTACCTGTCCACCATCTCGAGGAAGGCCGAGCGACCCTTCGGTGTGGTGATCCAGTCGTCCACGGCCGCCGGCAAGTCGACGCTCGCCGACGCGGTGTGCCAACTCGTCCCCGAAGAGGACCTGGCCAGCTACTCGGCGCTCACCGGCCAGGCCCTCTACTACGTGGGGGCGACGGACCTCGCCCACAAGGTCCTGGCCGTGGCCGAAGAACAAGGGGCGGCCCGCGCCACCTACGCCCTCAAGCTCTTGGTCACCGAAGGCCGGCTGTCGATCGCCTCGACCGGCAAGGACCCGGCCACCGGCAAGCTCCGCACCCGGGCCTACGAGGTGGCCGGCCCGGTGGCCCTGGTCCTCACGACGACGGCCACCGAGATCGATCCCGAGCTGGCCAACCGCCTCGTCGTCCTCGGCGTCGACGAGGAGCGGGCCCAGACCCGGGCCATCCAGGCCGCCCAGCGCCGGGCGGCCACCCTCGAAGGGCTGGTGGCCCGCATGCGTCGCCAGGCCATCGTCGAAAGGCACCGCAACGCCCAGCGACTGCTCGAACCCCTCCCGGTCGTCATCGGAGGCGCCGAGGACCTGGTTTTCCCCGACGCCGCCACCCGCCACCGCCGGGACCACCAGAAGCTCCTCTCGCTCATCTGCGCCTCGGCCCTCCTGCACCAGCACCAGCGCACCCAGGGCAGCATCGAGGTCGACGGTCGGAGCGTCCGTTACATAGAGGCCGACGCCAGCGACGTCGCCCTCGGGCTGGGTCTCGGCGCCACCGTGCTCGGCCGAGGGGGCGACGAGCTCGCGCCACAGACGAGGAGACTGCTCGCCGCCTGCGAGCACCACGTCATGACCCGCGCCGAGTCAGAAGACCGCGACCCGGCGGCGGTGACCTTCACCCGCCGGGAGCTGCGTGAGCTGCTCGGGTGGTCAGAACACCAGGTCCGAAGCGGGCTCGGCGCCCTGGTGGCCCTCGAGTATCTCTTGGCCGTGCCCGGAGGTCCCGGACGCCAGCACTGCTACCTTCTCGCCGACGCCCTGGTGCCGAGGGACGAGGCCGAACCCCGCGAACCCCGCGGGACCCCGCGAGGAGGGCGCGACCCCGAGTCGCGAGGTGGAACCGCCTCCTGCGCTGGGGCAACCGGGGACCCCGCGCCCGAGGCGGACGCGGATCGACCAAATGGCCACGAGTCTGTACACGTAGGCGCCGATGCCGGCCGGGGGGACCGGTGAACCCCCTGGCCAAGGCGACCGAGGACTACCTCGGGTGGCTGGCCAGCCACGGCTACGCCAAGACGACGCTGGCCAACCGGGCCCACCATCTCATCGACCTGGTCGGGTTCCTGGCGGCACTGGAGATCACCGAACCGAAGCGCGTCACCTTCGGCGCACTCGAGTCCTACCAGCGACACCTCTTTCACCACCGCAAGCGAGACGGCGCCCCGCTCTCCTTTCGCACCCAGGCCCAGCGCCTCATCCCGGTGAAGGGCCTCTTCGCCTGGCTCCTCGCCCGGGGCACGATCGCCTACGACCCGGCGGCCGGCATCGTCTTGCCCAAGGCCGAGCACCGGCTCCCCGAGGCCACCCTCAGCGCAGCAGAGGTCGAGGCGGTCCTGGCCGGTCCCGACACGACCACGCCCCTCGGGCTCCGGGACCGGGCCATCTTGGAAGTGCTCTACTCGACGGCCATCCGGCGGGCCGAGTTGATCGGGCTCCGGGTCTGGGATCTCGACCACGCCCGGGGCACGGTGTTCGTCCGCCAGGGGAAGGGCGCCCGGGACCGCCACGTGCCGGTCGGTCCCCGGGCGCTTCTCTGGGTGACCCGCTACGGCGAGGATGTCCGACCGCGGCTGGTGGTCCGGGCCACCGACACCCTGTTCCTCTCGGCTTCGGGTGAGCCCCTGTGCGCCGACTGGCTGAGCCGCACGGTGTCGGCTTACATCGCCGCCGGGGCGCCGGGGAAACGTGGCAGCTGTCACCTCTTCCGGGACAGCTGCGCCACGCTCATGCTCGAAGGCGGCGCCGACATCCGCTACGTGGCCGAGATGCTGGGCCACCAGAAGCTCGAGACCACGGCCCTCTACACCAGGGTCTCCATCGCCAAGCTCCGGGCCGTCCATGCGGCCTGCCACCCGGCCGGCGCCGAGGCGGTGACGCCGCGATGAGCGCAGCGTGGACCGCCCGGCGAAGAGACGGGCTACGCTGTGTCCACTGCTCCCTGCCGTTCGAGGCTTTTCGCCTCGGACTGGCAGGGATTATTCGTCTGGGCGCCCGGTGACGTGACCGACCGGGTGGCGGTGTTCTTCGACTACCAGAACCTCTACCGCTCGGCCCGGGAGTGCTTCTCTCCACCAGGGGCCCCTCACCGAGAAGGCCAGGTGGACCCGCTCGCCCTCGCCCGTCTCATCGCTTCACGGAGCCCCTTTCCTCGCCGGCTCGACCAGGTCCGCATCTATCGGGGGCTCCCCCATGCCTGGAGGGACCCGAAGGGGTACGGGGCGGCCAGTCGCCAGTGCCGCCGGTGGGCCCAAGGCGGGGCGGTCGTCACGACGAGGCCCCTCCGTTACCCGGCCAACTGGCCCAACTCACCGCCCGAGGAAAAGGGCATCGACGTCGTGCTCGCCCTCGACTTCGTGCTCGGTGCCATGACCGGGGACTTCGAGGTCGGCATCCTCATGTCGCTCGACACCGACCTCAGACCCGCCCTCGAACGAGTCGTCCAGCAGGCGGCGGCCCGGGCTGAGGTGGCGGCCTGGTCGGCGCCCTCCGGGCACTCTCGGCGCCTGGCCCTCCCCGGACGGCGACTCTGGTGCCACTGGTTGGACCAGGCCGACTACCGGGTCGTCGCCGATCCGACCGACTACACCCGGCCCTGAGGGACTCCCACCCACCTTCGGGTGGGAGAATGTGCTCGTGGGGGGTCACGTCCACGAGGAGCGCCAATCGCGGGGCTCGCCCTGTCGAAAACACGCGTCCGCGCGTTTTCGCCGCGGTGTAGATGCGTTGGATCGGCAGACCGGATGTTCCTGCAGCTCAGCATCGGTGACCGTCGAGCTGTCGACCCCACACGCGTCGGACAGCTCAATCAACCGCTACTACGACCCAACGACCGGGCAGTTCCTGAGCGTCGATCCGCTGGTGAGCCAGACCCAGCAGCCGTATATCTATGCCAGCGACGATTCCGTGAACAACACTGATCCAACTGGCGACAGCTCGCGACCCTATTGTGCTGAAGTTAAGACGACGATCTTTCAAACGAGCGCTACATCCACGAGTGGTTGTGGCGGTCCACCGGAGTCTTGTTGGGACAACCAGAGACAAGATGAGTTGCACATCATGATTTGCCTCTATCCAGTTAATCTTACTCAGTTGCAGGCGTCAGTAGACTTTCCAGCACTCTCCCTCAGCCACGTCTCTGCTTACTTCAAGGTCCACCAATTTGATTCGCAAGTCGATCTAGGAACCCCTTGTCCCTATTCTGTAGGAATTGGTGGATCCACGACCTGTGTATCCAACGACCTCAACACAGCTTTGCGATCGGCTCCAGTGGACTGGACCGTGACCGTATGGACGGATATCATTCCGGACACTGCTGGACGTCTATGCGTCGGGGATATCCATCAATTCCCTGACACTCCGGTCAAGTTCCAAATTAGTACAAAGTTGACCTAACGTACATGTTCATCGTCGTGATAGTACTGCTATTGCTCGCGCAATTTGAAGCTCGCACTGTTAGTGACTTCGGGTATGTCGAGGGAATGGTACCAAGCCACTTGCATGCCCTTACCAGCATCGATTGTGCCGACACTCTGACCTGTATGGCAGTAGGGCCGTCCACGGTGCTTACTTCCAGGGATGGCGGCACTCGATGGGACCAAGTACGTCCCCCCGATGTAGGTCAGATCAGCAGTGCATTCTGCCTATCTGCGAGGGAATGCTTCGTTGTGGGCAGAGCCGGTGTTGCAGAGTCGGCGAACCTGGGGATGACCTGGCACGTGGCAAAGACCGAGCAGCAGTCCTTTTCGACCATCGGCTGTTGGTCCCTGAGCGCTTGTATTGTCGCTGGACCATTTGGGAAGCCCACAGCTTTAACTATTTCCGACGATTCCCTGTCGCTAGGCCCATCTTTCCACTCATTTGGGGGTGTTGTCTCAGCGATCAGCTGTTCTGGGCACCGCTGTTTCCTGGCTGCGCAGACGGCTGCTCAGGGAGTGTTAATCCTTCAGGTCACTCCGGGAGGAAGAGTCATAAGTGAGACTAGATTGCCGAAATGGGAGACAATTGACGACATAAGTTGCCGGCCCTCGCCGGTGTGCGTTGCCATCGGAACATTTGACGGTGTGAGCAGCAGCACGCTCACAGCTGGACAGCGATCCTCACTGCCTGTGAAACTTCCCGCTACTGTTCCGGCGGCACTGTCCTGTTCAGGAGGGTACTGCTACGCCATCAATAATGGCCCTGCCAGTACCAGGGATGCTGTCTTCAGGATCAGAGTGCAGGTAGCGAAGAGCGCAGCCGAATGGAAAACGTTGTCGGTTCCGCTATTTGGAACAAAGCGCGTTGTGAACCTGTCAGGTATTGCATGTCCGAGTGCGACTGACTGTGTGGTGGTAGGCACCGAGGTAAGCAGCACCATACCTGAGGGAGTCATAGTAGCTACAACAGATGCTGGGGTGACTTGGACAGTAGTGTCCTGATCTCAAACCGACTGGGTTCTGTCACAATATGTCCAAGAGAGCCACCAACCCGTTTAGTAGCGCTTGACCGAGTAAAGGAACTGCTCACAGCCAGCGCGTGCGCATGACCTGACCGGTCAAGACCGGACTGGACCCGTCTGCCCCGACTTCGGCGGCTCTTTTGCGAACACCCAGGTAGATGGGGGCGCGGGCCGACGGTGTTTCCCCTACGTTTTGGGTGTTTGACCAGCTCAGACCCGACTTCGGCGGGTCAAGGATGAAGGCCCAGGTCACGAAGGCGCGCTAGGGCCGTTTTGTACCTACATCGCTCCGATGAGCCCGATCAGGCGCTGAGTCG
>Ga0310037_10000866_pt1 | contig 17533 bp, 19 predicted proteins | sample Sb_taG_11_FD_200239 | JGI IMG/M metagenome (GOLD analysis project Ga0310037, IMG submission 200239) | Peat soil microbial communities from Weissenstadt, Germany - Sb_50d_3_AS metaG (v2) (version 2) | ecosystem: Environmental > Terrestrial > Soil > Wetlands > Peat | place: Germany: Weissenstadt...
GAATCGACTGAGGTGGTATTGCCCAGCGACGTTCAGGTCCTGCAGCCGACCGTCGAGAATTCCCTCACGCTCGTCACTTGCTTTCCGTTCTATTACGTAGGCCCGGCGCCGAAGCGATTCATTGTCCATGCACGCCAGATTGGACGGCTACAGGAGCAGTCGCACATCGCCGAGGCTCCAGTTCACCTTTAAGCTCTCCAAACGGGAAACTCAGATGTGTGCACTGGTGAACAGATAACGATAACGCCGCCAGCTCCGAATGAAACAAGAATGGCGGGTCATCGACGGATACCCCGGGGCCCAGACGCGGCGGCAACCGCGCCCAAATATGGCTGATTTGCCACGTTGCTCGAAGGGCAGATGCGAAGAATCACGAAGAGAAGATATGAGACCAGTTTCCGTCACACGGTTCACTCGGAAACCATGCGACCAAAGACCCGTGCACGATATCAAGACAGACGGAAATTCTTAAGCGAGGCGCGAGCAACTCCGCCACTAATATTCGGATTGATCACTAATTCAAGCACACCGACGCCTGAAAGCTCGACATGATATTCCTCGACCTCGCGGATCGATTCCGGTGGACTGAAATTCCACTGCTGTCGCACAATTTCTTTACCTCGACTCGCGGCATCGGTAGACCACCGCAAAACGAACTCTTGTGTGCGGGCAGTTTCATTTTCCTCAAACACAACTGATATGCACTTAAGCCTTTGCGGCTGATCGAAGACCAGCCGTATCGTTTGGCTCCCCGGCGCTGCTGCGCGCCAACCCCGCGCATCTCCCGAGACGAAGGCGGACTCGACTGGAAAATCCTTGTCTTCCGACGTAACCTCGACTACGGCTGCTCGCTCGACATCTAACCAATCTTCGCCGTGAGCCCTAATATTCTCCGGCGTTGGTGTGATAAGTCTCTTTCGCATACGGCCAGTTTACTACTGTTCAGGAGGCTCGCGAACGCGGAGACCGCGTCTACCCAAATGGCCAGGGGCGTTTCCGGGATCCTGATACAGCAGGAAGGAAGCGCTCAACGAAGGGGTGGATACCGTTCGGAGCATCGTTTTGCTCGGCGCCGCCATTCCTCGCGAAAACTAGCGGCCTGCAAAACACTTTGGCTTTTCGGTCAACGCCTATCCTTTTGCGATTAACACCCATCCTTCCGCTTGGTCGGTGAAGGAAATTTCGTCAGCGTCCCATCGGACCGTAATTCTATCGTGTCCCAATCCCGGGCGGTCTAGCTCGACGGCAATGACAGTCGCGAAGCTGCCATCGTCCTTCCTTTTTACACGGTCGCCGATTTGGGGACGCTGTGCGCCGGAATATGGCATCGTCTTCTCCTATCGCTCGGTTTCGACGACTCAAACGATGACTGCAAGTTCCGAAAGGCCAACGCCAAGGACCTGGCCACTTATGTGGTCGCAAGACGGTCTTAAAGCTAGCGCTTCGGAGGTGAGGATTCGCAGTCTTGGCAAGTCTTCTGCAGTCATGAAGTTCGAAATCCGCCGAAACCTTGAAAAATGAGATGCGTCCGAACGAATTAACTGGGCCAATAGGATACAGCACATCAACGAAGCAAGGCGATAAGAGCATAAATTCCCAGAGTCGTCCCCATCGGTATTTCAGGAACTGAAAGAAAGGCTGCAAGGAAGGCCAGACTGCATGCTAGCCGTTGCGATTCAGCTTCAACAAAGATCCTGCGAGGCGTCTTGGAACGTCGATTAAAGACAGCATTTCTAGAAGTTAACTCGCAATACTAAAATCAAAGGAAGATGCGGACTCTTTGTCCTGATTGCGGTACAAGACTGGACTTGGACGAAGGGCAATTCGCGGACCAGCGCCCCCCACAAGTCAGATGCCGGAAGTGCGCTCGGATGGTGACGTTGCGGGATTCGTCCGATACCAATCCGGGTCCGCCAACGATTTCCATGAATTCATCGGTGCCGCTTGAGAGATCGCGCGCCTCGAGACTTGACGGTAGCCTGGCGCCGCAAACAGTGAGTCTCACGCTTCCGCAGAACCAAACGATTAAGATTTCTGTCGTTAGTGGTCCATCATGCGGAATCGATTGCGAGCTCTCCCGGCCGCTCGTGACAATAGGGCGCTTGGGAGGGGGAGCGGACGTCGAAATTGACGACCCGGAAGTATCCCGCGTGCACTGCGCCTTGGAAGTGCGAGATGGGGCAATCTTTCTACATGACCTGAGTTCGACCAACGGCACGTATATCGGCGATTCCCGCATCCTCGCCAGCCGGTTGGAGCACATGTCCAAGTTTCGTATCGGGTCTACGCTTCTGCAGGTAAGTGTTCATTCAGTGTGAGAATGACAGAAGGACTCAGCCGCGATCACATCCAGGTTTGACACCGAACGCAGTGACTGAGTTACTTGACGAGATGTGGTTTGAATCCTCGCGCAGCGAGGCTCTGCTGTGCGTCTCCAAGTTCTTTCGGGTCCTTAAAAGGACCCACTTGAACATGGAAGGATTGCATCCACAAGCGAGTCTGGTGGACGGAAATCGCGTGGTACCCCAGCGCCGAGAGTTTCTCAACGGCTTGCTGCGCCCAGTTCGCCTCCTTGAAAGAACCCACTTCGAGGTACCAAACGGCTTGCGCCGTTTCTTGTTCTTCTGCGCCCTCCACGAGCTTGGGAGTGGCGTTTGATGACGTGGCCGGGAGGACAGGCGCTTCTAGGTCCTGTTGCGTGTTCGCGGTTCTCTGCTCGTCCGTTCGGTCGGCCGGCGCAGCGGGCCCAACCGGAGCTTGGGTCGGCGGCTTCAAACTATCCGTCAGCGAGGGCCGGGTCTGGCGCTCAGCCGATTTCGCAAGGGGAGCCGAGGAGCTCGAGCTATGCATGCCCGATTGCCGTTTCGCTTTATTTTTCGTGGTCGTGGACACCCCTAAGGACGCCGGAATTTCGCTCGACGTCACATCGGGAAGCGGTGCGCTCGCGACGCCGGAACCTCGACTGAGATCAACGTGATCCGTCGAAACACTGCCGGGGGCACCTGTAGGAGCTGCGCCGACGGTCGAGAATGCGTTTTTCGGATTGGGCAACTGGAGTGCCTGAACAGCCGGCGCGGCGAAGCGTGCTGCCGCAAACTCGTTAGCCTGACTTCTCCTGTCGGCCACTAGCCCAAACACAACTAAGCTGCCGAGGAGCACTGCGACCGCCTGTCCCGTGCCGGATCTTGTTGCGGCTCGCCAATCCTGCGCCCGCAAGAACGCGCTGGCTTTTTCGACGCCATGGACTGCAACCCGATTCACCTGAAGGCTCACCCGGCGTGCTTCCCTGGCGACGGTAACCAACCGCGAAATTGCCGCACGGATTTTCTCTAGACCAAATTGTACATCGCGTTGCACGGCGAGACGCGCACGCCGAAGCTCGACGGAAACCCGCCCGGGGACAGCGACCCTGACTTTTGTCACACTCTCTAACGCCGCATCGAGTTCATCCACAGACTGGAATCGTTTAGCGGGGTCCTTTCGCAGGCACTTCAAGATAATCGCTTCACTATGGGCCGGCAAAGCCGGAATAAATTCGCTTGGGCGTCTAGGCAATTCGCGAATCTGCTTCAGAGCTATGGCAATGGGAGTGTCACCGGCGAACGCCTGTGAGCCCGTAACCATCTCATACAGCAGCAGGCCCAAGGAGTAGATATCTGTCTGCGGACCCATCGTTTTGAGTTCCAACTGTTCGGGCGCCATGTAAGCAGGCGTGCCGGCGATCGTGCCGGTCATTTGGCCGTCTTCTTCAGTCAGGCGAGCGATTCCGAAATCCATAATCTTCACGGTGCCGCTGACATCTACCATGATGTTCGCGGGCTTGAGGTCACGGTGCACGATCCCCTGCGCATGGGCCTCCCGCAGTCCAGCACAAATCTGCCGCGCAATTTCGAGCGATTCACTCAGCGGAAGGGATCCAACGCGGCGTAATTTGGACAGCAGGCTCTCGCCCTCGACGAATTCCATCGAGATGCTAGCGGCGGCATTCGAACGGTTGAATTCATGAATCCGGCAGACGTTTTTGTGCGTGACCTTCCGTGCCAGGCACACCTCTTTGCGCAGATTTTCCTGCATCGCTGATGCAGAAGCCATCCCGGGCTTCAGGATCTTCAACGCAACGATCTCGTGCGTGTCGCGATCCCGAACTTTAAAGACTATCCCCATCCCGCCGGTGCCGACCTGGGACAGGACTTCGTAACGGGAAGGGATAATCGAAAGGGCGTCAGCCCAGTAGTTTTCCGGGACATCCGGCTGTGGCCGGGCGTCGACGGATGTCCTGCTAAGCCATAGACGGGGCTCGGATTGTCGTGTCGAAGAGCTGTCAACAGGAGCCATATTGGGATCGACTTCCTTTTGGTACATACCGAGAGTACGGCCTCGACCGGGAAGCTGCCAATAGCGCCTTGGTAACGCTGGGGGAGTACCGATGGTCTAGGGATTGGTACCCGGGTTATGATCTCTATGAGTTGCAATACTTCGTGACCCGGATTCTGGTGATGCTGGCGACAGGAAATCTCATTGTGTTCCAGCTCCATGGACTAGGAGCTAGCTTCCTCTCGGTCATGTCGATCACGAGGTACAAGCCGGCGCAGATCGGGGCGCTGCTGGGGAAGATCAAAGTGGAGATCGCGAACGGTAAGACGAGCTGGCGCGCGCCCAAAGCGAGAACCCCCAAGACTCCCGGTTAGGCCGGGTTTTAAACCCGCCGTTCCTGCTGATTAGACGCACCAAGAGTGGCTTTTACGCAGAATCCGGCCCCAGGGATTCCTGTTTTTGCCGAAAGGTTTCGGTTTTTCTTGGCCCATCTAGCTTCAGAGCGAAAATCACGGTTTCTGTGGTCGGAAATCTATTGCCTTTCCATCTCGACGGCACGTATCCAATGGTTTTCCGCTCTTGAGACCTTCATTCACGATCTGTCACTTCTCTTCCGGGGATCGATCTACGCGCAATTTCCTGCCCATGTTGCCTCGTGTTTTGGAGGCCCTGATCTTACCTAACTGAGGTGTCCAGTTTTAGAGGGGAGCACTACAACCGCTTCGTGTATTTCGCTCTCGGAAACGCCAGCGGTCCTCGCAACGGCGGCCGATGTTCGCAGCGCTTCTATTGCTTTCTCTTGTTCATTTTTCATTAAGACCTCACGACGCTAATTAGCGTCAGCCAGTCTAAGCTATCGCACACCGCAAACTGCGTGCTCCGAAAATCTCACACTCCGCGAGCAAGGTTAAGAGTCGCTCACTCGTGATCCGTCTGTCTTCACGACGCCCAGCCGGCGCTAGTTCCTGCGCCAACGAGAGTATCCCCAGCCCCCACCGCCGAGCAAAAGCACAACAGTGAGACCGATCAACATGGTTTCCATATCTCTACCGCACGCATCAGAGGAAGCTAGCTGATTCGTCTTACTTCCTCCGTAGGAAGCACCTTACAAAGAGACGAGGCTGGATATCTGTTCACATCGAGACACATTCGCGTTTTGTTTGCTTCATCCGTGACGCCAAGGTTGCTCGTGCTGGTATAAAGCGAGGATCTAATCACCGCCGCATTCGCAGCACGCGAAAGTGGGTGCTTAATCGTGCAGGACAACGCTCAGTAGAGAAGTGTTGATCTGAAGCCCGCCGTTGTACTTGATGAAGCCCAGTTTTCTGAATTTGTTCATAAAGAAGTTCACGCGTGAGCGCGTGGTACCGACCATTTCCGCCAGCATCTCTTGCGGTATCTTGGGGAGAACCCCTTGCGGTTTATCCTCCGTGCCATAGCGCGCGAGCAGCAACAGCGTGCGAGCCAGGCGCTTTTCACTCGAGTTAAAGAGCTGATCGACCAGATCCTCCTCAATCCGGATATTCCTCGAAAGCATGTAGGTGATGAATCGGTCGGAGAGGGCGTGTTCATCGTGGAGGACTCGAATCATCTCCTTCTTATCAATGATCATCACCGTGGTTGCGGCGATCGCCGTCGCCGTCCCTATCCGAACCGGCTGGCCGGCGAGGCATCCCTCGCCGAAAAAATCGCCCGGTCCCAAGACCGCGACGACGGCCTCTTTGCCGGATTCATTGACTACCGAGAGCCTCACCCCGCCTTTTTGGATGTATAGAACATCCTTAGCGGGATCGCCCTGCGAGAAGATCGCTCCCTTTTTCCTAAACTCCACAACTCTACGGGCCACACCGGCCGAATCGAGAAAAGCTTGCGCATCGAAAACAGATGCCTTTAGTGTTTTTAGTTCTTTGGCCATCGCAGCCTAGTGACACCTCAGGGCATATTTTACAGCGAAGGGGGACTACTGTCTGTAGGGTATCGAACACTATCTGTAGGTTATTTCAGTTCAATCTCGCGATTACACTGTCGGATGACGCCGTAACACTCGCAGGTGCAGGCTTCGAGTTTCGTGCGGCTCAGAATCTGCACGGCCCCACTCGTGTATTCGATAATCCGTGTGTTGGTTCAGCCTGAAATGGAAAGAGGGCGCTCTCCGTTAGTGAGTATTCCACCCTTCGGGCCGGGATTTTTCAAAGCATCGATACGACCACCAGGCTGTCCCTCAGCATGTTTGCGTCCACGCAGAGCCCGCTTCCGTTTCGCCCGGCCAGATCATTATAGCTCCACCACGTCGATCCGTCTCAACTTCCGGATAGCCCGTCATCTGTTCCGCAATCGCCAAATAAGTACTGCCGAGCGCCTCGGGCGCATCGATGTTCACTGTGCTGTGAGGAAGCGTAGGATCTCGCGCATCACGCGACCGCTTTGGTTCGTCTGGAAAAGAAATTGAGCATGTGCGGAGCCGTCCAGGACAATCAAGCGCTTCGGCTGTGGGGATTTAACGTACTGTGCCCGAATCCCAGGGAGACGAGGTCCGTCGTCGCTCGCGTCATCCCGCGCGACGATGTACAGAACGGGCGATTTGAGCTTGTCAGCAGGACCATTCGGTGCTGCACCGAGCAGAACAAGCCGGTTGATCTCACCGGGCTGCGAGGCGATGGACGCGTCGCCGGCGGCACTCCCTCCCATACTGCCTCCGATTACCGATACGCTCTTCGCACCGTTCTTTCGCATGTAGTGAACTGCCGCTAGTACATCCAAGTGAAGCGGCGCATCCATCGGATCGGAGTCACCCGGACCATGGGATTTACCGTAGCCGCGGAAGTCTATCGCCAGCACTTGAAATCCTGCGCGCAAGAGCGCCTCAGCCTGTTTCTTCCAACTCTCTTTATCGAACTGGCCTCCGTGGGCAAGGACCACGCTTCTGTCACCGGTTCCGTACAGATCGGCGAAAACAATTCCGCCGTCCTCGGTTGGAAAGGACACAGGTTTCTGCGCAGTCGCAATTTGGCATGAGAATAGGCCCGCAAGAACAGCGACGAGGGCACGCATCGCGCAACTATAGCATTCCCCTGGCGAAGCGCGGGTACAGAGACTCTGGGCGCCAGGCCGCATAGACGGTGATGAGACGGAAATTGAGGATCACGTCTGAATGGTCGGCAATGCGGAAGTAATCCGTTTCATCCGTCACGCGTCCCGCTGGCGGCGATTCTTTCGCTGTTCTCTCGCCGCCTCCAATTTCCGGTCCCGCCCGTCCTGTATCTCCTGCTGATGCCCGGCGAGCATGTCCTTCGGCGTGATGTAGCCGATGGCACTGTTCAGACGGACGTTGTTGTAATGCTCTACGATGTGCGGAATTTTTTGGCCGGAGCGAAGCTTGGAGACTGACCAGAAAGATGCGCTGTTGTGGGCGCCGGCTCGGCTCATCGATGCTCTTTTGGCCGCGCTGAGACTGCGATTGTTCGAGATCATGAGGAACAGATTTGCACCCATTCAGGCGGAAGCAGCCGTGATTACGGCTCCAAGCCGAGGCTTACCATCCGGCCCGGAGTGGTGGCCTGCTGGACGAGAAAGTTCCCGGTGATTCCCGACATCTCAGGGAAGGTGCCGGCGCTCTGGGATCTCACGGCAGCGATGCAAGCTGATCCGGCTCTGTCTGGTTTGTCGCGTAGAGAATGAGCTCAACGCGGCTTGAGACGCCTAACTTATCGAAAATCCTATAGAGGTAATTACTGACGGTGTGCTCGGTGACGTGCAATTCCTGTGCGATCTCGCGATTTTTCAAACCCTCGGCTACCAGACGTACCACATCACGTTCGCGCGGAGTGAGCGATGCAGTAGCATTGGTAGTGGTGAGCTGGGGTAATTTAAGTTGAGCGAGAGCGTCTAGAATGAACTCCAGCTCCTCGTTACTGGCCCAGATTCGTCCTCTGTGCACGCAGCGAATGCATTTCGCAAGACTCTTGAAGGATTTGTCTCTAGAGATTACGCCCCGGGCGCCGGCGCGAAACGCCCCGACCACGGAATCACGCTTGGTAGCATGCAAAAGCATGATGCCTGCGGTATCTTGGTACACGCTACGCAGCTGCTGAAGGACCTTAAACCCAGATTGAGGGCCGTCCTGAAGCTCCGCACTCAGGACTGCGATGTCCGGCTTGTGTATCTCCAACTCCTTAATCGCCTCGCCGGAACTGCTGGCCACCGCGACGACATCGAAGAAGTTGCGGCACCGCTTTAGGGCACTGGCAATCAACTGACTGTTCATCTTGTCAGCGTCTGCGATTAGAACGCGGATTCTCTGCTTGGGCGCCCAAATCGGCTTATCCATTGCCGACCTCCGAAGGTGGTAAAGCCGGGTCGCTCATTCTAGTACTAGAACCATGTCGACTTCAAGTCCATCTTACTAAAAATAAGCAACATAAGTCTCAGAGTGCGACGGCCTGCCAGCCTAGTTTAGGGCCGAGAATTGCGCACTATCTGATGGCTTTCGGAGCAATGTATCGTGGCGACTTTTGAGGGGCCGTGCAGACAATCGGAGCTCCGCGGGCCCAGCGCAGGACTGATCGCGGGCGTCTAGTACCCTTCAAATCGGACCCCCTGCAACCCACGCGAAAGTCTAGGGTTCGGGCGCCGAGCGCGCGCCTAGCCGAGTTCGGGCCCAGCGTTCCTTTGAGATGTCAGCGAACTCTCAAGTCCCCGGCGGGCAATCTATGGCAGTTTTTGCTGTGGGACGATTCTCCCCGTGTGCACAGGTAGTTTTCTCCCTGAGGCGGAACTGCGAACTCCTGAATCTTTCGTGAATGTATCGAGGATCTGCCGGAGTCGAGACCGAGGGGAACCGTACCGTTAGAAATTGCCTCCGTAAATCCCGCTTTGGCTCCTCACGAATGATGGGTGATTCCGCTTCTTGCGGCTAATGCCGCTCCCCGATAAATTTTGCATGAAATTTTGGTAACGGTGCGGCTCGAAGCCAAGAGCCATCACGATCGAGAGGTCGATGGATCGTGCCGGACAAGGCACCCGAGCGTTGAGGAGGACCGCAAGTGGCTAGCATTCGAGATCTTGGAATCGGGATGGCGATATTTCTTACGTGCGCCCCAGTCACACTTCTGGGCCAGAGGGAGGCCGTCGTTCCGGCGCCATACGCGCAATCGCCTGCCGTAAACTCAGATGCGGAGAAACCAGATCCAGACCGGCCCGTCCTTCAGCATCGAAATCCGCGGTATCGAATTCAGCGTAACGATTCTCTGTATCTCTCGTTTCCGCTCGCATCGGAATTTAATGAGTCGGTTACCGTGCAGCCGGACGGCTACGTCAACGTGCAGGGCATCGGTGGCGTGTATGTCCTGGAGATGACCGTGCCGGAAGTCGCGGAGGCGCTAAAAAAGGCTTACTCGAAAATACTCCACGATCCAATCATCGACGTGGACCTCACGTCTTTTCAGCAACCATTTTTCACCGTCACCGGACAGGTCGGGAAACCGGGGCAGTATGACTTGCGCCACGACACAACCATATCAGAAGCCATCGGCATTGCCGGAGGATTTACCCCGCAAGCGAAGACGCAAATCTTTCTATATCAGCGCGTCTCAGATGATTGGGTCAAAGTCCGCAAGATCAACCTGAAAGATATCCTGCACGGGAAAAACGTGAACGAGGACGCGCAAATACAACCGGGCGACATGATTTTCGTTCCGGAGAAGTTCATAACAAATTTCCGGAAGTACGTGCCGTACTCGGCCGGAATGTATCTAAGCCCACAGCTCGCAATGCACTGAGTCAACGAAGCCGATCAGGCCGTCTCGAGGGAAAGGAACTACGCTCATGATCGAATCTGAGCCGAAGCGCCTACAACAGACGATCGCGCGATTCAGCACTCCGCGAGAGTGGTGCGCCATCGCATTTCGCCGCCGGCGTCTCGCGCTCGTTTCGTTCTGCGGCGTCCTTCTTGGAGCAGCTTTTTTTTCATGGTTCTGGGCGGCCAACTACTACGAATCAACGATGGAGATTCTCGTTGAACAAGATCGCTCCGACCCGGCGATCACGGCTGCGCAGAATGCGGCCATACTTACCAGCGGCCAGGTAACTCCCGATCAAATCAATTCGGAGGTCGCACTTATACAAGGCTGGGACATGCTCAGTTCGGTGGTCTCGTCCTGCGGCTTGAGTGAGAAATCCTTGACGGATGCCTTTTTTCCCACCGAGCCTGCGCGCGCGAAAGCGATTGGGACGGCCAAGGCTACGCGTCACCTGGCAAAAGCTCTCAATGTGGAAGTCGAGAAGAACGCAGACGTCATCAAAGTATCCTACGGAAAACGAGGCGCGCCTGAGACGCCGGCGTGCGTTCTCGATCATCTGAGCAAACTCTACTTAGAAAAACATCTTCAACTGCGCCGGCCGGTCGGCACTTCCGATTTCTTCGCACAAGAGACGGACAAGTACGCGACGGCGCTTGGGGACGCCGAGACCCGGCTTGCCGATTTCGGGCTCCAGCAGGGGGTTGTTGCTCCCGACGTCCAGCGTACGGACATGGCCCAACAGGTAGTGAACTCCGTAGCGGCTCTCCATCAAGCGAGGCAGAACATTGCAGCGGACGAGCAACGCATCAAGAACGCCGAATCACAAATGGCGACAACGCCTGCGAGGTCTCCTACGCAGCAGAGCTCGAATTCCGCCGACGTCTTAATGCAGCAACTGCAATCGACATTGCTTGCGGCACAGATCAAGCGGACCCAATTGCTATTGAAGTATGAACCCACCTATCCGCTGGTCCAGGAAGCGGAACAGGAAATCACGCAGACCGAAGCAGCGATTTCCGCAGCGCAAAACGCGCGATACGAAAACCACACGACCGACCGTGACCCGACATACGAACTATTGCGCGAGGACGCAGCCAAGACACGCGCCGATCTTGCTGCTGAAAGAGCGACGGCCGGGGCCTTGGAAACGAGCATCACGAGCATGCAGAGCCGGATGGTTGATCTGGATCGGAAGGCAGTGAAGCAGTCTAACTTGATCCGTGAAGTTAAAGCAGATGAGTCCAATTATCTGCTTTATTTGGCCAAACGAGAGCAAGAGCGAACGTCGGACGCGCTTGATGAGAAGCGCATAGCCAACGTGGCGATCGCGGTACCGCCGACCATTCCTGCATTGCCGGCGCACAGTCCATGGTTGGTGATGGCAATCGGATTTCTCGTCGCAATCTTCGTGAGCATAGGAGTCACCTTGCTGGCGGAGTTCCTTGATCCTTCGTTCCGCACTCCAGCTGAGGTCGCGCAGATTCTAGACATTCATGTGCTGGCGTCAGTCCCAAGACAGGCAGCTTAGGCGAGAGGAATGTATCTGGATTATTACAATTTGAAAGAACAGCCGTTCGGGGTGACGCCCGATCCGAGCTATCTCTATTACAGCCCGACACACCGGGAGGCCCTCGCTTCATTGGTCCATGGTGTCTTATCCGGCCGCGCGTTCATGGTGCTAATCGCAAAGCCTGGGATGGGAAAAACCACAATCTTGTTCCAGCTACTTCAGTGGCTCAACAGCTCTGCAAAGACCGTATTTCTTTTTCAAAATCAGCAAACACCTCGAGATTTCCTTCGCAGCTTGCTGCTCGATCTGTCGATCGAGGATGACGGCGGGGATTTAGTGCGGATGTATTCGAAACTAAATGAAGCGTTGCTGCGCGCATCCGGACTTGGGAAACGGTTCGTCGTTGTGATTGACGAGGCGCAGAGTCTTGAGACTCCAGTGCTTGAGCTCGTACGGATCCTGTCGAACTTTGAGACCTCCCGCGAGAAAATGATGCAAATCGTGCTTGCAGGCCAGCCGCAACTCGCCGCCACGCTGGCATCTCCCAAGCTAGTCCAGCTTCGTCAGCGGATTTCTATATTTGCACACCTTGATCCTTTCACTCCTCAAGAAGCGAAAGATTACATCAACCATCGCCTGCGTATGGCGGGCTATGATTTCAAGGCGCCGCTGTTTACGGACCGAGCGCTGGCACTGATGGCGGAGCACCACGAAGGCATTCCTCGCAACATCAACAATGTTTGCTTTAATGCGTTATCCGCGGGATGTGCGCTCCGACAGAAGACGATTGACCGGGACGTGGTTGCGGAGACTCTGAATGATCTGAATCTCGAATCAATAGTATCAGCAACCAACGCTTCACCATCTCACGGCGTCCAGCGCAGTAGCTACGCACTGACGCCGCATCAGCGTATTGCACAGAAACCGGCAAGCTCGAACTGGATGCTCAGGTTTGCCTTAGCCGGCGGTCTCGTGCTTTCCATCACCCGGCCTATCGCGGATGCAGACGGAGGAACTGCCCGTCGAGTTTTCGGGGACGTCTCAGCCACGAAGGTGGCTGCCGCTCCGGCGCCCGCGCCACCCAGTGTTGTTCCAGCCGCACCGACGAGCGCGAATAAGCTGGCCGCGACGACGCCTGATTCGGCGCCGTACACTGCGAGCGCACCGCTAAGCGCGCGGTCCGGCCCGCAAGCGGCCGTGCAAGACGAGAGCACGACACGCGGGCCTGCCGCAGTTCGTCCTACCCGACGCGAGACGATCTATAAAGAGTGCGTGCAAGCTTACGGCAAGTGTGACGACGCCACCCTGATGAAAATCTATGAACTCAACCCGTGGTTGTCCGAACCCATGAATTTGCACCCGGGTCGAGAGATTGTTCTTCCTTTGGCCGCGCGTGCCTCCACAATTGTACGAACACAAGCGGCACCTGCCCCGAGCCCCCAGCTCAGTCAGGCTAGCAAACCATGAGTAGAAACTTTGAATTGTTAGAGCGCGCTGGGGTGGCGCGAGAAATTACTTCCGTAATCGCCCCGAAGCCGGCGCCGACGTTGGTTCCGCAAAGTGGAAATGGCCAGCGCCATGAAGCCGGCCTCAACCTCGATCGCATCGCTCGTGAAGAATGTTTGAAGCTCGTTCAGCGCGTATTCCTGATGCAAACCGATAGTTCCTCGCGAGCTGTTGTGTTCGCTGGAATCGATCGCGGAAATGGCTGCAGCCGCACGTGCGCCAGCGCTGCTCAGGTTCTCGCCGAAAACGTGCCGGGATCGGTTTGCGTGGTCGATGCAAATCTCCATGCACCGGCCCTCGCCCGGTTCTTCGGAGTTGCGAATCATAACGGCTTGGCAGACTCAGTGTTGAGCCAAGGTCTAATTCGGCGCTTCACCCAACAGCTTAGGCCTGACAACCTCTCGCTGCTCTCCTGCGGCGCAGCCTCAGGGGAGAATGTGAACTTGCTGAACTCAGATCGGCTGACAACCTGGATGAAAGCACTGCGCGAAGAATTCGATTATGTATTGATTGATGCCCCACCGCTCAATCAACACTCCGACGCGGCAGTTTTCGCACAGCGAGCCGACGGCCTCGTGCTGGTGGTGGAGGCAAATTCGACTCGGCGGGAATCCGCGGTGAGAGTGATGGAGCGCTTGCGCGAAGCGCAAATCGTCGTGCTTGGCGCGGTCTTGAATAAGCGTACGTACCCGATTCCAGAAGCTCTGTACAACCGGCTTTAGAACTTCAGGATGACGCCCAGCGGGCAGTCACGAGAGACAGGAATCGTTATAAGCGCCACGGAAGATGTGGCCGTGGCGAACTGAGCCTTTGAACTAAAGAGAAGGAAACTCTAGTGTGACTGAGAATGGCGGAGCCATGTCTGATCTAGAACTCACTGCGCGACTGGACACTCTTAGTCCAGTTATGCCGACCGAAGAACGCGAAATGTCCTGGTATGCAGTATTGACACGGCCGCGTCACGAAAAGAAGGCCGCTATCGGAATCGAAGAAAAGGGCCTTCAGGTTCTTCTTCCCCTATGTTCCTCGATTCACCAATGGAGCGACCGGCGCCGAATGGTTCGGTCGCCGCTCTTCCCGGGGTACCTCTTCGTCCGAATACTTGCTTCGCAGGAGACCCGCATCGCGGTCTTACGTACAGGCGGCGTACTGAGTTTAGTGGGTAGTCGCGGGATCGGAGCCGCGATTCCGGATGAGCAGATTGAAGCTGTGCAAGTGCTAGTCGATCAGGGTATCCCGCTGGCGCCGCATCCATATATCAACGTCGGGCAGCGGGTGCGCATTCGCGGTGGCTGTCTCGAAGGTCTCGAGGGAATTCTCGTGGCAAAAAACGGAGACCAGAGTCTCGTCGTTTCCGTAGAAATGATCCAGAGATCTCTCGCCGTTCGAGTCTCGGGGTACCAGTTAGAGCGCATCTAGAAACTAACCGTCTTCGATCTCTCTATGTCCTCCCAGTCAGATAGATAGTGCATTCAAATAAGACAGGCGCTTCAACCGAGCTCTCATGAATGACGTCAGACGCCGGGTTCTCGTGACCCTCTTCAAGCTTTTCGATCTCGGCTTAATACTGCTGGCCTTTGGTATCGCGACTGTCCTGGTTGTCTCCAAAGGCGGCACATCGCTGATCGGATTCTTTTCGATGAAGGTCAAGCTATGGAATTTCGCCACTTTTGCTCTGATGTTATGCGCGTGGCACTATCTCTTCGTTTTCTGCGGAATGTATGGCTCAAAAAGACTGGTCACGCGTCAAACCGAAGCGATTGAAGCGATGAAGGCAACGGCGCTCGTGGCCGTGAGCCTCGCGCTGTGCGCCAGACTATTCACAATCAGAATGGTTTCACCGATGTTTCTCATGGTCTTCTGGCTCGCAAGCTCCGCTTTCGTTGTTACCGGCCGGCTTGCCGTTCGACATCTTCTCGGCACGATGCGCCGCCGCGGACGAAATCTGCACAACATCCTGATCCTAGGCACGAACCCGCGCGCGGTGGCGTTCGCGAGCAGGATCGAAGCAAGCCCGGAGCTGGGCTACCGAATTCTAGGGTTTGTGGACGAGGAGTGGGAGGGGATGCCCGGTTTTCTCGGGTCATGGTATCCGCTATGTTGCAATTTCGATGATCTTTCGGAGTATCTCCGCCGGAATATTGTCGATGAAGTAGCCATCTATCTCCCCCTCCGCTCGTACTACGAGCAAGCTTTGCGGTTTACGGCGATGTGTCAGCAGCACGGCATCATCACCCGGTTTGATCCCGATATCTTTGATTTGAAGACCGTCCGGCCGCATGCGGAGGACTTCGACGGCGACGCCCAATTTGCCGTTTATTCCGGCGTACTCGAGGGATGGCCGCTGATCGCCAAACGGATTCTTGATTGTACAGTTTCGTCTCTGCTCCTGACATTGCTGGCGCCGTTGTTTGTCGTAATCGCCGTGCTGATCAGGCTTACTTCCGAGGGGTCAGTCTTTTTCCGGCAGGAGCGGGTAGGGTTGAACAAGCGAAGATTTCGAATTTACAAATTTAGAACGATGGTTCGCAATGCCGAGGAGATCATGTCGCAGGTCGAGGCGCTGAATGAAGTTACAGGGCCCGTTTTCAAGATTAAGAATGATCCGCGCATCACGCCGCTTGGAAGGTTCCTCCGGCGCACAAGCATTGATGAACTCCCGCAGCTTCTCAACGTCTTGAAGGGAGAGATGAGCCTGGTCGGACCGCGTCCGATGGCGATTCGAGACTTCGAAGGATTCAGCGAGGACTGGCAGCGACGCCGTTTCAGCATCCGGCCGGGCATCACGTGTTTGTGGCAGGTGAACGGACGAAACTTGATCCCGTTCCAGCAGTGGATGGAGATGGACATGAAGTATATCGAGGAATGGTCGCTGTGGCTTGATCTCAAGATACTCGCGAGAACAATTCCTGTGGTTTTGAGAGGTACGGGCGCCGCGTAAATCGCGGCGACCGCGATGTTTCTGCCATGACTGATACGATCCGACAGACTCCGACCACCGCAGCGAGCGGCAGAACCACGATTGCGAGTACGGCTCGTTCTGCAACCTTGCAACTCAATTCCAATATGCGCCGGAGCGTCGCGGATTTCCTGGGCAGCTTGTTCCGGATTCTGGATGAATCGAAAGTCCGTTATTGCGTACTGCACTCTTGGGAATGCCTGCCTGAAGAATTGTCGAGCGACTTGGATCTGGCGGTTCACCCGCAGGATAAACACAAACTTCTCTCGGTAATCGAACGGCTGCAAGGGCAAGGCTACGTCTGCTTTCAGTGTTTAAACCATTCGGTTAATGGCCACTTCTTTGTGTTTTATTGGCCCGGCGCCACAGGCATGAAAACAGTCGCAGTTGACCTGGTTTTCGACCACCGGCGTAGCGGATTGATTCTTGAAACCAGCGAGAAGATGGTGGCCGGACGTCAGCGTCACAAGGAATTCTGGATACCATCCGCCGAGATAGAATTCGCGTACTTGCTGGCGAAGAAGTCTTGGAAGGGTGGGGCTTCGGGACGCCAGTCGCGCCGATTGCGAGAACTCGTCGAGAAGCTTGGTCCTGCCGAGGCTGAAAGGATAGCCGGAGAGATTTTTCCCAGAGGATGGAGGAAGCGGGCTGTGCAAGCCTGCCTGCGAGAGTCAATCGCAGAAGACCTCGCGAGCGCACGCGCGAGATTCTGGGAGACAGGGTGGTCTCGACGGCCGCTCAAGCTGATCGAATATCTGGCCGCGCAGGTCAAATGGGGACTGCGGCGCTGGACTCAACCGACGGGCATCCTTGTGGCGATCTTAGGCCCAGATGGAGTAGGAAAAAGCACTGCGATCACCGGGCTCACGGAAGCGCTCGATCTCGGCTTTTGGCGCAGGCATCGCCTATTTCACTGGCGGCCGCAGGCGCTCTTTCGCAAAAAAGACACCGGGATCAACACAACTCCGCACGCCAAATCTCCCCGGGGCGCTCTCATGTCGATGGCGTATCTCTCGGCTTTCTTCTTGGATCATTGGATCGGCTACCTTTTCGTGATCCGTCCACTGTTGGTGAGGTCAAACTTCGTAGTGTTCGACCGCTACTTTCACGATGTGCTGGTGGATCCGCGGCGCTACCGATATGGGGGGCCGTCGTGGTTTTCCCGGTTCCTCTCCCGTTTTGTTCCCGAGCCCGACCTCGTCATCGTTCTCGATGCCGACGGAAACTCGATCCTCTCCCGGAAAGACGAACTGCCGCTCGCGGAGATTGAACGGCAGCGCGAACGCTATGCACAACTGCGATTTAGACGAGCGCAGGAAGTGGTTATCCGCACCGACGAGGGTATCGAGGCTACGCTCAATTCTTCGGCCGGGGTTGTGACGGAATTCATGAGACACAGGCTTCGCCGGCGTATGCGCGTCTGGCAGGTGGCAACGGCGTGAACAA
>Ga0310037_10000868_pt1 | contig 17526 bp, 18 predicted proteins | sample Sb_taG_11_FD_200239 | JGI IMG/M metagenome (GOLD analysis project Ga0310037, IMG submission 200239) | Peat soil microbial communities from Weissenstadt, Germany - Sb_50d_3_AS metaG (v2) (version 2) | ecosystem: Environmental > Terrestrial > Soil > Wetlands > Peat | place: Germany: Weissenstadt...
CAGGAGCGGCGGCGGCGGGTCGAGCCGCTCGGGGCGCGAGTTGATCTCGACCGCGGTGCCCGTCGTCGCGCAGGCCGCGAAGACCACCTCGGCGTCGAAGCGGGACTCCTTGCGTCCCCGGCCCACCAGCTTGCGCCCGGTGCAGTGGCCGAGAATGTCGGTGTGCGGGCTCTCGACGGCCCGGAGCAGCCGGGCGGTCATCGGCCCGGCCTCCATGCTGAGCTTGCTGTGGGCGCTCGCCACGACCACGTCGAGCCGGGCCAGGAGCTCCTCGTCCTGGTCGAGCGAGCCGTCCTCCAAGATGTCGACCTCGATGCCGGTCAGGATGCGGAATGGGGCCAGCTCCTCGTTGAGCTCGGCCACGAGGTCGAGCTGGCGGAGCAGGCGCTCGGCGTCGAGGCCGTGGGCCACGGTGAGGCGGGGGCTGTGGTCCGTCAGGGCCAGGTAGTCGTGGCCGAGGTCCAAGGCCGCCCGGGCCATCTCGTCGACCGGGCTCCCGCCGTCGGACCAGTCCGAGTGGCTGTGGCAGTCGCCCCGGAGCAGCGTCCGAAGGAGGGCCGCCGCCGGACCGAGAACCATGCGGTCCTCGGCCTCCAGCTTGGCGAGGTACGAGGGCACGTCGCCGGCGAGGGCCTCGGCCACCACCTGGGCCGTGACGTCGCCGACGCCGTCGAGGTCGCGGAGCCGCCCGGTCGTCGCCAGCTCGGCCAGTCGCTCCGGGTCGGTCGCCGCCACGGCCGCCGCTGCCTTACGGAAGGCCCGTACCCGGTAGGTCTCGGCGCCGTCGGCTTCGAGCAGGTAGGCGATCCGCCGCAGCGCGCTCGTCGGCTCCATGGGAACCGACACTACTGAGCGGGTGGATCAGGGCGGTCGGGACAACCCGAGGACGAGGAAGTCGCACAGCTCGCCCACCGCCTCGTCGAGCGGGAGGGACTCGGCCTCGCCGGCCCGCACGGCGAGGGCCCCGTAGAGCTGCTGACCGACGAGCGACGCCGCCCGGGCCGGGTCGATCGGCCGGAACCGCCCGCCCCGTTGGCCCTCGGCCACGAGGTCCTCCAGGTGGCGGGCCACGTCGAGGCCGATCTGGAAGAACTCGGCGTCGATGGCCACGCCGGCCGTGTCGCGCGAGCCCTGGGTGGCCACGGCCAGCCGGAAGAAGGCCGGGTCCTCGTCGATCTGCTCGAGCAGCGCCCGGATCACCGCGGCCAGCCGCTCCTCGGGCTCGGCGGCGCCGGCGAAGACCGTGGCCAGCCGGTCCTGGACGATGGCGTACATGGCCTTGAGACAGGCCCGCAGCAGCTCGTCGCGGTTGGCGAAGTAGACGTAGACGGTCGAGCGGGCCACGCCGGCCTCCACCGCGATGTCGTCCATCGACACCTCGATCGTGCCTCGCTCACCGAAGAGCCGGCGGGCCACGTCGATGATCTGGTCCCGGCGGAAGTCCCGGATGACCTCTTTCAGGTCCTCGGAGCGCCGGCCGGCCACCTTCAGCCGCGCAGCTTGGTCGTGGGGGTGAAGGTCACGGGCAGGTGCTTCACGCCGTTGATGAACTGTGAGCGCAGGCGTACGGGTGGCCCCGCGGGACGGAGGTCCGGCAGGCGGTCGAGCAGGTGCTCGTACATCACGTGGATCTCCATACGGGCCAGATTGGCACCGAGGCAGAAGTGCGGTCCACCCCCGCCGAAGGCGATGTGGGGGTTGGGGTCCCGGCCGATGTCGAAGGTGTCGGAGTCGCTGAACACCTCTTCGTCCCGGTTGGCCGAGGCGTGGTAGAAGACGACCTTGTCACCCGCTCGGATCGTGACGCCGCGGAGTTCCACGTCGCAGGTGGCGGTGCGGCGGAAGTTCATGACCGGGCTCACGAAGCGCAGCATCTCTTCGACCGCGCACGGCAGGAGCGAGCGGTCGGCCAGGAGGCGGTCCCACTCGGCCGGGTGGTCGAAGAAGGCCTGCATCGCACCGGACATGAGGTTGCGGGTCGTCTCGTTGCCGGCCACCGTGAGCATGAGGAAGAAGAGCTCGAGCTCGAGGTCGGACAGCCGCTCGCCGTCGATCTCCACCTCGGTGAGGACGCTCATGAGGTCACCGTGCGGCTCCTCGCGCTTCTTGGCGTAGAGCTCGCTGGCGTAGGCGTAGAGCTCCATCGCCGCCTCGGCCGGTGCCGCCTCGTTGACCAGGTACTCAGGGTCCTCGTTCCCGATCATCCGGTTCGACCACTCGAACATCTGGTGCCGGTCCCCCTGGGGCACGCCCAGCAGGTCGGCGATGACGATGAGGGGGAGCTCCGCCGCCACCTCGGTGACGAAGTCGGCCTCGCCGCGCTCGCACACCCGGTCGATGATGTCGTCGGCCGCCTCGTGGATGCGCTGCTCGAGGGCGCCCACCATGCGCGGCGTGAAGCCCTTGTTCACGAGCCGCCGGTAGCGGGTGTGGAGCGGCGGGTCCATGTTGACCATCATCAGCTGCTGCTGCTCGCGCTCGCCCTCGGGCAGCTCCATCGGGAGGCAGGTCTCCAGGTAGGAGGAGAAGCGCTGCCAGTCCCGGTTCACCGCCACGCACTCGGGGTGGGTGACCACCGCCCAGTAGCCGGGGCCCCGGGGGTCCTCGTGCCAGCTGACCGGGGACGTCCGCCGGAGCTCGGCGAAGTGCTCGTGGGGCACCCCGGCCACGTAGAGCGCCGAGTCCATGAGGTCCAGGTCGGTGAGGTCGGTCAGTGGCATCGGACGGCTCCTCCACCCGATCAGACACGGTGTCTGACCGAACGGATGCAGCGTACCCAGAATCGGTCGCGTTGGTCGGCCATGGGGTCCGGCCCGGCGTCGGCCCAGGTCGGAGGCCTGGCGGGTCTCGGCGGTCAGTCGTCGCGACCGCTGGGGCGGCCCATGTGCCAGCCCGTGCAGAAGTCGCACTCGTAGACGACGAGTTCGACGCCGCCCTCCTCGGCCCGCTCGGCCGCCGCCACCCGGGCCTCGCGCTCGCTCCCGAAGCGGGTCTTCGGCTGGCCGTCGGCCCGCCAGTGGGACGAGCCGATCTTGAGCGGCCGTTGGGCGCGTCGTCGGGGCACGGGTCGATTGTCCCAGGGCCGGCCGGCGACGCCGGCTCAGCCGCCGTTCCCCGCCGGCACGTACGTCCGGCAGGGCTGGCCCCGGGTCGAGGGGCAGGCCGGCTCGGGGTCGGGTGGTCGGAGGCCGGGGATCACGTCGAGCAGGAGCACCGAGGGCCGCGACCCCCCGAGGTCCAGCGTGTCGGTCACCGCCCCGCCGGTGGCCGGGGTGAGGAAGGACCACACCGGCCGGTCACCACCGGGCGCGCTCAGCGTGACCCGCAGACGGGTCCCGGCCCGGAACGCCGCCACCACCGGGTCGAGCGGGATGCGGACGAGGGTGTACCGCCCGGCCGGCAGGGGCCGGGCGGTGGCCCGCAGGTTGGTCGGCACGGGGTGGAGCGGGGTGGAGGACGGAGCGAGGGCCCGGTCGCTCGCCCGGAGGAAGCCCGACTGCAGGTAGCGCTCCGCCCCGTCGGGCAGGACCTCGCTCACCGTGGCCTGCAGGTCGGTGTCCGGCGCGGTCGAACGGAGCCAGACATCGAGGGCGGCCGGTCCCACCACGACCACGTCCTCCTGGAAGGGGGCCGTGACGAAGCCGAGGCCGTCCGTCCCGGTGACCGGCGCCCAGTCGTAGGGCGGGAGCGCGACCCCCGGGTTGGCCGACGACGCGAGGTCGGTCTTCGGCCGGGCCGACGGGTCCGGCCGGAAGGAGGCCTGGCCGGTCGGCGGCACGGTGGTCGTGAGCGAACCCCCGCCACCGAGGTAGTAGGCGGTGGCCCGTCCCGGCGGCGGAGGCCAGGCCGAGTAGTCGGCCTCCCACACCGGCTGGAAGGCGCCGGGGCCGAGGTCGCCACCACCGTTGTCGAAGAGCACCCGCACCCGGGGGGTCTCGCGCTCGTAGGCCGCCTGGGCCGCGGCCACGCTCGGCTCGTTCGTGAAACGGAGCGCGGGCAGCGGCATGGAGGCCGCCCCGGCCAGCTGCCGGTAGAGGGCGCCCGACAGGGCCCGGACGAAGGAGGGGATAGTCGGCAGGTGGTGGGCCACGTAGAGGTCGAGGAACTCGACCCAGCGGGTGATCGAGTCCGGCCCGAGCGAGTCGATGTGCGTGCCGTTCACCATCGTGACGAACACGTCGCGGTCGTTGGCCAGGTCGGGGAGGAGGGCGGGCCACTGCGGCCCGGTCTGCTCGTCCTCCAGGGCGCCCGAGAGGTACACCGGGACGTCGATGCGCTTCGCCCAGAGCGACGGCGAGCGCGGGTCGAACAGCGCCGGGTCACGGTGGGGGTCGGTCGAGCTCACGAGGCCGAAGGCGTCCTGGGTCTCGAGGCGGAGCCGCTGGTTGAAGGCACATTCCTGGTCGCCGTCGGCCACGAGGGCCCGGGCGTAGGCCTGCCCGCCGGCGGGGGCCGGCTCGGCGTCGGCCTCGCGCTGGGCCACCCAGGTGCCGGCAAACCCGGCGTTGAAGATGCCCCCGGGGAAACCGGTCGAGTAGAGGTCGTCGGTCACCGAGAGCGGGGCGATCGCCGCCAGGTGGGGCGGCCTCGTGCCGGCCACGAAGAGCTGGGAGATGCCGGAGAAGGAGATCCCGACGAGGCCCACCCGGTGCCCGAGGGCGAACGGCTGGGCGGCCACGATCTCGACGGCGTCGTAGCCGTCGTAGGTGGTCGGGAGGTCGAAGAGGCCGAGGGCCCCGCCCGAGCAGCCGGTGCCGCGCATCTGGAGACTCACGGTGGCGAACCCGAGGAGCGGGGTGAGGACCGAGCCGACGAACGTGGCCGTGTCCGGGAGGAGCGGGTCGTGGGCCGAGGCCGGCGTCGGGTGCAAGAGGGCGTCGATGAGGCTGTGGGGGGCGGCGATGGCGTAGCCCGAGTCCTCGATGACGGTGGGGAAGGGGCCGTCGGCGAGGGTCTTGCCCGGCGGCAGGCGCAGGGTCGCCGCCAGGGTCACCCCGTCGCGCATCGTGAGGTAGTTGAGCCCCACGTGGAGGTGCTGGTCGGCGTAGAAGCTCTGGGTGGGCACATCGTGGGCACCGAGCACCCGGAAGGGCGCGGTGCTGCGGCCGGTGCTCATCACCCGGATCGAGTACCCCGGGCCGGCCGGGAGGCCCCGCACGATGAGGCTGCCGAAGCGGTCGGCCTTGCCCCCGCCCACGTGGTGCCCGCCTCGAAGGAGGGCGAGCGACGCCCCGGCCGGGGCGTTGAGCACGTAGGCCTGCCCGACCGAGCCGTAGCCGGCGAAGGCCGTGTGCGAGACGGTCGGCGGGACCCAACCGGCCGTCGTCGCAGCGGCGGTGGCCTGGCGGCCGAAGCCGGGGACCACCGCGGCGACCAGGCCGGCGACGACGGCCACGCCGAGCGCGGCCACGAGCACGCGCCGCGCCAGCCTCACCACACGGTCACTTCGTCGGGCTGGATGGTGCGGCGACCTCGGGGTCACCGGGTGGGCCGGGCTCAGGCGGCCCGGCGCTCCAGGATGTGGATGCCGCAGGAGTTGCCGAGGCCGATGACGTGGGTCATGCCGACCTTGGCCCCTTCGATCTGGCGGTCACCGGCCTCGCCTCGGAGGTGCGTCATCACCTCGAAGATGTTGATGATGCCGGTGGCCGAGATGGGATGGCCCTTCGAGACGAGCCCACCCGACACGTTGACCGGCGTCTTGCCGTCCCGCCAGGGCGCGCCCGAGTCGATGAAGGCGCCGGCGCCGCCCGGCTCGCAGAGCCGCAGGTTGTCGTAGTGGATGAGCTCGGCCGTCGAGAAGCAGTCGTGCAGCTCGACGAGGTCGAGGTCCTCCGGCCCGACGCCGGCCATGGCGTAGGCCTGGTCGGCGGCGGCCCGGGTGAGCGTGTTCACGTCGGGCAGCTCGTTGCCGTTCTCGGTCCACGGGTCCGTCGTGAGGACCGAGGCCGAGATCTTGACGGCCCGCTTCTGCACGTCGGGATCGAGCGTCTTGAGCTTGGCGTCGGACACGAGCACGACCGCCGCCCCGCTGTCACCGGTCGGGCTGCACATGAGGATCGTGTTCGGGTAGGCGATCATCTCGGCGTTCATCACCTCGTCCAGGCTGAACTTCTTCTGGTACTGGGCGAGGGGGTTGAGCGACGAGTGGGCGTGGTTCTTCTCGGCGATCCGGGCGAACTGCTCGAAGCCCACGCCGTCGTTGCGGCTGGCGTACTCCATGCCGGCCTGGGCGAACACCCCGGGCATGAGGCCCGTGCCGAGGACGCCCTCGGTCGGGAGCACCGCCCCGCGGCGTCCGCTCGGAGCGAAGACCTGCTTCTCCGAGTTCCGGGCCTGGCCGGCCGGGCCGAGGAGGCCGGCCTTGCCCATCTGCTCGACCCCGATGGCCAGGCCCATGTCGGCCTCGCCCGACTTGATGGCCATGTGTACCACCCGGACGGCCATGGCCCCGGTGGCGCAGGCGCTGGCCACGTTGTAGGCGGGGATGCCCGTCTGGCCGATCTGCTTCTGGACGGCCGTGGCCAGCTGGCTCATGTTGCCGACCGCCATGACCTGGAGGTCCTGCACCGTCACCTGGGCGTCGGCCAGGGCGCCCAGGGCGGCGTCGGCCGCGAGGTCCACGACGTCGCGCTCGGGGTAGCGCCCGATCTTGACCATGTCGGTTCCGATGATCCACACCGCTTCGGGCACCGGGGGCCTCCTTCGCTCAGGCCAGGACGTAGCCGAAGGCCACCGCTTCGGTGCCCTCGTCGTCCGTGGCTACGGGGTACGTCGTCAGCCGGACCCGGCTGTTGAGGGAGATCTTCTCGGGGTCGGGGTCCACGTCGAGGAGGTTGGCGTTCACTCGCCCCCCGCCGTCGAGGTCGACGATCGCCGAGATGAACGGGGCCGGGACCCCGGGGGCGGCCCGCTGCACGATCGTGAAGGCCCGCAGCACCCCCTCGTCGGCCAGGCGCTGGCTCGTGAACTGGTCCTCGCCCGCCGCGCCGCAGTGGGCGCAGGCGTTGCGTCGGTCCAGGTAGAGGGCGCCGCAGTCCTGGCAGCGCCGGGCCACGAGGTGGGGGCTGCCGTCGTCCAGCACCAGGTAGTCGACGAGAGGGATCTTCCCGGCCATATGAGCAGGTTACCGGCGCCGCCTGAGGACCGACCAACTTGGCCGTTTGCCTCCCAGGGTCGCCGCTTTCGCTGTGCCACTGCCAACGTTTCACCAGGTGAGGGAGCCCACCAGCAACCACGAGCACGGCAACGAGAGGGGATGACGCCCTGACGTATGGATTGGTTGTAGCCAGTGTCAGTCGTCACCCATCCCAAGACGCTCGAGTGGCTGTCGGGTGATCTCGGCGATCAGTTCGAAGTCCTTGTCGCGGTGGAGGACGGTGAGCCCGGAGCGCTCTGCGGTGGCGGCGACCAGGATGTCCGGGAGGGACAATGCCCGATGTTGACCACGTTCGGCCAGGGAAACGAGGATCTCGACCGCTCGGTCTTCGATAGCGGGCGTCAGATATTCCAAGAGCATCGACGAAAGCGGGGGGCCGTTCAGGATCTGGTGGAGGTCGGCCGAAGAGCGCGCTGAGTACCCGGCCTCCAGGAGTGTCACTGTGGTCACATGGATCAGGCCGCGGTCGATCCGGCGGGCCCACTCCTCTGGATCGGCGCACCGCCCGAGATTGGCCAGTGCCGACTTGTCGATCAACCAGGAAGTGCCCTTCTCCTCCCGAACGGTCATGACCACGCCCGGGCCATGACCTCCGAATCGCTCAAGTCGGAGAGGAGGGCCCCGAACGTTCGAAGGTCATCCGCGGTCACCGAACGGGCGTCTCGGCGGGCCTCTTGCGTCAGGCGCCGGCGGAGGAACTCGTTGCGGGAAAGTCCGAGGGCAGCGGCTCGAGCGTCGATGACCGCCACGACCCCGTCTGGTACGTCACGGATGAGAATGTCGGACATGTGGGGCACCCCCTTTCCGATATCAGATGATATCAGAAGGAAGACGCTGACCCTGCGTACCGATCGACGGGCTCGAGGAGGCGCCAGTTCGGCGGGAAGGCGTGCAGAGCGCTGCAGGCTCTCCGAGCAGGACAATTATGGCCGGTGACTGGCACGAGACGGGGGCCTGAGTGATCGTTCTGACTGTCAGGCCGAGGGCCTGGCTTCTGGCCGCCCTGGTCACGGCGGTGACCCTGGCCCCGGGGGCGGCCGGCGCCACCGGGGCGGCTCGCCCGGCGAGGCCGGCGCCGCAGGTCGCCCCGACGTCGGGCTACGACCTGGTGGGCTCCGACGGCGGCGTGTTCGTCTTCGGCTCGGCCAGCGGCTACTTCGGCTCGCTCCCGGGCCTGGGCGTCACGGTCGACAACATCGTCGGCATGGTGCCCTCCTTCGACGAACAGGGCTACTTCCTCGTCGGCTCCGACGGCGGCGTGTTCAGCTTCGGTGACACGACCTACGAGGGCTCCCTCCCGGGCCTCGGGATCCACCTGAACGACATCGTGGGCATTGTGCCCTCGGCCGACGACAAGGGTTACTTCCTCGTCGGGCGCGACGGTGGGGTGTTCGCCTTCGGCGACGCCGTGTACGAGGGTTCCCTTCCCGGCCTCGGCGTCGCGCTCGACGACATCACGAGCATCGCCGCCACCCCGGACGACCAGGGTTACTGGGTGCTCGAGGCCACGGGCACGGTCTACGCCTTCGGCAGCGCCCACCCCTACGGTGGCGTGGTCGGCCAGCTCCCCTACGTCTGCATCGCCGCCACCAGCGACGGCCTCGGCTACTGGCTCGTCGACATCGGGGGCGACGTGCAGATCGCCGGCGACGCCCACTTCTTCGGTGACCTGTCCAACACGCCCATCCTCGACGTCGTCTCGCTCGTGCCGACGTTGGACGACCAGGGTTACTGGCTCATCGGCCAGGACGGCGGGGTCTACGGCTTCGGCGACGCGCCGTACTTCGGCTCGCTGCCCGGCCTCGGGGTGACGGTGAACGACGTGGTGGGCGCCGTCCCGACCTGAGGCCGCCCTCAGCGGGCGCTGACCGCGAGGCGCGGGGTCACGCCGAGCAGCCGCTCGGCGAGTGGGAGCTCCCGTCGCTCGGCCCACTCCACGTCGCGCAGGCGCTCGAGGCGGGGGTTGGTCCACCCGGCCGAGCCGGCCAGCTCGACCAGGCGAGCCGGGTCGGTGCCGGTGCCGAGCGGGAGGTGCCGGCGCACCTCGGCCGGGTACTCGGCGTGGTGCTCGGGGGGCGTCCCCCGCAGCCGGCGCAGGCGGTGGCGGAGGCGGCCCCGGACCGCCTCGACCGGGTCGACGGTGCCGAAGAGGCTGGAGACAATGACGAGGCGGCCCTCTGGCGCGGCCCGCCGCCAGGCGGCGAGGGCGGCCGCGGGGTCGGGCAGGGTCCACAGCAGGTGCCGCTCCATGACGGCGTCGAAGTCGTCCGCCGGCGGCTCGTCGGCCGGCCCGTGCACGACTTCGACCGCCAGGTGTTCGGCCGCGGCCGACCGGGTCAGCTGCTCGAGCATGCCCGGCGAGAGGTCGAGGGCCGTGACCCGGTGGCCGAGGCGCGCCGCGATGAGGCTCAGGAACCCGGTGCCCGCCCCGCAGTCGAGCACCTTGGCCGGGACCGGCGGCAGCAGCCGCTCGAGCGTCGCGGTCCAGGCGGCCATGACGGCCGGGCTGGTCGGCCGGTGCTGCGGGGTGCGGTCGTAGGTGGCGGCGTCGTCGTCCCAGTACTGCCGGATGTCGTCGAGGAGGCTCATCGACCTTTCATACCGTCTCCGGGGTGAGCGCCGCGTCGGGGGCGGGCAGGCCGTCGCCCGTCCCCCTACCGTGGGGCCGCCGCCAGGACGGCGCCACGAGGAGGTGGGTGATGGGCGAGCTCCAGGACGTCGAGGTGGTGGCCGAGGGGCTCGGCTTCCCCGAGGGGCCGGTGGCCCTCGCCGACGGCGGCGTGCTCGTCACCGAGATCAACCGGGGCCACCTCACCAAGGTCGGGAAGGACGGCTCGCTCGACGTCGTGGCGGACTGCGGCGGCGGCCCGAACGGCGCGGCGATCGGCCCCGACGGGGCCTGTTACGTCACGAACAACGGCGGGTTCGGCGAGCGCCGCCTCGGGCACGGCTGCATCCAGCGGGTGGACCTGGCCAGCGGGGCCGTCGAGGTGCTCTACGAGAGCTGCGACGGCCGGCCGCTGCTCTCGCCGAACGACCTCGTGTTCGACACGAGCGGCGGCCTGTGGTTCACCGACATCGGCGAGGCCGGGCGCTGGACCCACGAGCGGGGCGGCGTCTACTACGCGGCGGCCGACGGGTCCTCGATCGAGCGGGCGGTCCACCCGACCGACGTGTCCAACGGCATCGGCCTGAGCCCCGACGGCTCCATCCTCTACTTCGCCGAGACCGACGCGGCCCGGGTCCAGCGGCGGCGGGTGGCGGCCCCGGGGCGCCTCGTGCCGGCCGATGCCGTCGACACCCGGACGGTGTTCCGGGGCCGGCCGCTCGACCTCTGGCCGCTCCTCCTCCGGCTCCCGGGCTACGCCCAGTTCGACTCGCTGGCCGTCGACTCGGCGGGCAACGTCTGCGTCGGGACCCTCCTCGACCCGGGCATCACGGTCGTCTCGCCCGACGGCGACTACGAGCACCTGGCCCTGCCGGCCGGGTTCGACGAGCCGCTCGTCACGAACATCTGCTTCGGCGGCGACGACCTGACGACGGCCTACCTCACGCTGTCGATGACCGGGCGGCTCGTCTCGTGTCGCTGGCCCCGTCAGGGGCTGCGTCTGGCCTTCAACGCCTGAGGCGTCGGACGGCGGTGCCCGGGCCGTCCGGCCCGGTCGCTCACCCCCCGCTGCAGTGCGGGTCGTTCGGTGGGACGTCGAGGGCCGGGTTGGCGTCGAAGAAGCCCACGGGAACGAGGTGGAACCCCGTGTACTCGACCGGCATGACCGGCCAGTCCTCGGGCCGGGGGATGTGGGTCACCCCGAAGGTGTGCCAGAGGACCACGTCCTCGTCGACGAGCGAGCGGTCGGCCGCCGTCCAGCGGGGGAGGCCGTCGAGACCCTCGTGCTGGTTGGGGTGGTCGCCCGCCGCCCGCTGCTCGCCGGGGGCGAACTTGGTCACCCAGAGGTTGGCGGTGGCGAAGCGGCCTCGCTTGCCGACGCTCGACTCGGGGTCGGCGAGGAGGGTGGGCGTGGGCCCGGGCACGAGCTTGTAGGCCACCGGCTGGCCGAGGGCGTTCGTGCTCTTCGGGTTGACGACCTTCCAGTAGCGGCTGCGCTGCGGCTCGATCAGCCGGGTCGCGTCCTTCTCGCTGGCGAGGAGCGTCGACTCGGCGGTGAAGGCGTTGGCCCAGGGGTTGTCGGGACCCGGCGGCACCGGGCGGGACTCCACCTCGTAGACCCGGTTGAGCGGGCCGTCGACGTCCATGTCGAGTCGCACGTTGAAGAGGTGCTGGTGGTAGGGGGCGGCCAGGCCCGGCGCCACCACCGTGGCGTAGGACGGGTCGTCGCCGGGGGCGACGGCCTGGGTCGACATGATGCCGGTGAGCTTCACCTCGAGCTGGATCGTGCCGTCGAGGTAGAGGTACCAGTAGAAGCCGTACTCGTAGTTGCCGACCGTGGCGATCGAGCTGATGACGAGGCGGCGAGAGCGGCGCACCTCGGCCCGGCCGATGTTCATATCGAGGTGCTTCCAGAGGATCCCGTAGTCCTCCTCGTGCATACAGATGGCGTTCTCGAGGGTGTGCGGCCGACCCCGCTCGTCGGCGTAGACCGCGTCGAAGTAGTGGATGACCCCGAGGCAGTCGCAGCCGAGCGTGAGCGAGTTGGCCATGCGTCCGAGCCCCCACTCGCCGGCGTCGAAGGCGTTCTTCCAGCCGTGCATGGGGCCGGGGTCGCCGTAGGGGACCACCATCTCGCTGACCGCGGCCCGGTGGAGGATGGGCCGGACCCGTCCCTGGTCCTCGTAGCCGAGGGTGTGGAGCACGAGGCCCTCGTAGGGGTCCATCGTCACCCGGAAGGACCACTTCTGCCAGCGCACGAGGTTCCCCTCGACGGTGAAGCTCGGGCCTTCGGGCTGCTCGATGTTGAGCGGCTTGAGATCGGTGCGCAGCGGCTCGTGGTCCTCGGGGAAGTAGCGGCCCCGGCCCGGCGGGAGCGGGACGACGCCGTAGTCGACGATCTCGAGGACCTCGCTGCGCCCCATGTCGACGAAGCCGATGAGGCCCTCGACCGGGCGGGCGTAGCCGTTGTCGGTCGGGTCCTCCCGGTAGTAGGGGAGGCAGCGGCTGATGCGCCGGCCCTCCTCGTGCTCGACCCCGAAGCTGCCGGCCGGCCACGGGTCGATCTGGACCTGCTCGACGTCGACGATGCCCCGGCGGGCGAGGGCCGCCTGCCAGTCGGGACTCTCCCGGAGGGCCCGGATGGCCCGGATGGCCTCCTCGATGAGGAGGGCCGGTCGGGTGCCCTCGAGCACCTCCCAGGACCGCACCGCCCGCTCGGTCACCGAGACCACCGCCTCGATCACCGAGGCGTCGGGGCCGTTCACGATGACGAGGCGGAGCTGGCGGTCGAAGGGGTCGCCCGGTGTGTGGTTGCGCACCGTCTCCTTGTCGGGCTCCTGGATCCCGACGTAGGCGAAGAGCGGCTTGTCGATGAGCCTGCCGGTGGCCTTGGCCACCTCGACGGCCACGGTGACGTCGTCGGCGGTCAGCGCGGCGAGCGGATGGTCGACCTTGGCTCTCTCGTCGGTGGCGGTCACCTGCGTTCCTCCGTCCGGTTCAGTGGGCCGCCGCGGCGTGCGGCGCCACCCAGGCGTCGAGGAGCCGCTCGCTGGCGTCGGCCACCTCACGCACCGCCCGCTCGAAGGCCTCGAGGTTGGCCTGCGAGGGCTTCCTCGACCCGGCGATCTTGCGGACGAACTGGAGCGCCGCCGCGTCGATGTCGGACCGGCCCGGCTCGGTGCCCCGGAGGGTGACGATGCTTCGGCACATGTGGCACTCCCTGGCTCTCCCGGACCCGGCCGGGGTGACGATGTTGCCCGACCACCCTACGAGGTGGCGTCGAGACCCGTCGTCTGACACCGCGCCCCGGCAGGCACGGCCCCGTATGCTGCGTCGGACCGGCCCGGGGGGTCACCGGCCCGGCGTCTCGAGGAGGCGGCGCATGCCCCGACTGTCGCTGCACAAGAACGAGCGGGTGGCGCTGCTCCGCCAGGTCGATCTCTTCTCGGGCTGTTCGACGGCCGAGCTCGGGCGGATCGCCGCCCTCACGACGGAGTACCGGGCCGAGGCGGGCGAGGTGCTGGCCAAGCGGGGCGACCCCGGCCTCGAGTTCTTCATCGTCGTCGAGGGCCGGGCCACGGTCTCGAGGAAGCGGGTGGAGCTGGCCACCATCGGCCCGGGCTCGTTCTTCGGCGAGCTGGCCCTCCTCGACGGCGGCCCGAGGACGGCCACGGTGGTGGCCGAAACCGACATGCTGCTCCTCGTCCTCTCCCGTCGGGAGTTCTCGAGCGTCCAGGCCCTCGTCCCGTCGGTCACCCGCAAGATGCTCGCCGAGCTCGGGGCCCGGCTGCGCAAGGCCGACGACCTGCTCGACCCGGGACCGGTCGTGAGCCGACGGGTCGGGCCCTGGTCGCTCTGAGCGCCGTAGGGCGTCAGCCGGCGGCGACGGCCCCCTCGCCGAGCTTCTTGCGGAGGTCGGCCTCGAACTCGAGGATCTCGGGCGAGACGTGCTTGGCCCGGAGCGCGGTGAGCTCGGGGTAGCCGGCATCGCGCTCGGCGTCCCACTCGTCGGCGAACTGGCCCGACTCGATGTAGTCGACGGCCTCGCGCATCTTCGCCGTCACGTCGAGGTGGTCGAAGGTACCCGAGCGCGACATCTGCCCGTACTGACTGGTGGGGGAGTGGTAGTGCATCTGAGCCGCCCCGCCCTCCAGGCGGACGAGCCGGTAGGTGCGCTCGAACTCGCCCGACAGCACGAGCTCGGTCACGATGGCCTCGATCGGGATGCCGTGCTCCAACATCACCTGGACGAAGGAGCTGTTGACCCGGGTGAGGGCCGGCGAGAGGGCCTGTTCGACCGAGAGGTCGAGCACCGCCTCCTGCATGGGCGTGAGCTCGATGGCCCCCTGCTGCAGGCCCCCGATGGCGCGGGCCACGGCGAGCACCCGTTCCTTGGCCCGCCCCGTGGCGTCGCGATGGACGCCGACCGCGGTGATGAAGCCTTTGCCTTCCTCGTAGCACCGGCGCACCTCGGGCCCGAGCATGCGGGGGGCCACCATGCCGACGTCACAGGCCGGGTCGAGGCGCCCGAAGGCGGGCGTGTAGCCGCTCGCTACGACCACGAGGGCGTCGGGCTTGGGCGACAGCGGCACGGTCGGGATCACGTCGTCGGGGATGAGGAGGCAGATGACGTCGGCCTGGCCCGCCTCCTCCACCTCCCTCGGGGTGAAGCCGTCCTTTTCGGCCTGTTCCCGGGTGTCGTCGTGGCGGATGCACGGCCAGACGTCGAGCCCCGAGTCGCGCAGGTTGAGCGCCCAGGAGCGCCCCTGGTTCCCGTAGCCGATGACGGCCACCTTGCTGCCGGCCAGCACGCTCGGGTCGGCGTCGGCCTCGTGGTAGATCACGCCCATCGGTCGCTCCTCGTTCGCTCGGGTCAGCGGTAACGGATGCCGTTGAAGAGGGTCACGATCGCGCCGATCACGATGATGACGATCATGACCGTGCGGGCCTCAGAGGTCAGTCGGATGGTCCAGCCACTCGCCCCCTCGGCGGGGGCCTGGGCCGGCGTCTCGTAGGAGTCGGACGGCACGTCGCCGAGCAGGCCCCACGCGTACTCGGCGGTCAGCATGGCGAACCACCCGTAGTAGCGGGTGGCGTAGCGCATGACCGCTCGGGCGGCGTCGTAGAGCGGATCCGGCAGCTCGCCAGTGAAGAGGATCACGGCCCAGCTGGCGATCGAGACGAACTCGAGGCCAGCCACGACGACGCTCGTGACGATGGCCGCCGGGATGGCGAGGAAGATGCGGAACAGCACGCTCAGCCGGTTGAGCTCGTCGGGCGGCGGGATCGAGATGACGATGGGGTACTGCTCCTCGGGCTCCAGGCTGTAGGGCGGGTAGTCGTCGGTCAGGAAGAAGAAATACCCGTAGACCCGGGTCGACCAGCGGAGCACCCCGCTCAAGAAGTCCTCGGCGAACTGCGGCAGCCGCCCGGTGATGAGGGCGCCGAACCAGCCGATGACGAGGACCACGAAGGCCGCGATGCCCAGGAAGAAGAGCACGATGATCTGGGGAATGACCCAGATCAGCCGGAGGCCACAGGTCAGCCGGTTGCGCTCCCCGGTCGGAGGGTTGGCCGCCAGGTACAGGGGGAGAGGCTGGGATCCCGCCCAGCTCCCGTCGCTCGTTGCCATCGAGGCTCCTCTCGGACGGCGGTCGAACGCCCGACCGACGCCCTGACGTCGGCGCGGTTCGCCGCGACCGGTTGTACCCCTCACCGGAGGGGCTGGCCGAGATCGTAGGGAACCGGCGCCCCGTCTGCTCAGATCCCGAGCTTGGCCTCGCGGAGCTTCTGGGCCAGCTCCGGGTCGCCGTCGATCGTCACGTGGGCCGCGCCCTGTCGACCCGAGACGAACATCGTGAGCTCGCCCGGATCTCCGTTGAGCGTGACCCGGGGGCCGGTCCCGCGCTCCTTCGGCGTGCGGTCGGGCGCGGCCAGCACCACGGTGGCCGGGACCTGCTTGGCCAGACCCCCGGGGCCGAGCCGCTCCCAGAGGGTGTCGGCCAGCTCGGGGGAGAGCTCGCCGGGCTGGCCGTCGGGCTGGGCCCGAAGGATGTCCTCGCGGTGGATGTAGAGCTCGATCGTGTTCATCGGGCCGTCGAAGGGCCGCAGGAGCCGGGGCGGCCCCCGCCGCACCGTGGCCACGAGGTCGGGCCACGGCGTGCCGTCACGCACCTTCTGCAGCACCTTGGCCGTGTAGCCGGCGAGCGGCGCCCAGACGATGCCGGGGCCCGAGTCCGGCCGGCGCTCCCGGATCACGAGGTGCGCGGCCAGGTCGGCCGTCTGCCAGCCCGCACACAGCGTCGGCGCGTCCGGGCCGAGCTGTTCGAAGAGGTCGCAGATCTCCTGGCGCTCCCGTTGGGCCAGCTCGGCGGGCACGCCCGGACTCTACGCGCGGTCCCGCGCCGCTGCATTGGGAGGGGACCGGCCGGGTCCGGGTGGTCTCGGCCCGGCCGGTCCAGGACGTGTGGCTCTCGGCCGTCACCATTCGCCGGGGAACGTCACGGGTGAACCGAAGCCGTAGTCGTCGGCGGGACGGGTGGCCAGCGGCACGGGGCCACAGGCCGGGCTCGAACCCGAGTTGCTGCCCGACTCGACGGCCTGGACCGGTTTGCCGGAGCTGTCCTCGAGCTTGTTCAACTCGGACGGGGGCCGTCGCCGGCGGAGAGTTCAGCTTCCCGTCGAGCTCGACAGCTTCCCGTCAACCTCCTGTCATCTGGCGCCCCGGGGTGGGTCGCCGACGGACACGCCGGTCATGCGGCCGGGGACGGGGACCACGGGGTGATCCAGGGGACCGGCGGCGTCCAGTCGGTCGCCGCCGCCATGAGGGGGAACCACGTGGCGCCGTCGATGGACTCGCGGACGATGTCGGCGTGCCCGGCGTGGCGGGCCGTCTCTTCGATGAGGTGGAGGAGGGCCCAGCGGACGTTCCACACCTCGACGTCCTTCGGCATCCACGGCACGTCCTCGGGCACCGGGACCTCGTGGTCGAGCGGGAGCGAGCGGGCGATCCGGTCGGTCTCGGCCGCCACCGCCTCGTACTCGGCCAGCGCGCCCTTGAGCGTCTCGTCGGGCCCGAGCCGGAAGCCCTCCTCGTAGTCGGCGACGGCCTCGGGGTCGTAGGGGGCGTGCTGCCCGGCCACCAGGTCGCTCCAGGTCGTCTCCGCCCGGCCGAGGTGCTTCACCAGCCCGCCGATGCTGAGGGAGCTCGCCGACGGGGTGAGGCGGGCCTGCTCGTCGGTGAGGCCGTAGCTGGCGGTGTGCAGCAGCTCGCGCTGGGCGGCCAGGTAGGCGAGCAGCTGCTCGCGCTCGTCGGTGCGGAACTCGGCGAAGCCGGGCATGGCGGACCTCCTCGGTCGTCGTGGTCGTGGACCAGTGTGCCGGACCAAAGCGGCCATCCTCTGGCCACTTTTAGTGGGATGCTGGAGGCATGCGGGCCGACCGTCTGGTGGCAGTGCTCCTCCTTCTCCAGCAGCGCCAACGGGTGACGGCGGCCGAGGTGGCGGCCGAGCTCGAGGTGTCCGAGCGCACGGCCCGGCGCGACCTCGAGGCCCTGTCGATGGCCGGACTCCCCGTCTATTCCGAGCGGGGTCGGGGCGGCGGGTGGCGGCTGCTGGGCGGCGCCCGGACCGACCTGTCGGGTCTCACCGAGGCCGAGGCCCGGGCCCTGTTCCTCGTGGCCGGCCCCGAGGCCATGGCCACCCCCGCCCTCAAGGCCGCGCTCCGCAAGCTGGTGCGGGCCCTGCCCGAGCCGTTCCGC
>Ga0310037_10000870_pt1 | contig 17506 bp, 17 predicted proteins | sample Sb_taG_11_FD_200239 | JGI IMG/M metagenome (GOLD analysis project Ga0310037, IMG submission 200239) | Peat soil microbial communities from Weissenstadt, Germany - Sb_50d_3_AS metaG (v2) (version 2) | ecosystem: Environmental > Terrestrial > Soil > Wetlands > Peat | place: Germany: Weissenstadt...
GGGGAAGCGCTTAGCCTGACGTCAAAGCCTGCATAGTCCCGACCTGATTACATGTCTCGGTCAGCCAGGCCGGGCACGGTCCCAGGAGCAACCCTTTGCCTGCCAGTTCTCAGCCGCCCAGCGCACCGTCTCCTGCTGACCCGGTGAGCGTGCCTGCACTCAGCCCGCTGCCGGAGTCGGCCAGGCGGGTGACAATCCGGGATGTCGCCGCGCGCGCTGGTGTCTCGACCGGGACCGCGTCGAAGGCCTTGAACGGCCAGGGCAAACTCCGCGCCGAGACCCGGGGCCGGGTCGCGGCGGCGGCCCGGGAACTGGGTTTCGCGCCGAACGTGCTGGCCCGGGGGCTGCTGGCCGGGCGGACCTACACCGTCGGCGTGATCAGCACCGACAGCTTCGGCCGGTTCAGCGTTCCGGTCATGCTCGGCGCCGGGGATGCTCTCGGGGCCGGCCAGATCTCGGTGTTCATGTGCGATACCCGGGACGACCCGGACCGCGAGCGGCAGTACCTGAACATGCTGCTCAGCCGCCAGGTGGACGGGCTGATCGTGGCCGGGCGGCGGATCGAGCCGAGGCCCAGCATCGGTCTGGGCCTGGGCATCCCGGTGGTGTACGCGATGACCCAGTCGATGGACAGCGACGAGCCCGCGATCCTGCCCGACGACACCGGCGGCGGCCGGCTCGCCGCCGAGCACCTGCTCAGCCTGGGCCGGCGCCGGTTCGGCCATATCACCGGCCCGGAGCGGTTCCTGTGTGCCCGCAAGCGGGCGCGTGGCTTCTGCGACACGGTCACCGAGGCCGGCGCCGGCTTCGCCGCGCACGACGTGCTGTACGGCGAGTGGAGCGAGCGATGGGGCCGGGAGGCGGTCCGGGTGGTGCTGGACGGTAACCCGGACGCGGACGCGATCTTCTGCGGCAGCGACCAGATCGCCCGCGGCGTCACCGACGCGCTGCGGTTGATCGGCAAGCGGGTGCCCGAGGACGTAGCAGTGGTCGGCTACGATAACTGGAGCCCCATGGTGCTCGGCTCCGACCCCCCGCTCACTAGCGTGGACATGTGCCTGGAGCACCTCGGCCGGGTGGCTGCCGAGCACCTGATGCTAGCCATCAATGGCGAACCCACGCACGGCGTGCACACCGTCCCATGCCGCCTGGTCTCCCGGGACTCCACGGTCATGAAGGTGAGCGCCATGGCCACGGGCTAGTGCGGGTACCGGCGCGAATGTGTCCTGTGCGTGCCGAAAACCTATGCCACCAGGCGATATTCATGAATCACGCCCTTGGACCGCAGGAACTCGGCCCAGCCCGGGCCGTCCCGGCACGGTGCCGGCCAGCGCCGCTTCCCAGTCCCGGGCATGCTCGGCCAGCAGCGCCTGCATCCGCCGCGGTGTGGCATGTCCGGCCGCCTCCGCCAGCTGCCAGCACGACCTGCGATCCCTCGGCTCGGCCAGCAGCGCGCCGACGTACGCGAACGCCGTCAGCCGCGACCTGGCCTGCGCGAACACCCCGGCCAGCAGCGCGAACAGCTCCCTGTGCTGGGGTGCGTACGGGTTCTCACGGTCGGGCAGGTCGCCCGTGGCCAGCCACAGGAAGGTCCCGTCCTTCTCCTGCCCGGTAGCAATTTCGTCCGGGCCGTACAGGTCGGACGGGTCGGTGCTGTGCGGGATGGTGACGCAGGCGAGTGCCGCGCGGAGGGGCCAGCCAGGCTGGCTGGCGATCCGGACCTCGGCGTCGCCGCCGAGGTTCTCGCGCGCCTCGCTGGCCAGCTCCATCAGCTCATCGAGGGTCATTGCGGCCCGCCTTCCCGCCGGCGGGGACCCGTCGGCTCGTCTCCCGGGCGGCCCGTCCCACGCCCGGGGCGGGCCGAGGCGGCTGGGTCCCGGCATCGGCTGGCAGGCGGAGCGCGGCCCGCACGGCGACGATGATCACGGCATCCGGGGTTCCCACGTAGAACATGACCTTGAACCGGCAGCCGATGGCCGAGGTCAGGGAGATCAGCTGGGTTTCCTCGCCGGGCTGGTAGACGACTCTGATGTGCCGTCCCCGGTGTCATGGTCGAACCACGTGCCCTCGGCCGCGGGCACGAAGTCGTGCTCGATGAGGTACTCCAGGAGCGTGGGTGGCCGACTGCTGCTCATCGTGTCCCCCTTCCGGTCGTGCGGCCGGCCGGGGCGGCCTTGCCGCGTGGCGTGCGCCCGGGCCGCGTGGCCTGGTGCGGCTTGCCGGGCGGGGTGGGGGCCTGCCCGCCGGGGCGGATGAGGGCGGCGACGTCCTCGGCGGACTTGCGGGCGAGCTGGGGCAGCACGGAGGTGTAGGTGTCGGCGGCGATCGTGATGGACGACAGGCCGAGTGTCTCCTGGACGACCTTCATGTCGTGCCCGGCAGCCAAACTGGTAGAGAGCAGTGTTCCAACCCTGCGAATGGGTCGGGGTTTCGGTGGTCGCCTGTGGGGTGCCAGAGTGTGTCCTGAGCGCAAGGAGGGGCCGATGTAGGACGGGTCCTTGATGCGGTGCTGCGCGGGAGATGAAGGATTTTGGCCCTTCGGAGTCGCCCTGCGGAGGGAGGCTCCAAACCACCTCATGCTGCGTTGGCTGAAGACCGTCGTGGTGAGCGATGAGGAAAAGGCGTCGTGAGAGGCGTCAGGTGGGGACCGGGAAGGCGAGCGCAAGCGAATCGTTGCTGACGTATCGAAACACCTCGCTCACCGCAGCCGCAACCGGACCTTGCGGCCTGGTGATCCGGCGCGTTACCAGCGCAGGTATACGGCGGGTCCACGACAAGTACATCACCAGTCGACGACAGGTACATGACCAGCTCAGCCAGACCCAGTCCCTGAGAAGGGCGCCGGGAACGCCCCCCTGCGACATGACACCGCCGCTCGTGGAGCGTCCAGACCCACGCGCAGCGTCGCTGGCCACGGCACCGCCCGGGCCAGTCTTCTATCCGGCGACGGGCGGCGCACCCGGTCACCGCCTCCGCGGCGCCTTGATGGGATAACGCGGGCCGATCCGACAGCCTGCCCAGGCCGCAGGCACGGACAAGACCAGCCTGCCGCCCAGCGCGAGCAGAGCGGCGGAGAACCGGCCGCCGGGATGCACGACATGCACCAGTCAGACGGGGCAGTCCGGGTGCCGTGTAACGGGACAAAACGGGCACGGATCGGCAAAGCAAGCGGTTCCGCGGACCGCTGCTTCGGCCCGGACGCTGTCCGCTATATGTCCGTAACGATTGCTACGCCATGCCCTACAGCGGCACACCATGACACACGGCGGGACAAGAAGGAAACGGCCCGCCGGGCCGCGTTTCCGCAGCCAGCGGGCCGTTTTCGCAGGTGGTGGCAGGTGTTGGGTTCGAACCAACGTAGGCTGAGCCGACGGTTTTACAGTGTTCCGCTCCTATCCACACCATATGACCGCTGACCTGCGTAAACGCCGCTGTTCAGCATTCGCCGCACCGACGCTGTCCGCATATGTCCGTGCACACGGGCATCCAGGCGGCCCATCGCACGGACAGCCACGGACACTGTCCGCACAACCGCCTGACCTGCGCAAACCAGCAGGCAGAACTCTGCGCCCCCAAGCGCATCCAGCCGGGGCGAACGCGCGCTGAGGCAAGGCAGACGAACCACTCACCGGCGGCGGCTATCACCCCATACCGGGGATACCAGGGTTAAGGAATGTCATTCCGGCACAAGTAGCCGCGATGATCGCGGCACCGGGGCGCCGCGGCTAGCTGCAAAGGCCCGCCACCGCAGAGAGTAAAGCCCCCGACATGGCCCCGGCACTATCTGCCGGCACCCCGATATCTACGTACCGCAAGCAGATGGCGCACCGCGTTACCTGCCAGCCAGCACGACAGCGACCTGCCGACCAGGCTGATGACCCTGATCGACCTGCCATGTACCCCGGAGGTACCTGGCATCCACCTCCAGTGGACCTGCGCTGCCACCGGGCGAGCCCCAGCGACCACCCCGACGCATCCGATTCTGCCGATGAGTGTCAGGCGCAGACGGTCATGCTGGTTCAGGCAGTCCGTTCACTGCCTGCAGGCGCGTGCGCAATCCTCGCCCGGCTGCGGGCACTCCCCGCGATCTCCTGACCACCGGCCCCACGGCCCTTTACCAGGAACCCGGAAACCGCGACCCGGCGCGACACCCGGACTTTAAGCATGCCCACGCGCAAATCACCGCCACTAAGAGCAGCAACAGCCGCGAGAAATAGCCCTGAGCACTACTCGCGGAATCGGGTCTGAGCACGGCTGAAGGTCACCCCGGGCACCTATCACGACCAGCATGCCCTCTGTCTTTCCGCGTCACCTACGTATGTGTCGCATACGTTTGCGTCGCACACCCCGGCCGTGCTCGCCCGTCCCGTTCTGGCGTTCCTTGCCGGTAGAGTCAGTGGATGCGTGTCTGGGCCGGCGCTGCTTATCCGCTTGGTGCCGCCTGGGACGGGTCAGGGACCAATTTTGCCTTGTTCTCTGAGGTGGCCGAGCGGGTGGAGCTGTGCCTGTTCGGTCCGGGTAACCGCAGGGAGACGCGGGTCGAGCTCACCGAGGTGGACGGTTTCGTCTGGCACTGTTACCTGCCGGGCGTCGGCCCGGGCGAGCACTACGGGTATCGCGTGCACGGCCCGTACGCGCCGGACCGCGGTCACCGGTGTAATGCGGCGAAGCTGCTGCTCGACCCGTACGGCAAGGCCGTCGCGGGTCAGGTGCGCTGGCACGAGGCGCTGTTCTCCCGCCGGGCCGGCGCGCCGGAGGCGATCAGCACCCGCGACAGCGCCCCGTTCATGCCGCGCAATGTCGTGACGAACCCGTATTTCGACTGGGCGGGCGACCGGCCGCCGCGAACGCCGTATCACGAGACGGTGATCTACGAGGCGCATGTCCGCGGCCTGACCCTGCGCCATCCCGGGGTCCCGCCCGGGAAGCGCGGCACCTATGCGGGCCTGGCCTGCCCGCCCGTCATCGACCACCTGACCCGGCTGGGCGTGACCGCGGTGGAGCTGATGCCGGTGCATCAGTTCATCTCCGAGCGGCAGCTGGCGGCGGCCGGCCGGTCCAACTACTGGGGTTACAACACGATCGCGTTCCTCGCGCCGCACAACGGCTACTGTTCATCCACCGAGCCGGATGGCCAGGTCACCGAGTTCAAGTCGATGGTCAAGGCGCTGCACGCGGCGGGCATCGAGGTGATCCTGGACGTCGTCTACAACCACACGGCCGAGGCCGGCGCCTCCGGTCCGACGCTGTCCTTCCGCGGCATCGATAACGCCGCGTACTACCGGCTTGCCGACGGCGACCTATCGGTCTACCTGGACTACACCGGCTGCGGCAACAGTCTCAATGCCCGCAGCCCGCAGGCGCTGCAGCTGATCATGGACTCGCTGCGGTACTGGATCCTGGACATGCACGTGGACGGGTTCCGTTTCGACCTGGCCGCGGCCCTGGCCCGGCAGCTGCACGACGTGGACCGGCTGGCCGCGTTCTTCGATCTGGTCCAGCAGGATCCGGTCGTGTCGCAGGTGAAGCTGATCGCCGAGCCGTGGGATGTCGGGGAAGGCGGCTACCAGGTCGGCCGGTTCCCGCCGCTGTGGTCGGAATGGAACGGCAAGTACCGCGACTGCGTACGGGACCTGTGGCGCGGCGAGCCGGATGCCCTGCCGGAGTTCGCCCGGCGGCTGGCCGGCTCCAGTGACCTGTACGAGACCAGCGGGCGGCGGCCGGTCGCATCAGTGAACTACGTGACCTGTCATGACGGGTTCACCCTCGCGGACCTGGTCAGCTACAACGGCAAGCACAATGAGGCCAACGGCGAGGACAACTCCGACGGCACCGATGACAACCGGTCCTGGAACTGCGGCGCGGAAGGCCCGTCCGATGATCCGGCGGTCCGCGCGCTGCGCGCCCGGCAGGTCCGCAATTTCCTGGTCACGCTGTTCTGCTCGCAGGGCGTCCCGATGCTGCTGGCCGGTGACGAGCTGGGGCGTACCCAGCGGGGCAGCAACAACGGCTACTGCCAGGACTCGCCGGTGTCGTGGGTGGACTGGGAGAACGCCGCCGGATACGCGGACCTGGCCGACTTCACCGCCGCGCTGTCCGCGCTGCGCCGGGCGCACCCGGTGTTCCGGCGGCGCAGGTTCTTCAGCGGGCGCCCCGCCCAGGCCGGCCCGGGCGGCCTGCGGGATATCATCTGGCTGACCCCGTCCGGCCGGGAAATGACCGATGCGGACTGGCACGGCGGCTACGCGAGGTCGCTGGCGGTGTTCCTGAACGGTGAGGCCATGACCGAGCGCGGCACCCGCGGCGAGCCCGTCCGCGACAACCATTTCCTGCTGCTCTTCAACGCGCACCACGACGCCGTGCGGTTCGTCCTGCCCGGCGCCGATCACGCAGCCGGCTGGCATGTTGTCGTCGACACGGCGGCGGTGCCGGGCCGGCCCGGCACCGCCGCAGGCGGTCCGCCTGCGGCGCTGCCCAGCGGCACGGCGGTCGACGTGACCGGCCGTTCGGTCATGGTGCTGCGCGCCACCGCCGGTCCGGCCGGCGGGGCGAGCCCGAGCCCGGCCGGGACAGTCCAACGCGGCCCTGGCGGCTAGCGTCACGGTGATCAGCACCAGCGCGACGGTGAGCAGGCCGGCTGCCCCGTTTTGCACTGCTGGACGTTGGCGGGGAATGCTGCTCCGCTCCCCTGGCGTGCCGGCCGGTGCGCCCTGCCAGCCGCCGGCGGTGAACGGACCGAGGGATGTCGCTGCGGCGGATGACATCGACACGATCAGCTCCGGTGGGATTTGCCCGGGCCGATGCATGGAAGCCCCTGCGGGACGTCGGGTGAGGGGCGGGCGCGGCGCTGGACCCGGCCCGCCCTGTCAATCGGGCCAGCCTGCCGCGCTGGAGGTCGATTGCCCCGGCCATGGTTTCGTTGGCGTGACGATCTCGGAGACGCAGACGGCCGCGTGTATCGGAACCGAGATACCGGGTCGTGGAGACGGCAGTCCTTGCCAGTGCCCAGGACCGGGTAGCCGACGAAGCGGTTGCCGCGCTCAAGCGGTCACGCGGACTGCCCGCCGGCGGACAGCATGTCACCGAGTGTGGCTGCCCGCGCACGGGGAGGCCGTTCCAAGGGTCCCGGATTCGTCTGGTCCGGCTTGCAGACACCGTGCACATTGCCGAAGGTGGCGGCCAGGATGTGCCTGCCGCGCCCGCCGAGCCCGAGTGCCCCGGCGGTGGCGAGCGCATCCTCCGGAGTGCTGTAAAGCGTTTCGCTGACCTCGCCGACGACCCGCCGCCTCATGCGGCGGGCAGGGGTCATTGAACGGGACCACAGGCGATCAGGCCAGCCCGGTCCGGCGATCGGGCCCAGTACCGCGCCGCCCGGCGTGCAAACAGGAACTCAGGACTGATCCTGCTGCGCAGCGGCCGTACCAGCCACGTTGTCCTTGCTGTAATCGTCACGCAGCGCCAGGACCTTGATACGGATGTTGGCGCTATGCGCCGGCAGCTCGCTTCGCACTATCAGCCCGATCTCCTTCCGGTCGAAGTACCTGGCCGCGTCCGCCGGCGAGTCGAAAGTGAACTCCACGACGCGATGGGGTGTCGCCGAGTAAACATTGTCGTACGACGCCAGCCGCCGCAACTCGGCAGGAGCCTGAAGAGCATCCGCGATCGACCGGACCCACTTGAGGTACTTGGCCTTGCCTCCAGGCGGATAGTCGATCTCGTAGACATACTTGATCACCGGAGAAATCCTTCCGTCGGTGCCGCGACCCCCACGAGCGCCGACGGCACGTGGCCATGGTCCGCCTGAGTCCGGCGCCAGGCAAGAGCGCGGCCGCGGATGTGCTCGCGGCCGCGCGGCGCCGGCTCCTGCAGCCCAGCGCCCGCCTGTTGCGTGCCAGAACTCGTGCAGAACATCTAACGGGACACCAGCCCAGAAACCTCCGGCTGGCTTCACCTCCGGCCACCAAGATCAGATATTGGCTGTTGGTGACACATTCGTTGCTCACCCGCTCCGGTGATGCAGCGCAAGTCTTCGGCTACCGTGCCGGTCGCCTCGACGACGCTGCTGACGGTCCCGCCCAGGGGAAAGCCGGACTTGACCGCGATCCGCTGACACGCCGGGGAATCGCGGCCGACCCGGGGCTCCACCACGTCGGCGCCACGCTCGCGGATAAGCCAGCCGACGGCCAGCAAGACGGCCCGGGTCGCCAGGCCCTGGCCCCAGGCCGCCGATGCCCCGCAGCAGCTCATAGGCCCGCCGTCCGGCCCGGACACGGCGATCACGCCCGCGATGGTCTGGGAGATGGTGGAGTCTTTCCACGATGACAGGGACGACTGCACCCCGGCGGCGGCCTAGCGGGCGAACGGATGTCGTGGGCCAGTACCTCGTCCGGGCCTGGGTCCAGCGGACCGGCGAAGCTGATGCCGGCTGTGAAGCCGAGCTGCGGGGTATGTTCCTCGATGATCTCCACCAGCCGGGCAGCCACGTCGGCGGAGGCGTGGCGGGGCTGGTGGAGCCCGAAGATGCTGGTGCGAATCGTGGTGATGACCTCGTCGAGGGTGTCGACATAGCCGTTGATCCGTTCCGCGGTGGCCGGGTCGCTGCGGGCGGCGTGGCTTTGGAGTGTCAGGCCGAGGGCGAACAGTTCCTGGATGACATGGTCGTGCAGGTCACCCGCGATGCGGTCGTGGTCTCCTGCCTGAGCCAGGGTGCCCCTGGTCGATGCGGGCCTTGGCGAGTTCCATGGCCACAGCGGCGTGGCCGGCGAAGGAGGCGGCCATGTCCAGGTCTGTCTCGGTGAATCCCGGGCCGGTAGCCAGCCGGCCCAGCATCAGCGCGCCGCGGACCTGCTCGCCCGGCTGCCGGGGGGACGACGATCATCGGGCCGGCATCGGCGCTCAGCGCGGTGGCCGCCTCGCGGCAGCCGCCGGTGACCAGGCTGGGCTTGCCGGTGAGGATCGCCTGCCCGGCCAGCGAGTCCGCCAGCGGCGCTGTCCGGTTCAGCAGATTCGCGGCGAGGGCGCCGGTGACGCCTGTCGCGATCACCTGGTCCGCGCCGTGGGGCACGGCCAGCGTCGCGAAGTCTGCCTCCGCGGCGGCCGCGGCGTGCTGGGTGATCAGCATGACCGGCTGTGCCGCCTCGCCGGACAGCAGCAAAGGTGTCAGCTCGCTGGAGGCGGCCAGCCACCGGCGGCGCTGCTCGGCTTCGGTGAACCGCCGTGCGTTCGCGATCGCGATCGCCAGCTCCTCATCTTCTGCGGTGAACTCCCCGCCCCCGGAGCGCTCTGTGAGGTAGAGATTGCCGAAGACCTCCTCCCCGATGCGGACCGGGACACCGACGAAACTGGCCATCGGCGGATGTCCCGCCGGGAACCCCGCCGACGCGGAATGAGCATTGAGGTCGGCAAGCCGGATCGGGACCGGCTCGCTGATCAGCAGGCCCAGGATCCCGCGGTCACGGGGCAGGTCACCGACCCTCGCGACCAGCTTATCGTCGATGCCGGCGTGCACGAACTGCTCCAGCCCCACGTCACGGCCAACCACGCCGAGCGCCGCGTACCCGACACCGGGGAAGGCCCTGGGCAGCACCCTGATCTGACGCAGCACCACCGGCAAGCTCAAGTCGCCGGCGACCAGGGCATTCGCGTGCAGCAGCCTGCGCAGACGCCCCTGCGCGGCCAGCACGTCATCAGCGCGGTCCGCCAGCTGCACCAGCAGGTGATCCAGTTCCAGCCGCGGCACGCCGGGAAACCCAAGTCCGCCAGCCGCGTCCGCGGCACGCGCGCCGCCCGGCGCCTGCGCAGCGGACGGCGCCGGATCGGGCTCATCTGTCAGGGCGGTCATCTTTTCTCCTGATCCTGGGCGGCACCGGCCCAGCCTCCACGGCACCGGCCCCGCAGTGACCCTCTCCCGCAGCGGCGCCCTGCGTATCCGGAATCCGCCGGCTGGCCTGCGGACACCCGGCGACGGCGGCCTCCCGGACCGCTACCTGCCGCAGCCCAGGCCATTCCGGTGCCTGCTAGCAGGCGCCGGTCCAGGCGGGCACGCGTCATCGCTTTTGCCGGAACCAGACCCGAGCGGACCCCGGCATGCGGCAGCTCCCCCGCGCGCACGCAAATCCAGCCAGCGATCAGGCCCGGCGGGCGCTGGCCGTCGTGCCCGGCGGCCAGCCTCCGGATCAGCGCGACCAGCTCGCGGCCGACCGCGGCGCCGGCCGTCCCGGCGATGGCGGCATCGGCCCGGACATCGATTTGCCCGCCCATAAGATCCTGGTGGTTAATTCGGGATCATGCGGCGAGGCCGAGTTCGAGGCGTGCCAGGTGGCTGGTCCGCTGCCGGTCCAATGGGGTGCCGGTCCAGTAGGCCTCCAGCCGGAGCAGGTTGAGCGCGCAGGCCATGTATACGTGGTCGAGGCGGGTCTTGGGCAGGCCGCGGTAGCGGGCGCGGCGCGCGCCGTGGCTGGTTGCCTGGTGCATGGTGCCCTCGACGCCGGCGCGGCGGGCGTAGTCGGCCTGGAACGGGATGCTGGTTTCCGCCGCGCGGGCGGCGGCCTGGGCCTGGGCCAGGTCGCGGGGCAGCAGGGTGAGATGCCGCCGTCGCGCGCCGCTGGTGGTGCACTGGCTGCGGGCCGGGCAGGGGCCGCAGTCGCGGGCGGAGAAGGTGGCCACGATGGCGTCCTTGCCGTGCTGGGTGCACGGCGACCACGACGCTGATGTCTTGCCCTGCGGGCAGGTGACGGTCTGGGCGTCGTAGTCGGCGGTGAAGTCGGCGCGGGCGTAGCCGGCCCCGGCGCGGGCCTGGGCGGAGGTGCCGGCGAGCAGCGGCCCGATCAGCGCGATGCCCCAGGTGGTCAGGGCCGAGACCACCAAGGCGGCGCTGAGGTAGCCCGAATCGAGGTAATGCCGGCCGGGAGCCAGGTTCTTTCCTGCCAGGTCGCCGTGGATGACGCTGGTCACCTGGTTGTCGGTCACGGTGGCGTCGGTGGTCGCCACGTGCGTGACCAGGTTCGGGGCCGTCAGGTGCGCGCAGCCCTTGTCATGCCCGCGGCCTGGAGCGCCCGCACTGCCCGCGGCGGGCTGGCCTGCCGCGCCGGGGCGGCAGGTGCAGGCCGGGGCGTCGTCGCAGGTCTCGGTGACGTCAGCTTGTAGCCCAGCCAGAACTCCTCCCGCTTGACGCCCCACCGGGCGTCCAGATCATAGGGCGAGGCGATCCGGGCATGGCCGGGCGGGAGACCGTCGCCCTCAGGCTCGCTCTCCCGCCGTCTGATCACCTCCCGCCCCGTCTGCGGTGATGGTGCGGGTGTAGTTCTGCAGCAGCACCCGGCGCAGCACGTCTACCGCGGGCAGCTCGCGCAGCCACGGCGGCGAGGAGGGGCGGTAGACCGCCTCCAGCAGCGCGTACCCGTCGCGGGCGTAGGCGATCGCCAGCTCCCGCCGCCTGGCCTCCGATTGCGGCGGCCGCCAGGAGGTCATCGGCGTGCCGTAGCGGCGGGCGAAATCGGGCACGCAGATCCGCTGGGCCACCCAGTCCGGGTGCGCCGCCGTCAGCGCCGCCAGCGCGGCCCGCACGGCCTCCCCGGCCAGCTGCAGCCGGTTCAGCGCCGCCACCGCCGCGACCACGTGGGTGGAGTCGGTGCGCTGCTTGCCGCCCGCCTTGACCAGACCGTCGGCCGCCAGCCGGGCCAGCAGCGCATCCAGCGCCACCTGCTCCAGCCCGCCCTCGGCGACCCGGCCCCGGAACTCCGCCAGCACCGTGTGGTCGAAGCCCGGATCCTCCAGCGGCAGCCCCAGCAGGTACTGCCAGTCGATCCGGGTCCGGACCACCTCGGCCGCCTGCCGGTCGGCCAGGTCCTCCACCCGCTGCAGCACCGTCACCAGCGCCAGCCGCGACGGGGACCAGCCCGGCTTGCCCCGCACGCCGAACGCGGCCGCGAACGCCTCATCCCCAAGCCACTGGCCCAGCCGGTCGCGGACCTGGACCGCCAGCGGCCGGGGCCGCTTACCCAGGTACTTCGCCGCGATCGCCGCCGCGATCTGCGGATCCGGCTCCGGCCACGGGGCAGGCTGCACGCACATGACATACCCGATCCTGCGGCCGGGACGACGGACAGGACAGCAACAACAACGGCCGCAGGCCGGATCATGGCGCCCTCCGTAGCCCCAGCCGGGCAACTTCACCGGCCTGTGACGAATTAACCACCAGGATCCCATAAGCTCTCCCGCGGTCACCGAGACAAGCGGCGGGCGAGCGCATGGTCCGGACCGGGCAGGCCGTACCTCCCAGTCAACGGCATTAACGAGTCCGGCACAAGATCACGAACTCCGGCAACATCTGATTACGGTGGACGTGGGCCAGCCCGGCCCGGCCCGGGCCGAAGCCCGGCACCTCGTTCCTGTTCCCGGCCTGGCCGGTGACCCGGCGCGGAGGCGGGCCGGGCAGCGCACGAGTGTCCTCCAGCGACCCCCTACCATGTTCGCCGCAGGCGAGTTCCTGCCCGGCCTCGGTTCCCCGCCGCCCGGGCCCGGCTCGGAACCTGGCTTACCGCTCGCTGGCCAGCGCGCCGGGAACGAGCCTACGGCGAGGGGCTGGCCGGCCTGATCGGGGGGCGGCCCGCTGCGGCCGCCGCCCGGAGCTGGCCGCAGCGGGCAACTGCCTGGAGCGCCCGCCGGGACTCAGCCGCCCGGCTCGGCCCCAGGCAGGTCCTGGCTGTCACCGCCTGGCTCCGCGTCACGGCTCACCAGGCCGGCCACCGGGCCCGGGGATTCCGCATAGCCGGGAGGCACCACCACGACGGGGCATGGCGCGCCGCGCAGGCAGTCCCGGACGACCGGGCCGAGCGGGACCGTGGGCCCTTCCGGCCGACGGATCCCCGCGAGGCGACTGCCCAGCACGAGCATGCGGGCGCCTTCGGCGCGGTCCAGCAGGACGTGGACGGGCAGGCCCTCGGCGGCTTCGAGCAGGCAGTCCGGCGGCAGGTGCGGGCCGAGCGCTGCACGCACGGCCTGTCTCAGGGCTGTTTCGGGCGGGCCCGGGAGGTCATCGGCGTAGCTTTCGCCCGGCTGCGCGTACGGTGCCGGCTCCGGACGGTACCGGTCCCGCACGTAGACCACATGGAGCCGCACGCCGCGGGATCTGGCCTCAGCGGCCGCCCAGCGCAGGGCCGCTGCCGCTGCGGCGGAGCCGTCGGTCCCGACCAGTATCTGCCCGGCGGAAGCTCGTGCCGTCATCACTTGCCTGCCCTTCTCCCGGATCCCGTTCCTGGCCACGCCGTCCGCCCTTGCCAACCCGCGCGGGTTCCGCGCAGCACCAGCACAGAAGCAAGATATCCATACGGCATCCTCATTGCGGGCACCGGGCGCGGTCCCGGCGCTCACGCCCGTCGCGCACCTGGTCAGGCCAGGTAGCTCGACAGCCTCCGGGACCTTGGCGGCGAGCAGCCCGGCGGCATGCGCGAGCTCGGCCGCCTCGTCAGCTCGACCCGCAACGGCGCCATCGGATGGCCGGACCCGAAGTGATAACCCGCGAGCTGGTCGTCCCAGGCAACATGCGACGTACAGGCCATGCGCCACTCAAGCACGGTGCGGAGCTGCCGGCAATTCTCCGCCCGTTACCCGCGCTCCCGGCCAGCCGATGGCCGGATACCTTCCCCGGCATCGCTTACGCCGACGGATCCGCACCCTTGAGTGTGCGCGGCATGCAAGAGACGCCGGACGCTGCCCGGTCGCGGGGTGCCACGCCGCTCCGTTTCCCGTCACAGACCGGCGGCCTCAAGGTGCGGATCATCGAGGCGGACCTGGACGTCACCGGCGCTGACGGGACCCGGATCGGGGACAATTACCGCCTCACCAGCACGCTGACCGACTGGCGGCGCTACCCGGCCGGTGAGTTGATCCGGCTCTACCACGAGCGCCGGGAGATCGAGGTGGCCTACCCGGCGCTGCGCCACACTCTCCTCGGCGGGTACGTGCCGCGCTCCCGCGACCGGGCCGGCGCCGAGCAGGAACTGCGGGCGCTGCTCACCGCCTGCCAGCTGATCCGGATGGCGATGACCACCGCCGCCGGGTCCGTGCCGGGCACCGACCCTGACCGGGCCAGCTTCACCGCCGCCCTGGAAACAGCCCGCGACCAGGTCACCGCCGCCCGCGGCATCACCGATCCCGGCGACCCGGCGGACACCGGCCGGATCGGCCGCGCCGTCCTGGACAGCCTCCTGCCCGCCCGGCGGGCCCGCTACAGCGCCCGCAAGGTCAAATGCGCCACCTCCCGCTACCTCAACCGCGATGACGGCCGGCCGCAGGCAACCACCGTCATAACCCGCCTGCAGATCACCATCCTCGTCCCGCCGCCGGACCGGCCCGCCGCCCGCAGCCGCGCCCGGAAGAACGACCCGGCCGAACCTCGTCCCCGCCAGCCCAGGCCCGACACCAGAAGAGACAAGATCACCCAGATCATGGCCAGTGAACCCGGACGCGACTGGTCAGGACGCGAACTCGCCGGCCAGCTCGGCGTCCGGCCCCGGAACATGCTCACCCAGCTCGCCGAATGGACCCGCCCCGGCCTTCTCGCCAAGACAGGCCCCGGCCGGTACGCGCTCCCTGCTGCCGGCTCAGCCGGGCCGTAACCCGAACGTTACTCGTACCGTTTGACACCCGGCGGCCAGGTTTAACGACGCGGCATTGCTGCGCGCAGGGTGCTGCTGCAGAACTACACGCGGATCATCACCAAGGACAGGCGGGAGGTGAACGGTGATCATCACGGCCGGGTCGCCGACACCGCAACTCTGCTGCTCACGCCCATGGATGAGATTCTCGGCACGCACAGTGACCGGGCCGGGCGGCAGAGGACGTTCGGCCCTTGGCGGCTCCCTTCGGCGTGCCCGATCGTGGAAGCGGAGATGATCAAGATGTCTGTTCTTGTCGTGTATGCGAGCAAGCACGGCGCGACCCGGGGGATCGCCGGGCGGATCGCCGCGAGCCTGCGAACGGCTGGCTGCAAGGCCGAAGTGCGTCCGGTGAAAGATGCGGGTGATCTGGCCGCCTACGACGCCTTCGTGATCGGCAGCGCCGCGTACGAGGCGCACTGGCGCAAGGAAGCCACGGAGTTCGTGCGGCGCAACACGAAGGTCCTGGCCGCCAGGCCGGTGTGGCTGTTCAGCAGCGGCCCGCTCGGCACCGAACCCGCCGACGCCAAGGGCCGGGACCTGCGCACGGTTACAGTGCCGAAAGAGATTCCCGAGTTCACTGAGGCACTGCACCCTCGCGGTCACCACGTCTTCTTCGGCGCGCTGGACCCCGCAAAGCTGACCTTCGCCGAGCGGTCGCTGCGCAAGCTCCCGGCCGCCCGCGGGGCTCTTCCCGAGGGCGACTTCCGCGACTGGCCGGAGATCGATGACTGGGCAGCTGGCATCGCCCGCGAACTGGCAACCGCAGCCTGAGCGCAGCACACCCAGACCGGGGCCGGCGGGCTGTCTGGACGCTTTGCCGATCGGCGGATACGAATCGTGAAGCCATAACCGGCACCTACCACGGAGCGTAACCGGGCAGGTGTCTCATCCCAGCGGGTCGGTTAGGTACGTGGTTTGGAGCGTGGCGACGATCGGGCAGGGGCGCCGTTATGTGCGACCGGCCGATCCCTTGCCCCGATCCGTCGTGCACGGCCTCGCTGCTCGGCGGTCCGGGGCAATGGCCGGTCCGATCTCGCCAGCGGCGCGCGCGCCATCCAGCCGAGCAGGCGGTACCGGGCCGCTCCACCAGAGGATGGTCATTCCCCGGACGGCGAAGCACGTACGCAAGCAGCGCCGACACGTAATGATCAGTGGCGGGGGGAAGATCGCCGGATACGCCCGGAACGCCGCTGCGCCGTCGTTCGGTTCGTCCCTCCTTGCCAGACGGTCAGTGAGGTGAGTATCACGGTGGATAGCTGCAATCCCAGAGAGAACTACCGGAGTCTTTTCGCTGCCGGCACCGGCCCGGCCCGGGGTTACGCTCGCAAGACCAGATCAGATTCCGGAACGGCTTTCCTGCTGCGGCGGCCCGGTTCGCGAATCTGGCTGGGGGCGGGTTGCTGACTCGCGCGTCGGAGGGAGCCTACGGTGATGGCCTTACTGGCCTGGTCCGGGTCGGCCCGCTGGGTGCTGTGCCGGGCATGTCCAAGCTGGTCAAGGTGCATTTCCTGGACGTGGTGACCTGCGGTGAGTCCGCCGTGCTCACGCTGCGGTGGGAGGCTACCGGGCCGGGCGGCAGGTTGTTCCCTGCCCTGGATGCCGATATCTGGCTGACCCCCGCCGGGGAGCATTCCGCCCGGCTATCGCTGGCGGGGGTCTACCGGCCTCCGCTCGCCGCTCTGGGCGCGGGCCTGGACAGGGCGGTCTTCCACCGGGTGGCCGACGCGACGGTACGGTCCCTGCTGGCTCGTGTGGCAGACGTTCTCGCCCGCCCCCCGGAGTCGGCCGGCGCCGTGCAGGGAACCGACACAACATGGGGCGCCGGGCAGCGCCCGAACTGCCCTAGCCCGGCTGCCCTCCAGACGGCGGATCAGGCTGATGGTGATCGAACAGGATGTTCCTGACATCCCGGATCGCCAGGTCCAGCTCGCCGATGGCTTCCTGGACCTTCCCGGCTTCCGGATGGCCGCCCATCCGCCCCAGCGCTGTTTCCAGAGCGAGCCCCGCGAAGAACAGCCGGTCCATCACGATGTCGTTGATGTCCCGGGCGGCGATGCGGTCGTGATCCTGCGCCGGAAGCGGGATCACCTCCGCCGGGTCGTCTGCTCTCCCGGGCGGGGGATCGTGCGCTGGCCGTATGCGTGGCTCGTCCAGTTCCGGTATCGGCCCGTCGCGGGGCACGATTGGTGAGGTATGCACCGCTGAGGCACCTTCGGTCCTGACCAGCCGTGACTGGCCGTGCCGCCAGGGCCTGAAGCGCTGCGGTCCCTGCTCCCCGTGTTCCGGCCTGGTGCAGGATGTTTGCGGGTACTTCTCCGCTTCTGACCATACGCCCCCGCTGCGGCCCTGGATAGCCGCGGCGGTGACCGGAGGGAGCCGGTATGGACCGCTGCTTCCCCCGGTAAAGGCCGTGTTAATGACATGGTGTTGTGCCCTTCGGTGAGGTGACTGGGGACTTCCGGCCCCACGCGGTGGGGACTTAAGTCCCTGGTCTGGCGATCGCTGGCCCGGTTTACCGTCGGGGCGGGGTGGGGCGGTGGTGTGGCAGCAGCGGGCGGGTGAGGGAGGTGATCGGGTATGGCCAGGCGGGAACTGCATCAGCATGTCGAGGTCAGCGACGATAACCGGACGGTCGCCGCAGCCGAGGTTACCTCCGAAGGACCTGGCGGAACCGCCTGGGCGTCGCTGCGCGCCGAGTCCGGGCACATCACCCCTGGCCGCCGCGCGAGCCTGGTCGATGCCGTGCTGGGCCTTCCCGGAGTGCAGGAAAGCGCACACCTGAGTGTGGTGTTTCCGCTCGGCGACGGCGAGACACTGCAGCGACTCCAGGAACGCTGCCTGGACGT
>Ga0310037_10000872_pt1 | contig 17488 bp, 14 predicted proteins | sample Sb_taG_11_FD_200239 | JGI IMG/M metagenome (GOLD analysis project Ga0310037, IMG submission 200239) | Peat soil microbial communities from Weissenstadt, Germany - Sb_50d_3_AS metaG (v2) (version 2) | ecosystem: Environmental > Terrestrial > Soil > Wetlands > Peat | place: Germany: Weissenstadt...
CTACAGCACCGCAGTCAGCGGAACCACCATCAACCACCGATCCACCTCCTGCGTTCGTGTTCACAACTTCTCCAAGCCGGTTTATCCCGGCGCTTTCCCGACGCAACGTCGCCACAACAAGCTCCCGATGCTCGGATCGACGGGACCGAACGAGGCGATCGCACTAGCCCGACCTCGTGGGAGCTACCTCGCGGCCGGGTCGAGCCGACGTGCCGTCTTCGCTGCTGCGGTCCACGCTCGACGTCAGGGAAAAGGCGTCGTTCGCGCACGGAAGACTCCGGATGCCGGCGGGTGCCGTGAAGCGGACACTAGGAGCCAACAGACCCGCTTTACAAAGGAGCAATACCACGACCGGGATGACCCTCTACCTGTCCGACGAACTTGCCGCACGCGTCGCCGAGGAAGCCGCACGCCAGTCCATCACGCCCGAGGAGCTCGCAGCGCACACGCTGGCCGAGTACGTCGTGACGCGGCCGCACCACGCCCCGGCCACGATCCACGAGCCGTCCGCGCCAGCTGCCGAGCCAACCCGCCCGGCTGCGGCCACCCCGGGCGCACAGCGGGGTGGGCCGCGACGGAACGCACTTCGACTAACCGCCGAGATCCCGAGCGCCCCGTGGATCGCTCTGTCTCTTCTCTTCTGCGCCGCGATGTTCATCCTGATCGTCGTATTGATCGCGCAGGCCCTGTAGTCGCGCGCACTGGAGCACGGCGCGGCCACGCTGCGCCGACGGACGGACGGGCTGAGTTCTCGTCGACTCGGACAAGAAAGCCTCAACCGAGGCTCATCGCAAGCGGCGAGAGCGCCCACTCATAGAGCGACACGAGCTTGGTCGACGATTTGCCGTGGGTGATGTTGACCGCGATCGCCCCTTGCGAGTATCGGTCGGTCGACGCGCTCGCTTACGCAACGGACGCGCGAAGCTACGCCCGTGCGCCGCCGATCCGTCCGATGGCTGCTGGTCGTGGGCGCCCTCATCGCCATCGCATTGTGGCGGTTACCAGCATGCCGTCGCTCGCGGTTGATTGGTGCGCGTTCGAGACCGCCGACGACCTGCGCGCGCCGTGGCTCGATACGCCAAAGTCCACACGAAGCTCGGCCTGATCGCGATCGTCGGCTCGGCCGTGCTCCTGGGCGCCGTGCTCCTCTTCCGGCGTGGACACGCGCTGCGCGCAGCGGCACTCGTACTCTGGATCAGAGCGACGAGGATTAGCACCTGCGCCCATACAAATCTTCAGGCGACGGCATCCACTAGTAGCCCGGCGATTCAGACTCGCGCAAGGAGGCGTCGCAGATGGAGGTCTGTGACGGCCAACACGAGTACTGCCGTACCAAACGCCGACCGCCGTTCTCACGAACCACCGGTCGCGTCGCGTGCGACGCGACCAGTGATCCGCTCATCTGCTTCTAGGGCCGCGAGCCCGAAGAGCGGAAGTCGCTTGCTGACAGCCCTGTCGGCGACAAAGCGGGAGCGCGGGCGGGACCTGTTACATCGATAGCGAGATGTGGTCCAGCCTGCCCGAGGCGAACGTCGCGGGCCTCGCGATCGCCGCCAGCGTCATCGCCGCGAGGCCGGACAGCCGTGACCGGGCCTCTTTGCGACCCGGCCTCTTTGCCGTGGCCGAGTCACGTTTTACGCATAACGGCCACGTCGACTCTGCAGAGAGTCAAGAAGGTACCCACGGTTTGACCGAAGGGTTGATCGTATGGTCGCCGGGGGTACGGGTCGTCGGCCGACCTCGCGGCCAGTGACGGGCGGCGTCGGACGCTTCGTTGGACGGCAGGGCTGGGTCACGCGTTGGCCGAGGATGGCTCCGGCTGTGAGGACCTGAGAGCATGAGCTCGGTGAGCCAAGTGAGATTCAGCTCTGCGCGCCATGAGAGCTCGACGGACTGGTCGTCGTCGGTCCGATTCCCGCGTGAGCCGTTGCGTCCCGAGCTGGCGGATGTCCTGCGGCTCGGACGGCGGCTGCTGCGGATGCTGGTGGCCAGCGCGCGGGCGGACGAGGCCGCAACCCCTGCCCGCCTGCTTGCCAGGCATCTCGGGCCGGAGGCACCGTTGCTACCGGTGGTGAGCGAGGGCTGGGCCAGGTACGACCACGTCAACCTCCAGGGGGCGCTCGAGCGGTGGACCGGGGCGCCGGGTCGCAGCGCCACGCTCGTTGGCCTGACCGACTTTCAGCACTCGATGTTCACACTCGCGGACCTCGCCCAATCCGGCATGTCGATGCACGGGCCGGGGATCGGCGCGGTGGCGATGGCCAGGCTGGCGTCGGGGCCCGCTGGCGCCACGCGGGCATGTATCCGCTGCGGCCTGTATTTGGTGAGCGATGGCGACGCTCGCTTGGCGCTGCTGCTGCGCGAGGGCGACCCACGCCGTGGCATTGAGCAGACGACGGTCGAGGTGCTGTGCGCCGATTCCGATCGGGCCGCCGCGGTACTGAGCGAGATCCGTCGGCTGGCGCTTGAGCACAGCGTGTTCCGAGGCCAGATCCTGTCGTTTGGCTCAGAGATGTTCGGGCCTCGCGACACTCCTCTGGCGTTTCACGAGCGGCCGGCGCTGACGCGCGAGGACCTGGTGCTCCCCACCGATGTGCTGGAGGCCGTCGAGGCCCAGGTGCTAGGCATCGCTCGCCATCGCAGCCGGCTGGTGGCCAGCGGCCAGCACCTCAAGCGCGGCGTGCTGCTGCACGGCCCACCGGGGACGGGCAAGACACACACGCTGCGCTACCTGATCAGCCGCCTGACCAACACGACCATCGTGATGTTGTCGGGCGACGCGCTGCAGTTCATCGCCGCGGCGGTCTCAATCGCCCGCGCGCTACAGCCGGCGCTCGTGATCGTCGAGGACGTCGACCTGATCGCCGAAAATCGCGGCATGCACCCCGGCCACCACCCGCTCCTATTTCAGCTGCTCAACGAAATCGACGGTCTGGCAGAGGATGCCGACGTAACGTTTCTACTGACCACCAACCGCGCGGACCTACTCGAACCGGCGCTCGCGCAGCGACCCGGACGAGTCGACCAGGCGGTCGAGCTTCCGCTCCCCGACGCCGATGGTCGCCGCCAGCTACTGGCCCTATACCGAGGCAACCTCGATCTGCAGCTCATCGACGCCGATCCAGTCGTGGCCAAGACCGAGGGCGTGACCGCGTCGTTCTTCAAGGAGCTGCTCCGCCGCGCCGCCCTGATCAGCGCCGAGCGGACCGACGGGGACGGAGATGGTGCCCTGTCCGTCGGCGACGCCGAGCTCCAAGCGGCTCTTGACCAGCTGCTGTCTGAGCGCAACCAGCTCACCCGAGTCCTGCTCGGCGCCGCCCGCGACCACAATCCGCCGGACCAATAACACCGCTCGAGGCGCGCGGCCAGGCCGAGGGTTCGTGATCCGCCGACCCATGCGCCTGCCGTCCCTCACGCGGGCACCCGCTTGCACGAAGGCCGAGGGATCTGAGCGGGTCGGTTGTGGTCGACCCGGGCTTCTGCTCTCAGTCGGCGACCCGACCGAGCGGCAATCGGTTGGTGAGTTCCCCGCCGGCGACGATGCAGAAGCGCTGGTCGCCGCCGTCGATATTGTCGCCGGCGTGGGCCGTGCGTAGGCAGACGTTGTTCGTCGGCGTGGCGCCCGGCGCTGCTGCGAATCGTCCATCTGAGGAGCCAGGTGAGTGATCGTGGCCCGCTTTCGCTCGCCGTGGCGGGCCAGTCGTCGTGCCGTGGTCTCGGTGCCTCTCGAGACTGTGAATGGGTCCAAGGGTTGTGCGTTGGGCGGCGGAGGGAGATCTGTTTTCGGGGGCGCGAGAGCGCTGCGACTCGCGACCCGGCGGCGCGCGTGCTCTTCGGTGGCGTCCGGTTCGTTGCTGTGTCAGCTCGACGAGCGTGAACGACGTCGGGTCGCGCGCGCTTGTCTTCGGGCTTTCAGTGGCTGTGTCGCGGTTCGTGCGAGGCGCTTGACGCCGCGCGCTGGCACCCCGACCGTGTTGTGGAGAAGCTTTTGCACCGGTCCCATCTCACTCCCTTCTGACGCTGGAGCAAGCATCGATGAGGGCGACCGCGTCGTCAAGGCCAATCACGAGCAGCGAGCCGGTCTCGACACCCGCCGAACGGAGGAGCGTGACGGCGGCGGGCCGGTGCTCCGGCGCGCGAGTCGGGTGACCAGGCGCGCGATTACCGCGGGCGGCGCGCCGTCGGTCCGACCCACGCGGCCGGCCCGCTCGTGGCGGGCCGGCCTCGGCGGCGTTTGCGGTGCCCTGTGATCAGGCGGTGGCGGGGATCCCGGCGGTGACTACCGGATGCTCGGTCATCGCCTTGTGCCCGCGCAGCTGGACGATCGCGATCCGGGTGGTGACTTCGCAGATCGCCATTAGCACCAGCGCGGTCGGCCACGCGATGGCGGAGATGTGATGGCCGATGCTGAAGCTGGCGATATCCGGGCGCAGGCCGTGGCTGACGGCGAACGCGAACACCATCCGCGAGCCGATGCCCGCGACCAACAGCGCGGCGGCGAGCCATCCCACGCGGGCGACCGCCAAGCCGTTCTCGCCGGCGCGGACGTGGGTCGCGAACCCGGACGCGATACCGAGGGTGAGCCCGACGGCGGCCAGCAGGCCGATCAGGACGAGGTCGTTGCCGGCGGTCGGAATCGAGTGCAGGTACATCTGGGCGACGAAGAAGACGAGGATGAGCGGGACGATGACGCTGCGGCGGTCAAGCTCGCGCTCTCTGGCCTGGCGCGCCACGACCAGCAGGAACATTGCGTTGATGAGGTAATCGGTGATCGTCATGGCGCCATCATCTTCCGCCGCGCCGGCCATGTCGTCGGCGCCCGGGTTGAACCGAGGGTTGAACTTCACGTCAACCCGCGGGTTGACAGCCAACGCCAGGGGCGAGCACTACGAGGAGACCCGCCGGCGGGCAGATCCGCTGAGGCACTCCCCGGGCCTCCCAGCCGCCGGGTACGCGTAGCGGCGGATACCGGCACCACGCGCAGTCCTGCAGTAAGGTCGAGGAGGGTGGCTGACGTGGACAGCTCCTCACCTGGACGATCTCGACCTCACAGTTCGTGGCTCGAACGCCTGGCAACACCAGCCGGGCCTGCTTTCGAACAATCCCACCGCGGAGCGGTTCAACGTCACGAACGAGCCGAACATGCCGCCATGAGCGACGACCCGTGCGCCCTGCTATCCGCGCATAGCGGGGCGGACGCGGGTAGCGGCGAGATGCCCGTCGCGCCGCAAGAGCGGGTCTCTACTGTCGGAACCTTGCGTTCTCGACCGGTTCGTCTCTAAGGACGGCCGATCTAGCTGGTCCGCTCGCCTTGTGGCGGGCGCGAGCCTGGCGTGACGAGCCCGGTCTCGTAGGCGGTGACGACTGCTTGTGTGCGATCGCGGAGCCCGAGCTTGTTGAGAATGCGGCTGACGTGGGTCTTAACTGTTTCCTCGGTGACTACGAGCCGATCTGCGATCTCTGAGTTGGACAGGCCCTCAGCGACGTGTTGAAGGACTTGTGTTTCGCGCGGGGTGAGCTCTTGGAGCGCAGGCGTGGGTTGCGGTGCTGCGGTGGGGCGCTGCGCGAACTCGGCGATCAGCCGGCGCGTGATGCCGGGCGCGAGCAGCGCGTCCCCGGCGGCGATCACGCGCACGGCTTCGAAGAGTTGTTCGGCGGTGACGTCTTTGAGGAGGAAGCCGCTGGCGCCGGCGCGGAGTGCGTCATAGACGTACTCGTCGAGGTCGAAGGTGGTCAGCACGAGGATCCGCGGCCTATTCGTTCCCTGGCTGGTGAGCTGTCGGGTGGCTTCGATCCCGTCGATGCGGGGCATGCGGATGTCCATCAGGACAACGTCGGGCTGTAACTCGCGGCTGACACGGACCGCTTCGATCCCGTCTGAGGCGGTGCCGATGACCGTGAACTCTGGCTGGGTGTCGAGCAGGCTCGCGAAGCCGGAGCGGACTACATCGTGGTCGTCGGCGATGACGATTCGCACGGCCGGCGGGGTGGCGCTCATGTCGGTACCTCCGCGCGGGCGGGGAGTGTCGCCTCGACGAGGAAGCCGCCGCCCGCGGCGGGTCCGGTTCGAAGCTCCCCTCCGACTGCGGCGGCGCGTTCGCGCATCCCGGTCAGCCCGTGGCCGCCGGCGGTTGCGCGTGCCGCGGGGCCGGGGCCGTTGTCGCGGACTCGCACGCTCAGGGCAGTGTGGCTGTAGCGCAGCTCGACGTCTACCGCGGCACCGGGCGCGTGCCGCCGCGCGTTCGTGAGGGCTTCTTGAACGATCCGGTATGCGGCAAGCTCGACCCCTGGATCAAGCCGAACCGCAGGGCCGCTCAGGATCAGGCGCGCAGCTGCTGCGGACGCGTCACGCGCTTGGTCGAGCAGCTCGTTGAGCTGCTCGAGGCCGGGCTGAGGACGTAGATCTGGGGCGTCGGCCTGTGCGTCTTCGCGCAGCACGCCGAGCAGCCGCCGCATCTCGGTAAGCGCGGACCGCGCCGTGTCGCCGATCGCTGCGAGCCGTTGGGCGCCGGCGGCCGGCATCCCGGGAGTCGTCAGACGCGCCGTCTCAGCTTGAACAGAGATCATCGAGATGTGGTGCGCGACGACGTCGTGCAGCTCCCGCGCGATCCGCGCCCGCTCGCCGCGAGCGGTGTACGCGAGCACGTCACCAGCGGCGGCCTGGCGGGCGAGATTGATTCTCTGCGCCTCGGCGCGCTCTCGCCCCGCGATTCCAGCAAACGCGGCCGCCGGCGCGAAGCAGGCCAGAAGAAGCGTGAGCGCCCCGGCTTCAGAACCGCTCGGGACGGGCCGAGCGAACGCCAACACCACGAACACGAAGGGCATAACGGCGGCGAGCGCCTGCGTCATGGTCTGCGGGCCGGCCCAACGACCCAACCGGTAAAGGACCACCAGCTGCGCGACGAGCGCCGCGACGGTCAGCGTGTGGAACAGCGCGAGCGACACCACGGCCGCGGCTACGGCGGCGACCGCGGCTGGCGCCTGAGCGACGAATGCCAGCGGCAGCGTCGTCGCGACCGCGACCACGCAGAGCACAACGGCACGCTGGACGCTCACACCGGTGAGCGCCGACCGCACCGCCGACTCGATCACCGCGATCAGGGCAAGCAACGCGGCGGCCAGCACGGGCGCGCCGGACGGCTGTGGTGATCCGGGTTCGCGCCACTCGCGAGCGCGGCGCCGGCTGTGTGCTCCGACCACATCGCCCATTGTCGCCGCTGTGACTCGTGCCAGCGTCCCTCTTGACAACCATCTCCTCATCCCTCCTGAGAGGGATGCTCGACGGTGAGTAGCTCTCGCCAGCTACGGCAAAGACCGCTCCCGGGGGCGACGACAAGGCAGCAGCGCGCGCGTAGCTTCTTCGGGCATGGAATCAACGATCGAAGTCGCCAATCTCCGCAAGCGCTTCGGCCAGACGATCGCCCTCGACGGGCTTTCGTTCACCGTCTCGCCCGGAAGCGTGACCGGATTCGTCGGCCCGAACGGAGCCGGAAAGTCCACCACGATGCGAGTCATTCTCGGGCTCGACGCAGTCGACGAGGGCAGCGCGCTCATAGGCGGCTCCCCGTACGCGAGTCTGCCCCATCCGCTGCGTCAGGTCGGCTCGCTGCTGGATGCCGGCGCCCTGCAACCAGCCCGCAGCGCCCGCAACCATCTGCTGTGGCTGGCCCACTCGCAGGGGCTAACGGCACGCCGCGTCGATCAGGTGATCGACCAGGCGGGACTCGAGTCGGCGGCGCGGCGCAAGGCCGGTGGCTTCTCGCTCGGGATGCGCCAGCGACTCGGACTCGCGGCCGCGATGCTCGGCGACCCGCCGGTCCTGATTCTCGACGAGCCGTTCAACGGCATGGATCCCGAGGGGATCGTGTGGATGCGCGGCTATCTGCGCTCGCTGGCGGCCGAGGGCCGGGCGGTGCTCGTCTCTAGCCACCTGATGAGCGAGCTCGAGGAGACCGCGACCCATCTGGTGGTGATCGGCCGCGGCAAGCTCGTCGCGAACACCAGCGTTGAGGACCTGGTCGCGGCCGCCTCCGCCGGCCGCGTCACCCTGCGCACGATCGCCCGCTCCGAGGCGATGACCGCGCTCGCGCGTGCGGGCGCGACGGTGGCTGCCACCGGACCCGACGCGCTCACGGTCACCGAGCTCGCATCGGAGCGGATCGTGGAGGTCCTCGCCCAGAGCCGAGTGCCGTTCTCCGAGGTGGCCGTCCATCGCTCCAGCTTGGAGGAGGCCTACATGGAACTGACCCGCGACGCGGTCGACTTCCGAGCCGCGCAACTTGAGCCATCGACCAACGGCGGCGAGGCGAGACGATGACCGCCACCACCACGCCCTACCGCTCGGACATTCCGGTGGGTCGCGACGGCTTGGTGCAGCTGCTGGGTGCCGAGTGGACGAAATTCAGGACCGTCCGCGGCTGGGTGATCACCGCCATCACTTCCGCGCTACTCATCGTCCTGTTCGCCTACCTAGGCACGTTCCGCCACCAGAACAGCGTCTGTGCCGGACCCACTGGGCCGGGGGTTTCATGCCAGGGGGCCGCCGCTCAACCGCGCGTCCCGGTCGGCCCGGGCGGGGAAGCTGTGACCGACAGCTACTACTTCGTCCACCGAACGCTCCAGGGGAACGGCAGCATCACCGCCTACGCGGGCTCGCTCGGCGGCCGGATCCAGACCGGCAACGGTAACGCCGTCAGCACGACCGATGTGATCGGCGCGCCCGGGCCCGTGCAGCCGTGGGCGAAGGCCGGGCTGATCCTCACAGCCAGCACCAGGCCCGGCTCCGCATACGGAGCCGTGATGCTCACCGGCGCCCACGGGGTACGGATGCAGTACGACTACACGCACGACACCGCCGGCAGCCATGCCGCGGCGCCCACCTCGCCCCGGTGGCTTCGCCTGACCCGTTCGGGCACGACGCTTACGGGCTCCGAATCCGCCGACGGCGTCCACTGGACGCAGATCGGCGCCGCTCACCTGGCCTCCCTTCCGGTCAGCGTCCAGGCGGGCCTGTTCGTCACCTCTCCCCAGACCGCCCCGGCGCCGCAGTTCGCGTCAGGAAGCGCAGGAAGCGGCGGGAGCGCGACCGGGCTGACCGCAACCTTCGACCACCTCAGCCTCCAAGGCCAGTGGCAAGGCGGCGCCTGGAAGAGTAAGGACGTCGGCGCCGACTCAGAGATGCCGACGCTGTCCTCGGTCGGCTATCACCTCGCGGGCGGCGCCTTCACCCTCACCGGGTCCGGGGACATAGCGCCGGCCGTCGGCCTCCCCGCGGCGTTCACCGATCAGCCCAGCCTCACCGGCGTGTTCGTCGGCCTGATCGTGCTGATCGTACTCGGCGCCATGTTCATCACCGCCGAATACCGCCGCGGGCTGATCCTCACCACGCTGACCGCAAGCCCCCGCCGCGGACGGATGCTGGCCGCCAAGACGATCATCATCGCCGCGGTCACCTTCCTCGCCGGCGCTGCCGCCGCCGCCGTCGCGATCCCGCTCGGAGCGCACCTCCTGCGCGCCAACGGCAACTACGTCTACCCCACCAGCACGCTCACCGAGCTGCGCGTGATCCTCGGCACCGGCGCGCTCCTTGCGCTCACCGCGGTTCTCGCCCTCGCCGTTGGCACGGCGCTGCGCCGTAGTGCCAGCGCGGTGACCGCCGTCATCATGCTCATCGTCCTGCCGTACATCCTCGCGATCGCCTCAGCGCTACCGACCGAGGCATCCAACTGGCTGTTGCGGATCACGCCCGCCGCCGCGTTCGCCGTCCAGCAGACCCTTCCCCAATACCACCAGGTCAATTACGTCTATACGCCCTCAGCGGGGTTCTACCCCCTCGCGCCCGGGCTCGGCCTCGCCGTGCTGCTCGCCTACACGCTCGCGGCGCTGCTGATCGCCCGCCACCTGCTACGCACTCGAGACGCATGAGCCACGCCCTGCACGCCGAGTGGACCAAGCTCCGCACCCTCGCCGCCACCGGTTGGCTGCTGCTCGGCACCGTCGCGCTGACCGTGGCGCTGAGCACCGTCGTCACGCTCGCGATCAACTACACCTCCGGAGGCCCGAGCCAGGACATCACCAAGCTCAGCCTCGCTGGCATCTACATCGGGCAGGCGATCGTCGCGATCCTCGCCGTACTGTCGATCTCAGGCGAGTACAGCACCGGCATGATCCGTGTCACCCTGACCGCCATCCCGCGACGCGCGAGCATGCTGGCCGCAAAGGCAGCAACCCTCACCGCGCTCGTCGCTGTCGCAGCAGCGCTCGGTGTGCTCGGCAGCGTCCTCGCCGGCCGGCTAATCCTCCCCGCCCATGGGTTCACGGCCGCGCACGGCTACCCGGTCCTTTCGCTGGCACATGATCTGACGCTGCGCGCCGCGGGCGGCTCGGTGCTCTACCTCGCCCTGATCGCGCTGCTCAGCCTCGGCGTCGCCACCGCAGTGCGCGATGCGGCGGTGGCGATCGGGATCGTGCTCGGCCTGCTCTACCTGTTCCCGATCCTCGCCACCCTGGCCACCGACCCAAGCCTGCGGCGCCACCTCCAGCAGATCGCGCCGATGACCGCCGGGCTCGCCATCCAGGACACCACCCACCTCCAGCACCTCCCGATCGCCCCATGGGCGGGGCTGGGCGTGCTCGCCGCCTGGGCCGCCACCAGCCTGAGCGCCGGCGGCCTCGTACTCCGACTGCGCGACGCATGAGCCGCTCAACCACGTACCCGCCGTGTGAGCGAAGCAGGGCCGACACAGGGACGACCTGGCGTACCCGCTCCTCGCCAGATGCGCGTTCGCTGGGATCGTTAGCTACGAGCCCGTCGGTCGGCTAGCACCGGCCCACAGCTGACGATCGCTCCGCTCGCCTGAGACGGCCGAGGCCGGCTTGCGCTTCGCCACGGAAGGGAACGCCAGCGGCGGTCGACCCTGACGATCGCTTCGACGATTCACGCCACCTCCGCCGAACGCTCGCGTCCAACGGCAAGCGGGCGCCAGCCGTAGAAGAGTCATTCCGCGGCGCGAGTCGAGTCGCCTGACGAGCGCTTTCTGGGAAGGCGCTCGTCAAGATCCGGTCGCCTCCGGGCCGGTGCCCGCTTGCGCCTCCGCCCAGATCCGAGCGCCCGGGGGGACCGCCCAGGTCGTAACCATTCAATGCTGGTTTCACCAGCCACGAGGTACTACGCCGACCGGCCGCGCTGACACGGGACTTCCTCTTCGCGTCGGTCAGCGGCTGAAGCAGAAGCCGCGGTCCGGCGGCTGCGTGGGCGACGAAGCGGGCATCGTGCCGCTCGCAAATCGTCGCGATCGGATTTGGGGCGACAAGAGACTGCAACAAGAGAATCCAGCGTTAGACCGGCGGTCCGGATCAGTCGCGAACGCGCGGTGGGGCACATGTCGACTGGCGATGGGTGTCCCGCCCCTCAGCCGCGCAGGATCAGGTCGACCATTCGTACTGTCTCGGAGAGGCCGTCCTCGCTGGTCAGGCGGGCTTGGATGGCGACGGCGTTGCGGCGGTAGCGGTCATCGCTGAGCAGCGCGCTCAGTTCGCTGGTGAGGTGCTTGGCGCTCTCGCGGCGCCAGGGGAGAGTGCGGGCTACGCCGAGCCGGGTCATCCGGAGCGCGGTCTGGGGTTGGTCAAAGCCTCGAGGGACCACCACCTGAGGCAGTCCGGACCTGAGCAGCGCGATCGTTGTCCCGACCCCGCCGTGGTGGATGGCGGCTTGGCAGCGGGAGGCGACCCGGGACAGTGGGGCGAACGTGGTGGCGAAGATCCTGGGCTCGACGGGTAGCTCGACCGGGGTTGGAGTCGGACCGGTCAGGACAAGGGCTCGGTGCCCGAGACTGGTCACTGCCGCCGCGGCATCGCGGTAGAAGTGTTGAGGGTCAAGCGAAGAACTAGCCCCCAGTGTCACCAGGACGGGTGGGTCAGGGACGGAGAGGAACTCCTCCAGGCCGTCGGGATCCGGGAATGAGCTGCCGCGGTCCCAGGTGACAAAGCCGGTGAGGGTTACGTTCGGCGGCCAGTCGGCGGGCCGGTCGATCACCGCCGGTGAGGCCATGACCAGGTACGGCTGGCCGGAGTCCACCGGCGTAAAGAAGGAGTCCGAGACGGCGGGAAGGCCTAATCGCCGCCGGGCCCGGTTGACCGGTGGGTCAAACAGGCGGGCCATGTTGAACCGTGCCGTGCGCCACGCCGCCCGGTGGATCGCCCGCCCGGCGCGACCGGACCCGAGCGCCACCCGCGTCGGTGCCGGCGGCGCGTACGCGGTCGGGATCAGACCGGGAAACACGCTGATCGTGCCCCACCGGACCCCCACGTGCTCCGCCGCGACCGGCGCTGCGATGAGCGCTGGATGAGCCAACAGCAGGTCAACCCCACGGATCGACGTGGCGAGGTCGTCCACGTAGCGGTCCAGAGCCGGGAAGACGAAGCGACGGAATAGATGCGAGAAGCCGACAAAGCCCCCCAGCCGGCCGCTCAGGATCTTCGGATCCCTCGCATAGTCAGAGAAACCCCACGCCGGACCGATACCTGAGAACCGCAGCCCCTCTTCTTGCACCAGTTCGGCATAGGCCGCAGACCCCGCGACCCGCACGTCGTGACCTGCTTCCGTCAACCCCTTGGCCAGAGCGATCACGGGAAAGATGTCTCCCCAGGAGCCCATCGTCGCCAGCACGACTGCCCCCATCACCCGATTAAACCTGACGGCGAACACGCCGCACTCCAACGTGACCCTCGAGTCGCAGATCCGCTGGCTCGGCAGCCGGAAACGGCTAAAGCGCTAGCTCGCTCCCGGTTCCAGAACCACCGGCCACGTCGCCGGCCGGATGGACGCCCGGCCCGACAGTGCCGCTTTCACGAAGCCTGAGCACTGTCGCCAGGCACGAATCCCGGGCTGGAGACTTCCGGTTTCGGCTTACGAGTTCCCGGAGGGGCAGTCGAACCTAAGACACCGCGTTGACAGCAGCGGAGGCGACGAGCTTCAATCGGTCAGCCTCGCCAGGTAGGTGCTCGTCTCGGCTTCTTGCAAGCCGCCGTGCTGGCCGCGAAATCGCTGCTCGTTGGCCGCCGCCGAGCGAAGCCAGGCCTGCCGGCCGGTGACCGGCAGCACCGCCACATCACCCAGACGGGCGTTCAGTCGGGGGCCGATCCGCTCAAACAGCTCGCGCGCGGGCCGTACCTCGGCGCGGCCGTCAAGCCTTCCCGAGAGCTCGTGTATGACCGTGACGACATGCTGGGCATGCACGTGTAAGAAGACATCGCGCGAGGATCCCGCCGGCCGCCGCTGCGAGAGCAGCGTCGGCAACTCAGGCCAGAGATCGTCGAGGTAGTCGACGCGGTCCGGCGCGACGTCGACCTGGCCGTGGTCGGCCGTGATCAGCACCGTCACCCCGCGCAAAGGCTGGCTGGCCTCCCACAGCTCATCGAGCGAGCGTCTGCACGCAACCGCAAACTCCGGCGAACCGGGACCGTAATCGTGTCCCGCCCGGTCGATCAGATCCCAGTACAGAAGCGCGTAGCGATGATCTCTTACCGGCGCCGCGAACGCCTCCCCAAGCGCACGCACGCCCTCGCGCAGCCGCCGAAAGCCGATGACCTGCGCGCCGCGAGTCGCGACGGCGGTGAACGACCCGGCCAGCCGGGAGGGCTGCGCCACGATGCAGGGGACGGCCAGCGACTCATAGAACGTCGGACCGGGCGACAGCACGGACGGCTCCAGCCGACCGACCAGCGTGCCCTCCTCCTCGGCGCCTGTCGGGTTGAAGCGAAGCGGGCAGATGATCTCCCCGAGAGCCGGCTCGAGAATGTTCCATTCGTAGAGACCATGCTCGTGCACGGGCATCCCGAAATGCACCGAGGGCACATGCGCGGTCGTCGTGGACGGGAACTGTGAAGTTAACGGGATGACGTCCAGGCGCTGGATCAACGGGTGATCGCGGTGGCGCTCGAGGAACTCCAGCCCGAACGCATCCAGCAGGATCAGGACCACCCGCTCGCCCGCGGCGACGCGCCGTCGGACCTCAGCCGGGATTTCGGCGAAGCTCTTCACTGCGAGCATTCTCGCCGCTTCGGCCGGTAGCCCTCTGCTCCCCAGAGGCGGACATCATCGGAACTAGCACCGGCCACCAAGTGGCCGCAGCCGTTGGGACGGCCCTGAGGTATGTCACCCCTTGAGCGGGCTAACGACGCTTGGTCTTCAGGCGGGAGAGCCTGCACGGTGCCGCGTACTCGTGTTGATGAGCGACCCCACGGGTGCGCCGCTGCTCGCTTCTGCTCCCACGAAAACTGAGCCGTGTCGCCAGGCGCGAACTCCAGGCCCGAAAGTTCTGCTTTAGGCCGACGAGCCACGCGAGCAGCAGTCGAGGCATCACAGCCCGATAGGCGACGAAGCGGAAGCGGCCTATCGCGCACATCGTTTTGCGGCCGTCCCAAGCTTCTCGGTTCGTATGCGAGAGTGACGCCGTGCTCACCGCCGAGCAGATCGTGACGTTCGATGATGCTCCGCCGCCCCCAGGCGAGAGCGCATGGGTCGACGGGCAGCAGCCAGACCGCGACGTGCGCATTGTCGCGGCGGACCCGTCATGGCCACGCGCCTATGCGAGGCTCGCTGAACGGATCATCGCGGCGCTCGGTGACGATGCTCTCAGGGTCGAACACGTCGGATCAACCTCGGTACCCGGTCTGGCGGCCAAACCCGTGATCGACATCGATCTCGTCGTCGAGGACTCCGGCAACGAGCAGGCTTATGTCCCCGCGCTCGAGCAGCACGGATTTGTCCTGGTCATCCGCGAGCCGTGGTGGTATGAGCACCGGTGCCTACAGCACCACAATCCGGCCAGCAATCTGCACGTCTTCTCGCCAGACAGTCCCGAAGCTGAACGCCACCGCATCTTCCGAGATTGGCTGCGCAACCACCCTGAAGACCGCGCGCTCTACGAGACGGCCAAGGTGATGGCCGCCGACGACACACGTTCAGTCCATGGGCACACGATGGACTACAACGGCCGCAAGGAAGACGCTATACGCGGGATCTACGGCCGAGCTTTCCGAAGCCTCGGCCTCACGAAATGACTTACTCCCGCTCTCACGAAGCCTGAGCCGTCTCAAAGGCCAATTCGGTCCGCCGGGGGCTTCCGCTCCGAGTCGACGAGCTCCAGGAGCAGCAGTCCGCGGCTGGGTTCTCCGGCGGTGGATCTGAGCGAGTTGACGTCACGCGACGCTCAGGAGATGATCGCGTCCGGTGAGCTTCGAGGTCGAGTTCCGCAATACGCACGGTCAGGCCGCGTCGATCGGCAGCGCGGGCCCGTACACGTTGGTCGTCGACCGTCCCGCCGATGCGGGCGGGCAAGGATTGGGCTTTAACGGAGGCCAGCTGCTGTATCTCGCGATCGGCGGGTGCGTCTCAAACGACCTGTTTCGCATAATCACCGCTCGCCACGACCCCGCCAACCCCTCTGATCGGCTGAAACGAGCTACCCAAGACAACCTGACCGGCAGGCGCCAGTCGCCTGGGCTTGTGCCCGACCACGCTGGCACGGGCCAAGGTGCCGCCAGCCACCGCCCCGAGGACAACGAAAACAAGCATTGATCGCCAAAGCGCCCGCACGTAAGAGTAAGAACGTATCCCACTCCAAGAAGTTCTTGCTCAAGCCCCCACCGTGAGCGAGACCACTACGCCTTCCCGGGCTATTGCTCGATCGAGGTACTCGGACAATCTGACATTGCTGCTCCAGAACGCCACCGGCCGCCGCCTGATCGTGGCGAGACTGCTGGTTCGTCGCCCCAGCAGCCACGAGGATCTGGCTCCTGCTTCAGGCGCCCTCCGGCTCGGAGCAGAAGTGGACCGCCGGCACCGCACCGGTCGCGTGGTGGCCGGTGGTTCGTGAGAAGCCGGAGTGTCCGATCGACCCCTCCAGGACTTCCCTGGCGGACGAGACGTTCGTCAGTTCACGTCGGGCGTCGGCCGGACACGAGGTAGTGAATCCCGCCGCCCGCGGTATGTAGCCGGTTCGCCGCCAGCTCGCGAGCGGTCTCTCGGGACTCTTCTAGCCGGCGCTGCCAGCGCGGCTCGAATTCGTTCGCAGGTCCACCACCGGCCACGAAGTAGCGCTTGGCTTCTTCATGTGACCAGACCCACCGGTCGCTCTCGGCGTTGGCGATGATCACGTCTCTCAGCGCTCGCTGGTCGTCGGGCTCATACGGTGGCGTCAGCGCGAAAGTCTTGTCGTTGAGCACGCACTGGATGTCGATTAATCCGGCTTCGGCCAACATGCCGGGGAGTCGATCGCCGACTGAGCTATCGCCATCGCCGACCGCCGCTTTGCCGCGCTCGCAAATCAGCGCGAACGCGATTCGCTCCATCAGTTCTGCGACCTGCTTGCCCGCGGTCGTGCTATCGGCCACCAGCATCCCGGCGAGATTGTTCGGCTCAGAAAGCAACAGCAACCCACCGGGCCGAACGACACGTCGCATCTCGCAGATCACAGCGGCGGGGTCGGCGACATGGATCAACAATGTCTGACAGGTCGCCAGATCAAAGCTCTGGTCCTCGAACGGAAGCCCTTCGGCGACGCCCTGCACGTAGCGGTAGCGATCGGTCAGCCCGAGCTCGTCAACGCGTTCTCCGGCCTGGATCACCCAGCGCGGATCGCGCTCAACACCGATCACGCTCGCTTCGGGTGAAAGCAGTCCCAGCAACGTGCTCCCCCAATGGCCGAGTCCAGCACCAACATCGAGTACCGATCGGACCCGCTCGAGCCCGATACGCGTAGCGACCAGTCGCAGAAAATCATCGTTCCACCAGAAGTCGCGCTGCTCATCGAAATACGCCGCCGAATGCGGCCTGGTGGACGGATCCACACACACGCGCCAATCGTACGCAGCCCGCCCCGCGCCCCGAGTCGTGTTCGCTAAGTATTCCCGAGCGGACGCTCGGCGAGATTCTCTGGACGTGCTTGCGGGCACTCGGGGTCCCTGCCCCTTTTCCGAGCCTCCATCGCGCGCATGAAAACCGATGGCCCTCCACACGCGCGGAAGCCAGGGCGCTCGGTGCCTCCGACGAGACTTCCCCTTTGTCGCCGGCAGAGAACCCAGCGGCGGACTGCCGCTCTGGCGGTTCGCCAACCCAAAGCAGCAGCCCGGGTCGGCAAGGACCGAGCCGGTCAGATGTCTCGGTCTTCGTGGTTGCGGAAGCGATACGTGCTGTCAGCCTCGGGCTGGCGGGCGCGTGTCTATGAGCGAGAGCGAGCGCCGGTTCCCGGCGTCGTCGGCGCTGCAGATGTTCACCGTGCGTAGGCAAACGCTCGGCATGGGTGAGTCGGCCGGGGCTGCTGGCCCTCGTCCTTCGCGACGACCTGGTGGCGGTCGAGCAACACCGTCCCAACCACGCGATACCAACGGCGCGGAGTGATCTGCAGGCGACCGCTGCTCCTGGGCGATAGCGGGAGCGACGGGCTACTCGGCGCGGCCGAGATCCGGACGCCCGCTTTCCGGCGAA
>Ga0310037_10000881_pt1 | contig 17410 bp, 24 predicted proteins | sample Sb_taG_11_FD_200239 | JGI IMG/M metagenome (GOLD analysis project Ga0310037, IMG submission 200239) | Peat soil microbial communities from Weissenstadt, Germany - Sb_50d_3_AS metaG (v2) (version 2) | ecosystem: Environmental > Terrestrial > Soil > Wetlands > Peat | place: Germany: Weissenstadt...
AACGGCATTCACGCCGGCTGGACGGGAAGTCAGAGTCGCTTCCATACGAGCGAACCGCACCCGATGCGTGATGGCGAAGCACAGCGCTTCGTCGACCTCGGCCCGTTCAAGGCGATCGGTCCCCATGTCGACTGGCGTGCGGTCCTCTATTCGGACGAGGCCTAAAGGAGCGAGGCGCCTCGCGCATGGCGGCGGCGGACGGCGAGGCCCATGAGTCCCGCCGAGAGGAGCAGCGCAGTCGAGGGTTCGGGGACCGTGTTTCCGATGCCCGCACTGAAAGCGAGCGAATATAGACTCAGGTTCGGAGTTGAGGGATCGATCATGAACGAGGGATCGGTGAAGGCTTGCGCGTCGCCCGTCTGGAGCGCGCACGGCCCAGAAAGGCACCCACCCACACTGCCGCTGGCAGTTATATTTACGGCGTAAAGCGTATTGGAATGCAGCGCCAGCGGCGTCCCCTGCAGATTGAACGCTCCCGGGATTCCGGAACAACCGGCCGGATATATGATATTGGCGCAGGTCGTCCAGGCCGCGACGATGGCAAGGCTGTTGCTGTCCTGAATTTCAAAACCTCCACCCGCAGTTGCCCCACCACCTGACGCGCTTGCGAAACCAGATGCCGTGACATCGAGCGTGACTGATGATGCCCCGGAGCCCCCGGTGACCTCCATGTAATACACGATTTGCGCAGAGGCGACGGCCGCATCGTTGTCGGCGTTCGCGTGTGCACTCACCATGGGAATGGGACTGCCGGTCAAGGTGGCCTGAGCCATGCTGGAGTTAAACCCGCCCGGGCTAAGAGAGCTGTCGGTCTGGGTGCCGGGAACCGTCAGCTGTGCACAGCTTAAGCCGCAGGGAGGAAGGAGGTAGCTCCCCGCGTAGGCATCCGCACCGTATTTGGCCGCCGGAAGAACCGTGGCGACCGCGTCATTGTTCACAAGGTAGCCTCCGATCAGTCCAATCAACGGTAGCAACCTCGTCATCCGTCGTATTGCGTTCACCGGACACCTCCCGATATTAGGTCGGATGCCGAGGCGACAAGTGTCAATGAAAAGTCCTGATGGACTCAGCGGAGGGTGAAGGTTGTTCAGGTTCCGTTTCTCTCCGACACCCGGCGCCTCTCGGATAGACGCTAGGCCGCCTCCGGGCCGTCCCCGTTGGCTCCCTTGGACGCGACGGGCCTCCGAGGGACGCTGCCATGGTGTCTACGCAGGGCGTGGAACGGGCGTTCCGTCACAAGGGTAATCATTTTCCTCGGAAGCTTCCGGCGATGCGTCAGCACCCTTAGGTAGGGCAGGCTGCTCGCCGCTCGGCGGCCCCGACGCCCGGTGCCCGCGTTGCCGGGCGTGGGGGCGTGGTTCGGGGTGTGTGGCAGCTCGGCCCAGAAGGTCGGCGAGGGTTTAGGCCGCGATCAGCGTGATCTCCGCCAGTCTCCCAGGCCAGATGCGGACTCGCTGCATGATGGTCGGGACCGCAGGAGTAGCGGGGGTCCGCTACACCCTATACGACGCCCAATCGAGGCAGGTGTCGCGCTTGCGGCCTAGGTCAAGCGCGAAGCCCAACCCGCTGGAAAACTCAACGTTTTCAAGCGGAATTAAGTTTTCGGAACCCACGAGAGAGGGTCCACCAAAGATTCCGACGGACGTCCGCTCAATCCGCGGACTCCGGATTCTCTCGAAGGATCCTCAGATGCCGCGCGGCGATTCGCAGGAGCGCGATTGCGGGTCCTTCCGGCTTCCTTCGGCCCTGCTCCCAGTTGCGCAGGGTATGAACGCTGATTGCGATCGCTCTGGCGAACTCAGCCTGAGTCAGCCCGACGAAGCTTCGCAACGCCGCGATGTCTACTCCGGACTCGAAGCGTCCTTGCATCAGCCGTCTCCGCAGGCGCGCGGGAATCGCTCTCTCGAGCTGTTTGTCGGTCAGTTCGGGGATATCCGTCATCTCTATCGATCCATGTGCGAGCGGTACAGAATCTGCTCGCGTTTGTTGGCCAGTCGGGCGCCAAGGATTCGGACTCGGCCTTCTTCTCGTTCTGTGGAGACAACGACTACGAGCCCGCGATCGATGGGCCCGATGGCAAGTCTTCGAATTCCGAATGCTCCGCATCGAAGGTCTCGAGATAGCGACACCAGACTCAAAGAGCTGCTGGACCTCCGCGAAGGACAGACCGTGCTTTCGCTGGTTGCTGACGTCCTTCGCAGGATCCCACTCGAACTCCACTAAGGAGGATCATAAGCCATTGTGGTCGACCGTCCGCCGCTACGCGCGCGCTCCCTCAGGTGAGCCGCGTCGCCCACTCGACGAGCGTTGCGGCGAAGAGCTTCGGATCCTGCTGGTGCATGGCGTGACCCATGGTCGGGAACGACCGGTACTCGATGGTCTGCCCCGCCGCCTCGATCAGCTGCCGCGCGCGCGCCGCTTGCAGATCCGTGAGCGCGCCCATCAACGTACCCGTCGCCTCGTCGACCATCCGGAAGTGGTGCGTCAGCAGGACGGGCACCTTCACGCTCGCGAGCATTCGGGCGTGGTCGCAGCTCGCGGCAACTGTCCCGGTCCAGAAGGCATGCGCCCACTCCGGGTCGTACTCCTTCAGGTTCTGCGGCGGCTCCGCGCCGGCCTGCGTGGAGAACAGGGCTCCGAGCCACGCAGGCAGCTCGCGCGGGGCGGCGGCGACCATGCCGTCCCAGTCGCCGACGCTCCACTGGTCGCCAAGGTACTTGCTCCACAGCGCGAACATCGCGCCCACTGCCTGGCGGAGCGACGGACCGCAGGCGGGCCCCACCTGCGAGGCGAAGAGCGGCGGATCCTCGTAGCACGCGCCGCGGATCTGACCGGGGCGCGCATAGGCCGAGAGCCAAGCGGAAAGGACACCGCCCGACGAGAGGCCGCTCACAAAAGCGGGACGGCCGATCGCCGCGTCGATGAAGCGCACCAGATCGTTGCCCATGTTGTCGAGCGTGTAGCGGCCGGGCGTGCGCGTGGACCTTCCCTGGCCGCGCAGGTCCACGGCGAAGGCCTGGAAGTGCTCGGCGAGAAGCGGGAGGGCGGCCTCGTAGCCCCACCACGACTCGGACTGGCCGGGGATGAGGAGCAGCGCCGGCTTGTCGGCGTCGCCGGCGACGGCGTAGTTGAGGGCGACCTCGCCCGTGTCGCAAAGCCGTTCGGGAAAGGCATGAGGAACGTACGTAGCCTCGGGATGTTGGGGGCCAAAGGCGTTCGCGTAGCGACCCATCACTCGTTCTCCTGCAGCCGCGGAAAGAGTTGCCGAGCAGCGCCGTGATCGATCGAGCGGCGCTGCGATTCGCTCATGGCGAAGCGTTCGTACATCCCCGTGAAGGCGCCGACGACGAGTGCCGGCGCGTACGGGAAATCGCTTCCGAAGACCACGTGATCGGGCTCCGCGAAGGCGAGCAGGCTCGGCAGCGCGGTCGGACTTCCGGAGAGCGCCGTGTCGAAGTAGAAGCGCTTCAGCCGCGCGATGCCGTCGAACGGGTTCCCGCTCGGCGCGGCGGCGGCACTCATTCGATAGGCCGCGAAGGGAACGATGCCGCCCGCGTGGGCGAGGATGATCTTCAGGTCGGGGTAGCGGTCGAGCGTCCCGGATCGCGCGAGCAGGATCGCCGCGCGCGTCGTGTCGAGCAGGAAGTCGGCGATGAAGGTCGGCACGCCCGGGAGCGGATCCAAGCCGGGCACGAAGGAGGGATGGACGAAGACGACGGCCTTGCGCCGGTTCAGCTCCTCGAACAGCGGGTCGAACGACGCGTCGCCGAGGTAGACGCCGCGGCTGTTCGCGAGCAGCACGACGCCGTCCGCGCCGAGCGCGTCGAGGGCGTGCTCGAGCTCGATCAGAGATCCGCTCACGTCCGGGAGGCACAGCGTCGCGAAGAAGCCGAAGCGCGCGGGGTAGCTGCCCACCATCGCGGCGGCGTACTCGTTGACGTCGCGCGCCATCGCACGCGCCTCGGCGTCGTCCCCGAGATGCACGCCGGGCGTCGAGACCGAGAGGATCGCCGTCCCGACGCCGCGCTCGTCCATCAGCGCGAGCGCCGCTTCGGGGCTCCAATCGGGAATGGGCAGGCCGCCGGCCGCGATCCCCTGCCGGCGCAGCCAGGCTGCGTAGTCGCGCGACACGACGTGGTGATGCGTGTCGACCCGATTCCGAGGCTTCGTCGTCGTAGGATCCGTCATGGGATCGCGTCCTTGTTCTATAGTGATCACTACAGTAACCTGGTCACCCGTACAGTCAAGGTGGATCGGATGGCGGCCAAACGGAGCAAGCGGGCACACGGAGAGGAGTCGCGGCAGCGCATCCTCGATGCGGCGGCGGAGATCGCCGGGGAGCGCGGCTACGAGGGCACGAGCATCGCGCTCGTGAGCGAGCGCTCCGGGCTCCCCGCCAGCTCGATCTACTGGCACTTCGAGGACAAGGACCAGCTGATCGCCGCCATCATCGAGCGCACCTTCAACCGCTGGCTGGAAGGCATGCGCGTGTGGGTGCCCCCGAAGCCGGGGACGAGCCGCGAGGAGCAGTTTTCCGCCGCCCTCCGTCGGACAGCGAAAGCGCTCACGGAGGCGCCCCACTTCCTCCGGCTCGGGCTCATGCTGTCGCTCGAGCGGCGCCCCGACGAGGCGACGGCCCGGAAGCTGTTCCTCCAGGTGCGGGAACAGGCCTACAAGGGGATCGTGACGGCCTACGAGGCGTTCTTCGCCGGCGAGCTCGACGCCCGCGCCGTCCGCTCGCTCGCGACGCTCGCGATGGCGGCCGCCGACGGTCTCTTCATCGCGCACGAGGTCGACGAAGCGGTCGACCTAGAAGAGTCGTTCGAGCTGGTCGCCGCCGCGATCCTCGGCGCGGCCGCGCACCTGCGCTCCCGTAGCGGTCGATCTAGGAAAGGGAAGGCGTGAAGATCTCCTCGGGCAGCGAGTAAAGCGCCCCTCTGACGTGAACGCGCCGCCGCTCCGGAGCGTCCTTCTCGAGCGCCAGATGGGTGCGCGCACGATTGTAGTAGCGCGTGTAGTCGGAGAGGAGCCGGCAGACCTGACGCTCGTTTAGGACGATCATGTGATCCAAGCATTCGGGACGGAGCGATCCGATGAAGCGCTCCGCGTAGGCGTTCTACCAAGGCGACCGAGTGGCAATGGGGGACCTCGCGAAGGCTCAGCCCTGCGACGCGTCGCCGGAACTCCGCTCCATAGATGCCATCGCGATCGCGGATCAGGTACCTGAAGCGGGTCTCCTCGGGTAACGCCTCGACCATTTGCCGCGCGGTCCAGGCTGCGGTCGGTCGTTCACATGGAAGTGAAGAAGCCTGCGCCGTTCCAGGCTCAGCACGACGAACACATACAGCAGCCGGAAGGTTGCGGTCGGCACCACCGCGAAGTCGATGGCGATCGCTTCTCGGAGATGATTCTGGAGGAAACATCAATGATTTCGGCGCGGACGAGATTCTCGGAAGGGACTGGAGGTGCCCGCGGACCTTCTCGCGCGGCTGCCCGACTCCGACCACGCTCCTACCACCTCGCAGGTGGCCGAAAACGGAAAGCCCTCACCATTCCGAGCCCGTTTTGACCTGAGGCGGGGGACTTCGGCCGTACCCTGGCACGCCCAGCCGCGCGGCGACGCTTCCCTTCACAGGATCCTTAGTTACGACGATTGGAACTTTTCCACCGATCACAACACCGGGGTCCGGCACGGCGACGATCTCCGGGGTGAGCTTAACGAGCATGTCGCTTGCCGCGGGCGCGTTTTCCCTTGCCTTTATCTCCATTCCGGTGACGGACCCGGCGGCAGCCCCGATCGTTGGCATCGAGGTGAAGAACGTCAAGAACGGTGCGGGCTCGTTCGCGGGCGGGCCCCTCGCCGGCAAGATGGGGATCCAGGGCAAAGGTATCGTGTGTCTGCTCGGCACCGGCTTTGGTTGCAATGCGGGCCCGTTGATAAACCTGACCGTGCCCTTAACTGTGAATGGTACGCGCGGCGTCGGCCTCGGTGGGGCCCCAAGCGCGATTACAAGGCCGCTGGGTATCAGGCTCTCGGTGGAAGGTAATCCCTGGACCGCTGGGACGGCGATGCTCGGCACGGTGACGATCATGGGTTTCGTCCACGGCCCGGCGTCGGGCGGTGCTGCGACGGCGGGGCAGGCCTCCGGCGTGGTGCAACTGGTGACGCCGACGATGCTCAGTACCAGCATTGCCAACATCGCGGCGATTCCCTCTTTCGGCATCCTGAACCTACACTTCGTCCCGGAGCCGGGCACGTTCCTGCTGCTCGCTTCGGGCGTGGGGGGTCTGGCGGTCGCGGGACTACGTCGCCGCCGCGTGTAGCCGTCATCCTAGATTCCGCATTCGACACGCCCTGGCTCGTTTGTGCGGCGGGCATCGCGGGCATCGCCGTCCGACGCCGCCATGCCCGAGGCGCCTCGCTTTCGCAACGGAGCGATGGGCGGGGACGCCCGTGGCGCGATCCGCGCGACGTACTCGACGGCGTGCTGTGGGTGTTGCGAACCGGCGCACCGTGGAAGGATCTTGCCCCGCGCTATCCGCCCTATCAGACCTGCCATCGTCGCTTCCAGCAGTGGTGCCGAGACGGAACGATCGAGCGGGTGCTCCAAGCGTTGGCGGAGCACCTTCACAAACGCGGCGAGCTCGACATCACGAGGCCTTCATTGATGGCACCTTCGTCGGGGCCAAAAAGGGGGCTTCGCCGTCGGGAAGACCAAGCGCGGGAAGGGGACCAAGGTCATGGCAATTGCAGACCGCTCTGGTCTTCCAATCGCCGCCTGGGTTACGAGTGCTTCGCCGCATGAGGTCACGCTCGTCGAAAAAACGCTCGATGCATGTTTTCTCCGCCGATCACCCTGTCGTCTTGTTGGCGACCGCGCTTACGACAGCGATCCGCTCGACGCGCGACTCTGGAAGGAGCGGCGGATCGCTCTGATCGCGCCCCACCGCAGCGCTCGCAAGCGTCCTAAGACCCAAGACGGCCGGGCGCTGCGCCGGTACCGAAGACGTTGGAAAATTGAGCGCCTGTTCGCGTGGCTCCAGAACTTCCGCCGCATCCACACCCGGTACGAACGGCACGTTGAGAACTTTCTCGGCTTCGTGCTGCTCGGCTGTGCCCGCATCCTGTTGCGGCATTTATGAGACTGCCTCTAGTGTGTCAACTGAGTTTCGCGAGTCGGATGGCGGGAATGCGAAAGATGCGGCCCGTTTCGTTGGCGAAAAGAGGCTCCTCGGATCGACGGGGCCGCGGCCCTCCCGTAGCGCCGTGGGTTTTGGTGCGTTCCCCCTCGTTCGCATCTCCCCGGCGCTGTGTCGCGTGAGCGACTTCTGGCACCTACACCACCTCGACTGGCTGAGCGAGCTCTCCCCTCGCGAGAGCGAGACGCTGCAGCGCGAGTCCAGCCTTCGCAAGTACGCCCCAGGAGAGATGATCTTCGCGCCCACCCAAAAGCCGAGCACCGTCTATCTCCTCGAGGAAGGGCTCGTGCGGATCTACCGGCTGTCTCAGTCCGGGATGGAGACCACGTTCGGTTACGTCTCTCCCGGCGAGGTCTTTGGCGAGCTCGCGCTCTTCGGGAGTGATGGACGCGAGAGCTTCGCCGAGGCGGTCACGGCTTCGGCCGTGCGCAAGGTCCCGCGCGCTGGGTTCCAGCGGCTCCTGGCCGCCCGGCCCACCCTTATGTTCGAGGTGACGAAGCAGATCGGGACGCGGTTCAAGCGCATCGAAAGCCGCGTCGAGCAACTCGTGTTCTGCGATGTCCGCACGCGGGTGGCGCGGATCCTGCTCGAGCTGGCGCGCGACTTCGGCCGGCGCGAGACCGACCGCACGGTGATCGAAGTGGCGCTCACGCAGGGCGATCTTGCGACTCTCTCACGCAGGGCGATCTTGCGACTCTGGTCGGCTCGGTCCGCCAGACCGTGAACGAGAGCCTGCGTGAATTCGAGCAGAAGGGCTGGATCGGCCAAGACGGCCGTCACTTGGTCCTCGTGAAGCGCGATGAGCTCCAGGGAGTTGCTGAGAGCGGCCGGGCGTAGCCATCATTCATCCGGTATCGCCCGGCGTGGACGGACCGGGTTCGCAGGTTGCGAAAGGAAAGCCGGCAGCCCACGGCTCTAAAGATCGGCGCACAGGGTGAAGGGCTCTGCCGCGCAGTGTCAGGGTTCTGGCGCTTCGCGCTCTTGGGCTCTCACGATGCAGCCCTGCTCAGGAGACCGATGCACTTCTTCGCGTCACCTAGCGCGTGCTCGAAGCATGCCGCGGCCTTGTCTCCCAGCTCGTCGTCGGCTTGACTCTTGAACCAGGGCTCCCGAATCATCGCGAGGTACGCCTCTCCGAGTTCGACGTGGTGGACCATCGACCTGAGCTCTCTCACGATCTCCGTTGAGGCGCCGCTCGCGAAACGAGCCAGGAGCTCGACGGGCAACCGAATCCCTGGGACCCGTGTCTAGACGCTGCTGCCGAATGCCCTCTCTTTGAAGTCGCCCTCAAGGAGGCTCTGCTTCATTGATGAGAGCGCCCACGCAAGCGCTGTGCGTTGCTCTGCCGTCACGCTCTCGGCAGCAGTGCGGCGCTCCTCCTCGGCGTTATTCGCGATCCTTCGCGTCACCAACGCGTAGTACGCCGTGACACTGACGAGAGCCGCGGTGAGAAGGAATGACCCGACCGCGCTCAGGCCTTCGACCTGAGTTGCGGTAAATCTACAGAATGTGTCGCCTGGCAAGGTGGCTCCCCTCCTCCCCTCCTCTCACCTGCGCTTCGCGCCCTTGGGCTTAGGCTTCATCGGCGCCTCCGAGTCACAACCAGGTCTCGGCAGGAGCAGACTTCGCGGCCGCCTCCTCAAACTTTGCCTTCATGCCCTGATAGATCAACCCGAACGCGACGTTTTTGGGTGGCTTCCTGCAAGCGCGCTTGAGCACGCGCTCGGCCTCCTCGTTCAGGGCGCCGTCGCGCACGCTCTTGCGCGCCTTGTCGCTCATCGACGCGACCTTCTTTTGTGCATACTGATCTACCGTCCTCATCACATCGTCCCATGTCTTCACCCGTCTCGTCGTCGCCATCGTGTCCCCCTCCCGGCCCTGTGGCCCGTGCGAAGCGCGGGGCTTGGGCTTCATCAGATCGGCTCCACCTCAAGCTGGACCGCTCCGGCGCTACTACCAGCGCCCCAGGCGACAGTCACCCGGATCCGACCAAAGAGTCCCATCCCGGAGTGGGAGACGTACGGCTCTCCGTGCTGCGCCTCGTTCCACGACGTCCCGATGAGCCTGTCCACAACAGCGCGCAGCGCCGCGTTATCCGCGGTAGTGGCACTAATGTGTGCCGCGGTCGCCCCGGTGTTGCTTCCGTGAACAGCGTGAACAGTAAAGTCAGGCATTGCTCCCCTCGTTCGTTTGCGGAAGCCTCACGCCTGCCCCCCTTCGACCCGTCATGCCCGAGTGTCATTCGTCGCCCTCTGCTGCCCTCCCGAAGTCCGGGCACGCGGGATCGTGACCTCCAATGAAAGGAGCTCCCGGACACTGGCCCGGCGGGATCCTTCTCTGCGAGCCTGGACAGCGCGCAAGCACCCATACTTGGCAGTCACAACCGGGCCAGACACACGCGAGGCGTTCGGGATCGTCTCCCTCGTGTCCGATATGCCCGCATCGACCGCAAGCCGCCGTCTCGACCATCAGCGACGCCCCCGCTCGGAACTACTCGTCACGGTGCACCTCCGGCCCGTCCCCACGAGCCGCTGCTTCGACCGATCGGTACATGCCCGGTCGCTTCAGACGAAAATCACCCGTCGATGGATTCCGGCAGCGTATGCTCACTGTGGCTCCGCGCATCCACCTTCCGCGGGGCCACCGCGCCGTCGAGCCCGCGCAGCGTTCCTTCCCACGTCGATTGGGACGCTCGTCGCGAGCTCCGGCGCGGGCTCGCGCCCCTCCGAGCGGTGACTTCGGTCACAGGTCGGTCGCGCGTTCTCCAGGGAGTCGCGAGAGTGCCGGCGCCGCGAACTCAGCGAGTGGCGTCCTTGAATTCTGGCGCCGGTCCCGCTCACGCCGTGCGAAGCTCATCCCTCCCCGCCTTCGTCGTAGAGCACGGACTTGAGCCGGCGTTCTCCGTCGTTCAAATGGAAAAATGCCTCCGCGGCCAGCTTCGCTTCCAGGAGCGTCGCAAACGCCGGAGTCGGCCTCGGACGAATCTCGTCAGCGATTCGCGACTGCACATCGGCATTCGTCCCAAGCAACACAAATTGAGCGGCCTGGGCGGCCTTGCCCTTCACGATCAGCACCCGACGGTCGTCCGGAGTGAACCAATAAGGACCTCTGTGAGTGGGGGCGAGATCTTTGCTCTCTACCCATACCATCGCGCGTCCTCCTCGGAGTTTTTGGATTCGAGATCGCTCCGCCGGCCCCGCTTACGCCCCCTCCGGCCCGTCTCCGCGAGCCCCTGTCCGTACCGCAGAGCAGTCGAGAGCTGCGCAGTGGCGCCCCGAGCACAGGAAACGACACCCCAAGCGGAGCTGGGGCGTGTCGATGCACCACAGGATCTTGTACGAACGCGCCGGGGCGACGTACTCCCGCCACCGCGAGACCCACCAGGCCGAACACGAGGAGGAGCGCGGTGGACGGCTCGGGCACGAAGGTCTCCGCAAGCCTCGACGGCACTGCAAACTCGAAGGCGTCGCCCCTTCCTTCAGGCCGAAGTGACCCCTGGCAGCCCCTACTTCACCCCGAATACCCGACGGGCCTCACGTCCGCGGCGGCATCAGCACCATCGGGTTGTAGTAGAAGCGCTCGCGGGCGATCTTGCCGCCATTGATTTCGTGCACGGCGACCTCGGGCATCTTCACCATGCGGCCGTCCTTCAGCGTGATATCAGCATCCCACTCGATGCAGATCACGCTCTTCCGGACGAAGACGTTGCGGACCTTCCACCGGCTCCCCTTCTGCATCTGCTCATAATGCTCGAACTTCTTCTGAATGCCCTCGTGGCCATGAGAAACATCGCCCGTGGCCTCCAGCGATTCGCAGTCCTGGGCGTAGAGTTCCGGGATCACGAACTTCGACGGGTCGAGGGTCACGCGGACAATCTTCCGTGCGAGCGCGTCGAGGGCGCGCGCTGCCGTCGGAGTCTTGAGGGCGGCTTTCTTGTGGGCGGGCTCGGCCGGAACCGCCGCTTTGCGGTGAGGTCTGGACTTGCGGCTGGCCGGCATGCGTTTTCTCGCGTCGTGGATGGAGTCAGTTGTGGATATACCGCATGAGATGTTCGATTTCGGTCTTTCGCTCCTCGAGCTCGTCGAAGAGCAGGTCGCGGATCGATACCATGTCGACTACCACGCCCTCGGTCACGATGGGTAGGTGGCGGCAGCCTCCCTCGCGCATTTTAATGACGGCGATCATACGCTCATCACCGGGGCCCGCTGTGATCGGGTCTCGCGTCATGACGGTGCGCAGTTGGGTGTGCGCTAGCGACGCGTCATTGACCACCACGCGCCGCAGGAGATCGCGCTCGCTAAAGATCCCTACCAGCCTTCCCGCCTCAACCACGAGCACGGCTCCCACCTGATGGCCGGCCATAACCCGGGCTGCCTCGGCGACCGTTTGATCCGGGCTCAAAGTGTTCAGGACTGGGGAGCGTCTTTTCAGGATCTCGGTTAGACGAGTCATTGCCTCGCCTTCCTATGGTGGAAAACTCTAGTGTCCTCCATCCGCGGCAGCGAAACAAGCCGTCTCCCGACGGCTCCACCAAAGTTCAGGGAGGTCCCTCCCCCCCGCACATGGGGGATGGCTCGTTGGCTGAACTCGGCACCTCGCCGGCTTGGTATTGGTGCTTCAACTGCGAGGTCGCATACGGCCCTTTGCAGCGGCTGCGCCGGAAGGACTTCACCGAGAGCCGCCACTTGGGCGCATGCGACAATTTCACTGACAGCGCACACGGACACCGGTCTCTCTTACCGTCGTACGTGGCTCCGACGCGCGCGGGCATTTGAGTCTCACTTGAATGCGGAACCGAGAACGCTGTAATCCGTGCGCTGACCGCGCGGCCTCGCGCCCTCACTAGGTCTCGGCACCGGGTGGGCGCCGAACGAGACCTCGGTAGGCCTGCAGAGCGGTGATTTCTCCGTGTACGACGCGGTGGATCTCCCGCGCGATCGGCATCTCGACGCCGTGGCGCTTCGCCAGCTCCAGGGCCAGTCCGCACGTGTGAACGCCTTCGGCCACCATGTGCATCTCGGCGACGATGTCTTCGAGCTTGCGGCCCCTTCCGAGCTGCTCCCCGACGTGGCGGTTTCGGCTGAGCGGGCTCATGCAGGTGGCGAGGAGGTCCCCGAGGCCGGCGAGCCCCGCGAACGTCCGCGCCTCTCCACCCATCGCGACCCCGAGTCGGGTCAGCTCCGCGAGGCCGCGGGTGATGACGAGAGCGCGGGTGTTGTCGCCGACGCCGACGCCGTCGGCCATTCCAGCCGCGATCGCGACCACGTTCTTCAGCGCCGCCGCGACCTCCACTCCGACCACGTCGTGCGTGGTGTAGACGCGATACAGGCCGCTCTTGAACAGGCCCTGCAGGGCCTCCGCGACGGCCGCGTCGCGGCATGCTACGACGGCGCCCGCGGCATAACCGGCCACAATCTCGCGTGCCAGGTTGGGCCCGGACAGCACCGCTCGTGGGTTGTCTGGGAGGAGCTCCGCAATCACCTCGGTCATCCGTAGGAGCGACTCCGGCTCGAGTCCCTTCGCGACGCTCACGATGGGGATCGAGCGCCGGACGAAGGGCGCGGCCTGCTGGAGCACCGCCCGAAAGTAAGGCGACGGCACGGCCATCACGATGACCTCGGCCTGTCGCGTCGCCTCCTCCATAGACCGCGTCGCTCGGAGCGCGGTCGGGAGCTCGAACCCCTTGAGGTAGCGGCTGTTCGAACGGCGCTCGTTGATCTCCTCGATGACCTCGTCCTCGAGCCCCCAGATCGTGGTCGACCCATGCCGTGCACACCTGGATGCGAGCGTCGTTCCCCACGATCCTGCACCGATCACCGCAACGGTCGGCCTCACGGACGCCTTCTCTCCTCGACACCGTGCGGTGAAGGCCCAGCGCAGGGAGGCGACGCCCCCGATGGGGTCCGGGATGCCACGTTGCCTGCGTGCACGCCGAACGCGTGGCCGGCAAAGGAGCCCAAGTCGCGTCGATCGCCGACCCCGCCGTCTTCCGGACGGAGGGCCTCGACCAGCGCCGCGCGTACCTGATCCTTCAAGCGGTGGCGGTCCTCGAGCGTAAGGCTGACGGTCGGGATCGGGCGGAGCATCTCGACGACAACGCGGCCGCCGAGGATGGTGAGGTATCCATGAGCCGGCATGACTTGCGCCGTGTTGTGGAGCGCGACCGGCACGACCGGGACCTGCTGATGGATCGCGAAGACGAAGGCGCCCCCCTTGAACGGGAGCATCTGCCCGGCGGGGGCGCGGGTGCCCTCGGGAAAGATCACCACCGAGACGCTCTTCCCGAGCTTCGCTGCGGCCTCGTCGAGCGTGCGCTTGGCGAGCGCCGGATCCTCTCGGTCGATCGGGATCATGCCGAGTGCCCGCATCGCCCTTCCGAGCACCGGTTCGTCGAACAGCTCGCGCTTGGCCGCGAACCGCACCGCCGGGAGCGCCGCCAGCAGCGCGGTGATATCGACGTGGCTCCGGTGATTGGGGGTGAAGACGTAGGCCTGGTCCGGGTCGAGCCGGTCGAGCCCGATCACCTCGACCCGCGCGCCGATGAGCCGGTTCGTGAGCCTGGCCGACGCGGCGAAGAGCCGACCGCCATAGCCCCGGTTGGGCCGGGCCCTCTCGACCCAGACGACTAGCGCGCCGATGGTGAAGATGTGGGCCCGCCAGATGAACCGGTTCAGTGACACACGCCAGCCCCGGTAGGGTGACTCGCCGGCCGCCTCGAGCTCGCGTCCCGCCTGCGTCTTCATGGAGACCCTCCCACTGCGTCCTCGGGCTGCGACCGATCGGTCGGCGCCTTTATTGACAGTGGTAACTGTAACAGTTATTCGTGCGCACGTGCCGAGAATCCCGCGGTCGGCGTCCCTCGCCAGGCGGACTGAGAGGGCCGCCCGCAAGCCCGTCTCCGGAGCGCTCCGCGGGTACACCGTGGACGAAGTGGCCTTCGCCACCGGCGTACCGAGCCGGACGATCCGCTTCTACCAGTTCAAGGGCGTGCTCCCGCGGCCGGCGCGACGGGGGCGGGTGGCACTCTACGACGATCGGCACATCGAGCGACTGCGCCTCATCGGCGAGCTGCAGGATCGCGGTCTCAGCCTGCGCGCGGTGCGCCATCTGCTCCGGGAGGATTCCCAGGACGCACGTCTGCTGAGCGGCTGCCTCGGCCTCGGCGACAGTCTGGAGAAGCCGTGGTCCAATGACCGTCCACGGACGGTGGGCCAAGATGAGCTGGAGGAACTCGTTGGCAGGCGGCCGCCCGGAACGATCGCGTCGCTCATCGACTTCGGTGTCGTGGCGCGCGCCCAGACGGGCTCGGCGCCGTCGTACCGGATCGCGAGCCCGGGCTTGCTCCGGGTGACGCTCGCGCTTCAAGCGAGCGGCGTCGACATCGAGACCGCGGTTCGCGCCGGCGACATCCTTCGGCGGCATCTCAGGACAGCGGCTCGCGAGCTGGTCGACCACTTTTCGAGCCGAGCGGGCCGAGGATTCGGGCGAAGCAGCGCCCCTGGCGAGATCAGTGCTGCGCTGGACGCGCTTCGCCCCCTCGCGGGCGAGGCGGCGCGCTTGATCTTCACCAGGCAGATCGAACACGCCCTCCGGGAACGCGGCAGGTCGAACGGACCACGCGTGTCGCCCCGCCGTCGCCGGCGGAGAGTCCGCGCGAGGTGAAGAAGCCCATGAAGAAGTCCGAGATCACCTTGCGCAGCGCTTCATCGACGCCGACGTGCTCGAGACGATACTCCGCATGCGCGAAGACAATCTGAAGAGCCCGGGCGGAAGCGCGTGGTGGCGCGCGAACAAACGCTTCTGCTCCGACCAATGCCGGCGTTTCATGGAACCGCGTCTCGCTCGAGCAACACAGAGAGGATCCAGAACTCGTGCGCCAACTCGATCCGACGAGGAGATCGCTCTTTTGGAGGGAGGCGGTTCGTGCGGTAACTCCCACTCTGTCCGGGCTCCGTACTGCCAGGCACTCAGACATAGTTGCCAAGCGGCCTCACGTGAAGAGGGAAGGCCGTCTCACTTTCCTTCCCGATTTACCCGATGCCAGGACCGCTGCTGGTCGCCCAGCGAGAAGCCCCGCCTGAATCGCCTCGGTCGCACCGAATCCGGCGCGCAGCGAGGCCGGGTGCGCGAATGAGGCCACCATGCAGGAGAGCGAAATCACTAATGCATCGCTACTCGTGAGCTGCATCTTGTGCGATCGGCTCGATCGACCCGAGGATCCGCTCGAGTTCCACCCCGTTTGCGCCGCCTGCGCCGGAAGGTACTTGATGGCCTCGCCGGGCATGCGTCGAGCGCTGCCGCTCAACCACGTGACGATCGATGAGATGGTGCCCCGAGCGTCGCCAGGCACCTTCGCACTCGGTTACATGGACGGCGGCACGTTCATGGCGTTCTACGTGGGCCGCTCGGACTCCGACCTGAACGGCTGCCTGCACGACTGGGTGGGCATGCCGAGCAGATACAAGACGTATGCGCCCTCCACCAAGGCGGCGTGTGGGCTTCGACACCGGGGACTCCTATCTCTGGGCCCACCGACATTCCGTCGCGTCGGGAGCGGTGTGGCCAGCGCGTACTCCCGCTTCGTATTCGGGTCCGCCGGTTCCAGCAGGGCGACGTTCGACAACGAGTGTCGCGATTACCACGCCTTCGGGGGTAGCGACGACGGTCTCGATAACGAGCATCACCCGGTTCCGCCTTCCGGCAGCCTGTGGGAGTGCGTCGTAGACGGCCGCTGAAGATCGAGTCTCTAGACGCGGCACGACGGACCCCATGAGAAGGTCCATGACTTAGACCGACGAAGGGTTCTGCCGCCGCGCCGAACAATATCGAGACGCCGGCAACATCGATGCCCGTATCGCACTGCACCAGCGCTCCAGCATCAACTTCTACAGAGGCTAGCAATGGGTCTTTTACCTGCTCCCGAAGCAGAGAGATCTTCGAGCTCTTGGAGAGGCCGGCCGCTTTGTTTCCAGGCAAGAAAGGCGATGGGTAATCTGCCATGTAACCATCCGAGGGAAGGTCTACAGGGGCGAGGCCTGGGGACCCAGAGATGCCTTGGGCGTAGCACTAGACCTTTACGCGCAGGAACGTCGTGCGCGAGCTGGCAGACTCAAAGCAGTGGTCAGGCGCAATGGCGGCCACCCTGTGGTGCTCCGCGTACTGCTCACCAAGGCTGTCGATTCAAAGGACCAGATCGAGAAGTGGGACTTCCAGTGCGAGTGCGCTCTCATCCGTTCAGCTCGAGCTCCTCGACGATCACATGGCATCGCGCGACAGCCTCTTCCCAGGAACGCGCGCTGTAGGTGAAAGTTCTCTCGCGCGGCATCGCTTCCACCGTATCACGGGCAGCCGTCCAGACGGCCGCGCCGTCAGCGAAGGGGCTCAGCGCGCATGCAGCGCTACGCTCCCCTCCATGGCCGAGTCCGACTACCCGCCGCCGAGTCTTCAGACCTGCAGATCGTGCGTCTTCCTGCGGTGGAAGCCAGACGCGGACGCGGCGCTCGCACGCCGGCCCGCCCTCCACCCGGCATGCTGGGCCTACCCGCGCTACGGGCCGCCCGCGCACATCTGGTCGGGGCAGCGGGTGTGCCCGGAACGTGTCGAGGGGCGGACGCGGTAGCGGTGTGGCGAGGCGCGGGTTCGAGTATGTATCGCGCTCGGCGAGCTGCGGCCGGGCGACTATACTTCTCCGTTACCTTGTCAGAGTGCATCGCTTCAGCGTGACGATCGGCGGGCGGACCTACAGCGTGCGCGCGCGAGGGCCGCGAAGCGCTTTGCGCAAAACGCTAAGCCAGCACACCGAAGAACCCTCCGCGCGCGCCGGTCCTCTCACGGCCACCGTCCAGCGGAAAGGCGGTGCGCCGCAGACCCTGAGCGGAGTGCTGAGTCTCAGGATGAGCGCGCACGGGAAGATCGACTGGGACTTTCACCGGTAGTACCGCTGCGCGCATGGCGCTTGGCTTCGACCACCGAGCGGCTCTCTCTGGAAAGGTAAACTCCGGCACGTGCACACCTTTGGCTCAGCTCTCTCGAGATCGGCAAGCGACTCTACATCGCCACGACCACCGTCGAGACGCACCGGCGCGACGTCATGCGTAAGCTCGGCATCCACAGCGTCCCCGATTAGACGAAGTACGCAATCCGCGAAGGCCTGACCTCGCTCGAAGACTGAGCCCGGCCGGGGCGCCTCGGCGCCCCGCTGCCGCTGACC
>Ga0310037_10000883_pt1 | contig 17392 bp, 19 predicted proteins | sample Sb_taG_11_FD_200239 | JGI IMG/M metagenome (GOLD analysis project Ga0310037, IMG submission 200239) | Peat soil microbial communities from Weissenstadt, Germany - Sb_50d_3_AS metaG (v2) (version 2) | ecosystem: Environmental > Terrestrial > Soil > Wetlands > Peat | place: Germany: Weissenstadt...
GCCGACATGCGCTGGCCGGACCCAACCAACAGCGCTGACAACATCCTGACGTTCATCTTGACCGACCCGGCCGGGAGGTTGGCCCAGAGTTCGTACCACTACGGCGCCTCCAACGGGCCCAACGCCAGCCCTGACATCCAGCACAGCACGGTCGAGCATCCGATGCCGGGAATCTGGACGGCCCAGATCGTGTGGGCCAATGGGCGCGGCCAGGTGCAGACTGCGCCGGATACCCCAGGGCCCTACACCGGAACCGTGACCTTCCAGGCCAGCGGCCAGAACTTCACCACAAGCCCGGCGTCGGCGCCCGTCACCATCCCGCCTCGTAGCTCGGTGAGCGTGCCCCTCAGCATCGCCCTCCCACAGGCTCCCGGCGATGCCCCCGAGTCGGTGCAGTTCACGGCGCGGAACGGGCTCGAGAGCTCGGTGCCGATCGCCCGGCGTACCCTCATCCCGTCAGCCGGTGGCTCGTTCAGCGCCACACTGACCAGCTCGGTATCTCGCGGTCCCGGGCAGATCAAGACGTTCTATGTGGAAGTGCCGCAGGGTGAGAACGACCTCGACGTGTCGTTCTACCGGCCGTGCCGTTGTTTCCAGTGCTAGCCGCTCGAGCTAGCTCCCACCGTGGGCCTCGTCGCTTCGACGAGTCAGCTACCCCGGGTCAAGGGCCAGAAACAGAGTCAGAACCTAGAACAACCAGCGCCAGAACCAACAACAAAGGTCGGGCGTCACCTTGGCGGCCACCCCGCGGGGCGCCAGACAGCGACGCGTGGATACAGACCCGCTTCGGTGCCCGCGCGATCGGGGATTGCTTTCACACACCGACAGTCTGTTCGACACCACGATCGCAGAAGTCGGGAGCTGCACCCGTTCGCGCTCGCCGTGGATGTGATCGGCAAACTCGCGTTCGCGCACGACTACGCTGTTTAGTGCTAGTCGCAGAGACCCCCGCGCGGTGGCGAGAGTATGTTGGGGCCACGATGGGGAGTGATGAACCGGACGCCGTGGACCTCCTGGGTGAGGCGTTGCCGCATGTCGTGCCTGAGCGGATTGTGGAGGTCGCCTCGGAGCAGGCTGGCTGTCCGGTCGCCGCGTATGTGCTGGACGTCGAGGGGTTGTTCGCCCTGCGCTTGGCGGGAGACGGAGACCGGTTCCCCGAACGCTTTCGCGCGCCGGTCGGTGTCGGGCCGGAGCTGATCCCCGAGGCGCTCCCGGTATTGCGGAGGCTTGTGTCCGACCGCGTCGGACCAAGCACCTTGTGGCCGCTGATGGTGCGTGATCGGATCATGGGGTTTCTGCTGGCGCGCGACCCGGCGGCGCGTGATCTCGATGCACTTGCGATGCAGGCCGGATTGGCGCTGGAGCTGGCCTCCGGGTACACCGATGTGGTGCATTCCGTGCGTCGGCGCAAGGACATGCAACCGGCTGCCGAGATTCAGCAGGACCTGCTGCCGCCTCGGCTTGCTCACGTCGAGGATGGTGACGTCGCGGCGGGCGTGCTGCCGGGTTATGACGTCGGCGGGGACTTTTTCGACTACGCGAGCAACGCGGACGGCTTGTGGTTGGTCATCGCTGACGCCACCGGCAAGGGCAACTCGGCCGCAGCGCTTTCTTCGTTGGCGATCGGAGCGCTGCGCGCCGCTCGGCGCGCTGGGGCGGGGCTGCAGGAGACCGCGAGGCTGACTGACGAGGCGATTCGCGGCCTGGAAACGGAGCGTTACTTGACCGCGGTGCTTGCCTCCTGGGATGCCCGGCGTCATCGGTTGCGTTTCATCAACTGTGGTCATCCCTCGCCGCTGATCGTGCGGGCGGGCGGACACGTTGAGGAACTCGACGGCGAGCGTACGTATCCCCTGGGGATCCGCTTCAAGGAGCGTCTGTTCCCGACCGTCAGCGCTGAGCTGGGCCCCGGCGATCGGCTGCTGTTGTACTCGGACGGACTGACGGAGCGCCAGACCTCCGATGGAAGCCGGATCGGCGACGACGGCCTTCGGGGCATCCTGGCCGAACTCGGTGTCGTCTCGGCCGCGATGATGGTCCGAGGACTCCAGGACGCCGTGTTGGACGCATCCCCTGAGCCGCTGCGAGACGATGCCACCCTGCTCGTCCTCGAGCCGCATGACTGAGAGCTCACCGCCTCCGCGACGGCGATGCAAGCGAGATTTCCACCGGAGCGCCGAGGGTAGGCTGAGACGGTGCATGGGGAGTCCAGCGAGGCAAGGACGACGATCCTCGACGAGGTCGCGATCGTCGAGATCCGCGGTGAACTTGATCTCGCGTTCACCATCAAGCTCAAGCCCGAACTGAATGCCGCGCTGCGCACTCCGGCGCGAGCCGTCATCATCGACCTCGAAGCAGTCTCGCTGATCGACTCCTCAGGTATCGCCTTACTGCTCAACGCGTTCCGACGCCTCGACTCCGACGGCCGCCGACTGGCGATTGCCTGTCCGACGGGATCCCAACGTCGCGCGTTCGAGGTAACCGCCCTCGATCGCCAGCTGCCGATGTACGCGACCCGCCAAGAGGCACTCGCCGCTGTCTCCGCCACGCGTCCTCCTGAATGACCGGTCGCGGTTGGCCGTTAGCCCGCGACGCGCCACGTCCTCACGCTTCCCGTTCGATCTACGACCGGCAGCCATCGCCGAAGCGCAAGCGCGCTGGGCGGGGATCGAGGTTGAAAGGGATCGTCGCGCGTCGCGATGCCCGACGCGCGCATCTGGGGCGATCGGAGCCGCCTCATCACGCGAGCCGCCGTGCGGTACGTTGCGCCATCCACGCCGTCTCAGACAGGCAGCCCATGCCAAAGGAGATGCCGACACGCCAAGCCAGGCAATGCAGGAGTTGATCGACGCCTTCAGGGATGGGCAGAAGGCCAGTGCCAGCCAGGCCTCGCCGACACTGGAAGAGCGCCGCGCCGCCTTCGCCCCCGGGGAACGCCTTCATCCGGTGCCTGACGACGTCGTGGTGAGGGAGGTGACCGCTGGCGGGGTGCCAGCCCACTGGCTTGCCGCCCCGGGAGCGGACGCCGGCCGGGTGCTCCTCTTCCTGCACGGTGGAGGTTACGAGCTCGGGTCGCTTCGCAGCGATGGCGAGCTGGCTGCCAGGCTCGGACGGGCCAGCGGGATGCGGGTGCTGTTCCCTGAATATCGCCTGGCCCCCGAGCATCCCTTCCCCGCTGCCATCGACGACGTCCTGGCTGCATGGCGCTGGCTGCGCACCGACCAGGACCTGAGCGCAAGATCAATAGCGGTGGCCGGCGACTCGGCCGGCGGAGGGCTGACCGTCGCCCTGCTCGTGGCCACGCGTGACGCCGGGGATGCGTTGCCTGCGGCCGCCGTACTGATGTCCCCGACGGTGGATCTGACCAGCTCTGGGGCCTCGATGACCGAGCGCGCCGATCAGGATCCGATCTCCACCCCCGCCATGCTCCGTCAGTTCGCCTCCGACTACCTGGCCGGGGCTGACATAAGACGCCTCTGGCGTCGCCGCTGTTCGCCTCACTGTCCGGGCTCCCGCCGCTGCTTGTGCAGGTAGGCACGGCCGACCTGCTGCTCAGCGATTCCGAACGCCTGGCCAGAGCAGCAACCCAAGCCGAGGTCGACGTCACCCTGGAGATCGGCGAGGGCCTGCCCCACGTGTACCAGATCATGCTCGGCACCCCCGAGGCAGCCGAGGCCACCGAGCAGATCGGGAAGTTCCTCCGGGCCCGGGTTCGCTAACCAGACAGCGCGCCCACACAAGTGGTCAAGACGGTGGACGCCAACCTCTGGGCAGGGTCGTCTGACCCACCTCGATCAGGTAGCCGTCGGGATCGCGGATGTAGCAGCGCAGTCGATCTCGTCCGTCGACCCGACGGCTGCATCTCGGCTTATTGCTCGTGGGCCGGGATCGGCTCAGCTAGCGCAGCGCGCCCGGGCGCCGCGGGGAAGGGGTCGGCGAAGTACTGGGTCTCGTGCGTTACGACGCCGTCGGTGATCTCCATGATGCTGACCGAGTTTGTGGGCACGCCGTCATAGGTGATCACGCACTCGCTCACCCAAAGGTCGCCGCCGCCCAGGATCCGGCGGATGGTGAAGTGGCGTTCGGCCGGGTGCCCGCCGCGTTGCGCCTGGATCCTTGACCGGCCTCTGAAGCGCTCGCCCGACTGCGGGTAGTCCAGGATCGCGTCCGCAGCGTAGATCGCGTGCTCAGCATCGCCGTCCCCGCGCTCAGACGCCTCCCAGTGCTCCTCGATCTGGGCCCGGATGTCGGCGTCGCGATCAATTACGGTGTTCATTGTTACCTCCGATGATGCGTTGGAATAGCGCTGGCAGCCACGGGAGATACTCGCGACTGGTTCTCGTGCGCGCCGTGACTTCGGACCCGGAGTTCCCTTGGGAACGTTGAGCTCGAACTTGACAAGGAGATCCATCGGGGCTCACCTGACCAATTGCTCCCCGCCGTCGATGTTGTAAGTCGCTCCGGTCAAAGCCGTATTGCTCATGATGTGGACGGCGAGCGCGGCGACGTCAGCCGGTCCGACGACGCGAGCAATCGGGAGCGTCGCCCGCAGCTGGTCGCGCCGCTTTTCGAGGTCACTGCCGAGCAGCGATGCCGATAGCGGCGTGTCAATGAAGCCGGCGGCGATCAGGTTGACGCGTACCGGCGCGAGCTCCAGTGCCAGGTTGGCTATTAGCGCAGGAACCGCCGCGGCGACCGTCGACTCGGCCCCGGTGCCGATGCTCGGGTGGCCGCCTTCAGGGCTCATGAACAGCAGCGTCCCTCCCGGCCTCACCCTGTCGACAGCGTTGCGGGCGACTTCGACCGCGAGCAGGAGGTGGTCGCCGAGGGCGTGGCGCAACTCGTCGAACTTCATCTCGAGCAGGCGACCGTAGTGCGGACCGCCGGCGGTGACCATTACATGGTCGATCGGCTTTGGTAGGCCCGCGAAGAACCGCTCAAGCTCCGTTGGATCGTTGGCGTCGAACGCGGCGGTGCTGAGCGCGTCGAGATCGAGCGCCGCACGCTGCAGGGCGTCGTCGGGGTGGAGGCCGGTGAGGATCACGTCGGCGCCCTCGGCGCGGGCGCGTCGGGCTGTCGCTAACCCGATGCCCGAGCTGCCGCCAATTACGACGACGGTCTGCCCAACCAGCGCAGGCTCGCGTTCCGTGGGGGCGGCTGTGGTTGGGGTGGTCATGTTCCTCCTATGGTTGAGATCGATCAGCGGTCACGGCAGTGGCGGGTCTGGCACGAGCACAGCGCTGCCACGGCCCGGGGCGTGCGGCGCGACCCCGGGGGCCGGGTCGTGGGCCCTGAATGGCGGGCCTTGCCCGGCGTTACGACGCATAGGACGTCGGGATCGATTGAGGGGAGTGCTTGTTCCATCCGTGGAATGGCGAGTAGTCGCCTGTGTCCCATGCTTGGCGTAGTCCGGGTTTGCTTAGGTCCCAGTCGGGGCGGATTTGGCTGGTTATGGTGCGGAGGTCGTGGGTGAGGTCGGTGAAGGAGGGGCGTCCCCAGAACCAGTAGCCGTTGTAGATGGTGTGGATGATGAGTCCGGGTTTGAGCACGAGGGTGTGGGGGATCATGGGGTCGTGCTCGGGGTCGGTGTATTCCTGGATGTCGAGGTCTTTCTGGACGGTCCGTTCGGGGTCGGAGAGGAATGGCCAGTGGGCGCCGGTCGACGCGCGGAACTCTTGGCTTGAGTGGTGGGTGTCGGTCGAGATGGTGGCGATCTTGGTGTAGGCGACTGCGATCTTGGGGTAGTTGGCGGCGAGTTCGAGGTGCTGCTGGTGTTCTTTGGGGCAGTAGTTCCCGCGCGCGAGGGTGAGGATCAGGGGGTCCTCGCCCTGGATCTCGCTGAGCTTCCGCGGATGGTTCTCGTGATCGGGCAACTCGTAGTCGGGGAACGTGGCGCCGGGGGCGATGTCGCTGCGCATGATCTGCTCCTGTCCATGGTTGCGGGGGTGAGGAGAATGATGGCCGCCGTCCCGTCCACTCGCGCCCGGTGTTCCACGGGTCCGGACCCCGGTCCGCGGCCCGGGTGCGGACCCGTGACAACCCGGGCGCCATCGGAGCCCTTCGGGGCCATATTTTGAGCCTAATCAACCGGCGCCGCGGGCGCCAGAACGGAGGCCGTCCCAATGAATGCCCACACGCCGGTGTGCGAGTTGCTGGGGATCGAGCACCCGATCGTCGAGGCGCCGCTCTCAGCAGACCCCCGGCTGCCCGCCGCGGTCTCGAATGCCGGCGGTCTCGGCAGCCTGGGCCTGTCGTGGTCCGATGACGCCGGAGACGTGGTTCGTGACACGGCAGCGCTTACCGACCGGCCGTTTTCGGGCAACTTCGTTCTCAGCTCCGACCAGCACCGTCGGGTCGATCAGGCCCTCTCGGCGGGGCTGCGGGCCGTGTCGTTCATCTGGGGCGATCCCCACAGCTACATCGACTCGGTGCACGAGGCCGGAGGGGTCGTCATGCACACCGTCGCCAGCGCCGAGGAAGCCCGACGCGCAGCCGGATCCGGAGTGGACATCATCATCGCGCAGGGCTGGGAAGCCGGCGGGCACGTCTGGGGCGGCGTAGCCACGCTCCCACTAGTCCCAGCGGTAGTCGACGCGGTCGCACCCACACCCGTCATCGCCGCCGGCGGGATCGGCGACGCACGAGGAGTCGCAGCCGTGCTCGCCCTCGGCGCCCAGGCCGCCCTGCTCGGCACCCGCTTCCTGCTAGCCGACGAGATGCCGATCCACGAGGAATACCGCCGCCGCCTGGTCGCCGCGAGCGAGACCGACGCCGAGTGGTACGCCGACCTCTACGAAGTCGGATGGCCGAACGCCCCCCACCGCGCCATCCACAACTCAACCGCCCAGACGTGGCAAGCCGCCGGCCGGCCAGCACCCGGAAACCGACCCGGACAAGGCCAAGTCATAGCCCACTTCGCCTCGGGCGACCCCATCCTCCGATACTCCCCCGCGCCCCCAATGACCGGAACCACCGGCGAAATCGAAGCACTATCCCTATGGGCTGGACAAAGCGTCGCACTCGCCAAACAACCACAACCCGCGGCAGAAATCATCGCCGAACTCATCTCACGCCTATAACCCCCACCCAGATTCATTCCGAGGCGGTTCTGGTAGTGATCTCGTAATGAGCACGCCGTGGCAGCTTTGTACGCCATCAGTGTCAGCATCTTGATGCGCTACCATGATGCTAATGGCTCGCACCACGGTCGACGTCGACGTGGCGGCTCTGGCCGCCGCCCAAGCCGCGCTCGGTACACATGGTCTCAGCGCGACCGTGAACACCGCGCTGCGTGAGGTCGCTCGCCGCTCCGCGCTCTCCGACTTCGACGTGCGGCGGGACGTCGACGGAACGCCCGGCGAGGTGGAATCGGGGCGCAAGGCTCGTGGCGGCGCGAAGGCGGACTAGCGCACCGCAGCCGGCCCCGCTCGCACGGCCCTCGCTCGTCGACACCGCGGTCTGGACGTGGGCGCGAGACCGACGATTCCCCGATCTCGCGGAATGGTTCAACACCGAGGTTCGGTCCGGTCGCGTGCTCGTCTGCGACCTAGTCATAGTGGAGCTGGTTCGGTTGGCGCCGAATGACGAGCGGGCCCAAGAGCTCGCGACCCGCCTCGCTGCGTTCGAGACGGTTCCGATGCCTCAGTCGTTGTGGAGCAGAGCGCGGGAAGTGCAACTCGCGATGGCCGCCAGCGGTGACCATCGCCGCGTTCCCCCGCCCGACATCCTGATAGCGGCTACGGCCGAACTGGCGAGCGTGCCACTCGTCCACTACGACCGCGACTACGACCGAATCGCCGCGGTCACAGCTCAAGAGCACTCCTGGTTCGTGCCGGATGGCTCACTCGTTGAGGATCTGTAGCGGACCGTCGCGAGTCGGGCTCCTTTCTAGGGTGATCGTCACACGGGTGTTCCTGCACGTGGCGAGATGCGAGACGCGACCGATCCGGGAGGAACCCTGCATTCAAGCTCGCGCGGGTACGCGAAGGGCGCCGTTTCATGGCCCCTGTTATCCGATACCGGTCATCCTCCGCCAGACAATGAGCCCCCACCGGATAGCCGCTTTGGCCGCTGAGCAGCGGCGCGGCCGCCGAACGACTTGCGCGTGCGTTCACGCGATACCGACGCCGCGGCACGTGCCGCGCGAGACCGCTCCTTCTGGGCGATGCCGCTACTCCGGGGAGGAGGCTGGACCGGCACGGAGCCGCCGCTTTCGGAGCCGGGGGCCGCTAGCCGACCGCGACGGCTTCAAGCTAGCAGTGACGCGCTGAGGAGGATCGCCGTCGCCGCCTCGGTCCTGGCTGCCGGTCCTAGACCAAAGCGGAAGGCACCGAAACCTGCGTTTGGCGCGAGGTCCGGCTCAGCCCGCGGCCATCGGCTCCGGGCCGGGCGGCGGCGGAGTCGGCGTGGGGGGGGTGGTGGGCGGCGCGGGCGTGCTCAGCGTGGTGAGGGCGTGAGGCACGAGCAGACCGGAGGGGTCCTTGGCGTAGGTGAGCGAGATCGTGTCGCCGACGAGGAGCCCGTCGATCAGGTCGGGCACGAGGGTGGTGGCCAGCGTCACGGTCTGGCCGGCCGGAGTCTGGATCGTCACCGAGGAACCATCCTCGGCGATCGCCGTGACCGTGCCGCTCGTCGTCACGGCGCCCCGGTAGAGCACCGACTGAGCGGAGGTGACGCCGTTCCGGGCCTGGGTGTAGCCAACGGTGATCACGTCGCCGAGCTCGGCCCCGTAGCTCAGCGCCGGGTCGGCAGCGATCTCGAACGTGTAGTCCTGCCCGTAGCTCGTTCGGTTGCGGAGCACCGAGGGGAGAAAGTGGTAGGCCTTGAAGTGGCGGCTGTACACGTCGGGGGCGCCGTCGTCCAGCCAGCCCGCCCCGCCCCGCCGGTTGCCCCCCGCGCCCCCGTCGGAGGTACCGAAGAAACGGCCGTTGATGTTCATGAAGATATGCACCCCGGGCCGGTCGTAGAGGGTGACCTGGTTGGGGGCGCGGCCGGGCTGCTTGACGATCACGTGCTCGGCAAGCAGCTGGCGGATCACGCCGGCGTCGTTGGGGACCGGGCTGCCGGGGGCCCACAACCCGGCCCCGGCCAGCACGGCGGCGACCGACCCCGAGCAGTCAAAGCCGCGGCGACGCCCGTTGTACCCTGGCCCACCACGCTCGCCGATGCTGGGCACTGCCGCCTCGCCGTGTCCACCGCCCCACACGTAGGGAAGCTCCCGGGCGGCCAAGGCGCCGGCGGAGCGCTGCAGGGCGTTGATCACGCCCACCATCCGGCCGTTCTTCTGGATCGTCACCGACCACTGGCCGAGGTAGACGACCTTGCCCCGTACGCTGCCCCGGGCCAGCGGCTGGGACGCCGCCAGCGCCACGGCGGAGACGGTGAGGACGCAGACCAGCGCCCCGATAGCAATGAGTGGACGTCTCACGGGGATGGCGACGTGTATCGGCCGGCGAGGACGCGCCCCTTGAGCCTCACGTCAGATAAACGACCGCTCGATCCTCCCACACCCGCGACGCCCTGGCAACCGGCAACCGGATCGTCGCCGGCCGGTTGCGTGAGGGCAGCGTGTCCCCCAGGATTCTCGATCAGCGACCGGAGCCGACCGACAAGACACCCGCTCTTCTGCTGGGACACGCATCATCACGCCGCGTTGCGCGCACCTCCTAAGCGCGGCCGGCAGGCCTATCGACGGCTGCTGGGTTTGATCGATACTGTGCAGCGCTGGTCGTAAGCCCGTTGCGACAGCGGGGTGCGGCAGGGCGCTCAAGCTCTCGTTGAGTTCAACGCTGACATGACTGCCGAGCCGGGCGGCCCTGCATGACGATCATCAGCTTTCGGGTTGAAGCGCCGAATCGCAGTTGCGTCTATTTCAAGACGCGTCGGAAGGTGTAAGTCTCACGCCCGCGGACGCCCGCACCGGCGCTGGACGTCACGAGTTCCCAGCCATCCCCGCCGAGGTCATTCATCACCTCGACGATGGTCGTTCCGCTTCTTTCGATGACGTCAGCTCCTGGAATAGCAACGTAGACCTGGAGCTGCATCCCGATCCAGATTTGGGCGTACTCGTAGCGCGTCAGGCAATCAGGCTGCCAGATCCCGGGCTCGCCCGTCTGCCAACGCCCGTTTCTTGTGGCGCGCGAGCACGTGGACCGACCAGCCGCCCACACACGACAGCCCCCTGACCTCTGGCCCGGCGCTCGCGCGAGTCCTGACACCGGCCGGTCTACGACGCCCCGAAATTGGACGACTTTCCGAAATCGGACCAGAGTGCCGCTCGTAGCCCGATGGGGGCGTCTGGTTGCGGCGGCTCTGCCCTTTTCGAGATCCGACCCGGCGGCAACGAACCGGAGGCTCGGTTCGGACGGTTAGCAGACCTACGCACACGATCGACGCTGGTCAGAGAGCCCCGTATTAGTTACGCCGGCGTTGTGCGGTCGCGTACCAGGTAGGCCGTAAGCAGCGCAAGCGGGAAGAAGATCAAGCTGAAGATGAAGTAGAGGACGAAGCTGTGCCCCTTGCGCCGTGCGACCCGGGCCGGCCAGAAGGCAATAAGCACCCAGATGACGAGAAAAACGAACGCCGAGGCGGTCCAGCCGAGTGCTGACAGCGCATAGACGGTAACCATGAGATCGATCTCCGGTCGGTTGTTCGTGACCCAATTGTCCGAAGCGTCTCGGCATCGTGGGCGGCCCACATCACCCCAATTGGATGAGCGGAGTTAGGACGTGCGAAGCATTGCGCCCGCCGCCGCCCTGCGCGGGTCGGGACTCGCATTCGTGCGCCCGCGGGCAGGGAGGTCGGTACGGGGTCTAGCTCGCAGCCCTGGCGCCCGCCACCGCCGGCAGTTCCCGTCCAAGCGCGAGCTGCTGGCGGCGCTCGTGACCGATCGACTCGAGCAGATCACAGACGCCGCGGACCCGGGCCGCTCGCTCGGCGTCGCGCCGCGCTCGGCCGGGTCTGGGCGGCGCTGCATCGGCCCGCGACGCGTGTCACCATCTCCGCGATGGCGCACGACATTGCCTCGCTGCAGGCGCGGCGGCTCGAGACGAAACGCCGGCGCCGGCAGCGCCGGATGGAGACGGGTCTCGGACTGTTGGCGGTCGCGTTTGCGGGGGCCGCGGTGCTGGTATGGGTCAGCTCGTCGAGCGGATCGAACTCACACGCAACGGGTGCCGCAATCCCGAGGACAACTCCGACCAAGGTCGGCCCAGCGCCTCGCCTTGCGATCAAGCGCCACTCGGCCCTGGCCGCGGAGATCGCGGCGGTGCGACGGCTCGCGTCCTACGGGCTGCCGCTGTACTGCGGTGGTACGCAGAAGCGGATGGTCGCGCTGTCATTCGACGACGGCCCAGGTGTGTACACGCACTACGCGATCAAGAAGCTCAGCGAGGCGCACCTGCACGCGACGTTCTTCCTCGTCGGCAAGGAGATCGTCGCCTGGCCGGGGCTCGCCAGGCGCGAGAAACCGGTCGCGGCGTTCGGCGATCACACAATGACGCACCCGTTCCTGCCGGCGCTCCCGCACTCCGAGGCGGTGGAGGAGATCGCTGCCGATCAGCGGCTGATCGAGCGGACGGTGGATGAGCCGGTGCTGCTGTTCAGACCACCATACGAGGGTCACACGCCGGCGATCGACGCCGAGGTCAAACGTCTCGGGATGGTGGAGGTGCTGTGGGACGTCGACAGCGCCGACTCGCTCGGCGCGAACTACCTCGAGATCGAACACAACGTGATCGCCGGGCTGCACCGAGGCTCGATCATCCTGATGCATGAGAACCACGGGCAGACGATCCGCGCGCTGCACGTGATCTTCGCCGCCCTGCGGCAGCGCCATCTGGAGGCCGTGACCGTGCCACAGCTGATCGCGGAGGACCCGCCGTCGCTCGCGCAACTGCGCAAGGGGTATGACGGGTGTCCGGTCAAGCTCAGCGACGGCAGCGGCAGCTGATGTGGCGCCCGCCGGACGGACGCGACAGGGTGTGCGGCCGACAGCGCTCAGCGGGGATACGGCGCGGAACACCGCCTCCTCGGCGTTCACAATGAGCTCGGGAAGGCAGATGACACCCTCATCAGGCGCTTGACGAGACAGCGCTCACCCGGCAATCCCACCGTCACCAGGTGTGTCCGTCTCAACCGTCTGGAGTCATACCCGCCCACTGGCGTGCGCGCGCAGCACACAGCGTGCGTCTATCCCCACAGTTCAAAGCCTGCTACTGCGATGCCGCGGTACTTCGCACCGCCGCGCCTGCAGCCTCGCTTTGCGCGCGGAAAGCGGAAGCGCGCCCACCGCGCAGGAGAGTGCTGGTCTGATCGAGCACCAGCAGCGGTGCGTGTAGCGCACAGCGGAAGCGAGCGAGCACCGCGAGCGCGCCAGGCGCCGGGCCCCCCGGAAACCGATCGCGGCAGGTGCGGTAGGCCTGCGAGGCCTCCGCGCACGCCGCTTAGGCCTTCGTCGCCACAGCGAAGAGAGCTCGGCGCGCCGGGCAGCGGCGCACAGCCAGCGCCTATTCGCAGATGGGCAAGGAGGAACGCGGCCGCCGATCGGCGGACTCGCAGGCCCCGCGAACATCCTCTCGGCGCGCGAGGCGCATCTGCCGGGCTCGCCACACAGGGACTAAGCAATGCCGCGACCGCGGAGCGCCTCGTGCTCTCCGTCCGTACGGTCGAGACCCACCTCTACCGGGCGATGCACAAGGTTGGTATCAGCGGTCGCCGGGGACCTGCCGTGCGCGATCAGCTCGCCGCCCGCATCGCTCCAAATCACTTCGTAGCGTCAGGTCCTGAGCTTTACTCGCCGGCTCGCCGCGACCGCGGACGCACCCGATGAGGCCGCCGTAAAAGTCTCTTGAGCCAGGAGTTTGACGCTGTGCGACCTGCGCAGCAGCCTGCGACCTGCTCCGGTAAGACGAACCTTGGCGGTGGTGGTGCCGGCGACGGGGAACCGCACGGTCGCTGTGGCGATGAGCGAGCGCGATCGCCGGTGCCCGAGCGCATACCATCGCACGAGCAGGCGGCCGGCCTCGAGCGCGCGGAGTCGTAGCTTGTAACCGTGATTGCGGAGGAGAGCACCAATCTTCGCCGCTTTTCCAGAAGGTGCGAGCTCTCGGGAGAGAAGGGCCTTGATCTGCGACGCGGTGACGGGGTTCGTGAACACGTCGCTGCCGAAGGCGGTGGCGCCGACGGCATCGGCGATACGCCGAAGACCGAATAGGTCCTCCACGGTGCCGAGCATGGAGTAGTGGTTGTAGCTGGGCGCGGCCACCGTCTCGGGCTTGATGTAGCGCGAGAGCAAAACCGCTCCGACATCACCGCCGCCGGGACCGCCGCCGCCGGGCTGAATGCCATTAATGGCGTCATAAGGCCCGGGTTGCTCACCACAGCAGGCCCTGTCATCACCAACCGATTCGTCGAACGTGATGATCAGCAGTCCGTCCTGCCGATAGGCCGGCGACGCAAGGATCTTGGGGACCCACGTCTGCAGGAACTGATCCGCCTGCGTAAGTCCGCCGGCTCCCACCCCGTCCTTGCAGGGCGAGTCGTGACCATCGTTGCAGAGGTCGGGGGTGATGAACACGTAGTTCGGCGTCGTCGCGACACGCTGGAGATCGGTCGGCAATCGGTTCAGAGCGACGACGTTGGCGTTGCACTCCGTCGAGTTGTCGATGACGTAGTGGAAATAGACGAACGGGTCATGACGGGTCGCGTACTCGTCGAAGGGGGCCGCCGACTCCCCAAGCTCGGTGTTGTCCGGTGCACCCACCGGCGGATGACCACAGGTGGAAGACTCGCGTGCCGGATCGACGCCCATCCCGTCCTCGTAGGCGCGCCAAGTGAGGTGCGCGGCATCCAGTTGGCTCATGATGGTCGGGACGTCCGCGGGATAGGCGCAACCCTGGCCATTCTCCTGTCCGGCGGCATCCATCGAATCCGCCGGGAAGTTCTTGAAGGTCGGGCAATCACCACTGGTCTGCGGGTTTGGAGCCTGTCCGCTAACCATCGCGATGTAGTTGTCGAGACTGTTGTGGCCCACCGCGTAGTAGTTGGGCAGATAGGCGCCTTGCGAGACCAGCGTCTTTGACAGGTACGGCGCCGGAGACGCAGAGCCGAACGTCGTTGAGTCGCTCTCGTTCTCGTCGATGATCACGAAGACATGCCGGATCGGGGGCAGCACCGAAGCGGCACGTGCCGCGGTCACAAGTCCGGCCTCCGGCGACGCCGGCGCCGCCATCGCGCTCGCCGACGCCGGCAGTGCGAACGCGCACAGCACCAGGATCAGACCGAGGCCCCGACTCGTGCTCCACACCATGGCCCAAGCCTATAAGGAATGGACCCCGGTCTCACGTCAGCGGGATCTGCCCGCGGATCGTCGTTCGCTTCCCTGGGCTCGATGCTCCCGACCACGCGGGGTTGGTCACGTCTCCATCCCATGATGCATCGCATCTGCCAATCGCTCGAGGCGGCCCGTGACCGCGCTCACTCGTCGCGTCCACCGGCCGTGCTGAAGTCGGACCCGGCTACACCTGAGCCTCTCACGCCCCGCAGTCTGCTCAAGCAGATCTTCTGGGATACCCGTGAGACGAGAGTGATGTTCGTCGGCATGCGGGGCGTCGTCGTCGTCCTTCTCATCGCGCTCCTGGTGTATCGCTAGCGAAGGATTCTGCTCGCAGGCAGGGCATAGTTCGGAAGCGCCTCCCGCTTTGATCGGCGAGCGACACGCTCGGTCGTAGACCTCCAAAGAAGCAGTCACGGTTGTTCGCCCGGTCCGCGGCGACACTTCAAGGCTGATGGCGCTTGAGATCCCCAACCGCATCTCGGAACCGTACTGCCAGGATCCGGTCGAGCTCTCGGATGACCACCACACCCTCCACCGTGCGGACGGTCTTGCTCGCGTCGCCGCGCCACTCCCACTCCACGACTTCGTTGGAGTCGGGAACAAGCCCCACGAGCCAGCGGCGCCCTTCGAGGTCCTCGGCCATCCCCCACGCACCGCGAGAGCATGCCGATTCTGCCGACGCGAAATGCGTCCCCCGACCGTGGGCGGGCACATTCTCCTGAGAGAGGGCCAGTCCGTGCGATCCAGGGGTTACCCACACCCTCGCGGTACTCGACCAGCTGACGAACCTGACCTGTTCGGGCAGCAGGCCGTAGCGCTCGATGACCGGAGGCACGAGCCGGGGCGGGTCCTCGACGTCGCGTTCGTTCTGAGCACGCCTGAACACGGAGAAATGCCCTGTCAGCAGCGGATGGACTCCACCGCGCTCTGGCGGATGCTGCTCGTGCCGGTGCATGACGGGGATTGTCGTCCACATACAGCGCCGCGCCCAGAGACACTGCCCCCTGATCGAGCAGCGGTAGGCGCTCGGTCAATGCAAGCGCTGGAACGGGTACAGACGTCGGCCACCCGCCCGACGTGCGCAGCGGCATTGCCGTCGGCCAGGATCCACGTGGTAGGTTCGACGCTCATCCCCAACAGGATCGGAGCAAAGATGCTCTTTCATGTGACGTGGGCCTTCAAAGACACGGGCGAGGAGGGGGCCCGACGCTCGCTCGCCCTTCTCGCCAAATGGCAGCCCCCGGCCGGTGCAGAGTTCCAGGGGTTCTACGGCTTCGCCGATGGCAACGGCGGTGTCGCACTGATCGAGGCCGACAGCGCAGCCACGGTAGCCCGGACGACTTCTCCATGGACGCCGTGGCTGCGCTTCACAGTGACCCCGATCGTGCCGATCGAGGAGTCGAGCGCGATCGGCGGCGAGGCAATCGCCTTCCGCGACTCGGTTGGGTAGCTGCCGACCGGCGTTCGCAATCACGTCAGCGCGCCACAGTCCCGGGCGCGGTCGAGGCCTCAATCCCGTTTGGGCTAGAGCAACGGCCGGCTGCTCCATCTCGATGAGGCTGTCGCACAAACCGGTCCATAACCTGGTGTATCAATTGATCGGTGGGATACCACTTGTCAGTAACACCCAATCCGGCCCTCCGGCTGGGACAGCGGTTCCAAACGAGCGGCAATCGTGGGCCACTCGCCCCACCATTACTTGGACAGTGACTTTCTCACGGCTTTGCGCGACAGCCTCCGATCTAAGGGGCAGCGCGGCGGGGCCGAGCTATGGCACGAAAAGCCAGATGTCAGGTCGATAGATAAGCCAGACGCCCCACCAGATCGCTTGGAAGACCAGAAACGCCACCATGATGATCGGCCAGCTCCTGCCGGACTGCCGCATTTTCGTGATTGCGGCAGTCTCGCCTGGCCCAGCTGCGATTGCTTCGGCGATCGAGGGGCGGCGAAGAGCAGCGGCCAGCTGCCGTGCGGCTGTTTGTCCGGCGGCGCTGCGTTCGGTAGCGTCGTCCCGTGCCCGGCATCTTCCTGAGACGAGACGAAGACGAGCTCGTGCACCTACATGGCGAGCTGTACGAATCGGAAGACCAGCTACAGGAACTGCTCGAGGCCAACCCTGAGCTCTTGCTCGGCGAGACAGCGGACTCCGGCCGTCCGTCCAAATACCTGCTCGTTCGCCGAGAAGCCGGAGTGCCGGAAGCCGATGGCGGCTCCGACCGCTGGTTCCTTGATCACCTGTTCCTCGACGCCGAGGGAGTGCCGACGCTCGTCGAGGTGAAGCGGTCCAGCGATAGCCGGATCCGACGTGAGGTCGTGGGGCAGATGCTCGACTACGCGGCGAACATCCTGGCGCACTGGCCGCCGGAACGGATGCGTGACGAGTTCGAAGCAAGATGCAATCACGCCGGCGTCGAGCCCACTGAGAAGGTTCGGGAGATATCGGACGGTGACTACGAGGACTACTGGACTCGAGTGAAGACGAACCTAGCCGCCAAGCGGCTGCGCCTCGTGTTCGTTGCCGACGAGATCCCCGCGAGCCTGCAGACGGTCGTCGAGTTTCTGAACGAGCAGATGCGCGCCGCCGAGGTGCTCGCGGTGGAGGTCAAGCAGCACAAAGGGGATGGCGTCACCGTGCTGACGACCCAGATCATTGGGAGGACGTCGACGGCACGACACGCCAAGGCGGTGACCGAGAAGCGCGAGTGGAGTTCCGAATTGGGGCTGGACGAAATCAGACGCTCATCATCGGCTGAGACCGTGACGGTTGCCGAACGACTGCTTAGTTGGGCGACCGACCACAACCTCCAAGTCGCCTGGGGGTCGGGCGCGAAGATCGGGTAGGCGTACGTCGTGGTCGCCGGCCATCACGGCTCGACCGCCCGGCCTTTCGGCTTGTCCACGGAGAGCAAGCTCGACCTCTACCCGCACGAGATGCGCCGCCTCCCGCCGTTCAATAGAGACGACCTTCGCCTCGAGTTCGTCCGCCGCATTGGCGCAGCGGCAGGAATGCCCGTCGAGGACAACATCATCGACCGATCCTTCAAGTCGTTTCAGTTG
>Ga0310037_10000885_pt1 | contig 17338 bp, 15 predicted proteins | sample Sb_taG_11_FD_200239 | JGI IMG/M metagenome (GOLD analysis project Ga0310037, IMG submission 200239) | Peat soil microbial communities from Weissenstadt, Germany - Sb_50d_3_AS metaG (v2) (version 2) | ecosystem: Environmental > Terrestrial > Soil > Wetlands > Peat | place: Germany: Weissenstadt...
GTGGCGGTCAATCGCTACCCCGGGCCGAAAGACCTGTACACGGTGACGCGCGTGGCGATCGTGGTGGCCTGGCCGCTGCTGACATGGATCGGGCTGATGGGCTACCGCCGCTACCGCGAAGGACGCTACCGCGAGGCGCAGGTCTGCCTGGCGGTCTACTCGATTACCGGGATCGTCACCCTCGGCCACTTCATCTACGGCAACCCGAAAATCCCGGCCTTCTTCTACGCCACGCTCTTCACCGATGCCCTCACCGGATTTGCGATCCTGGCTTTTGCGGTCTGGGCCGTGTCAGCTTCTGGTCTCACCGCCGAGGGCGTCGGCTGACCAGAGGGTTGATGTGGGTTGTGCCGCGGAGCAGGGGCGTGGCAGTCGGATGAGATGAGGGCCTCCGGCCCTGTCAGCTCGTGCTTGGAGCACGAGCTGGACGCTTCGCTGAAACCCCCTATCGCAGGCTTGCTCGCTGTCGATCCCTCGCCCTGAACCGGCGGGGAGGGTCACTGATCAGGAGCTGCAACGCGCTGGGTCGGGAGCCTCGATCGAGAGTCCCGTCCCAAGCGCGGCCTAACTTGGATGGACAGCAAATAAATGATCGGCGCCAACAGGAGAACAGTGTGATGTCAGGTTTCAGCTTCAATCGTGTTCTGGGGTGATTGGCGTGCTTGCGCGGGCGCATACGTTCGCCATCGATGGCTTCGAGTCGCGGCACGTCACGGTCGAGGTCGACGTTCGCCCGGGGCTGCCCAACTTCAGGGTGGTGGGCTTGGCCGACGCCGGTGTGCGCGAGGCCCGTGATCGCGTTCGCTCGGCGATCATCAACTCTGGCTATCAGTTCCCCGCTCAACGGATCATCGCCAATCTCGCGCCGGGAGACGTGCCCAAGGTTGGTCCCGGGTTCGATCTCGCGCTGGCCTGTGGAGTGCTCGCCGCCAGTGGCCAGCTGCCGGTCGAGCGGCTGGATAGCGCGGCGCTGTTCGGAGAGCTCGCTCTCGACGGTTCGGTACGCCCCTGTCAGGGCACCCTCGCCGCCGCCCAGGGTACGGTTCGCGCGGGTCTGGACACGCTCGTTCTGGGCGCGGAGCGTGCCCGCGAGGCCATGCTCGTAGAGGACGTTGACGTCGCCGTCGTCGAGCGCCTGTCCAGCGCGGTCCGTGTACTCGAGGGGGGCTCGCCCGATCCGTTGCCTGAAGCGCTCTCTGAGGAGGAGGCGCCGGCGACGAGGCCCGCCCCGGATCTGGCTGAGGTGCTTGGCCAGCGTGAGGCCGTGCACGCGCTGATCGTCGCGGCGGCGGGCGCCCACAATGCCCTCTTCAGCGGGCCGCCGGGAACGGGCAAGACGATGCTGGCACAGCGTCTGCCGTCGATCATGCCGCCGTTGAACCAGTCCGAAGCTGTCGATGTTCTGCGTATCCGGACCATAAAGGGCGAGGAAATGCCCGATCAGCTGCAGTATGAACGGCCTTTCCGTGCCCCCCACCACACGGTCACCACGGCCGGTCTGATCGGCGGCGCGCAGAGGGGCTGGGTGGGCGAGATCGTGCTCGCGCACCATGGGGTGCTGTTCCTCGACGAGCTCGCGGAGTTCGCGGGCCCCACGCTCGAGGCTCTTCGCCAGCCCTTGGAGGACGGTCATGTGGCGATCGCTCGCGCCCGGCACTCCATCGTCTATCCAGCTCGCTTCATGCTCGTCGCGGCGACCAACCCGTGTAAGTGTGGATATGCGGGCGTCCCCGGGCGTTGCAGGTGCAGCTATAAGGAGCTTGCCCGCCACCGTCGCCGCCTGAGCGGACCGTTGCTCGATCGCATCGACCTGTTCCCCCGCGTACGACATGAAGATCCGGGCGTACTGGATGGGAAGTCCCTGACCACCTCCGCCCGCGCCCGCGGTGCCGTCTTGGAGGCCAGGGAATGCCAGGCGGCTCGCTTCTGCGACCAGGGGATCACCGTCAATGCCCAGATGGACGCACGTATGCTGCGCGCCCACGTGAAACTCGACGAGCGCGCGGAGGGAATGCTGCTCGCCGCTCGGGGGCAAGGCTTACTGAGCGTTCGCGGCCAGCATCGCGCGTTGCGTGTGGCGCGTACGATCGCCGACCTCTCCCACAGCAAGCGTGTCGAGGCGAGGCACCTGGAGAAAGCCCTGTCCCTGCGACCGCAAACGGGCCTGGTGGACGACGACGTCAGATGAGCTCGAGCGCTTCAAGCTCAAGCGCTTCAAGGCTCTGACAGATGGTCTCGTCGATGTCCCGTAGTCCGAGGTAGGCGAAACTCGCCTCGGGCTCGTCAAGCAGGTGTCGTGGGCCGGAGCGGCGATCGTTTGCGGTCGCCGGCGCCATTCTCGCCACGCTTACTACGTCTGCTCAGCCGGCTCAGCCGGCAGGCGCCTTTGGGGGGATAGCCACGTCTGCTCGGCCGGCAGGCGCCTCAGCGGGATAGCCACGTCTGCTCGGCCGGAAGGTGTCTCGGCGGGGGAGATCGGAGATGGCTCTACTCGCCCGCGGATGCCGCTGAGAGCCCTTCAGTTATCCTGAACTCACTGGAGAAGTCGGCTTCTGCCGCTTGCGGCCCTTCTTGTCGGTGCGTCCCGTGCCGATGCACTCACGGCAGATGACCCATTTGCCCTCCTCGGGCGGCTGGGCATCGGTGGACCACCACGTCCAGCCTGATCCGCCACAGGACGAGCACCGGTCCTTCTCGTGGATCAGCCGATCACTCAGCGCCATCACCTAAGCCTACAACGGCAGGAGTCAATAGTCACGCCAAAACGAGCCGTAGGCGGGCTGGCCGGGCGGCGTTCCGCGGGCGGGCCGGCGGTAGCCGCGGGCGGGCTGGTCGGGCGGCATTCCGTAGGCGGGCTGGCCGGGCGGCGTTCCTCACCACCCGGCCAGCTGCCTTACGAGCACGCGGGCAGCCGGGGTTAGAAGTCCCCGACGCCGGCCAGGAGCGCCTCGTCATCGATGGCGCTCGGGTCCTGCCGGTCGCCTCCGGAGATGCCTGCAGGCTCCTCCTCGCCGTTTCCGTTGCCGTTCCCATTGCCGTTGCGCGCGCTGTTAGGGACGCCGAGGAACTGCACGGTCTCGGCGATGACATTCACCGCTTGTGCTTTGCGGCCGTCCTTCGTCTCCCACTCGCGCCAGTGCAGGCGCCCGTCAACCGCTACCGCACGGCCCTTCTGCATGTACTTGGCGACGATCTCGCCCTGATTGCCAAACACGGTCACGTCGAAGTAGTTGGTCTGATCGTTCCAACTTCCAGCTGGGTTGCGCCATTTGGTGTCGACTGCCAAGCGCAGGTCGCACACGCTGTTGCCGGAGGGCAGGGTGCGCAGCTCGGGGTCTCTCGTGAGATTGCCGGTGAGGATGACTCGGTTGACGCATATGGTTGACATGGCTTGCTCCTATTCATTTGCTGGTTGTCCTTTTTCGGAGGTCGCCCGATGCCCGGGAAGGGTCGCTCGCGCGGGAGTCCCCTATCTCCTTGTCCGACGTATGTCCTCTGAGTGGGACAACCGGAAGCGAATTCGAGCTCTGTGACGTACCGCGCCGCGACCTCAGTGGGCCACTTGCCTACTCGACGATCTACTGGATTTGGGGAAGGCGGGCCGGACAGGACGCCGTCGCACATATCCCCGATGGATGGGGGCAGGGCTCTTGTTGGGCGGCGTAGGGTCGGGGGGCACCGACTGCTCGTTCGAGTCAGGCGAGGCAACCGTGAGCGCTGGGGCCGGTTCACTTTGGCTGAGAGGCTGTGCAAGCTCGACCTGCTCATGGGGGTCAGGCGAGACCAGCGTGAGCGCTGGGGTCGCCTCGCTCTGGCTGGTAGCAGCAAGGGTCGCTGGCTGCTCGAGGGAGCTCGGCGAGGCGTGTATGGGTGGGGTCAGCTCGCTTTGCGTCAGCTCGCTTTGGCTGGAAGCAGCAAGGGCCGCTGGCTGCTCGGGGGAGCTCGGCGAGGCGTCAGTGGGCGATGGGGTCGCCACCTGCTCGTCTGTCTCAACGGCGTTGAGCAGCTGCTCGTATTCGGAGACGAACGGGCGTAGCTCGTCGAGGCGTGTGTCGAGTTCAAAGCGGACGGTGTCCAGTAGGTCAGGCATGGGAGATCCTTCCGTCTCGGGGTGTAGTTTGCGTCGGGATTCCCGCGGCGATCGGGCCGCTCGAGGGAGTCCCTCAAACGGAGTAGTCGCGAGCTTGGCCCGCTATCGACATCCGTCCCGAGGACCATACGTGCCGCTTGGGACGGGACTCTCGATCCCCCCAGGCCCAACGCCGGGGCCTCCTCAGTGCTCGCGCACGGAGACCCGATTCGAGCTGCCGTCCAGGAATGGGAAGTCCGCTTCGTGCGGGGAGACCACGCGGAAATGGTACGTCACGGGGCCTGGATACTTGAAGCGGTAGCTCGCGTGAAAACGACCCTTCGCGTTCGTGGTGATCGTGTTGAACTTCACCCATTCCCCGCCCGAAGACGCCTCCAGCACCAGCTGCTTGCCACCCGGTGGGATCGGGGCGCCGTGGAGCATGCCGTTGAAGTAGATCTTCCGTCCCACACTCGCTATGTGGGGGGTTATGTCGAACGCGAGCCCCGCGTGCACGTTTAGATCGAGCGTCGCGGACGCGGCGGCGACAGTGTCTTCGACGTGGCTGTAGTAGACGAACCGCAGTGCGGATGAGGAGACATCCCGGGGGAGGGTCAATGTCCAGCTGCCGGTGGGGTTGGTGCGCAGCCCCGCGTCGCTGAGACGCGCCTGGGCGCCCTCATAGCCCGGGGTCGCATACACGTCGATCAAAGCCCCCGAGATCGGCTGCCCGGCGGACGTCGTCAGGCGCCCTGTGACGCGCTCAGGCATCCCGTAGCGGCTCGTGAGGACCGTATTGCTCGTTTGTGCCCAGCGCGCTGTGAGCTCGGCCGCGTCAGAGGCGTTCGTGCCATTCGGCGCTCCACGCATCACAGCCAGGCTACTCGAGACGATGGCCGTGGCGATCGCGGAGTCCCCCGTGGAGCCGCCCGTAGAACCGCCGGTGGAGCCCCCTGGGGAGCCCCCCGGGGAAGCCCCACCCACTTCTTTGGAGCCCACGGGGTGGTTGCTGAAGCTCACCTTACGGTCGAGCACCACCGACTTGTTGCCCGCTACGTCTTCCACTTCGACCTTCAACGTGTGCGAGCCGTCGCTGAACTTGGTCGTGTCGAGGGGAATGTCGACCGCGACAGCCTGCTTGCATGGCTGGGCGTGGAGAAACTCGGCGACGCCGCTTGAATCTTTGCCGATGCTCGCACAGCTGCCGCCGTTGGCTTCGGGTGTTTCGTGGTAGACCGAGGTTCCATCGAGCATCGCGGTGACCCTGTATACACCTGGGCCGCCCGGGTCTTCTGCGTTGAACGTCAGGTCGGCATTGCCGCTCGTGCCAGCTTCCAACAGCGTGCCCCCGAAAGCCGTACCCGCAGGTGTGGAGCTGTTGGCCAGCTCGATGTCCGCGGCATAGACCATCGTCTGGGCATTGACGCCATTAGCGCCTTCGCCCACGCCGCAGTTCGCCGTGGGGCTGCCTGGCTGGCCAGCGCCCTCGCACTGGGCCTCCGCGTAGATGTTTGGGCCCGGGTGCGTGATCGAAACCGTGCCCGCAAACGGGCCACCGTTTATATCGTTACTCGAGCAGGGTTCGTTGAACTGACAGTTCCTGAAGACGTCCGCACCGTCGTAGATGTTGTTTGGCGTCGCTACATAGGAGCGACCCAGCGGCGCGTAAAGGTCGAGAGATAAAGTACCGTCGGCGATCGTTGACCCGCTCGGAGCCGAAAAATGCCATGCCCAGGCGCTTTCGCGTGTCTGTGGCCACTCGTTGCTGCTCTCAGCAACGAGCGCACCGCCTGGCTGTTCGCATGTGCTGTAAGCACTGCTGTCGTCGCCGGGGCCGTCGATCCCTTCAGCGCTCCAACCTTCGATCGGGGCCGGCTGTCCATTGGGCTGGGTGCAGGTGACCTGGGTCCACTCGCCTGCGTACGCCGCCGATACAAGCATCAGCCACAGGAGCAGCGATACCGCGACCACCAGCCAGTTGCGCACTTCTCACCTCGCTTGCAAGAGCTTTTCCTGACTCTTATACCGACGATCGGACTCTGAGGGGACGCTCACGGCGCGATAGCCCGATGTGGTCGAGGACCGCCTCCAGCATCGGCGGTTCGTCTGCGCGGCCGCGCTGCGGCAGGACGATCAGACCCGAGTGCAGCCCCGCGCGCATGGTCAGGGCGCGGAAATCGTCGTCGTTGTTGGTGACGAGCACCCACTCCTCTTGGGAGATCACCGCGTAGAGCACCGGGTCCTTGGCGCGCAGCAGGCCGCGGTACTCGTTGCAGGTCGCCTCACAACGCCGCTGGGCGACACCGACGAGCGCGGGCGTGAGATACTCGTCGATCCACAGCTTCACGCGGCTTGCACGTGGGGGCGCAGCTCACTCACCGGGGTGCGCTTGCCGGTAGCCCACGGACGCGCTGGGCGGCCCTGGCGCGGGTTGGCCTTCGCCCACAGCGGAGCCAGCTCGAAGGACTCCTCAGGGAGATGCGCGTAGTCCTCGCGCAGGACCTCCCGCGTCTCGCCGAGCTCGATCAGCCGAGCGATGCTGCGGACCGGCACGCGCGTTTCTGTGATCACCGGCTCGCCGCCGCACACTTCCGGGTTGACTTCGACCAGCCGCTCGCGCAACTGCACGTAGCGCTCGGCGAGCCTGACGGCCTCCGTGACCTCCGGGCCCATGCGCACGATCAGCGCGCCGTCGAGCGCAAGCTCCGCGTTCACCTCGGGACCGCCGCGAGCCCACGCGACGATGCGCCGCTTCACGGCAACCGGCAACACGACCCGCGTCTGGGCAAGCAGGGCCAGCGCCCCGACATCCTCCGGCGCAAGCAGCATCCGGCCCTTGCGCCGTTTTGTCAGCAGCACCTTCTGCTCGATCGCCTTGTTGACCGTGCCCAGCGTCGTGCCGCTCAGCTCAGCGGCCTCCCGGCGCGTGATCAGCGGCATGGCTCCTGATAACTCGTTGCTCACGAGGAAGAACTTTAGCACGAATGGCAATGCCCGCGCCACCGCTCCCGCGAACGCATCAGCACTGGCGATGTGCAGATAGGACAGTTCGTGGTAGGATGATCGGCGATGAAGACGCTTCACCTCGACCCATCGACGCGGGAACGCGCCGCGCTTGTCAGCGAGGAGATCGACAGGATGCTTGCAGAGGGCAAGAGCATCGCCGTCACGCTCGCCGAGGAGCAGGAGATCCTCTCCCCCCAGCAGGCGGCCGACCGCCTCGGCTTCTCCCGCCAGCACGTCGTGCGGCTCATCGGATACGGCTCTCTCGAGGCCCAGCAGCTCCCCGGATCGACCCACTGGAAGATCCCGCTCTCATCGGTGCTTGCGTTCGAGGCCAAACGCGAGCGGGCCCGCGAGATCGCGGACGACTGGTCGCGTGAACTCGACGCGCTCGGCGCCCCGGCCGAGTGAGCGACAGCCACCTGCCTCGCGCGGTTCTCGACGCCGACATCATCTTGGCCGTAGATCAAAAGCCTGAGCGGCAACACATATGACGGCCCTCAGCGCTCCCGAACCTGCACGGTGTTGGAGACCCCGGTGAGGAACGGGAAATCCGCTTCGCGTTCGCAGACGACGCGAAACTGGTAGCGGACGGGGCCGGGGAACGTGAAGCGGTGGGTCGCCCGGAAGCGTCCGTGGGCGTTGACGGTGGCGTTGTGGAATTCAAGCCACTGCCCGCCGATCGTGCGCGCCTCGAACAGGACCTTCTTGCCGCCCGGGGGAATGGAGCCGGCGAGCGTGCCGCGTAGGACGATCGTGTGGCCGACGCTGGTCACACGCGGCGAGACCGTCAGATGGATGCTGGCGGGGACCCGCAGCGTGAGCGTCTGCGTGGCAACCGGCTGTGGGTCGCCGATGTGGCTGCGGTAGGCGAGCTCGATGGTCGTGGACGAGATGCTGCGGGGAACGCCGATCGTGAAGCCGCCCTGCGCGTTCGTGCGTGGATCTGTCAGCGATGAAGTCACGGCCCCGAGCGAGGCGGGCTTCTGGCTGGCTTCGATAAGCGCCCCGACGATCGGGACGCCGGCTGCATTCGTCAACTTTCCGGCGATCTCGTGGGGGCGTCCGTAGGAGCTCGTCAGGCGACTCGTGGACTTACTACTGTTCCAGTGCGCCGTCAGGACCGCGCTTTCAGAGGCAGGTGTGCCGTTGGCCGGCCCGCGAACCGGTGCCGGCGGGAGTGGCGTCTCTGTGGATACGGGATGATTCGCGGTAATCAGCGTGCCCGAGTAGACCGTCGCTACGTCTCCGGCGGCGTCTTCGACTTCCACAGTGAGAGTGTGCGTACCGTCGGCGAGGATGGCTGTGTGGATTTCCGCGTGAACCGCCGTTTCGTTCGGGCATGGCTGAAAGGCGTCGAATACGCGGACACCCGCGGTTGTGCCGGTCGGGACACATTTCCCTCCATTGTCGTCTGGCGTTTCTGCCCACACCTGATTGCCATCGACCTTCACCCGTACCTGATAGACGCCGGGACCGGGATCGGTGGCGGTGAAGCTCAAGGTGCCGGGACCGCTAACGGTTTCGCCTGTAAGGCTGCCGGTGAATCCTGAGCCTTTCGGTGTCGCTTTGGTGGCGAGGATGATTTCCGCACTGGAGATGTCCGCTTCGGCAGAGTAAGCGTAGTCGCCTTCGTGTTCCCACTTGCTCTCGTCGGGCGCGTGGCAGACATATGGAGGTTCGGTGGTGGCGACACAGCCGGCCCGAACGTACACTTCGCTCGCGCCCGCCGGAACCGAAACTTCGCCTTCGTAGTGTTCGCAGCTCGGGTATTCGCAAAGCTTGCTCACCGCTCGTTCGGCGACGATCGAAACGACGGAGGAAAAGCCATTGCGTGTCCTCAGTGTGGCGTCGAGCTCACCACCCGCGATGCTCGAGCCGGCCGGTGGCTTGTAGATCCACCCCTGTCCCGCGAAATCTTGGTCGCCGCTGTAGGGCGTGGCGTAGACCGTGAGCCCGCCGCCCTCGGCGACTTTTTCGCAATACGCGTGCGGCGGTTCGGAGTAGCCGTAGTACGCCTTCGCTTCCCAGCCTTCCGGCGGGATGTATTCCGTGCCGTAGGAGCACGAGCGCTGCACCCACTCACCCGCGCTCGCGGCGGGAGCCAGGCTGAGCATGAGAATCGCGCTCCCCAATGCTGGGCATACGGCCACCAGCGCTAGCAAGGGGCCGCGTCGGTTACGAGCTGCGGTCTTGTTGGCGCTCACCGTTCTTCCGCCTCAGTGCTCGTGCACGGCGACGACGTTCGAGGCGCCGTCGAGGAACGGGAAGTCGGCCTCATACGGGGAGACCACGCGGAAGCGATAGGTCACGGGCCCGGGGAACTTGAAGCGGTAGCTCGCGCGGTAGCGGCCCTTCGCGGTGGTACTGATCGTGCGGAATTCGACCCATTCCCTTCCCGAGCTCGCCTCGAGCACGAGCTGCTTGCCGCCTGGGGGAATGGGTGTGCCATGCAGCACGCCGCTGAAGAAGATCTGTCGCCCAACGCTCGCGGTGTGGGGGGCAATGTCCAAAGTGAGCCCGGCGTGCACTCGTAACGTGAGGCTCGCCGTGGCGGCGGAAACCGTGTCGTTGAGGTGGCTGCGGTAGGCGAAGCGCAACACGCACGACGAGGCATCCGGGGGCAGCGTCAGCGACCATTCGCCGTTCGGCCCGGTGTGCACTCCCGCGTCGCTGAGGCTCGCCCGGGCGCCCTGATAGCCCGGGGTCGCATACACGTCGAGCAAAGCTCCCGAAATCGGCTGGCCGGCCGACGTGGTCAGACGCCCCGTGATCCGCTCGCGCACCCCGTAGCGGCTAGTGAACGACCCCTTGGGGGTCCGTGCCCAATGCGCGGTCAGCGTGGCCTGATCCGAGGCGTTCGCGCCGTTCGCCGGGCCACGCAACACCGCCGGGCTACCCGGGCCAATGGCCACGTCCGTGGCGGAGCTCGCCGTGGACCCCGTGGAGCCCCCCGACGGTGAACCAGCGACAGTGATCGTGCCGTCGTAGGCGGTCGCCTGATCGCCGGCGGCATCCGTGACCAGCACCTGTAGTTGATGCGCCCCCGCGGAGAGCTTTGTGGTGTCGAGCGACATGCTGACATTCTCCGTGGCCGGGCATGGCTGCGGCGCGGCGAACGCCATCGTCGCGCTCGACGCCGGCGCGAGGTTCACGCACAGGCCGCCATTGTTGTTGGGTACCTTCCCCGCAACCTGATGGCCGTCGACGAGCACCGTGGCGCTGTACACGCCGCCACCGCTATCGGAGGGGGTGAAGGCGATCGTGTCTTCTCCCGCGAGCGTGCCACCCGCAATCAGCGAGCCCGAGACGTTCGTGACCGACGGAACCGTCGAGTCCAGCAGCGTGAAGCTCCCACCGCTCACGAGAGCCTGGGCCTCAGGGTTCGCCGCGCCGGGGCATTCGTAGTAGGAGGCCTGCCCCGGATCGCAGCCAACGCCGACAGTCACCGTGTTCACGTCGCTCAGTTCGCTGGCGCCCACCGTTGTCGTGGCGGTGCCTTTACCGAGGTTGCGATAGTCGTAGTTCGGGTCGCTTTGACCGGTGTGGTCGACGAACACTGCGCCCATGCCATCGGCGCACTGATTGTCTTGGATGCCGCACGGCCCACCGAAGGCATGCAGCTGCAAGCTGTAGCTGAGGATCTGAAGCCCTGCCGGAACTGAATAGGTCATCGTGTTGCCGTAGCCGTTTTTGTAGTTGCCGGTCGGGTCGGGGCCCATCGTCAACCCGAACGACCCCTCACCGCCGCTCGCGCAGTCCGCGCCATAGCTGATGTATTCGCCGACAGCCGTTCCTTCGCGCCATCCCCGCGTTCCCACGGCGTTCCCGGAGGGGCCGTGACACGTCAAGGCCGTGAACGTGCCCGCGGTCGCCGGGGGCGGCGACGCCAGGGCGAGCAGACACGCGGCGGCCAGAAGACCGACTGTTACGCCCCGAAACCCTGGACATACGGTCCTTACCTCAGTGCTCATGTACGGTGACCCCGTTTGAGGTGCCGTCGAGGTATGGGAAGTCCGCCTCGTGGGCTGAGAAGACGCGGAAGCGGTAGGTGACGGGGCCTCGATACTTGAAGCGGTAGCTCGCGTGGTAGCGGCCCCTGGCGTCGGTGCGGACTGTGTCGAACTGGACCCATTCGCCACCGGAAGATGCCTCGAGCACGAGCTGCTTACCGCCCGGGGGGATTGGCGTGCCATGCAGCGTGCCGTTGAAGTAGATCTTCCGTCCCACGCTCGCGGTGTGAGGAGTGATATGCAGCGTGAGCCCTGCGTGTACGTTCAGATCGAGGGTTGTGGATGCGGCGGTGATTGTGTCGTTGACATGGCTGCGGTAGGCGAAGCGCAATACGCACGAAGAAGCGTCGGGGGGAAGCGTCAGCGTCCATTGCCCGTTGGTCCCGGTGCGCAGCCCCGCGTCGCTGAGGCGTGCCTGGGCGCCTTGATAGCCCGGGGTCGCGTACACGTCGATCAGCGCCCCCGAGATCGGCTGTCCGGCGGTCGTCGTCAGACGCCCCGTGACGCGCTCGCGCACCCCATAACGGCTTGTGAGGGCGGCCTTGCTCGTCCGCGTCCAGTGGGCGCTGAGCGTGGCCTCGTCAGAGGCGTTCACGCCGTTGAGCGCGCCACGCACCGTGAGGGAGCTACCCGGACCGATCTGCGCATCCGACGAGGAACCGGGCGACGGCGGGCCGGCGGTGTTGATCGTGCCGTTGTAGGCGATGGTCTGGTTGCCGGCGGCGTCGTCGACGATCAGCTCGAGCGAGTGCTGGCCGGCCGTTAGCTGGCTGGTGTTGAGCGTCAGGCCGGCGCTCAACGAGCTCTTGCACGGCTGGGCGTGTTCGAAGGACCGCTGCCCGTCTGATGTCACGCCCAAGGACAGGCAGGCGCCGCCGTTGGTGTCGAGGATCTGCGAGACGACGGTGTGTCCGTCGACGACGAGCGAACCGCCGTATACGCCGGATTGACCGTCAGCCGCGTTGAAGGAGACGGCTTGCATGCCGGTCAGCGTCCCGCCCGCGATGAGCGGACCGCCGACGTTGCTGACGGTCGGTGGCGTGTTGTCGACGAGGTCAATGTCGGCCGCATAGAGGTCGAACTGCGCGGAGAGCGTGCCGCTCCCGGATTCCGGGCACGTGCCGTTCGGCCCACCGCCGCAGGCGGCGTTCCATCGAATCTGCGTCACGCCGCTTAGTTTGGTTACGCTGACCTCGTTTTTCGGGTTGAGCGGTTCGGCTTGCGTGCCGCGAGCGCATCCTTGCTCGCACAGACCTTCAACGGAGGGCGGTCCGGGGATGTATTCCAGTTTGGATTCGGCCGTGCCGTCGACCTGAGACGGGCCAGCCGCTTCATAGCGCCACACTGTAAAGCCCGCGATGCTCAGGCCGGCGGGCGCCGTGAACGTGTCCATCGCCCTGGCCGTGTAGGGATGGGTCAACCCACCATCCATCTGCGCATATAACGCCCCTCCTTCGGGGCAGGAGTTCCCCACATACAGGTAGTCGTTGTTGATTTCGTAGGCGACGTCATCGGCCTGCGCTGGTTGACCGGCGTGGGGGCCGTATGGGACCCGGCAGAGGAAGTCGTGGTAGCTGTTCGCGGCCGCGAACGAAGGCGCGGCAAGCAGACAGGCGGTACCCGCCAGGATCGCGGTTGCGAGCCGCGCACTCCAGTGCCCATGCTTGTGTCCTCTTCCCTCCCCTTCTATTGACAAGTCCATGTCAGTGCTCGTGTACTGCGACGTTGCCTGAGGTGCCGTCGAGGTATGGGAAGTCCGCCTCGTAGCGCGAAAGCACGCGAAAGCGGTAGGTGATGGGGCCGGGGAACTTAAAGCGGTAGCTCGACTGGTAGCGCCCACCGGCATTCGTGCGAATCGTGTTGAACTGGATCCATTCTCCGCGACCCGAGCGGGCCTCCAGCACCAACTGCTTGCCACCTTCCGGGATCGGCGCGCCGTGCACCACGCCGCTAAAGAAGATCCTGCGCCCCACGCTCACGCTGCGCGGAGCGATCTTCAGCGAGATCCCGGCATGCACGTTCAGACGCAAAGTCGCCGTGGCGACGGCCACCGTGTCATCCAGATGACTGCGATAAGAGAAGCTCAGCGCAGTCGAGGACACACCCCGGGGCAAGGTCAGAGTCCACGCACCCGTCGGCCCGGTCACAACGCTCCCGACACGACTCACCACGGCTCCGTGATAGGCCTGGGTCTCATATACGTCGATCCCAGCAGCACCGATCCCCACGTCCGCGATCGTGCTCAAACGCCCGGTGATACGGTCGAGCGCCCCATAGCTGCTCGTGCGCAGTTCCTTCCCTGTGCTCGTCCAGCGCGCGGTCAGATTCGCCTGATCAGAGGCATTGACGCCGTTGGCCGGCCCGCGCAGCGCGAGCGGGCTACCCGGGCCAATCGAAGTCTCGGCCAGCGAGCTGACCAGCGAGACGCCCGCCGAGTTGGTCGTCGTCGAGTCTGAGGTGCTGGATCCCGGGTCACCACCCCCGCCCTGCGAGCAGGCCGAGACGCAGCTGCCACCGGCCCCTGGCGCTTCGGCTACCGCGACAGTCGGCGCCGAGGTCGCGCTCGCCTTGTGTTTGTGGGCGTCTTCGACAGAGCTTTGATACTCGATCGTGTAGCCCTTGTCGGCCGCCACAGGGGTGTAAGTGGTGGCTGTCGCCCCCGGAATCGCCGAGCAACCCGTGCCGGGACCGCTGCATCGCAGCCATTGTCCCTTCACTGCTCCAAGTGGACCAAGGCCGCTTCGCGCTTGAAACACGGCGGGGACTCCCGTCAACATCGAACCCACCTGAGCTGACCCTGAAATCGATGGCGGAGCTGTGACCGTCGGCGCGTTTTGGGTCGTGATCGTGGCGTTGTAGACGGTTGAGGTGTTATTGGCGGCGTCGGTGACCAGCACCTTTAGGGTATGGCTGCCGTCTGCCAGCGAGGCTGTGTTTACAGGGATTTCGACGCTCTCGGACTGCTTGCAGGGCTGGCTGTAGTCGAACATCTGCGCTTCGCCCTGGCTACCGACCGAGACACACTGCCCGCTGTTGGTGTCGGGTGTCGCACGGTAGAGGGTGTTGCCGTCGACCTGGACGGTCACGAGATAGACGCCCGGCCCGCCCGGGTCTGAGGCTGTGAAGCTGAGATCCTCGGTTCCCGAGGCGTTGGGCTGCAGAAGGGCCCCGCTGAATCCGCTTCCAGCCGGAGCGGACGTATTGGACAGCGTGAAGTTCGCCCAGTGCACTTCAAAGGATGACCATACGCCAGCACTCGAGCCTTCACTACAGGAAGAGCCACCGAGACCACCGCAACCGGCGCCGATGTAGAACCCGCCTCCGCCATTAGCGGGCAGCGGGATGACACCCGAGAAGCTGTAGCTGCCCGGCGAGCATTCCCCATCAGAACGTACACACTGGTAGATGACATCACTGGGGAATACGAATTCCGGGGAGTAGGTGGTCACGGTGGCCGAGGCTTGATAGCCGTAACCGCCCGCATAGCCGCTCGCATCCACAGACCCACCAATGAGAGTCGAGCCGCTGGGCGGCAAGTACCTGGCGTTCTCACCGTTACCAACCCCCTCGGCCACAGCCGAGCTCAGGAGTCCGAACATAGGGCATCTTGCACTGCCAGTGGAGCCATAGCCCGGAGAGCCGGATGTAAAGGCGGCCCACCCTTCGCCTGGGGCGGCGCTCTGATTCGGATTGACGCAGGAGACCTCCACCCAGTCGCCCGCGCCGGCCTCGGACACGGGGATCAGCCAGAGGCACACGACCAGCGATCCCGCGGCTGCGAGCCGCGCACTCCAGTGCCCATGCCTGCGACTACTCATCATGGCGACCTTCTAACCATACATATCATGCGAAAAATCATGCGGAACGCTCTTCGGCGGATTGATGCTTTGAACTTGCATGAGCCTGATTGCTTCTCCGACGCTGTGGCGCGAACGGGACATCCGAGCCGGCGAACGGGACATCCGAGCCGTAACATCCGAGCCGTATCGAGCCCGGTAGGATTGGCATGCGCGCGCTGGGGTGGGGGGCAACGGTCCCACGGCTTCATGGTGGCGTTGGGGCTATATGCACGTCGACCCTTACATCGTTCTTGGTAGCGCCGTCGTCGGCTTCCTCGTCGGCATGACCGGCGCGGGCGGCGGGGCGCTGATGACGCCGATGCTGATCCTGCTGTTCAGCGTCAAACCGTCCGCAGCGATCTCGAGCGACCTGGTGGCGGCGGTCGTGATGCGCCCGGTCGGCGCCGGCGTGCACCTGCGCAAGAACACGGTGCACCGTCCGCTCGTTGGCTGGATGGTGCTCGGGTCGGTGCCGATGGCGTTCCTCGGGGCGTATCTGCTGCACCTGCTCGGAAACGCCAAGTCCGCCCAGACGAACATCGAGCGGGCGCTCGGGGCAGCGCTTTTGCTCGGCGCGGCGGCGATGGTGTTCCGCTACTACCTGGACCGCCGCGGCGGGGAGGCGCGCACCGGTCGCATCCACGACATCGTCGCGCGCCCGCTGCCGACGGTGCTGATCGGCATGGTCGGCGGCGTGATCGTCGGCATGACCTCGGTCGGCTCGGGCTCGCTGATGATCATCCTGCTGCTGTTCCTGTACCCGGCGATCGGCGTCAACCAGCTCGTCGGCACCGACCTCACCCAGGCGGTGCCGCTGACCGCCGCCGCGGCGCTCGGCGCGCTCGCCTTCGGGCACGTCCAATTCGGCGTGACGGCCTCCCTAATCCTCGGCTCCGTGCCCGCCGTGCTGATCGGCTCGATGGTGTCCTCGAGCGCGCCCGACCGCTACATCAGGCCCGTGATCACGTTCGTGATCTTCGCCTCCGGCCTGAAGTACGTGGGCCTCGAAACGACCGCCCTCGGTTGGACGCTGTGCGCGGTCCTGCTCGCCGGCGCGTCGCTGTGGGCGCTCACGGCACGCCCCTGGCAGCGACCGCAGTGAGTGAGTAGTCAAGGAGTCCTAGGCGAGTGGCTCCGGCGGGGCTCGGCGTAACCACCAGGTGGGCGGGCCGGCTGGAATCACCGCCTCGGTCGACTCGAGGAAGCCCCGGCGCTCGTAGAAACGCCGATTGACCACCGTCGATGTCTCCAGGCAGCATGGGATGCCGAGTCGGTCGGCCTCGTCCAGGATCGGCATGAGCGCAGCCGTTGCGAGACCTTCGCCCTGACGCGCTGGATGAGTTGCCAGCACCCCCAGGTACCAATACGGATCTGCTGGGCAGACAGCGGCAAGGGCGGTTTTGTAGGCGACGAGTCGTTCGTGGGCTTCCTCGCCAGCCAGTGAGACGTAGCGCGCCCAAGCTTTTTTGGTCCGCTGCTCATCATCATCGCCGCTCGGGCTTTCCCACATCGCGGCGGTCGCCAGGTCGTCGCTGACCCAGACGTTCCCGCCGGGAGCTCGCAAATCAAACAGGGCTCCCACAAACTCAGGCGCGAGCCGCTCATACTCCTCGCCCATCAGAAATGCCCACCCCGGGTCCTCGGCGAAGGCCGCCGTGACGGTCGCGACCACCTCTCCTCGCTCGCCAGGCAATGCGCGTCGAATCACGGGCGACATCATGTCTCACCCCTCAGCCATCATTCTTCATTCCAAGCCGTTTCCCCGCACGATCTCGAGCATCATCACAGCCACCAGCCACACATGCTGGACGGCAAGGGCCACGATTCGTTCTAGGCTTCGACGATGCCGCCGGTCTGGCTGCGGCACACGATCTCCGGGCCTCGGTTCGTTTGGATCGTCGCGGGTATGCCGCCGACCGTGCGGCAGTTGGCTTCGAAGCGACGCTGGCGGGCCAGTTCTTCGCCCCGTTCGCGGCGTGCCTTTGCCTGCTGGCGGCGTACTTCTTCGTGGTGCTTTCGCAAATACAGCCGCAGGGCGTGGTCGCACTGCCGTTGGCTCGCTCCCGGGAAGCTTCCGGTCGTTGTAAGCGGCGGTTCTTCGCCCCATTCCGCCGTGACGGTGTAGCTGTACACGGTCCCCGGCTGCTTGCAGGACCAAAACACGAGCGACTCGTACTTCGCCGTCGACGGGAGATTGGACCCGTCGCTTTCCGTGCGTCCGGCCACCGTGGCTCTCGGCTGTTCTTCGAGCACAATCGCGCCGTGCGCGCGTACCGTCAGGGTCACGCGCCAAAGGAGGGGCACCTCGATTTCGAGCAGGGTCCACCCGGGCTCGCTGGGAATTTCTGGCTCGTAGCGCGGCGTCACCGTCACCGCGGGTGGCGCTGGCGGCGTGTTTTCTTCCGCGGCCGCCG
>Ga0310037_10000892_pt1 | contig 17207 bp, 20 predicted proteins | sample Sb_taG_11_FD_200239 | JGI IMG/M metagenome (GOLD analysis project Ga0310037, IMG submission 200239) | Peat soil microbial communities from Weissenstadt, Germany - Sb_50d_3_AS metaG (v2) (version 2) | ecosystem: Environmental > Terrestrial > Soil > Wetlands > Peat | place: Germany: Weissenstadt...
CCACTCGGACGAACTCAGATGCCCCGAGAATATTGAAAAAGCCCTGAAAATGAGCCACTCTTAATCCCAAGGTTGGAGGTTCGAGTCCTCCACGGCCGACTAAGAAAGCGCCGCCGTGGCGGGGTCATTGCTCGAGGACGCGAGGCGGGGGACCCTGTCGGAGCCCGGGCACGACGGCTGCTTGACTTTCGCTCATGTGGGAGCGAGAGTGTCGGCCCACTGTCAACGAGGCGTCATCGGTCCGAGAACGGCCGGAGGGCGACTAGGACTGGGCTCGTGCCAATTCTCCGCAGGCTTCGCAGCGTCGGCGTATTCGTCGCGCTGCCGCGCGTAGCACGGATCGGCAAGGCCGCGTCGCCGGGTCACGGCGCCATCAATCGATGGAGGCGGAGATGAGCACAACGGAGGTCAGCGGCAAGGATGCGGGAATCAACCCGAGCGTCGCGAGAGTCGACCTGAAGCTCGAGGTAGTTGCGATCCCCGTCTCGGATGTCGACCGCGCGAAGGAGTTCTACGGGGGTCTCGGATGGAGACTCGATGCAGACTTCCCCTACGATAATGGCTTCCGGGTCGTCCAGTTCACTCCGCCCGGCTCGGGCGGCTCGATCCAGTTCGGCACGAACCTAACCTCGGCCGCGCCCGGCTCTGCCCAGGCCCTGTACCTGATCGTCTCCGATATCGAGGCAGCGCGCGAGGACCTCGCCGCCCACGGTGTCGAGGTCAGCGAGGTGTTCCACGCCGAGACGCCGGGCGCTCAGTTCCAGCGCGATGGCACCAGCGGTCGTGTCAGCGGGCCCGCGCCCGATCACGACAGCTACCGCTCTTTCGCGACGTTCAGCGACCCCGACGGTAACGGCTGGCTGCTACAGGAGGTCACGACGCGGCTGCCCGGCCGGATCGACTCCGGCGAGACGGCGTTCGCATCGACCGCGGACCTGGCGAGCGCCCTTCGGCGGGCGGAGGCCGCCCACGGCGAACATGAGAAGCGGACCGGGCAGGCCGACGCGAACTGGCCCGAGTGGTACGCCGCGTACATGGCGGCAGAGCAGGCCGGCGAGGAGCTGCCGACGTGAGCGGCGACTACGACGTCATCGTCCTGGGCGGCGGCGCGCCCGGCGAGCATTGCGCCGCCTCGCTGTCCGCGCGCGGATTGCACGTAGCCGTCGTCGAGCGGGAGCTCGTCGGCGGCGAGTGCTCCTACTGGGCGTGCATTCCGTCGAAGTCATTGCTCCGTCCCGGCGAGGCCGTACAGGGCGCGCGCGAAGCCGCGGCAACGGCGGAGGTCGACGTTGACGCCGCGCTGGCGTGGCGGGACTTCATGGTGTCGAACTATTCCGACGCCGGTCAGGAGCGCTGGCTCGCTGACCGGGGCATCGACCTACTGCGCGGCACAGGCCGTCTGGCCGGCACGGGCGTGGTCGAGGTCGAGGGTGTCCGGCACACCGCCGAGCACGTCGTCGTGGCGACGGGGTCGGATCCGAACGTGCCTCCGATCCCGGGACTGCGTGAGCTCGAGGGCGTATGGGGCACCCGCGAGGCGACGAGCATGAAGGCGGTCCCGCGCCGCCTGCTCGTGCTGGGTGGCGGGCCAGCCGGCGTGGAGCTTGCGCAGGTCGTGCGACGGCTCGGCGGCGAGGCTGTGCTCGTCGAGGGCGCCGACCGCCTGCTCCCGCGCGAGCCTGCACCGCTGGGCGAGGCGCTGGGCGAGGCGCTGCGCCGAGACGGAATCGAGCTGATGCTCGGGATGCGCGCAGCCGGCGCGAGGCGCGACGGCGACGAATATGTGCTGGAGCTCGATGGTGGTCCGGAGGTGCGGGGAGACCGGCTGCTGGTGGCAACCGGTCGGCGTCCGCGCGTCGAGGGGATCGGCCTGGAGACGGTCGGCGTTTCGGCCGACCCCCACGGCATCCAGGTGGACGACCACATGCGAGCAGGCGAGCGCCTCTGGGCGATCGGCGACGTCACCGGCATCTGGCCGCTGACCCACGTCGGCGAATACGAGGGGGACGTCGTCGCGGCGAACATCGCGGGCGAAGAGCATCCGGCGAACTACGAAGCCGTTCCGCGAGTCACCTACACAGATCCACAGGCCGCAGCAGTCGGTGCGGTCGAAGCGCGCTATAGCGCCACCGCGCCGCTGTCGGAGGTGCCGAAGACCGCCACCTACACCCACGCCTATGCCGAATCCAACGGGTTCCTCACGCTGCTCTCAGACGGCGAGCGACTGACCGGGGCCTATGCACTCGGGCCAGAAGCCGGTGAGTGGATGCAGCAGGCGACAATCGCCATCCGCGCACATATCTCACTCGAGGTGCTGAGCGACACGATCCAGCCGTTCCCCAGCTTCTCCGGGATCTACGGCGCGGCAGTGATGAAGCTCCGCATGGACATCGCCGAAAAGCCGCGGCCAGTCACACCGATGGACGCGCAGATTGCGAGCCTCTCGGGGTGAACACCGTGATCGCTCGCCGTCACCACCCATCGGAGGAACCATGACTACCGAAGCCACCGGGCTCGCTTCCATCAACTCCCGGGTCTTTCCCTCGAGACGCGACTGGCCCTCCGCCTAGCGACGCAGCGACTAACCGATCGCCACGATGCGGATCGGCTTCCGGACCGTCGACGGCGTGCGGATCCGCTACGCCGAGAGCGAAGGCCCCTAGCGAAAGCAGCGTCGTCTCTCGCGGTCAGCCGCGTCCGGGGCTCTCCAGTAACCCGAGTTCGTCGAGCAGCTCCTTGTCGCTGAGGTAGGAGCGCGACTCCATGATCAGGCCGTTGCGGATGCGCACGACCACTCCCCACGGGCTCAGTAGCTCGCCTTGGTCGCGTATCTCTCCGAGGATCGCCACTCGATCCGGAAGCAGTGGCCGGATCTCGCTCACGATGACCTCATACCAGCGACCGCTGGCCTCCATCGCGTCCCACCACGCGCGTACGCCCGCATGGCCGGTGAGCGATCGATGCCCGAACATGCGAGCGGGATAGCTCACGATCTGTTCGTCCTGCAACGCGAGCATCGCGTCAAGGTCGCGATCGTTGTATGCAGTGACGTAGCTTTGCGCCAGTCGCACGGCGCCCGCACGGGTCAAAGGGCGACCCCGCCTCGACCAGTATGCCCTCTGTGGTGTGCTCATCTCGCGACAGCGAGGATCCGCTTGGCTCACGATCCTAGCTTCGTCTTATCAAATTCGCCAGAGCGCGCCTCGGCGCTCGGCGTGACTGGCCGGCGCCCTTCCGTTCGTCCCGCCGCCGACACCGACGTAGGGAGGTCTCGACCAAGTTCCAGCGGAGCGAGGCGACTCGGGGCGCATTGTTACGATGGGCGCGGTCGTGGGCACAGCTCTCGAGGAGACCGAGCGCGTCCGCCGTGTCTATGAGCGGGAGGCGAGCAACTACGACCGCAATGTCAAGCTCCCGGAACGGCTGTTGTTCGCCGGTGGCCGCGAGTGGGTCTGCGCCCGGGCCGAGGGTGAGGTGCTAGAGATCGCCGTGGGGACGGGGCTCAACCTTCCCCACTACCCCGATGGCGTCCGACTTACGGGCATCGAATTCGTGCCCGCGATGCTGGACATTGCCCGCCGGCGCGCAGTCGAGCTCGGTCGGCCGGTCGAGTTGGGGCTGGGGGACGCGCAGGCGCTCGAGTTCGAGGACGCCACGTTTGACACGGTGGTGTGCACGCTGTCGTTGTGCACGATCCCGAATGACCGCGCTGCTGTGGCCGAGGTCAGACGGGTGCTCCGTCCGGGTGGGCGGTTCGTGCTGCTCGAGCACGTACGCAGTCCGGTCCGAGCGGTCCGGGGCGTCCAGCGGCTGCTAGCGTCGGCGTTCGTTCGCTTCCGGGCCGACCATCGTGCTACGCCACTTGGAGCCAACGGGACGCGAGATCAGTGGTCCGGTGGTCTTGATCGGCGCCGGCGGAGTCCTGGGAGGCAATCCGCGCGCTCCTCGCGAAGAACCGGTACCGCGCAGCCGGCGCCAAGGGCGATGGCCATCACGATGCCGCCGGTCAGGCCATCCGCCGACCAGCCAGACAGAAAAGCGGCGATGACCACCGCGGCCAGGACGGCACTCTTACGCCCGAGGTGGTGAGCGTTCAGCTTGTTCATCTCGTCTCCGTTGACGGTGTGGACCGTGTCGCGGTCGCAGGCGACCAGCGGCCGGCGGCGGCAATCGCTACCAGCAGCGGAATCACCCGGTCCGCGGGAACCTCGTATCGACCTCGGCCGGTTGAGTTCAGCCAGCCGGCGGCGACGAGCTGGCGGAGGTGGTGGTAGAGCTGTCCAGTCGTTCCGAGACCTTGCAGAGTGCCGATCTCGGCGGTGGTGCTGGCGCCGTTGAGAATCGCTTGAATCAGCTTCAGACGGATCGGATGGCCAAGCGCTCCGAGCACGTCGGCGGCGAGATCCCAGTCAGCATCGAGGAGCTGGTTGGCGTTGACCCCCTGCTGCCAGACATAGGCACGATCGCCCGACAACGAGACAGATCCCGTGAACAGGACCGCGCTGCTCGTGCCAGTTCGCTCCTGCAGTCCGGCGAGCGCCCAGAGCCGCTCTCGATCGGGTACGTGAGGGCCGGCGCTGTGTAGCGCGGACGTCTCGGCCGGCGGCCTCCCGCGGGCCTCGGTCGACGCGCCGCGTTGCTCGAGCTCCGCCACTCGAGCGGCCAGTTGCTCGCCACCCTTCCAGGTGCCCAGCGCGCCGTGCGGGCGGTGTCAGCGCTTGGTACGGACGGCCGAGTAGGTCGCGCTCGCGCCGTTGGTGTCTCGGAAGCTCCCCTTGAGCTTGTTCGCGGTGATCGTGCCTCTGTTATACGACTTGTAGCCCGTGCCGTAGGTGATCGTAAAGGTGTAGTGGTTGCCCTTCACGTGGCAGGCGACGAGCCTGTACGGCCCGTTCTTCGACAGCGAGGTCGTGCCCGAGCAGGCGCCGGTCTTGCGATTTTCCTTCTTGATGGTGAACGGTTGGTTGTTGCTCGTCTTCCAGGTGCCGAGGAAGTTGACGTTCTTGGTAGTCGCCGACGCCTGGGGGGCGAGCATCGCCAGCGTGGCCCCCGCAGCAGCCGTCGCGGCAAGCGCCCCACGCATGATGGATCTGTCCATGTCGCTCCCCCTTCGATTAGGTTCGCCCCGAGCCTGGGCACTCTACTGAGCGCGCCTCATCGTCGCTTAGAACGACGTCCGTCTCAGGGCGCGAGTCGTTGGCGACACGCGTTCGGTGGCTCGTGCCACTGCAACGAGGGGCGTCCTCACGTCGGTAGACTCCGCGCGTTCGGACACACCAGCAAGGGGGTTGGGTTCATGCGGTTCAGGTTGGTCTCGATTCTGGCGTCGGGTGCGTTGCTGCTGCTTGCGGTCGTCGGGATCGCGCTCGCGGCGAAGCCGAAAGCGCGATACACGTACAGCACGCCGACCAACATCAGCCCATCCGTCTTCTTCGACGCCGTGAGCGGCACTAAGCTGACCGACTTCTCGGCCGGGCTCGCGCTCAAGTGCAAGTCGAAGACATGCGGAGGCTTCGGCGGGGTCAAGTCGCTCACCCGCAAATCCGTCAAGGTCTCGAAGACGGGCAAGTTCAAGGTGACCGGCAACATCCTCACGGTCAACAACAAGAAGCTGGGAACCGAGACCGTGACCGGAAAGTTTGTGAACGCGACGACGGTGAAGGGGAAGGTCACGACGCACGCCAACCTCGGCGAGTACAAAGGCGTGACCAAGAGCTACACAGCCACGGGCACGCCTTCTACCGCGTAAGTCATGGGATCAGGCAGGTCGGTTGGGCCGGCCTGCTACACCCTCGCGTGAGGTGCGCGTCAAGAACCTGCTGCTGGCGACCGGGCCGAGCTCCGGCTTGTTCCCCGAATGAATGCCGCCGCGCAACGCGAGCGAGTCGAAACAGGAGGACGCAACATGAACGACCTCATCGCCGAGCTCGCGCTGGTTCCTGCCCATCGCCGGCGACCTGCGGCTCGGCGGACGATTCCAGCTTGAAGGCAACGCCGGCGGCGAGATCACCTCCTGCGAACCGTCGCGTCGGCTCGCCGTCACCTGGGAGTTCGGCGGCGACACCAGCCTCGTGACCCTCGACCTCGCGCCCGCGCGAGGGGCCACGGAGTTCCTGCTGCGCCACACTGTCGGCGACAACGACGATTGGGCCACCTACGGGCCCGGAGCGGTCGGAGTCGGCTGGGACCTCGTGCTCCTGGGCCTCGCTCTGTACCTCCGTACTGGGGCATCGATAGACAATCCCCAGGCCTTCGTCGCTAGCACCGAGGGTCGCGCGCTCATGCGGCGCAGCGCCGCGGACTGGGGAGCGGCGCACGCCGCCGAGGGAGTGCAGGCTGCCATCGCGGACGAGGCCGCAGCTCGCACGAGCGCCGCGTACGCGCCCGACCCCGACCGCGCGCCGTCCTGAGCTCTGCCCAAGCGCAGTTCTGATGGCGCCGGCGAGCGCGAGGTCAGACCCACACCCTGCTTGCCTACGCAACGCGGCCGCCGGGCTTAGCGGGTCCGGCTTCAGGATTTACCGGCAGACCACCAGCGGCGTCCAGCCGCGTGGCTCCATTTAGCGCCGGTCTGGGACTGCTCGCGGTTAGTCTCTTGCTAAGAGGTCGCGGGCGATCAGGGTGGCGGCGGCTGGGGAGCCTTTGACGAAGCCGAAGAAGGGGCCGAAGTCTCTGGTGGCGGAAAAGCCCGTGATGTAGAGACCTTGGAGGCTCGTCCCGAAGCTCGCGCTGAGGACGGGGAAGCCGTCGGTGATGTCGATCAGGTCGAGCAGCCCGGCTAGGTAGGGGACGCGTGCGAGGTCGGCGCGGTAGCCAGTGGCGAAGACAATCTTGTCGACGGTCAGGCGCTCGGAGTTCGATAGCCAGACATGTAGCTCTTCCGCGTCGCCGGCAGCGGCGACGCGGGCGACCTCTGTTCCGGGCCAGCGGTGAATGCCTTCCCAGTCGAGCCGCGGCGTCAGCCAGTGCTCGAGCGTAAGGCGGCCGACCTCCCAGAACCGTGCTGCGATCGCCTCCTGTTGTGTCTTGGGGAGGTTGCGCCAGTAGCCGGGCACTTTGATCGTGTTCTCCACGTGCTCGTCGACGAAGCTCCAGCTGACGCGCTCAAAGCGTGGGACGTCGTGTCGGTGGATGATGTCGATGCGCTCTGCTCCGTGCTCGCGGATCAGTGCCGCCCATTCGTACGCGCTCTGCCTGCCGCCAACGATGAGGACGCGTGTTCCCGCGAGCGCGTCGAGCTTCACCAGGTCACACGTGTGGGCAGCCCGCCCGTCCGGGATGGACGCGGCCCAGTCGGGAAGGCTCGCGTAATGGCGAATGCCTGGAGCGCAGACGATGGCGTCGGCGAGGATTAGCTCGCCGCTGGTCAGTGTCGCTTCGTACCGGCCGTCGGGCTTTGCGAGGTCGACGACGAGGTCCTGCCGGACGTCGATCTTCCTGGCGTCCTGAAACCACGCGGCGTACTCGAGGAACAGCCCGATCGGGATCGGGTCCACATCGGCGGGCATGGTCTGGCGTTCATCGAGGAACGCCTCGAAGGTGCAGACGCCGCCGGCGTCGAGATGCCAATCGGCCCCGGAGCGAAGGAACATGCCCTCGGGCATGTTCTCCCGCCAGAACGCCATAGGTCGGCCGACGATCACCGTGTCGATGCCGAGTTCCTCAGCGTAGGCCGCAGTCGAGAGCGCGTATGGCCCGGCCCCGACGACGAGTAGCTGCGTAGCGATCGGCAAAGTACTGCTAGCTCAGGTTTGTGAGTCCGGGCTGACAGATCGTCGGTGGAACCTACACTGAACCATCACCGCGAGAGTACATCCATGACGCGCTTGGTTATGGTCTCTGCCGTCAGAACGCCGGTCGGGAAGTTCGGCTCGGCGTTTCGTACTCCGGCGAGCGGCAAGGGAGCGTGGGAGCCGTGAAGCCGGGGAGCACTCCGTCGGCTAGGTCGGGACCGTGAACCGCAATTCGCTGACAGTCCCAGCTTGCGCGACCCTTGGTTTGCTGGTGCCGCTGGCGATCCTGGACCGTCGGATGATTGCCGCGGGCAGCAGCGGAATCATCCGGTTCGAGCTTGCAGGTCCCGATCGCGGGGCAGAGATATTGAGGGCCTGGGGCGTCGAAGGGCGGCGTGCCGCGACCGCGTCGCTCCTGCTCGACTTTCCGTTCTTGGTGGCGTACACGACCCTGAGCGTGCGGCTCACCCAACGGGCGGGCAACCTCCTCTCCACGACAGGCGCTCGCGCCTTGGCCGACGCGGCGCCGATGGTAATGGCCGTCCAAGTCGGCGCCGGCGTCTGCGACGCATTCGAAAACACAGCCCTGCTGGTGGTCGTTGCCCGTGGCGGCAACCGGCGAATGGCCGAGCTGGCTCGGCGCGCGGCGCGCATGAAGTTCGCCGGACTCGCCGCCGGCTGGATGTACGACGCAGCCGGCGCATGGTTATGGCTGGGCGAAGGACTAAGACTAAGACGCGGTGCACGAAGATCCGGATCCGGGCTGCTCAGCAGAGCACCCGGCCTATTCGCCCACTGGCACGTGGTCCGCTCCTACGCCTAAGGGCTGATCAGAAGAGCCCGGTGACGGGAGACTGTCACGCCGGGATCCGAGGGAGCCCGGGGGTGCGATTCCCCCGGGCCACCCGACTCCGTCCTGAGCATGAGGCTGCAAGCCGCGATCGCGCCTTCCGCTCCTGACCTTGGCGTCGTCACAGGAATGGCGAGATACATCCGACCGGCGCCCGCGCCGATGACTAATCCGTTTCGGATGATGCGCCGGCGACGAGACCCGCGAAGCTTCCGTCTGCAAACGCAAGGCAAGAGAGGAGACGTGTCACCTATGGCAACGTTGGTTGCAATCGGCTATCCAGATCAGACGACCGCGGAGCAGGCGAGGCAGACCGCGCAGGGGCTCGAGGCCGACCTGATCATCCAGGCCGACCAGGTCGCAGCTATCTCACGCGATCAGGACGGGAAGTACCACGTGACGACGACGCACGGCGGCGCCTCGACTGGCGGTGGTGCCGTATGGGGTGGCTTCTGGGGCCTGCTGTTCGGGCTGCTCTTCTTCGTCCCGTTTGCCGGTCTCGCGATCGGCGCGGGCTTCGGCGCCCTGTTCGGCCACCTGGGCGAGAAGGGAATCGACAAGGAGTTCCAAGAGCAGGTTCGTGACCAGGTCAAGCCAGGCACCTCGGCGCTGTTCATGATCATCGAGCAGGCCACACCGGATAAGGCGATCGCGGCCCTTGGGAAGTACGGCGGGACGGTCATCAAGACGTCGCTGTCCGACGAAGACACGGCAAAGCTGCAGGAGGCTCTAAAGGAGCAGCAGCCCACCACCACGTCCGCGTAGACCACCCGAGTACCCGTGCGGCAGCGGCCGGCCACCTCCGATCGGCCGCTGCCTTTCCATATGTAGCTGACGATCGCACCGCCGATGAACGGGATCTTGGCCGGCGAGTCGGGTTCGGGTTCATCCGAAGCGGGTGACGCGGTGGCGCCGCCCTCCCCTTAGCGTGGTCGTGAGTTCGGGCCCTGTCCCGATCAAGGCTACCCGGAGGTAGAACGCGATGAGCGCGACCGACGTTCCGCTGATCTCGCTTCAAGATCAAATCGTTCGCTTGTTCTTCTATCGAGCGCACTAGCGCTTTCGTTGACCCGCTGCGGGTCATCAGCTCCTAGGTCCCGTGGTCCAACGGCGGCGTTCACGCGTGCATTGATGCGGCCCCGTTTCTTTCCGCGAAGGGCGGCCCGACGCCAAGCACCGCCCTCGAAGCGCGTGTCGATCAGGTCGCCAAGGAAGGCTTCACCACCGCCGCTCGCTGCCTGGCCCGCCGTCGTGATCGGCGTCTACCTGACGGTCATGGGATCGTCGGCCTGACTTGAGTGTCAAGTCCCCCTCACCGTGTTGAAGCTCGCCGTCGCGGTGGTGGCGATCGCGCTGCCTGACTGTATTAACCCGTCGTTGATCGGCGGTGAGCTGTTTGTTGCGACGGGATCGCACCCGCGGCGGCGGACAGCTGCGTTCACGCTCGCCGCGTTGACGGTCACGTTCCTCTTCGGGCTGGCCTTCGCGCTCGGCCTGGGCGACCTGATCCTCTCGTTCCTGCCCAAGCCGGGCGCCACTGTCAAGTACGCGCTGATCGCAGCGGCTGGACTGGTCCTCTTGGTCGGAGGGACCGTTGTCTGGATCCGCCGGAAGGCGCTCACGAGCTCCGAGCGAGCCCATGAGCGACCCACGTCGCACGGGTCCTCGGGACTGATGGGGGCCGGCATAGCGGGGCTGGAGCTGCTGACGGCATTTCCGTATTTCGCGGCGATCGCGATGATCGTCGGCTCGGGCGTCTCGGACGCCGGCAAGTTGTCGCTGCTGATCCTCTACTGCGTCGTCTACACGCTGCCGCTGATCGCGATCGCTGTTGTGTTCGCGGTGATGGGGACGCGCGCCGAGCGCATCCTGAGGCCAGTGGGCGATTGGCTATTCGCTCACTGGCCCGGGATCGTCGGACCGCTAACCGCCGCAATCGGGATCGCCGTCCTGGCGTTTGGGATCGTGCAGCTGAGCTCGACCTAGCGCATCCTGAAGGACGGTCGGCTCACAGTCTCGCTCAGCCCGATTCCAGCAGCGCCGGTGCGCCGCTCAAGGCGACGCTGCTCCTTCCACGGCCCCAGCACGACGGAGCGCCATCGCTCCGGTCTGCGATTCAGTCGCCGGTCATCCCCGGGACGTGATCCTCGAGTGCTAAGCCGAACGGGCTTCCTTCAGAGTCCTTGCAGACGGCCCACTGCGTCCCCGGATGAACGACGCTCCCGCCGAGTGCCGTGACTCGCTCGAGCGCCGCAGCAAGATCGCGTACCCCAAAATACGGCAGCGAGAAGGAGTCTCCAGGTCCCCGACCACGGCTGTGCACTCCGATGATGGGGCCCTGCTCGCTCGTCTGCCAACCTTGGCCTTCGCCCTCGGAGCGCGGCTCGAGCCTAGCCTCGAGAAACTCAGACCAGAAGCGGCGCGCACGATCGGGGTCGTCCGCTGGAAACTCAATCAGCGATAGGCGGCCGGGCATGGCGAACACGATAACGCCAACCGGATGCGGCGAGGAGGACGTCGAACCGCACAAGCGAAGCCCCGGCGCCAGTCCTCGAAGCGCGCCTGGCCGCTGGATCGCGCGCGATGGGAGCGCGGAATCCCGAGGACGCGAGCGCTTCCATCCGGGGCGAACCATTCGTCGGATGGGGCGGCCGTGTAGACCGCGTTCGCAATAGGCTTCCTCACCTGGGTGCAGCCGAGAACAAACAGTTGATGGAAAGCGTCTTCGCCGAGCTCGCCGACGGCAACGGCCAGCCGTTCATGTCGGCCTTGCACGACGACGTCCGTTGGACCGTGATCGGCACGTCGGCCTGGTCAAGAACCTACGAGGGCAAGCGGGCGGTAATCGATCAGCTGATGCGCCCGCTGTTCTCCCAGTTCGCCGATCAGTACCGGGCCCGCGCCACGAGATTCATTGCCGACGAGGATGTCGTGGTCGTCGAGGCCCGCGGCGCGGTCACGACCAAGTCGGGTAAGCCCTACAACCAGACCTATTGCTACGTCTGCCGTCTGGCGGACGGGAAGGTGCGCGAGCTCACCGAATATCTCGACACCGACCTGGTCAACCAGGCACTCCAGACGCCCGCCAGCGACCAGCTCTAAAGCCATGGTGGTCGGTGCGGGAGTCCAGCGACCGCACTTCCGAAAGTGGCTCGCGCCGAGCCCGCTGCGGCGATTGTTGAGACGTTAAGGCCGCTCAAGCTCGCGCGGATGTAAGCCGATGCATCGACCGATGCACAGGCTTTTTAGACGAACGGCAAGGAGCCCGGCGACTCGCGTTATCCGGCAGTGCGGTCACGCGCGCCACATCGGCTCGTGCCCGTGCTGTCAGCGTCTGCAGCTGGCGCGGTGGAACGCGCAGCTCGCCCAGGCCCAGCCGCAGGCTTACCGACCCTAGGCCCGGAACTGTTCGCCGCCCCGGCTGAAGTCGAGGCAGCGAAAGGTCCCAGTGCTTCACAGGGGTCCTTCGGCCGCGGTAGTGAAGGGACATCGACACCACCGAGGTCATCAACACCATCCACGGCTCGCCTCCGCCCGGCGTTGGATAGCTAGAGCCAGCCCAACGCAGGCGGCGGCCTTAACGCGGGGCGATCAGCAGCGCCTGAGTGGCGCGACCCACCCGGCTCCTCTCGTCGTAGAGCACGCTCTCGGCGACGCCAATGCCGTCGGCGGTGATTCGCGTCTGCGACTCGAGACAGATCCACTCCCCGACCGGCTCGCGCTCGACGTACAGCGTCAGGTCGGCGTTGATGAACAAGTAGTCGTCCCGGGAAAGCGTCCCGCTAAGGCCGGCGCCGAAGTCGCCGGCCGCGGCGAGGCACTGTAGCGCCGAGGGCTTCTCGTCCCCAACGAGGGGACGCGCGAGGCGAAACCAGGCCGTGGCGGGGCCTCCACCGAACGCGCCGGCGACGAAGCGGATCTCGATCGCGTCCGTAGCGAACCTCGGCCGGTGTAACCCGGGAAGCTCCCCAGTGCGACCCTCTCCGGGACCGGGCGGCGGCGCGATCTCCTCAGAGTAGGCCCGGCCCGAGTCGGCGGCGAGGATCCTCAGGGCGCGAGCGCGAACGACCTCGACGCCGTCGGCGAGCATCGAGCCGTCGAGTAGCTGCAGGCGACGCCCCGGGCGAGTCACCTCGGCCCGGACCTCGACCGGTCCGATCGGCACCGGGCGCAGAAACTCGTAGGTCAGGCGGGCCAGGCTCAGTCCTTCGGGAGCGGGGAGGCGCTCGAATGTCCGCGCGAGGAGGGCTGCCGGGGCGCCCCCGTGCTGGGCGTTCCGATCCCACGGCCCGCTGGCCAGTTCCGTCGCTACGTATCCTCCATCGAGGAGTTCGAATACTGGCTGGGCGGGCATCGCGGGAAACGCTAGCGCCCGCAGTCGGAGATCTTCGACCAAGCCATCCCATCTCCGGGTCAAGACGGCCCGCCGGAGCCCCGATCTACATGTGAAGCCCGCAGGCGCGGAGGCTACAGCTGCACGAAAACCGACTTCGGCTCCAGGTACGCGTCCAACCCAGCGGCGCCGTGCTCGCGGCCGACGCCCGACGCCTTGAAGCCGCCGAACGGCGCCGCCGCGTCGACAATGCCCCAGGCGTTCACGTAGACAGAGCCAGCGCGCAGCAGCGCGGCGAGTCGGTGCGCGTTGGAGACATCGCGCGTCCAAACGCCCGCCGCGAGGCCGTACTCGCCGGCGTTGGCCCGCCTGGCGACCTCCTCGAGCGACTCATACGGCTGCGCGACGAGCACAGGCCCGAAGATCTCCTCGCGTACGATGCGCGCGCCGTCGTCAGTCGTCGTAAATACCGTCGGCTCGACGTAGTACCCGCCGTTGCCAAAGTCGCAGTTGCCGCCAACGACGAGCTCGGCCTCGGACCGGCCGACGTCGATGTAGCCGCTCACGCGCTCATGCTGCTCGGCCGAGACGAGCGGACCCACGAACGTGTTCGGATCCAGGCCGGGCCCGGGCACCGTCCGGCGCGCCTGGTCCGCCAGTGCGCCAACGACATCGTCGAACATCTCCTTGGGAACGAGCATCCGCGACGCCGCGTTGCACGCCTGGCCACTGTTGTAGTAGATGCCGGTGAAGGCGCCCTTGACGGCCCGCTTGACGTCGGCGTCGAGCAGCAGGATGTTCGGCGACTTGCCGCCGAGTTCAAGCGTCACGCGCTTCAGCGCACGGCCCGCCCGAGCGCCGATCTCGCGCCCGACAGCAGTCGAGCCGGTGAACGCGACCTTGTCGACGCCGGGGTGCTCGACAAGCGCCGCGCCGGTCTGGCCGTCGCCCGTGACGACGTTGAGCACGCCCGCGGGGATCCCGGCCTCGAGCGCGAGCTCGCCGAGCCGTAGCGCGCTCAAGGGAGTCTGCTCCGCGGGCTTGAGCACGGTCGTGCAGCCGGCGGCCAGCGCGGGGGCGACCTTCCAAACCGCCATCAGCAGCGGGAAGTTCCACGGGATGATCTGACCGCAGACGCCAACCGGCTCGCGCTGGGTGTAGCAAAGGACATCCCGCGCAGACACCGGCACGACAGCGCCCTCGATTTTCGTCGGCCAACCCGCGAAGTAGTCGAGGTGCGCGACGGCCTTGGCGACGTCGACCGAGCGCGCGAACGTGACCGGCTTGCCATTGTCGAGCGACTCGAGCTGCGCGAGCTCCTCAGCGTGCGCGTCAAGCAGCGCGGCGAGCGCGCCGAGCCGGCGGCCGCGGTCCGCGGCGCTCAGTCGGCGCCAATCCGAGCCGTCGGCGAACGCGCTGCGCGCCGCCGCCACAGCGCGGTCAACGTCCTCCGCGCCCGCATGACTAACCGTGGCCAAGCGCTCCCCGGTCGACGGGTCGGGTGTGTCAAAGGTGCGTCCGTCGGCGGCAGCTACCCGCTCACCGTCGATCAGCAGCGGGTGGCTGTCGGTTGCGAGGAACTCGCGGACGGGGTCGGCAATCTCTGTGGCGGCCATCGGTTTCTCCTACTGGGTCAGGACGATCGTAAGGACTTCGAGGCGGTCGTGGACCGCGTCGGCCTCGGCCGCGCCGCCGAGCGCCATGAGGCGGGTGACGAGCACGCTCGGCTTGGTCGAGTTCTGGCCTCGTCCAACAACGGACCGCACGCCCGGGGTCTTGCGTTGCCCGCACGGCGCGCTGCGGCGCAGGACGTCCGAGAAACGAAGCGCGTCCGGGGTCGGAACGCCATCAATTTTCACCCCTCGCGCGGGTCCGCTCGGCGGCCTACGCGGAGGGATCATTCTTGAGCGCCGGATCGTCCAGCGCGCGTCGCAGCTTGTCTACGAGGCCTTCGAACATCGGGTACACACCTGGACCGTACGCTTCGGTGATTGCGGGTGCCCACATTTCCCACCGCTCGATCAGCGTGCGCCCCAGGAGCAGCTTGATCAGCTCTAGGTCAAACGCGCGCTGGCTGTCGAGCGCGGCGAGCTGCTCGAAGTAGTCGAGCTCTCGGAGCAGCACGTAGGCCTCAGGGGCATCGGCAGCCACGTAGCCGGTAAACGCGTCGCGCAGGTCTTCGGCTGACTTGAACCGTCGGACCATTCGACGCGTCTCGACCAGTGCGTCCTCGTTCCAGCGGCGAAAGAACTCGGCCGCCATGTGCGCCTCCCGAGTCCTGCGAGCCTCCCGTACCTGCTGCGCGGCGAACACCGCGGCGCCGATGGCTCCCAGCAGGCCGATGGCCAGGATCGAGGTCGCGATTGCGGTGACCTCGCTCCAGTCCACTGCCATGGTGAGCAAGTCTTGTCTCCGATCTGTTTGGGGTGGTTCGGATCGCGGTTGACCTTAGGCCAGCGCGACGCGCGATACCCCGGGGATCGCGAGCGCAGGTAATCCGTCGCCCGGAGCACGGAAGTCCGGGAACAGCTCACGCTCCCGGACTCGTCGCTCCCAGGTTCACGAAGGCGACAGCGGACGGTGAAGTGGGCTTGCCCTCGGCTCACTACCATGGGCCTGTGAGCGGTCAGAGAGTGCCCGGTGGGGTGGTGCATAAGCTGCCCGCGGACCTGCGTAAGGCTCTGATCGCCAACGCCACGGCACTCGATGCCTGGAAGGACATCACGCCCTTAGCCCGCAACGAGTTCATCTGCTGGGTCGAGGATGCCAAGCAGGAGACCACCCGAGAGCGCCGCATTCGAAGGACCCGGGAGGAGCTGGAGGAGGGCCAGCGCCGGCCCTGCTGCTGGCCGGGGTGCAAGCACCGCGACCGCACCGGCAGGTGGCGGCCTGCGTAGGACCGTCCATCGCTCTCCCGGGGGCCCGTGTCGCCCGGCCACAGGCGTGCGAAGGATGGCTACGTGAGCTGGTGTTCGTGCGCGTAGCGGATCGCTTGGGCGCGGTCACGCGAGCGGGTCTTGGCGAACACGTGGTTGATGTGGGTCTTGACGGTGTGTTCGCTGATGAACAGTTCGCGTGCGATCTCGTTGTTGGAGAGGCCGGCGACGAGCAGCTTGAGCACCTCCGCCTCGCGCGCCGTCAGACCGTCCGGCAGTTCGACGGGGACCGCTGGCTCGGGCGGTTGTCCGGGTGCGACGCTGCCGAGCAGCATCGCGGTGACCTCGGGCGGGAGGATCGTGTGGCCTGTGGCGGCACCGTGCAGCGCCTGGGAGATCTCGCGGCGGTCCGCGTTCTTGGTCAGGTAGCCGCGGGCTCCGGCCCGCAAAGCGGCGATGATCGTGTCGTCGTCGGCGTAGGTGGTGAGCACGACGATCGCGACGTCTGGGTGCTCGCGGGTCAGCCGTTCGGCGCCCTGCTCGGCCTCACCGCCGCGAGCCTGATCAGCATCCGGCACCAGCCCACGACCGGTCGGCTCGTGACCCGTGCCGGCGCCGCCTACGCCGCGCTGTGGATCGCCGTGATCGCCGCACGCAGCTGCTTCTCGATCGGGGCGGCCCACTGGTTCAACCACCCGCTCGCGACGTGGATGGCCAACCACCAGGTCACCGGCGCCGCGATCACCGACACCCTGATCATCATGGCCGTAGCGATGACACTCGCCCGCACCCTCAGCCTCGCCGTCCGCGCCAACCAGACCCGCCGCCACGTTGCGGTGGACCTGGTCGCCGCATAAACCATCCCCAGATAGCGCCGACCACGGCCGCGCTCCGTCACCGCACGGAGCGCGGCCAATTTCGTTCCCACCATGATCATCGTGCGGTCAGCCGCCGTGCTGTACCCGTAGCACGACGAGAGCAGGACTCATCCGCGCCCGGCGGTCGCGTCTCGTGAGGTGACTTTCGAGCGGATCACAAGTGCTCGCCTGACTCATAGATTCGCCACTCGCATGCGACCTCGAAGCCGATGTCTCGGTACAACTGGAGGGCGTTCTCGTTATCGGCCTGCACCCCGAGTGCGAGCGTCGTGGCACCTGGTGGTGCGTGGCTCAGATTTCGAGGCACGTCTCGTCGAGTGAGGAGACGTCGAGTCGGGCCACGCTAAAGCAGGAAGGGGATGAGCATCTTTGTGCCCGCTCGATAGGCCGGATACGCCGTGGGAAATGTCGCCGTGAGGTTCTTCTCCTCCACAGAAGCGGAGTAGTAGAAATACGCGCCGAGGAGCGCGACGATGATCAGGCCGATCAGGTTCGTCGCGAGCGCGGTCCCGAGTACGCCGAGCAGCAGTCCTGTGT
>Ga0310037_10000896_pt1 | contig 17154 bp, 12 predicted proteins | sample Sb_taG_11_FD_200239 | JGI IMG/M metagenome (GOLD analysis project Ga0310037, IMG submission 200239) | Peat soil microbial communities from Weissenstadt, Germany - Sb_50d_3_AS metaG (v2) (version 2) | ecosystem: Environmental > Terrestrial > Soil > Wetlands > Peat | place: Germany: Weissenstadt...
GGTCCTGGGCTTGGCGCCGGTGGCGGTCCTGGGCTTGGCGCCGGTGGCGGTCCTGGGCTTGGCGCCGGTGGCGGTCCTGGGCTTGGCGCCGGTGGCGGTCCTGGGCTTGGCTGGGACAACGGGCCAGGCGAGGGTGTCGCGACCGGCGAAGTCAGGTCGGGTCCCTGGCTCGGGTTCACCGGCTCCTGCTCGGGACCTTCGCTGGGCGTCAGTTCATCTCCAGACAACCCCGGAACCTTGGATCATGGTCCGTAACCGTGGCTGCCGCCGATGTCATCTCGGAAGCTGGCATTCCCCGCGTCCCCTCCCCCACGCCTCAACCTCGGAGAATAGTGAATCGCAGTCCGCGCCGCTGGGCACCTCGCCATTTCCATGGCGCCCCACCAGGGCTTTGCCTCGCCGGTAGTTTGGTCCGCTGGAGGGGCGCGATCTCGCGCGGCGCCGGGTAGATGCAAGAGGGCACACCAAACGGGAACCCCCGGATCGAGTCATTTGATGGATGAGCCGGCGCCGATCGTGGCGAACTCCGTAAGCGCGGTCATCGTGTCCCACAACGAGGGGGAACTTCTGCGGGCCACCGTTGACTCCTTCCTCGGATGTTCGACCCAGCCGGACGAACTCGTGGTCGTCGATGACCGCTCGACTGATGGGAGCACGGACTTCCTCGACGATGACTACGAGGGCGTCGTGCTGCTCAGGGCAAGTGAGCAACTCGGGATCTCCCGGGCGAGGAACCACGGCGCTCGTCATTCGAAGGGCGACGTGATTGTGTTCAGCGATGCGCATGTCGAGGTAAGCGACAATTGGTTGCCACCCCTGCTTGCGGCACTTGCTGACGCAGAAGTGGGAGAGGTGGCCCCGGGTGTCGGCTACCTCGACGGCCGACCGGGCATCGGTTACGGGTTCGGTTGGGCCAGTCCGTCGCTCGAGATGGCATGGCGCTACGAAAGTGCTACTGAGACCCATGACGTGCCGTTCATCTGCGGTTGCTTCCTCGCAATCCGCCGAGAGGTCTTCGAGGCCGTCGGCGGCTTCGACGAAGGAATGTACCGCTGGGGCTTCGAGGACTCCGAGCTCTCCTTGCGGCTCTGGCTCGCCGGTTACCGCTGCCAGAGCGCCCCGGCTTCGTTCATACGACACCAGTTCCGTGACAACTTTCCGTATGGGGTCGATCAGTCCGGGGTGATCTACAACGCCCTCCGGCTCTCGACCGTGCACTTCGACGAAGCAGCCATCGAACGCGTGGTCGCCTACTACATGAGTGACGCCTCATTCGGGCGAGCGTGGTCTCGGCTAATGGACAGCGACACATGGACTCGTCGCGAGGCTGTCCGCAGCCGCCAGGCGCTCGGCTTCCGCGACCTCACGAAACGGTTCGGAATTGATGCACTTGGGTGAGCAAAGTCAGGGACCCGAGGGTGTCGTCGTGCTCGGCATGCACCGAAGCGGTACCTCTGCCGCGACCCGGGTGCTGAACCTGATCGGCCTCCAGTTGTGCACGACGGATGATCTGCTCGGCCCGATGCGGGGCAACCCGACCGGTCTGTGGGAAAGCAAGTCTCTCGTCGAGCTGAACGACCGGCTGCTCGACCGTCTTGGTCGAGCGTGGTGGTGCCCGCCTAAGAGCTTCGGGCCGGAGGAAATGAATCAACTCGAACATGAGCGGCCGGCCGCCGCCGCTGCGCTCCAGCGGCTGTACCCGCACTCCCCTTGGGTCTGGAAGGATCCGCGGCTCGCCATGACGCTGCCTTTCTGGCGGCAGGTGATCCGTCGGCAGCCGGTCGGCGTGCTCATGCTGCGCAACCCGCTCGACGTGGCCGCTTCGCTCAAGCGCCGTGATGACTTCTCGATGACCCTCGGTGTCGCTCTCTGGGAGCGCTACAACCGACTCCTTGTCGAGGCCTCACGCGGGCTTGCACTCTTCGTCACCACCTTCGACGACTTGGCCGAGGACCCTCTTGCCTGGGTGAGCGAGATCGGCGACTTCCTGGCTGGACAGGGTTTGTCGACAGAACGCGCAGACCTCCAGGCGGTGACCTCCTTCGTTCAGCCCGACCTCCGCCACCTCCGCCACGACCCCGACGAGGTCTTGTCGCGCTCTCCTGGCGTCGGCGCGGTCTTCGAGGCGCTCACCAGCCTGCGGGGCGGGCACGAGTGCTTCCAGCCCCCAGAGCTGCCGGGAGAAGAGGCCTGGGTCGAGGCGCAGTTTGCCGTCATCGGCTCGTACCAGGTGCGACCGCTCCCCGAACCTCAACCGGTCACCCAGAGCGTGATCGTCCGGACCGACGACGCCGACCCGGGTTCGTTCGGCGCCTCCTTGGCGGCTCGTCTTCCCCGGTACTGCGAATTGGTGGTGCTCGCCGAGTCGTCGGCGGCCACCGAACGAACTAGTGCGGAAAGGGTGGTGATCACACCGGTCCCAGCCGGCATGCGGCTCGGTGCCGCCCGCAACCTCGCTCTTGAGGCGGCCCACGCCGACCTCGTGGTCTTTCTGGGTCCCCACGCTGTGGTCCCCGTGTCGTGGTACGGCGAGGCCCTCGAAGCCTTCGCCGCCGGTTACGACGCCGTCTCTCCCTCGTGTATCACGAGTGACGGAGGGATCGGTGCCGGCCTCACGATCGTCGACCCGCCGCTCAGTCTGCGCTGGCTGGCGCCGGGGGCCCACTCGCCGACCCCGGTGCCGGTCCTGGCCGACACGTGCTTCGCCGTCCGCCGGTCGGCGGTCGTGGCCGCGGGCGGGTTCGACCCGGCGATGCAGACGACCATGGGTTCGACCCTCGAGCTTTCGCTCCGCCTCTGGCGCCACGGCAAAGGCTGTGCCGTGACGACTGGGGCTCGGGCGAGCGTGGACGGGCAGAGTGCTCCTGCCCCGGCCGAGCGAATGACTGCCGACCTGCTCCGGACCGCGGTTCTACATTGTGTCGCGACGGAGGTCGACCAGGCGGTCTCGGGCCTCAAGCGCCGCAACGGCTTCCCTCAGGCCGCTGCGGCACTGCTCTCCGACGGTGCGCCGTCACGGCGTCTCGAGCTCGAGTCGCTGGACGGGCCCGAAAGCACCGGGGTCCTCGGCTCCCTCCATGTCCGCCTGTCGTCAGTCGCCGAGGACGTCACCACGGCGGCCGATGGGGGGCGCTTGCCCTGGTCAGTGAGTGTCGTCGTGATCAGCCGGGACGAGGGCGAGGCGTTGCGGGAGACCGTCGCCGCCCTTAGAGGAGAGCTCGATCCACACGACCAGCTCATCGTGGTCGACGACGGTTCGATTGACGGGAGCACCAACGACCTCGGATCCGACGTCGAGGTGATACGGGCCACCGAACGACTGGGCGTGGCCCGATCCAGGGCGCTCGGCGCCGATCGAGCCACGGGCGACGTGCTCGTCTTCTCTGACGCCCACGTCCTTCCCGAACCCGGTTGGCGGAATGCGCTCGTGGCCGCGGCGGTGCACCCAGCGGTCGGGGCGGCAGGACCCGCCCTCACGCCGTTCGGGCAACCCGACGTGGTGGCGGGTGGACTCACCTACCAACCTGGGGGTCTCGGCGTGCGGTGGGAGATGGCCCCCGTCGGCGTCCAGTCGGTCCCCGCCCTTTGCGGGTGCTTCCTCGCCATCCGCCGGTCCGTCTACCAGCAGATCGGCGGCTTCGACACGGCGATGGGCCACTACGGCTCGGAGGACCTCGAGCTGTGCCTGCGGCTCTGGCGGGCGGGCTACCGGTGCGTCACCGTGGCCCAAGCGACCGTGGCCCACCGCTTCCACTACGGCCCGAGGCCCGACTTCGACGGCACCGACCACCTCTACGGTGCACTCCGTCAGTGGTCCACCCACCTCGACGGCCCGGACCTCGCCGCCTACGTCGATGTGGCTCGGACATTTGAGTCCTTCCCCGCAGCAGCGGCCCTGCTACTGACGAGCGACGTCGGCGCGAGGCGCCAAGCCGTACGCGAACGGTCGACGGCTTCAGCGCACGTCGTCTTGGAACGGGTCTGTCCCGGGGTACTCGGGCGGCCCGGAGGGAGGCTCACCTCGCCGGCGGCGCCGGCCGCCCCGACCGGCCACACTCTGGTCTTCCTGGGCGGTCTCCACCGCAGCGGTACCACGCTCGTCGCCTCGCTCATCGCCGCGCACGACGACGCCTCGGGGTTCTCGCGCACCGGCGTACCCCAGGACGAGGGTCAGCACCTCCAGGACCTCTACCCAACGGCCCGAGCCTTCGGGGGCCCGGGCCGTTTCGCCCTGGCGCCCGACGCCCATATGACCGAAGAGTCGCCCCTCGTGAACCCGGCCAACGCGGCCCGGCTCTTCTCGCAGTGGGCAGGGCACTGGGACCTGACCCGCCGGGTGCTCGTGGAGAAGTCGCCCCCGAATCTCATCCGGAGCCGCTTCCTCCAGGCGCTGTTCGAGGAGGCACGGTTCGTGATGGTGCTCCGTCATCCGGTCGCGGTCGCGCTGTCAACCCAGCGCTGGACATCGGAGCTTTCGCTCGAGGACCTCCTCGAGCACTGGTGCGCCGCCTGGGAGACCTTCGAGGAGGACCGGCCGCACCTCGCCCGGGTCTCCTTCGTCCGTTACGAGGACCTGGTACACGAGCCCCGGGCCACCCTCGACGCACTCGGACAGGCCTGCGACCTCGGGCCTCTCCCGCCGGGGGCGACGCTCGACCCGACAGTGGCCGACGCCACCGAGAAGCAGTGGGCGGCGTTGCTCGAAGAACGCGACAGTGGCTGGTTGGGCCGTCTCGAGGAGCGCTTCGGCGACCGGATATCGCCCTACGGCTACGACCTCTCTCAACCCGGCCACGGCCTTCCCTGGATGCGGTCGCCGTCGTAGGGGGGCCGAACGGCCGTTGCCAGGACGTTCAGATTGTGGCGTCGGCGAGCACGGCGCGGAGTTCCTCCACACGCTTGGCGCAGCGGAGCCGAAGGTTCTCGATGATCGCCAGCTGCTCGTTCGCCGCCGCGGCGGCGCTCGCCTGGTCCGAGGAGGACGCAGCCATCTGTTGCTGGCAGCGCTGGTAGGTCTCGGCCGCTACCCGGTGCTCCTCTTTGATGCGGTTCCGGGCCTCCGCCTCCAGCTGACGCTGGATCTGAAGTACTGCTTCTTGTAGCTGCAGCGAGAGCTTTGACTGCGTGAGCTGTAAGGCCTCCTGGACCAGAGGTCGCAGCTCCTGAAGCTTGGCCTGCTTGCGATGCCCCTTGGCCTCGGCAATGGCCAGCAACGCCCCGAAGCCCATGCCGACGCCGAAGAACGAGACCGACGACACGCCAAGAGCGGCCAGGAATGCCAGGTGGCTGATGCCGCTGAACGACATACCCTGCGCGACGGCCGAGTAGGCCAGGCGCACATTGCGGACCTTCCCACCTTCGTTCAAGTGGTCTGGGCCCCCGGTCAGCGTCGCCTGTACCGCGGCGATCTCCGCCGCACTCGGGAGGTCCGCTTCGGTGAGCTCGATGCCGGCGGGGGCGATCAGCTCCAAGATGTCGACCTCGATCTCGGTCACACCGTTGCGCAAGCCGAGCGTCAGCTCGGCCCCGACCGCGTTCACCTCGCGGAGGAGTGACTCCTCGAGCGTGTCGGGGTGGCCCATGAACGGTTCGAGGCCGCTGTCCCCGTAGCGGCGGCCGAACTCCTTCACGAGGTCGGCGAGCTGGTTTTGGAGGCGAGAGCGCAGCAGGGTGAAGCCGTCGCTGACCCGGAGGGGCCACTGGGCCGACGCCGCGTCGAGGGCGGCGAGTCGCTCCTCTTCTCGCTTCAGTTGCTCGGCCAGTGTCGGCCCAGCGTCGGCCACCGCCTGCTGGCGCTGCTCGAGTACCTCGATTGCCTGCTGGCAGAGCTGCAGCACGCTGACCCGGCGGGCGAACGCGACGCGGTCGACGACGTGTCTCAAGAGGCGCGACCGCAGCTCGTCCACTCCGGCCTCCTGTCGCAGGTCGGCGACGTCGGCTGCCGGTCGGCCCTCGCGCTCCCAGCGGGCGGCCGTCGACTCGAGCGTGCTCGACACCCCGAGCCATGGGGCGTCGGCGAAGCGGCGGGCGTTGGCCGCCAACAGCTGGCGGTCCTCCTCCATGATCTGTCCCCAGCCGGCCTGGACGTCGATCTTCGAGCAAACGAACACCACCGTGCCGATGCGCTCGGTGGCGAGGCGAAGGAAGTCGAGCTCGGGCTGGATCATCGGCCGGTCGGGGTCGGCCACGAAGAGGAGGGCGTCGGCGTCGGCGAGGGCGGCGAGGGTGATCCGGCCGTGCGCGGTGTCGAGGCCGCCCACCCCGGGAGTGTCAATGAGGGTGAGTCCGCTCTCGAGCACCGGCAGGTCGAGGGTGACCTCGACAGCTCGCACCGACTTCTGGTTGTCCGGGTTGCCCGAGACGGAAGCCCAGGGCTCGAGATCGAGCTCGTCGCTGCGGAGTATGCCGTCGGCGCCCTCGCTCTCCCGGTAGACGATCATCTCGTCCTTCGGACCGTGCCGCACGATCACGTGCACATTCGTCGCCACGTCGGGGCCGACGGGCACAAGTCCTTCCCGGCCGACAATGGCGTTGACGAGCGAGCTCTTGCCGGTGTTGGTCTCGCCGACGACCACGACCGAGGCACTCGGCACGGCCTGCCGGGACAGCTCGGCGTCGATGCGGGACTCGTACTCGTGCAGTCCGGCGTCAGTCAGGAGCTGGCGGATCTGGCCGATCACCGGGTACGGCCACTCCGGGAGCTCGACGGTCTCGGGCATCAGCGATTCTCCCCAGTCGCGGCCTGCTGCCAAGCGAGGTCATAAGAGCGACGGATGGTGTCGGCCACCCGTCGGGCGGTGGGACTCCCCTGGCCGCTGTTGGCGAACTCGCTCCAACGTCGCGACCCCTCGACGGCCGCCGCCTGGCACTCAGCAGCCGAGGCGGCGGCCGGGAGGCCGAGCCGCTCCCGGAGAGTCCGCCCCTCCACCAGCACCTCGAGGTCGCCTTTCAGCTTGTCGGGGAGGACGTCGTCGGTCGCCACCTGCTGCAGCGCCCGCAGCTCCAAGAGGGGGTGCATCGCCGGGTCGATCAGGATCTCCTCCAGTCGACCGGCGAGGGCGGCCGGGAAGACGGTGCCCGTGAGCCGGTCCAGGGTGGCGATGGCCCATTCGGCCTTCAACGCGTCGACTCGGTGGGTGAAGAGGTGGGTCAGGTCGTGGCGGAGCCGGACCAGGCCCGAGAGATCGGCGAGGAACCGGACGGTGGCGCTGGGGTCGGCGCCCTTCGCCATCGCCTCCACGGCCATCCTGACGCCGGTGATGTCCAACTTGGCGAGCAGCTCCCGACGGGCGGCCTCGGAGACCGGGACGTCGCGCGAGATAAAGCGCTCCACCGAGAGCAAAAGGAGCTCCCGGGTGCTCTCATCCAGAGCGGCGAGCGACTTCAGCGCCCGCATGTCGGCGTCGCGGAGGGCCCCTGACTCGGTGGACTCGGCGAGGAGACCGACCACGGGCAAGACGGTCGCCAGGAGCCCGCGCAGCACGCTGGCCAGGGTGTGGGCACGCGCCGTGCCGATCTCGATGGCGTCCGGCCGCCCTCCGCCGATGCGGTCGATCTTGTTGAGGGCGCCGATGGCGTTGATCGAGGTGGACCGGAGGCCGCCGAGCAGGTCCCGGAAGGCGTCCAGCACGGCCACATCGTCCTCGTGGGCGTCGCCGGCCATGACCAAGACGAGGGCGTCGGCGAAGGAGATGGCGGACCGCGAGTCCCGGTCGAGAGCCAGCAGCTCCTCGGTCACGTCGCCCGCCCCGGTCAGCGAAGCGAGGCCGGGCGTGTCGATGATCGTCATGTCGCTGAGCGCCTGAGACGAGAGCCACACGTCGATGCGTTCGATCGCCGCAGGGTCTTCACCGAGCGTCCCAGGCAGGGCACCGTCGCTGGCCAGATTGAGGGGCGAGGTCGTGCCGTCCCGTCGCGTGAGCACGGCATGCTCCTGGGCGCCGAAGTGGAACCAGGTCACCACCCTCGTGCACTCCCCGACGTCGGTCGCCGCCACCCGTTGACCGACGAGGGCGTTCACGATGGTCGACTTGCCCGAGCTCACGCGGCCGGCCAATGCGACGCGGAGCGGCGCCTGAAGTGAAGATCGGACCTCGGCCAAGGGACCGAGCGCCCCTTCGTCCGCCGACGCCGAGGCCTCGTCGATGAGGGTGACCAGGTTCGTGCAGAGCGGTCCTGGCACGGCCGTAGTGTACCGACGCCTTCCTGCGCCCCTTCGGCCGCGTTATGGTCCGACGCTTCCGCCGCCACCGCCGCCATAGCCCCCACCCGAGTCGTAGCTGGGCGGCGGACCGGCCGACGGTGTCGGCGGGGGCGCCTCGGGGGGCGGTTCGGGCGGTGGCGGCTCGTACGACGGCGGGGCCGGCGCTGGTGCCGGTCCGGGCGAGGGTGTGGCCGGCGCCGGCGCTGGTGCCGGTGCCGGTCCCGGCGAGGGCGAGGGCGGTGGTGCGGCCTCTGTCGGCTCCGGCGGCAGGGCTGCTTCGGTCGGCTGGACCGCCGTCGCCGGTGGACCCGGTGATGGCGAACTGGTGGGTCCCCTCGCTTCTGCGCCCGCGGAGGGCTGCGCCGGCGCCGGCGCCGGCGCCGGCATCGGGACCGGCGGTCCGCCCGACGGCACCTGCCCGTGGGGCGGCGGCGTGGCACCGGGCCCGACGGTCGGAGGGTGGGTCGGCCCGCCCGTGGGCCCATGGGTCGGACCACCCGTCGGGTGGCCCGGAGCGGGGTGCTGCGGCGGACCGGCGGTGGGTCCTGTCGTCGGGCCGTGGGTCGGCCCCGGTGTCGGAGGTGGGTGGTGCTGTCCCGGTGGGGGTTGGTGGGATGGCGCCGGCTGTGGCCTCGGTTGGTGGGTTGGCGCCGGCTGGTGCTGCTGCCCGCCCGCGCCAGGCTGGCCCTCACCCGTCCGAGTCGGCTCCATCCTCGTCGGTGGACGGATGATCGGCGCCGTACCGGCTCCGGCTCCCGTACGGCCGACGGGCTGTGCCGGGCCGGGCTCTTCACGACCGGGCTGCGCCGACTCACGCCCCCCTCCGGCACCGGCGGCAGCGCCGGCGGCCGTCGCCGCCGCGCCGCCGGCTTCTCCCCTCGGGCCGGCTTCTGCGCCCGCCCGGCCATTACCGGGTTCCGCTATGCCACCTGCGCCGACGCCTCCGTGCTCTGGCGGAGCGTCGCGTACGACGGGTGCCCCACGCTCGGTGCCGGCTGTGCTCGGCGCGCGCTCTTGCGCGGCCGCCCGTCCGGCACCTTCGTCCACGCGAGCCGCCGGTCCGGACCGGCCACCGGTGCCAGCCGCTCCCGAGCCACCCGCCGCGCCCCGTTCTCCTGGTCGCTCACCGGCTGCTCCGGCGCCAGCCGCTCCGGCGCCAGCCGCTCCGGCGCCAGCCGCTCCGGCGCCAGCCGCTCCGGCCGCCCCGGCGCCGACGCCGCCCTCTGAGCCGTGGTGCGGTCCCTCCTGACCGACCCCCGACCCGGCCCCGGCCGGCGTTCCCGCAGCATGGGCCGCGCCACCTCCCAGGAGGTCCGTGGCCGCGAAGGCAGCACCGGCCGCAGCGACACCGGCGGCGACCTCGGCGACCACCTTGGCCCGCTTGCGGGACGACCTCCCCTTGCCACTGCTGGCGTAGGCCGCCTGGAGCCGATCAGCATCGGTACCCCACTGGCCGGTCCCGATGGCCACCATCGAAGCGACCGGGTCGCTCCCGGCACCGAGCGCCTGACGGATGGGGGCATGCTGGTCGTCGCGCAGGGCCAACGCCGTTGCCTCGATGCCCTGGTCGCGACTCAGGTAACGCTGGGGCCCGTCGGATGCACCGACCGGCGTGCTCCCCGGCATCTCCTGCGTGGCGTTCAGGGGGTTGTGCAGCGCCTCGCTACCCCAGTGGCCGCCCTCGGCCACCATCCACGCCGTGACGACGTCGACGTTCTCGTTGGTGTGCGGAAGGCCGAGCTGTGAGAGGAGGGACCGGGCCCAGTCCTCGCGCTCACCCTTCTTCGGTCCGGTTGCCTTCGATGGCGCCATGCCAGCCTTCCTCTAATCAGATGGAACTTGCTGTGGTGGGAACCGCCGTGCGACCAGCTCGCTCGCTCGGCCTCCGCTCCCGAACCAGGGCGATCCAGCAGGGCCTGGTCACGAAACGCGCCCACCGGCGGTGGTGCGCGTCAGGGTCTGGCCGATTGCCGCCACGGCCCTCGTCACGTCGCTGGAGGCTCTGTTCCCTCCTCCTCGAGCCGCTCGACCTCCTCGTGGACCTCCTCGAGCTCGTCTTGCACCAGTCGCAACTCGTCCTGACGGATCTGTTCACGAATGACTGGGCCCGGTGGGCCAGAGCCAGCCGGCGGGGCACCGGGCACGTGTGGAGCTGCCGGCGCTCCTGGCACATGACCTTCCGGTGGTGTCGTGGGGTGCCCCCCCGTGCCGCCAGGTCCTGGCGGCGCACCGGGCGGACCAACGCCTGTCGGAACGCGACCCGGCGGAGCAGGAGGCGGTGCCGGATGCGTGCCCGAGGATGGGGCCGTGCCTCCCGGGTGCGGAGTGCTCCCTCCCGTACCGCTCGTTGGGCCCGTCCCCGTACCGCCCGGCGACGAAGGATGCGTCCCGCCGCCGCCAGCCGGCGTTCCCCCGCCGCCAGGGTGCGAACCTGACCCGCTCCCGCCAGCTCCGGCGGCGCCGCCGCCACTGCCCGCGCCGCCACCACCGGTACCTCCACCGCCCGACCCGCCGCCACCGGCGGTGTGTCCAGCGGCCGCGCCAGTGTCACCAGCCGAGATGGACCCCGGGTCGCCCGACGAGCCACCGCTACGGGAGCCACTGCCCCCGCCGCCAGACTGGCCACCGCCGCCTTGGGCGCCGCCTCCCTTGGCTCCTCCGCCTTGGGACCCACCACCTTTGGCGCCGCTTTGGCCACCACTGCCCTGCGACTTGCCGCCGCCCCTGGGCGGTGTCGGCTTGGGATCGGGCTTGGGATCGGGCTTGGGATCGGGCTTGGGATCGGGCTTGGGATCGGGCTTGGGATCGGGCTTGGGATCGGGCTTGGGATCGGGCTTGGGATCGGGCGTCGGGCCCGGCGGGCGGAGCACTGACCCGTCAGGTTTGATGGTCGTGCCATCGGGAAGATGCTGAGTGCCATCAGGATCGACGACGGTCCCGTCGGGCCGGTGAGCCGTCCCGTCGGGATCGTAGGTGGTGACTTTGCCGTCGGCGTCCGAAGACGAGATCAAATTGCCATCGGCGTCTCGGGTCTCCGATGAACCGTCATCGTTGTACGACGTCGTGTTGCCATTCGCGTCGGTGGTCGACACAAGGTTGCCGTTCGGGTCGGTCACCGAGCTCGCGCCAGTTCCCGGGTCATACGTCGTCGTGTAGCCCAGGCTGTCCGTCTGGGCGGTCAGGTTGCCGTCGGCATCTCGGGTCTCCGAGGAACCGTCACTGTTGTAGCTGGTGACGTTCCCATTGCTGTCCACCTGGGCAGTCAGGTTGCCGTAGGCATCTCGGGTCTCCGTGGAACCGTCACTGTTGAAGGTGGTCGTGTTGCCATCGGCATCGGTCTGCGAGACCAGTGTGCCGTCGGCGCCCCGGTACTCCGAGGAACCGTCACTGTTGAAGGTGGTCGTGTTGCCATCGGCATCGGTCTGCGAGAGCAGTGTGCCGTCGGCGCCCCGGTACTCCGAGGAACCGTCACTGTTGAAGGTGGTGACGTTCCCATTGCTGTCCACCTGGGCAGTCAGGTTGCCGTCGGCGTCCCTGGTCTCCGAGGACCCGTCCAGGTTCTCGAGTTTCGTGGTGCCGTCGTCGAAATAGGTGGTCTTGTTGCCGTCGGCGTCGATAGATGAGATCAGGTTCCCGTCGACGTCACGAGTCACTTGGGTACCGTCGTCGTTGTACGTCGTGGTGTTACCTTGGCCGTCCGTGGCTGCGACGAGGTTGCCGTCCGCGTCGCGCGTCTCGGTGCTTCCGTCGTCGTTGACGACCGTCGTGGACCCGTCAGAGGACTCGTCGACCTGGATGCCGTCGGTCGACGTCGACGCACCCTGTACACCGGGCGCCGCCAGGTCCTGAGCTGTCGTGCCGGAGAGCGGGCCCGCCGAAGGATGGGTCCCGGTCGTCGTGCCGTCTCCGAGCGATCCGGTGATCGACACCCCGGTGAGTGTCGAGAGCAGCGGATCGCCGACGGCCGGTCCAACGACGGCGCCGGTCGGGCCCTGGCTGGGATCGGTCATATCATTGGTGGTCTGCTCAACGAGAGGGCCGGCCGACGGTGTCGAGACCGAGGAAGGCCCAGAACTCGCCGTCGTCACCGTGCCGACCGGCTCCGGGCCGGCCGAGGCCCCGACACTCTGCGTCGACGACGGCTCGGAGAGACCGGCGGCCGGTCCTTCACTCGGCGTGGCGAGGGTGCTGGCCGGGCCGGCAGACGGCGTGGCGAGGGTGCTGGCCGGGCCGGCAGACGGCGTGGCGAGGGTGCTGGCCGGGCCGGCAGAAGGCGTGGCGAGGGTGCTGTCGCCGGTTGCCGCGTCCGAGCTGGGGACCGGCCCGACCGATGGGCTCGAAGGCCCGGCGCTCGGAGTGGCCGTTTCGTAGTCCGTAGCCGTGGTGGTCAGCCCAGGGCCGCTCGAGGGGCCCTGGGACGGGCCCCCGCTCGGCATCGACTCCTCCGTCATGCTCCACCCTCCGTGTCGCCGTGCCGAGCACCAGCGTATGGCAGTTACCCCCAATCTGCCTGGTCAACCCCCACTGGAGAGCCACGGGACCCAAAACCCTGCATCGGGTCGGCGGAGACATCGAAGCTGAAGGGGGCACAAGGCCCGGGGTCGAGGCGGTTACCTGCTGCAGCACCGATGGTCGGACGAGTCGATCAGACTCCGATCGCCGACAAGAACCGAAGTTCTCCGCATAGTCGCAGTGCGAGGGGTGGTGTCGCGGTGCCGTTCGGCCTCTTCTTCGATCCCTTGGGCGTCAGCTCATCGGAGGTACGTGAGGGCGCCATTGCCGACGTTGAGGGCTCGATGGCGTCTGGGCTCTAGGACCACCTCGACAGGTCGGTGCGCCGCCAGGTACGGGGCCTCGAGCCGGCCCACGCCGACGGCGATCGCCACGACGGTGCCGGGCATCGCCACCGGGCCCCCGGTGCTCAATGTCGCCAACCGTGGTCCGGGCCGCCGCGGCACGGATCGCGCACGACTGGTTCGTCAACAGGATCGCGACAGGGCCTGGGTGCTCCTCAGCAACCGTTCTGAAGCGCGTCGAGAGACCGTTCGTAGAGGCAGACCCATGAGTTCTGCAGACGAAGGTGGCGGGCGTCGACGAGTGGCCTCCCCTGAGAGCTCGGAGAGGGGGAACTAACCATGGCAGCTTCCGAATGGAACGAGAATTAGGCGATAATTATGCGATAGCCGCCATCGCAGGGTGATAGGATGAGGGCAATGACGACACAAAAAGTGTCGGTGACCCTGGAAACAACTGCGATCGAGCGAGCGAGGCGAGCGGCCGGGCCAAGGGGGTTGTCATCCTACGTGGACGCCGCTCTTGAAGAGAAGCTCGACCGTGACGAGCGACGTCGAGCTTTCCTGGACTACCTCGAAGAGCTCGAATCCTCGGATCCGACGCCCGAGGATGTCAAGACTCGGGCCAACCGCCGTTCCGCAAGGATCCGCGAGAATGCCAGTCAGTGAGCGATCCGGTCGTCGTTCTCGACTCCGGCGTGATCGATCAGGCGACGATCAATAATGAGTTCCGGTGGGTGCTCCGCGAGCTGCTCGAGAGCGGGTGGGTTCCGATCATTCCCACCGTGGTGCTCGCCAAGGCGATCACGGGCCGCGCTGGCGACGCGCCGGTGAACCAAGTCGTGAATCGACTCGGCACAGTGGACACAACTCAAGCGACAGCTCGGCGAGCTGGCCATCTGCGTTTCCGTGTACAGCGGTCCGGCGTTCGACGGATCCCCAGCGGAATCGATGCCATTGTTGCCGCACATGCCGCTGACGCTGGTACCGGTGTCGTCTTCACGGTTGATGCATCCGACCTTCGTCGCTTGCTCGCAGACTTCCCTCGCATCAGAGTTACCAAGCCCTGAACGTCGGCTCGCGTAACTGCCCAAGCCACATTGTCTTGCAGGTACCGGAGCTTGACCGGCGGCATGGTACGAGTACGACGCTCGCCTGAACCGAGTCGATTCACAACTGATCCAGAGAGCTGCGACGCCCGCTGCATCGGAATCGCCAAGCCCTGAGCGCTGGCCCGCCGAATGTCCCAGAAATACCTGGAGACGGAAGGCGCAGATCGCCAGATATGAGCTCAGATGGTGACGATGGTGACGGCAGCGTCGCCAGCTACCAGGCGCATGTCGCCGGGATCGCTGGTGAGAATCGTGATCCGATCGGCCGGCGCCGACTGGACGACGGCACCCAGATGCGCGTCGGGGACAGATACAGCGGTCTTGTGGCGGATGGCGGCTGCCACGTTAGCGAGGGGTATGTCGAGGGGTATGTCGAGCACTCGTAGGCGATTTGCGAATGCCCAGGAGGACACGGTGCGGTCCCACCCCGCTTCGACCCGAACGGCGGTCGGCACGGACAGTTCGACGGCGGAGGCGCGGCGTTTGCGGCTTGCGACGATCTGGGCGTGGCTCACTACCTTGCGGTGCTTCGGATGAGCCGGATCCCGGAGTGCCTGCACGGCCTCGTTATCCAGCAATACGAGCTGGCTCACGCGGCCGGGAGCGCTCGAGCTTCGGCCCACAGCAGCACGTCGTCTGCGCTGGCGTCGGGGTGCTTCTCGACGATCTCGGCCGCCGCCCGGCGGAGGCGGTCGGGCTCCCCTGCCAGGGGATGGCCGTCGAGCTCCGCTGTCGCGAGGGCGAGATCTCCGAGGCTCGGGCGCGCCTCGGGATAGCGACGGTAATGGTCGTCTAGGGCGGCCTGCATTACGACCGCCTCGAGCGTCGCGCGCAGAGCGGTGGCCGTCAGCGCAGTGGCCGAAGGGGCAACGCCTAGCTCTCTGACCGCAAGCGCAGCCGCATCCCTGAGCGCGGTTGGGATTCTCATCGACGTGTTGGACGTCTCAAGCTCTCCACTGTCAAGGAGTTTGCTGATTCGCTCAATCGCTTTCGGTGTGCTCACCTCCGTACTGTACCACATGATCGTGGTACATGACACCCTGCCAAAGCGGTAAGTGCTAGACGGCGCAGCGCGCTGACCTGCATGGAGCACGATCACGGGACGTGACCCGGCGGTCTCCTACGATGCCGATGTGCCAGCCGAGAAGGTTCGCCTGCGCATCGGGAACCTGGCCAAGGCCGTGCTGGTCAGCGGGCAGGCGTACCAGGACCCCAAGGACGCATTGAACGAGTTCGTCTCCAACGCCGCAGACGAATACGCCGAGGCCGAGCGGCGTGGAGAGCGGATCCGCGTGATCCTGAGGCGCAAGGGCCGGTACCCCTTGATCGCCGTGGACGACCTGGGCCGGGGAATGAGTCCCGAACGCCTGCGGGAGGTGGCCAGGAACCTCTTCGAGTCGTCCAAGGTCGGCGACAGCAGGACCCTCGGGGAAAAGGCCATCGGCATACTGGCGTTCCAGCAGCTCGGGGCGCGCTGTGACGTGATCTCTCGAGCCGAGGGCAGTGCCGAGACCTGGGTTCTGCGCCTCGAGCGGGGCAAGGCAACCGCCATCCTCGAGCGCGAGAAGCGTCGACTCCGTGAGGTCCCCGGCACCATTATCTACCTGTCGGATCTCGACCCAGATGTCCTGCGAGTGCTCACGCAGCGCAAAGTTGTCGATTACCTGCGCACTCGGCGGGGCCCGGCACTTGCCAGTGGGGACTACGAGATCGAAGTCGTCGAGGGCCGCTCGTCAGAACCGGTGTTGCCCGAGAAGCCCGAAGGGATCCGGCTGGCCATTCCCCCGCGCAACACCTTATGGGGGCGCATCGAGTTCGCCCTCTACGTCACGCCCCCGGACGGTCGCCGCCGACGCGTGTCCGTCGTAGCGCGGGCTGGCACTAGCGTCGTCGACGATCTCGCCGAGATCGACGAGTTCGCTGGTCCCCCATGGGACAGCGATCAGGTTTCGGGACAGGTGGTCTTCGGAGCACTGCAGCAGACGGCGGGTCGACGGGCGATCCTGAGAGACCGCCAGGCGTTCCCCCTCTTCGTCGACGCCGTAAAAGCTATCGAGCCAGCAGTCGCACAGGCCGTCGAAAGGATCGCCAAAGAAGTCGACGCGCAGACTGCCGACCGGCTCTCCGACGTCATCAGGCGGATCTTCGACCGGGTCCTCAAGGAGCTCGCTGACCTCGACAACCCGATGCGTGCGCCTGGTAGCTCCGAGCCCGGCCAAGGCGGACTGCTCGAACCCGAGTACCGCGGAACGGAAGAGTCGTCTCCGGAGGGTCCGCACAACCCTGTCTCAGACCTTGGCGACCTGCTGTTGACGCCGCGTGATCCCGTCTCCCCCGATGCGGATCTCAACCGAGCGCGCCCCGACCGACCAGGGTCCAGCCATCTGCCGACGTTGGCCCCGGATCCGAGCCCCGGCGAGGCTCGCAGTCGCTTCGATCCCGACCAGGGGGTCGTCTATTTCAGTGACACCCACAGCGACTACCTCATGGTGAAGGAATCCGAATCGATGTTGCTCGATTACCTGGCAACGCTCGTCGCCAAGGAGTACGTCGTTTACAACAACCCCCGGGCCTCGTCGGACGAGCTGGGGGAGGAGCTGGTGAGAATGCTGGTCCGAGTGAGACGCCATATTCCGCGCCGTCTCTGAGGTGAGACGCCTAGAAGCTGTTTTGTCCGTACGCCGAACTGGACCTCGCTGTGCCGACGGCGGACCCGAGTCTCCGCAGATCGCGCACGCAGCGCGCAGGCCCGTACTGGAGATGTGGCGCGCCGACAACGACGAAGCACTGACCTGGGAGGACAAAGCGGAAAAGCTCCGAGGGAGAGACTCGAACTCTCGACCTAGCGGAGCCGCCACGCACGGTCCTCCGACCAGGGGAAAATCCGTTCTTCCCAGCTCAAGAGTGATTTCGACGTACCGTACGCGCCGGTTGGTGACCCTTGGATACCGTTCACTCGCGCACGGACGTTGTCCCGTTCGCTGTTGAAGTGCAGCGGTGGTCACAGCGTGTTCAGGCTGCTGCCTGATCGTACTCCTGGGTTGTG
>Ga0310037_10000904_pt1 | contig 17094 bp, 12 predicted proteins | sample Sb_taG_11_FD_200239 | JGI IMG/M metagenome (GOLD analysis project Ga0310037, IMG submission 200239) | Peat soil microbial communities from Weissenstadt, Germany - Sb_50d_3_AS metaG (v2) (version 2) | ecosystem: Environmental > Terrestrial > Soil > Wetlands > Peat | place: Germany: Weissenstadt...
GGTCATCATTGAGCAGATGCGGCTCGATGCCATACACCTCGTCCACCGCCATCGCCGCCGCCCACGCCTCCACCTGCACCAGCGGCGCCGGCGCGGTCAGCCGGTTCGCCACCAGCGCCTCAATCACCTCCCCGTGCGAGATCGGCGCCACCGGCCGGACCGGGCACAGCTCATCGACCACCTCCGCGATCCGCAGCCGCCGCCCGAACTGTGCCACCACCGGCAGTGCGCCCAGCCGCTTCTCCAGCACCCGGACCACCGCGATCTCCGCCCGTGCCCGGCCCCGCCCGCGGCCAGTCCCCGGCATCCCGCCCATGCCCGACGTCAACTGCCTGATCGGGTTGTCTCTTCCCCACCTCAGATCACATCGGCACCGACCTGTCACACACGGCCAACGACCAGCCCGCGCCCACAATTGAGTCATCCGGCCAGCACAGACCTCAGTACCTCAACCACACAACACCATGTGCGAAAGACGGGTCTAGTCGAGATCGGCCGCGACGGCTAGCCAGCGGTCTTCCAGGTCCGACTTCTCGGCCTGGACCGCGCGGAGTTCGGCGCCGAGCGAGGTGAGCTTCTCGTAGTCGGTGGCGTTCGCGGCCAGCAGGTCGGTCAGCTCGGCTTCGCGGGCCGAGAGCCGGTCCAGCTGGCGTTCCAGCCGCTGGAGCTCCTTGCGCGCGGTCCGCTCCCCGGCCGCCGAGGACCGCGGCGGGGCGGCCGCCGCCGCGACCGGCTGCGGGCCGCCCGAGGACCCCGCACGGGCGGTCCGGACCCGGGCCAGGTACTCGTCGACTCCGCCGGCGAGGAAGGACAGCCGCCCGTCAGCGAGCAGCGCCACGACGTGCTCGGTCACCCGTTCCAGGAAGTACCGGTCGTGGCTGACCACCACGAGCGTGCCCGGCCAGCCGTCGAGCAGGTCCTCGAACTCGGTGAGCGTCTCGATGTCCAGGTCGTTGGTCGGCTCGTCGAGCAGCAGCACGTTGGGCTCGGCCATGAGCAGCCTGAGCATCTGCACCCGGCGCCGCTCGCCGCCGGACAGGTCGCCGATCCGGGTCCACTGGCGTTCCGCGGTGAAGCCGAGGCGCTCGAGGAGCTGTCCGGCCGACAGCTCGCGGTCACCCACCCGCACCCGGAGCTGGATCTCCTCGACCGCTTCGCGGACCCGCTGCTCGGGGTCGAGCTCGGCGAGTTCCTGGGACAGGTGAGCCAGCCGGACGGTCTTGCCCCGCACGACCGTCCCCTCGACCGCCAGTCCGGGCCCGGTCGTCCCGGCCAGCAGGTTGAGCAGCGATGTCTTGCCGCTGCCGTTGATCCCGGCGATGCCCACCCGGTCGCCCGGGCCGAGCTGCCAGGTCACGTGCTCCAGGAGCGGCCGCGGGCCGCCGTCGGCCGGCACCGACACCGACACGTCCTCCAGCTCGAGGACGGTCTTGCCCAGCCGGGCGGTGGCCAGCCTGGTCAGCTCCACGCTGTCCCGGGGCGGCGGCTCGGCCGAGATGAGCGCACTGGCCGCCTCGACCCGGAACTTCGCCTTGGTGGTCCGGGCCCGGGCCCCGCGCTGCAGCCAGGCGAGTTCCTTGCGGGCCAGGTTGCGCCGGCGCCGTTCGGCGGCTTCCTCGCTGCGCTCCCGTTCGGCCTGCGAGAGTACGTAGGCGGAGTAGCCGCCCTCGGCGGAGTACACCTGGCCGCGGTCCACCTCCCAGGTCCGCTCGCACACGGTGTCCAGCAGCCACCGGTCGTGGCTGACCACGATGACCGCGCAGTGCCCATTCTCGGCCCTGTCACGCAAGTGCCGGCCGAGCCAGTCGATGGCCTCGATGTCCAGGTGGTTGGTCGGCTCGTCGAGCAGCAGCACGTCGCGCTCGGCCACCAGCAGGCCGGCCAGTGCGACCCGGCGCCGCTCGCCGCCGGACAGCGGGCCGACCGGGGCGTCGAGAGCGATGCCGGGGATCAACTCGGCCATGATGGCGCGGACCCACGGATCGGCCTCCCACGGGGCCGACCCGGTGACCTGCGGCTGGTGGCCGAACACGATCTGGCCGGCCGTACCGGTCAGCTGGTCCTGCTGCGGCAGGTAGCCGAGCCGCAGGCCTGCCGCCCTGGCCACCCGGCCCTCGTCTGGCACGGCCGTCCCGGCCAGCAACTCGAGCAGCGTGGACTTGCCCGCGCCGTTACGGCCGACCACGCCGATCCGGTCGCCGGCCGAGACCCCGAGCGAGACGCCGTCGAGCAGCCTGCGGTGCGCGTACGACTTGGCGGCCTTCTCCAGGCTGATCAGGTTCATCTACCCGGCGGACACCACGGCGGCACCAGGCACCGGTCCGCTGACCCGGGCCACGGACCGGCAGACGCCCGCCCCGGACAGGGACACGGCCAGCTCCAAGGCCCGCTCCGCGTTCGCGGCGAGAAACACGCAGGTCGGCCCCGAGCCGGCCACCAGCGCGCCCAGCGCGCCGAGCTCGAGCCCAGCGGTCAGCGTCTTGCGCAGCGCCGGGAACAAGGACACCGCGGCGGGCTGCAGGTCGTTGCTCAGCCGCTGGCCCAACCGCGCGGCATCGCCGGAGCGCAGCGCGGACATCAGCGCGGCATCCAGTATTGCCTCGGGGGGACGATCCCCCCCAGACCCCCCCTGATCCTGGGGGGAAACCTTTTCCCCCAGACCCCCTCGGCCCCCCAGACCCCCTCGGCGCAGGCGGTCCAGGGCCTGGTAGACGGCGGGTGTGGAGAGCTGGCCCTCGGCGAAGGCCAGCACCCAGTGATACCGCGTGGCCGGGGCCAGCGCGGGCGTCAGCTGCTCACCGCGGCCGCGGCCGACCGCGGTCCCGCCCAGCAGCGCGAAGGCCACGTCGCTGCCCACCGTGGCGCCGATCGCGCACAGCTGCTGCTGGGTGAGGCCGGCGGCCCACAGTTCGTTGCAGGCGAGCAGGGCCGCGGCGGCGTCGGCGCTGCCCCCGGCGAGCCCGGCGGCCACCGGGATCCGCTTGGCGATGGTGACGTGGACGCGGCCTGGGCCGGCCCCGCGGTCCCGGAGCGCTGCGCGTAGCGCCGCGATCGCGCGCAGCGCCAGGTTGTCCTGGTCCGCGGGCACCCGGTCCGCGCCCTCGCCGGTGACGGTGACCCCGTCACGCCCAGCTGGCTCCACCGTGACCTGATCGAACAGCGAGACGGCATGGAAGACGGTCACCAGGTCGTGGTAGCCGTCGGCCCGCGGCGGACCGACCGCGAGCTGGAGATTGAGTTTGGCGGGCACCTGCACGCAGACGCTCGTCACCAAGGCCTCCGGAGGATGGCCTGACCTTCGGGCCGGGGCGTAGTCAAGATGATCAGATCGTACGCGCCGCCGCCAGGCGCGCGAACTCCGCCACGCCCAGCGATTCGCCGCGCGCGCCGGGGTCGATTCCGGCCGCGCGCAGCAGCCGTTCCGCCTCGGGAGCGGACCCGGCCCAGCCGGCCAGCGCGGCGCGCAGCGTCTTGCGCCGCTGGCCGAACGCCGCGTCGATGAGCGTGAACACCTGCTCGCGCGGTGCGGACGTGACCGGCGGGTCGCGCCTGGTGAACGCGACCAGCCGGGAATCCACGTTCGGCACCGGCCAGAACACGCTGCGCGGCACCGTCCCGGCCGGCCGGGCCGCGGCGTACCAGGCCAGCTTCACCGACGGCGCGCCGTACACCCGGGATCCGGGAGCCGCGCACATCCGGTCCGCCACCTCGGCCTGCACCATGACCAGCCCGCGGGTCAGCGACGGCACGGCGGCCAGCAGGTGCAGCACCACCGGCACGGCCACGTTGTAGGGCAGGTTCGCGACCAGCATCGAGGGCGCCGCGGGCAGGTCGTGCTGGCCTGTACGCAGCGCGTCGGCGTTGATCACGGTGACCCGGCCGGCCAGTGCCGGGGCCCGCTCGGCCAGCGTCCGGGGCAGCTCGCCGGCGAGTACCCGGTCGATCTCGACCGCTATGATCGCGGCGGGGCAGGCTTCGAGCAGGGCCAGGGTGAGCGAGCCGAGCCCCGGGCCCACCTCGAGCATCACGTCCCCCGGATCCGGCGCGGCCAGCGCGGCGATCCGCCGCACCGTGCCCTGCTCCACCACGAAGTTCTGGCCCCGCCGCTTGGACGGCCGCAGGCTCAGCCGCCCGGCCAGCTCCCTGACGTCGGTGGGGCTGAGCAGCCGCACCGGAGACTCCGCCACCGCCACGTCTACCAGGGACCGAAGGTGCGCTCCGCGGTGGCGGTGACCGTGTCGCAGAGCTCGGCCAGGTCGAGGCCCCGCACCTCGGCCAGGCAGCGCAGGGTGTAGGCGACCTGGGCGGGCGCGTTGGGCCGGCCGCGGTTGGGCACCGGGGTGAGGAACGGCGCGTCGGTCTCGGCCAGCAGGAGATCCGCCGGGGCGGCCGCGGCGGCGTCGCGGAGCGGCTGCGCGTTGGTGAACGTCATGTTGCCCGCGAACGACATCACGTAGCCCGCCTCGGCGCACCGCTTGACCATCGCGACGTCGCCGGAGAAGCAGTGGAACACCACCCGGGGCGGCGGCCCCTCCTCCTCCAGGATGCGCAGCACGTCGGCGTGCGCCTCCCGGTCGTGGATCATCAGCGCCCGGCCGGCGCGCTTGGCGACCTTGATGTGCTCGCGGAACCACCACCGCTGGACGTCGGGGGCGGCGTAGTCCCGGTAGTAGTCCAGGCCCGTCTCGCCGACGGCGACCACCCGCGGCCGCGCGGCGAGGGCCCCGATCTCGGCCAGCACCGCGCCGGCGAGCACCGGCTCGGCGACGGCCGCGGTCTCGTTGGGGTGAATCGCGACGGCCGCGTAGACCCCCTCGTGCTCCTCGGCGCAGCGGGCCGACCAACGGGAGGACTCCAGATCCGTACCGACCGTGATCGCACGCACGATCCCGGCCGCTCGCGCCGCCGCCATGACCTGTGCTGGCCCGGGGGGGCGACCCCCCGGAACCCCCCGCTGTTTCTCCCGGGGGGACCCATCCCCCCGGACCCCCCTTGGGAGAGACCCATCCCCCCAGACCCCCCTTGCGATCATGTCCAGGTGGGTGTGGGCGTCCAGCGCCGGCCTGGGCAGCGGCTCGGGAGGCGTGGGAGCGGTTACCACGGCCCGGCCGGCCTCATCGACATTACAGGGCTCTGTCTCCCGCTCGCCTCCGGCTCGCTCATGCGCCGAGCCGGGCCAGTTCCTCGTCCACCACCGCAGTGTCCAGCTTGGCGAACAGCGGCTTGGGCGGGGCCAGCGCGGCACCCGGGCGCAGCGGGACGGACTCCCAGCGGGCGGCGCCGTCGTACCGGCCGGTGATGACCGGGTAGGGAAGCCCGCCCTCCTCGTCGACCTCCTCCACTACCGGCATGTCCGACCAGGTGCCCGTGCCGCCCAGCATCTGGTGCACCTGCTGGGACGAGCGGGGCAGGAACGGGGTGAGCAGCGTCTTGGCGTCGTCGACGAGTTGCAGCGCGACGTGCAGCACGGTGCGCATCCGGTCCGGATCCGATTCGCGCAGCTTCCACGGCGCCTGTTCGGAGAAGTACTTGTTGGCCTCGGCCACCGTCCGCATCGCCTCGGTGATCGCGAACTTGAACCGCGACCGGCCCAGGTGCTCGCCGACCGGGCCGAAGGCCTGCCGGGACCGGGCCAGCAGGTCCTGGTCGAGGTCGGTCAGCAGGCCCGCCTCGGGGATCGAGCCGATGTTGCGGGCCGCGAACGAGACCGCGCGATTGACCAGGTTCCCCCAGGTGGCGACCAGCTCGTCGTTGTTCCGGCGGACGAACTCGCTCCAGGTGAAGTCGGTGTCCTGGTTCTCCGGGCCGGCGATGGCCACGTAGTAGCGCAGCGCGTCCACGTCGTAGCGGGCCAGGAAGTCGCGGACATAGATCACCACGGCGCGGGAGGAGGAGAACTTGCGGCCCTCCATGGTCAGGTACTCGCTGGAGACCACCTCGGTCGGCAGGTTCAGCGTGCCGAGCGGGCCGGGCTCGCCGCCACGGGCGCCGAGCCCGCTGTAGCCGAGCAGCATGGCCGGCCAGATCTCGGCGTGGAAGACGATGTTGTCCTTGCCCATGAAGTAGTACGCCTCGGCGTCCGGGTCGTTCCACCACGCCCGCCAGGCGTCCGGGTCACCGCTGCGCCGCGCCCACTCGATCGAGGCGGACAGGTACCCGATCACCGCGTCGAACCAGACGTAGATCCGCTTGTCCGGCCGGTCGCGCCAGCCGTCCAGCGGGACCGGGACGCCCCAGTCCAGGTCCCGGGTGATGGCCCGCGGCTGCAGGTCATCGAGCAGGTTGAGGGAGAACTTGAGCACGTTCGGGCGCCAGTGGCCCGCCTTGGCCTGCAGCCAGCTGCCCAGGACCTCGGCGAACGCGGGCAGGTCGAGGAAGTAGTGCTCGGTCTCCGCGAACACCGGGGTCTCGCCGTTGATCTTGGACCGGGGGCTGATCAGGTCGGCCGGGTCGAGCTGGTTGCCGCAGTTGTCGCACTGGTCGCCGCGCGCGCTGGGGTACCCGCAGATCGGGCAGGTGCCCTCGATGTAGCGGTCGGGCAGCGTGCGCCCAGTGGACGGCGAGATCGCGCCCAGCGTGGTCCTGGCGAAGATGTAGCCGTCCTGCAGCAGCCGGGTGAAGATCTCCTGGGTCACCGCGTAGTGGTTGCGCGTGGTGGTCCGGGTGAACAGGTCGTAGGTCATACCCAGGCTGGTCAGGTCGTCGACGATGACCCGGTTGTACCGGTCGGCCAGGGCCCGGGCCGGCACGCCCTCGGCGTCGGCCTGCACCTGAATCGGCGTGCCGTGCTCGTCGGTGCCGCTCACCATCAGCACCCGGTTGCCCGCCATCCGCTGGTACCGGCTGAACATGTCGCAGGGCAGCCCGAAACCCGAGACGTGCCCGATGTGACGCGGGCCGTTCGCGTACGGCCAGGCCGGAGCGGACAGGATATTGCGCATGGTCAAAGCCTAGGCGCAGCCGCCGGCTGCTCACGGTGGTTAACGGCATTGGACGGAACGGACGGTGGTGACAGCGTCACCGGGTGGCGGGTGTGCTTGATCCCCAGGATGGACAGGAAGAACGTGCCCAGGATCACCTGGCAGCTGACGATCAGCGCGGTGACCGACGGGATCATCAGGCGCAGCGAGTGCTCGTAGTTGAGGTGGCTGAACTTCTGGCCGTTCCAGTACAGCAGCGAGAAGATCAGCCCGGCCAGGCCGGCCAGCCCGATCGCGGCGCCCAGCAGCAGCCCGCGCTCCAGGCTCAGCTTCTCGAGCAGGCGCTGGACCTTCGGCTCCTCGGGCAGGAACCCCTCCGAGCCGGCGTACACCTGGGTGAACAGCCAGAACAGCACCGACTGGAAGCCGATCACCACCATCGCCGAGGCCGCGACCAGGGTGTCAACGTCGAAGGTCACCGTGCCGATCTTGAACGGGCGCGGCACCACCACCGCGCCGATGGCCAGGCCCGCGATCAGCAGCACCAGGCCGGGCAGGAAGAACAGCCAGCGCGGGGCAAACAGCAGCAGGAACCGCAGGTGCCGCCAGCCGTCCCGCCAGGTGTGCAGGTGCGGCGGGCGGCTGCGGCCGTCCTTGGCCAGGGTGGTGGGCACCTCGGTCACGTGCTGGCCGTACAGCGCCGCCTTGACCACTATCTCGCTGGCGAACTCCATCCCGGTCGCCTGCAGGTTGAGGGCCAGCACGCTGTCCCGGTTGAACCCGCGCAGTCCGCAGTGGAAGTCACCGATCGCGCTGCCGAAGAACAGGCGGCCGATGAAGCTGAGCACCGGGTTGCCGAGGTAGCGGTGCAGCGGCGGCATCGCGCCCGGCGCGATGCCGCCGGCGAACCGGTTGCCCATCACCAGGTCCGCGCCCTTGCGCAGTTCCCCGACGAACGGCATCAGGTTGGTGAAGTCGTAGCTGTCGTCGGCGTCGCCCATGATGATGTACTTGCCCCGGGCCGCGACGATGCCGCCCATCAGCGCGTTGCCGTAACCCTTGTCGCTGACCGGCACGACCCGGGCCCCGGCGTCGGCGGCCAGCCGCTGGCTGCCGTCGGTGCTGCCGTTGTCGGCGACCACGACCTCACCGCTGATACCGCTGGCGGCCAGGAATCCCATAGCCTTGCGGACGCACGTCGCCACGGTCTCCGCCTCGTTGAGGCAGGGCATGACCACGGTCAGCTCCACGTTTTCCGTCTCCTTAAGAGTTCTTGAGAGTGAACGGATCCGGCCGCTTTGGGCCAGTTCCGGTCGCGCATCGTATTACCGTAGGCGGGGGACGAAACGCATGCCGCCGGCCGCACGTTCAATGTCAGGGATGTCAGCCCAGCACAGGAGGGTACGGGTTGAGGGTAATGCCTGGGGCCACGTCGCGTGCGCCATCGGCTAGGGGAGCTCAGTCCGTCCAGTCGGGTGCACCGGGTCGGGCTGGCGTGAGATCGCTGCCCGCGCGCATCTGGTCCGGGCACCGGCTGTTCGTCATCGTGCTCATCCCCGCCGTGCTGCTGCGCGCGGACACCGAGCTCGGGTACCGCTGGCAGGCCTGGTTCAACGACTCGTTCGAGTACCTGGCGAACACGGTTCACTTCAACCTCGACCCGACCCGCGTGTCCGGGTACTCGGTCATGCTCAAGATCCTGCAGCCCCTTCACAGCTATGCCCTCATAACGATTCTGCAACATCTTATGGGCCTGGCGGTCGGCGTGATGGTCTACGCGCTGGCCAGGCACCGTTTCGGCGCGCCGGCCTGGCTGGCCACGCTGGCCGCCGTGCCGGTGCTCTACGACGGGTTCGAGATCCAGCTCGAGCACCTGATCCTGTCCGACGCGTCGTTCCTGTTCGTGCTCATGCTGGCCACCACGCTGCTGCTCTGGGAGCCCCCAAGCCCGGCCGGGCCGTCGACCCGGCGCAGCGCGGTCATCGGCCTGCTGCTGGGTCTCGGGGTCGTGCTGCGCTCGGTCGGCGAGCCGCTGCTCGTGGTGTTCATCGTCTACATGATCATCAGGCGGTTCAGCTGGCGGAAGATCGCGGTCACCGTCGTGGTGGGGCTGGTTCCGGTCCTCACCTACGCGGGCATGTTCGACCTGGAGCACGGGCAGTTCGCGATGAGCGACGCGACCGGCGTGTTCCTCTACTCGCGGGTGATGACCTTCGCCGAGTGCCCCAAGATGCACGTGCCCGCCGACGAGCTGTTTCTGTGCACCGTGGTGCCGCCGGGCCAGCGGCCGATCGCGCAGTCCTACATCTGGGTCTCGTCGACCCCGCTGGACCGCTACCAGGCGCCGAAGTTCGCGCAGCTGCCCAACAAGCTGGCCGAGGACTTCGCGATCCGCGCCATCGAGGCGCAGCCGCTGGACTACGCGCAGGCCGTCTGGAGCGACATCTGGCGGGTGTTCGGCTGGCCACGGCAGGTGTTCCCGCAGGCCGCGACGTACAACGAGTACCTGTTCCTGCCCCAGGGGCTGCCGATCCCGAGCTGGGACGACGCGAGCCTCGGCCCGTACAAGTCCTATGCGGCCGCGTACGTGCACGGCAACCCGCAGACCCAGGTGGTCAACCCGTACGCGGTGATCATCCGTGACTACCAGAAGTACATCTGGCTGCCGGGGACCGTCTACGGGCTCATCGTGCTGGCCGGGCTGGGCGGCATCGTGCTGGCCTGGCGCCGGCTGGGCGGCGAGGCGCTGCTGCCCTGGACCATATCGCTGGCCCTGATCGTCATCCCGGCCGCGACCGCCGAGTTCGACTACCGGTACGTGCTGCCGGCCGTGCCGTTCGCCTGCCTGGCGGCGGTCATGGCGTTCAGCCCCGGCACCGCGGGCCGCGCCTGGCTGCGGCGGCTACGGGACGCGGGCCGGCGGACCGTCCGTCCTGGGGCCGGGACCCTCGCCGGCCCCCCGCCGGCTCCGGCGAGCGGTGCCGGCGACGACGAGCGTGATCTCGCCACGGACGGCGCCTGAACCTGCCCAGGCGGCCAGCTCGGCCACGGTGCCGCGGCGGATCTCCTCGTGGGTCTTGGTGAGCTCGCGGCATACCACGGCCTGCCGGTCCTCGCCGTGCGAGGCCGCGAGCTCGGTCAGCGTGCTCGCCAGCCTGCGGCCTGACTCGAAGAAGACCTGGGTGCGGCGGTCGCCGGCCAGTTCGGCGAAACGCCGCTGGCGCTCGCCCGGGCGCCGGGGCGGGAAGCCCTCGAAGCAGAACCGGTCGGTGGGCAGCCCGGAGACGGCCAGCGCGGCCGTCACCGCGGACGGGCCGGGCACCGCCGTGACCCTGATGCCCGCCGCCGCGGCGGCGGCGACGAGCCGGTAGCCCGGATCGCTGATCCCGGGGGTCCCCGCGTCGGTGACGAGCAGCACATCCTGGCCGGCCTGCAGATCGCTGAGCAGGCCGGCGGTCCGCCGCACCTCGACCGCGTCGTAGTAAGAGACGATGCGCGCCCGCAGCGGGACGTTCAGGCTCGCCGCGAGCCAGCGGACGCGGCGGGTGTCCTCGGCCGCGATGACCGTGGCCCGGGCGAGTTCGGCGGCCAGCCGCGGTGAGGCGTCCTCGGCCCGGCCGATCGGCACCGCGGCCAGCGTCAGCACCCCCGCCTGCTCCTCGTCGTGATCCGGCATGGCGGCATTCTCCACTACCAGGTCCGGTGGCCGAACGCAGCATGCGCCAGTAGCATGGGCGCCGATGATGGGTACCGAGGCCGACGTCACCACGCCTGCCACCGATGAGGTCAGCCGGCTGGCCGCGCTTCGCGCCCGGCTGGCCGCCCCGATGCCCGACGACCGGCCGTGGGGCTGGCTCGGCCCGCTGCTCGTCACGGCGTTCGGCGCATGGCTGCGCTTCGACCGGCTGCAGGTGCCGCGCGCGCTGATCTTCGACGAGACCTACTACGCCAAGGACGCGTGGAGCATCCTGCAGCACGGGGTCGAGTGGAACTACATCAACCCTCCCAACCACCCCAACCTCGCCAACACGCTGATCCTGCAGGGACACACCACCGGCCTGTTCCAGTCCTGCAGCGGCGCCGGCTGCGGGGAGTACGTGGTGCAGCCGGAGGTCGGCAAGCTGCTCATCGCGGCCGGCGAGTGGCTGTTCGGGCTGAACTCGCTCGGCTGGCGGTTCTCCAGCGCGGTGTTCGGGTCGCTGGCCATCCTGCTGATGTGCCGCATCGCCCGCCGGATGACCCGGTCCACCCTGCTCGGCTGCATCGCCGGGCTGCTGATGTCCCTGGACGGCCTGGAGTTCGTGCTGTCCAGGACCGGCATCCTCGACATCTTCCTGATGTTCTTCGTCCTGGCCGCCTTCGGCTGCCTGGTCATCGACCGGGACAGCTCCCGGGCCGCTCTGGCCGAGGGGGTCGCGCGCGGCGCCGGCGGTGCGGCCGGCCCGCGGCTCGGCCTGCGCAAATGGCAGGTCGCCTGCGGGATCCTGCTCGGCCTGGCGGTCGGGACCAAGTGGATCGCGGCCTGGTACATCGTCGGGTTCGCCACGCTGTTCATCGCGTGGGAAATCGGCGCCCGCCGGGCCGCCGGGCTGCGGTCCTTCGTCCGCGGCGCGGTCCGCGAGACCATCTGGCTGCCGCTCACGTTCATCGTGATCCCGCTGGCCGTCTACGTCGCGACCTGGAGCAACTGGCTGTTCACCAGCACCGGCTACGACCGGAACCTCGGGCGGCAGAACGGCGTGACCACCCCGGTGATCTCGGCGCTGTACTCGCTGTACGAGTACCACCTGCAGGCGATCGGCTTCGGCCTCGGGCTGAGCACCCGGCACCCGTACCAGTCGCAGCCCTGGGACTGGCTGCTGATCACCCGGCCGGTCGCTTTCTACTACGAGTCCTACCGCGGGCCGGTCGCCGGGCCCCAGTACTACTGCCCGTCCAGCGGGTGCACCGGGCAGTCGTGGTCGCAGGAGGTCCTGGCCCTCGGGACCCCGCTGATCTGGTGGAGCTCGATCCTGGCCCTGCTGTTCTGCCTGGGCTGGTGGCTGCTGCACCGGGACTGGCGGGCCGGCGCGGTGCTGATGGGCGTGCTGGCGGGCTGGGGGCCCTGGTTCCCGCTGGTGACCCGGACCAAGTTCTACTATTACGCGCTGGAGTTCGAGCCGTTCCTGATCCTGTCGATCGTGCTGTGCCTGGGACTGATCCTCGGGCCGGCCACGGCCAGCGTGCGGCGCCGCTCGATCGGCGCCGGGGTGGTCGGCGCGTACCTCCTGGCCGTCCTGATCATGTTCTGGTACTTCTATCCCGTCCTGGGGGCCAAGGTCATCCCGTACCCGGACTGGCTCAGCCACATGTGGTACCGGATAGGGCACGGCTGGATCTGAGGCTTTCAGCCGACTCGCAGCTTCCCCCCAGCCTGCTGCTGAACAGGCCCGTGCATAATAGTGATCAACGGGGCGCACTAGTCACGGGGGCCAGTGGCGTGATTTCCGTAACACGGGGTACGTTTCGGGGTCTCCAATGCGTCTATATACAGTGAGATGACGATAACCGGAGCGAAACATGAGGCGAGCCGAACACTCTAGCGAAGACCGGGCGCGGTTCGAGCGCGAGGTCGTCCCGCAGCTCGGCCAGCTGTACCCCGCCGCGCTCCGGATGACCAGGAATCCCACCGACGCCGAGGATCTCGTCCAGGAGACGTCGGCCAAGGCGTACGCGGCGTTCGGCCAGTTCACTCCCGGTACGAACCTGCGCGCGTGGCTGAACCGGATCCTGACCACCACGTTCATCAACGTGTACCGCAAGCGGCGCCGGGAGCCGCAGCAAGCCCTCGGCGGTGACCTGGCCGAATGGCAGATGTCCGCCGACCGGCTGGCGCCGCCGGTGCCGTCCGCCGAGACCGAGGCGCTCGACCGGACCACCGACTCCGACCTGCTGCGGGCCCTGCGCGACCTGCCCGGCGAGTTCCGGACGGCGGTGTACCTGGCCGATATCGAGGGATATCCCTACCGGGAGATCGCCGAGATCATGGGCACGCCGGTCGGGACGGTGATGTCGCGGCTGCACCGCGGCCGCCGGAAGATCCGGGAGCAGCTGCTGGCCAGCGGGCTGGGCCCGGCGGCCGCCGAGTCCTAGCCCGCGCTGCTAACCCACGCTGCTAGCCCGCGCTGCTAGCCCACTGGGGGGGATTCCCAGCCCAGGGCGACCGGGTCGTAGACGCGTTCCACGTAGATCTGGTGCCACAGCGAGAACACGACCAGCAGCCACACCTGCCGCCAGCTCACCTCGGGGTCGCCGGCCCGGAAGCGGCGCAGGATCTCGGTCGCGGCACCCTTGTTGAGCCATTGGCCGGTCTGCGCGGTGCGGACCACCTGCTCGGCGAAGCCGAACATGCCGCCGCTCAGCCAGTGGCCGAGCGGCACGGGGAAGCCGAGCTTGGCGCGTTCCGCGGTGGCCTGCGGCAGCAGGTCGCCAACCGCCTCGCGGAACGCGAACTTGGTCGTGCCCGCGGCGGTCTTCTCCACCCGGGCCAGCCGGGCGGCCACCGCGAGCACCTCGCGGTCCAGGAACGGCGTGCGGAGCTCGAGGCCGTGCGCCATGGCCATCCGGTCCGCTTTGACCAGGATGTCGCCGGGCAGCCAGGTGTTGACGTCGACCAGCTGCATGGTGGCGACGTCATCCAGGCCGGCCTCGGCCGCCTGCCGGTAGACCGGGTCGGTCACGTCGAACTCGCTGCCGGTGCCACCCCGGACCAGCACCCGGGCCTCGTCGGCGCGGAATACGTACGCGTTGCCGATGTAGCGCCGGGGCAGCGGCGTCGAAGTCCGGTTGAGCAGGCCCTTCCCCCGCCGGCCGGCCGGCAGCCCGGCGGCGGCCCGGCCGACCGCGGCCCGGCCCCAGTCCGGCAGCGCCCGGCCGGCCCGCACCACGCCCGGCTGATAGTAGACGCCGTAGCCGCCGAACAGCTCGTCCGCCCCCTCGCCGGACAGCACCACCTTGACGTGCTTGCGGGCCTCGCGGGCCGCGAACCACAGCGGGACCGCCGCCGCGTCCGCCATCGGGTCATCCAGGTGCCAGACGATCCGGGGCAGGCAGGCGACGAATTCTTCCGGGCTGATGACGTACGGGATGGACTTCAGGCCGAGGGCCGTAGCCGTCACCGCCGCCAGGTCGATCTCGCTGTATCCCTCGCGCTCGAAACCGACGGTGAAGGTCAGCAGGCCGGGGACCGATTCGGCGGCGAGCGCGCACAGCGTGGCCGAGTCCACGCCGCCGGACAGGAACGCGCCGACCGGCTCGTCGCTGCGCAGGTGCACGGCGACCGAATCGCGCAGCGCGGCCAGGATCTTCTCCGGCGAGGCCGACGATGGGGACCTCGCCGGCCGGAACTCGGGCCGCCAGTACCGGAAGACGTCGACCCGCCCGCCCGGGCGGGCGATCAGCACGTGCCCCGGTGGCAGCGACCGGGCGGGCGGCACCAGCGTGGCCGGCGCGGGCACGTACTGGAAGGACAGGTACCGGCGCAGCGCGTCCAGGTCGATCGCGCTCACCTCGCCGGAGTCGGACAGGGCCTTGCGCTCGGAGGCGAAGCGCAGCTGCGGCCCGGGCCGGGGCCGGTGACCGCCGGCGGTCAGCGCGTAGAAGAACGGCTTGATGCCGAACGGGTCGCGCGCGCAGAACAGTTCCCGGGTGCGCCGGTCCCAGATCGCGAAGGCGTACATGCCCCGCAGCTGACGCACGACGTCCTTGCCGAGCCAGGCGTACATCTCGATCAGGACCTCGGCGCCGGACCTGGTGCGCAGCTGGATCCCGCGGCCCGCCAGGCGCTGGGCCAGCTCGATGTAGTTGTAGATCTCGCCGTCGAAGACCATCACGTAGCGGCCGTCGGCCGAGTACACCGGCTGGCGGGCGGCGGAGGAGGGATCGATGACGGCCAGCCGCCTGAAGGCCAGGGCCAGATCGTGGTCGGCGAAGAACCCCTCGTCGTCCGGGCCGCGATGGGCGATGCGCAGGGCGGCACGGCCCACCCACTCGGTGTCTGGGCCCGCTCCGTCTGCCAGCGCCAGGCAGCCGGTCAGTCCGCCCATGCGTGCCGCCCAACGATCGCGATGAATACCCCTGTCGCGACCAGCCTACTGTTTCCTTTTTGAAGGCTACTTGGGCTGGAACCTGATCCCGCCGTCGAAGCGGACGACCTCGGCGTTCATGTAGTCGTTCTGCACCAGGCTCAGCACCAGCGATGCGAATTCGTCCGCCCGCCCCATGCGCTTGGGGAAGACGACCGGGGCGATCAGCTTGGCCTTGAACTCTTCGGCGCCCTCGCGGAACCCGTAGATCGGGGTGTCGATGATGCCGGGGCAGATCGTGAGCACCCGCACCCCGATGGCGGACAGGTCCCGCGCGGCCGGCACGGTCATGCCGATGATGCCGCCCTTGGACGCGGAGTAGGCGATCTGGCCGGTCTGCCCCTCGATGCCCGCTATCGAGGAGGTGTTGACGACGACGCCGCGCTGCCCGTCGCCGTCGGTGGGCTCCGTCCTGGCCATGGCCGACGCGGCGATACGCATGAGGTTGAAGGCACCGATGAGGTTGACGTTGATGACCCGCTGGTAGCTGGCCAGGTCGTGCGGGGTGCCGTCCCGCCCGACCGTCCGCGCGGCCCAGCCGATGCCCGCGCAGGACACCGCGACCCGCAGCGGGACCCCGGTGGCGGCCGCGGCGTCCACCGCCGCCTGGACCGACGACTCGTCGGCCACGTCGGTGCGCGCGAACAGGCCGCCGGTCTCGCTGGCCACCCGCTTGCCGCCGTCTTCGTTCAGGTCAGCGACGACGACGGTGGCGCCCGCCGCCGCGAGCGCCCGCGCGGTGGCCTCCCCGAGCCCGCTCGCGCCGCCGGACACGATCGCCGCAGTACCGTTCACGTCCATGCGGGGAGCATACCGGCCGCGGCCCGGCGCTCCCTCCCGCGGGCCACGGTTCTCCGGGCCGGCCGCACGCAGGTGGTCCGTTCGAGCCAGGACCGCACGGCGGTGCCGGATGCGGGATCCGGTCAGATGGCCGGGACCATCAGCTCGCCCGGCTCGTCCGGCTCGGCGGGGAACAGCCCGGGCAGCGCGTCGGGCAGGGCCTCGTAAGGCGACGGCTCGTAGGGGAACCGGTCCGCGAACGCGGGCTCCAGGTCGGTGAGCCAGGTCGCCGCCGGGTCGAACCTGGCGAAGAACGGCGTCCCCACCAGGCGCGGGTCGCGCGCCTGGATCATGCGCAGGACGAAGACCCGCAGGCCGGCCACCTCGGTCACCCCGTCCACGCACACCTTTCCGGGGGTGGCCGACATCGACGGGCCGCGGACCGTCCGGCCCAGGCCGGAAACGCCCTGGTAGGCCTCGCGGAAGATCTCGTAGCCGCGGGCCAGCGGTACCGCGAAGTAGTCCTGCGGCCCGGTGTCCCGCTCCACGAACATGTAGTACGGGATCATGCCCTGGCGCACCTGCGCCCGCCACATGGTGCGCCAGGTCCCGGAGTCGTCGTTGATCGACCTGATCAGCGGCGCCTGCGTGCGGATCACCGCGCCGGTGGCCCTGATCCGGCGCACCGCCTGGGCCAGCAGTGACGGTTCGAGCTCGCGCGGATGGGAGAAGTGCGCCATCAGCGCGAGCGTCCGGCCCGAGTCGACCACCTCGCCGAACAGCCGCAGCGTCGCGTCGGCGTCGGGATCGGTGACGAACCGCTGCGGCCAGTACGACAGCGACTTGGTGCCGATCCTGATCGACTCCAGGTGATCAAGCCGCGGGTCGAGCAGCGGCTCGAGGTAGCGCCGCAGCACCGGCTCGCCCATGATCATCGGATCCCCGCCGGTGATCAGGACGCTGGTCACCTCCGGGTGCTGGCCGAGGTAGGCGATCAGCGTGCCGATGTCGTCCGTGGCCATCTTCAGGTCCGGCTCGTCCACGAACTGCGCCCACCGGAAGCAGTAGGTGCAGTACGCATGGCAGGTCTGGCCCTGCCGGGGGAAGAACAGAACGGTCTCCGGGTACTTGTGCTGCACGCCGGGCAGCGGCCTGCCGCGCAGGTTCGGCGCGTTCAGCAGCAGTTGCCCGGCCGGGTGCGGGTTGAGCCGCATCCGGATCTCGTGCGCGGCGGAGCGCAGCGCCGCCTCCGGCGCCCCGGTTTCGATCAG
>Ga0310037_10000913_pt1 | contig 16975 bp, 19 predicted proteins | sample Sb_taG_11_FD_200239 | JGI IMG/M metagenome (GOLD analysis project Ga0310037, IMG submission 200239) | Peat soil microbial communities from Weissenstadt, Germany - Sb_50d_3_AS metaG (v2) (version 2) | ecosystem: Environmental > Terrestrial > Soil > Wetlands > Peat | place: Germany: Weissenstadt...
CACCTGATGCTGATGGACTTTGACCCGGCGGTGCGGGCGGTTGCGTCGCAGCCGTTCTGGCTGCGCTGGCGCGACGGGGATGACCGCGCCCGGCGGCATGCGCCGGATTTCTTCGTCCGCAGGCAGGACGGGGGCGCGGTGGTCGTCGATGTCCGTCCCGATGACCGGATCCCGCCGCGGGATGCGGAGACGTTCGCGGTGACCGCGGCGGCATGCGAGTCGGCGGGCTGGGAGTACCGCAGGTCAGGGGATCTCGACCCGGTGCTCGTCGCGAACGTGCGGTGGCTGTCGCGTTACCGGCACCGGCGGTGCCTGGTGCCGGGGATCGCGGCGGTGCTGCTGGAGGCGTTCGCCGGCGGGCGGGGCCTGTTCGAGGGGGCAGAGCTGGCCGGGGACCGGCTGCGGGTGCTGCCGGTGCTGTTCCACCTGATGTGGCGGCGGCAGCTGACGGCTGACCTGGCGGTGCCGCTGGGCATGGCGACTGTCGTGCACGCGGGCGGGACATGATGAGCGGCGCACGGCGGCGCCGGGTCGGGGTCGGTGACCGGATTCTGGCCGGCGGCACGCCGAACGTCGTGGTCAGCGTGTCCGGGACGCGGGTCCGGCTGGCTGATGACGAGGGCAGGGTGGTGACGGTCGCGGCTGCCGAGCTGGCCGACGGCACGCGTTTCGAGATCCCGGCTGCGGCTTCGCCGCGGGGGCCGCGGCCGGAGACCGGACTGGAGGGGCTGCCCGCCGCCGTGGTCGGGGAAGCCTCATGGTGGGAGGCGCACATCGCCGAGGTGGTCTACGGGCTGCGGCCGGGTGCCCCTGCGGGAACGCGGCCGAGGCCGCAGTACGACCCGGAGCACACGAGCCTGACCGAACGGGAGAAGGCGAAGGCCGCCGAGCTGTCGGCGGCGGGCCGGCCGGTCCCGGCCAGCACGGTCAAGCACCGCCGCCAGCGGTGGGAGGCTTACGGCCTGCCTGGCCTGGCTGACCGGCGGCTGGCCCGGCGGAAGCGGCCCGCCGGGCGGGCTGACGAGGAGGTCGTGGCCGCGATGCGGCAGGCGATCGGCGAGACGGCCAGGGCGTCGTCCCGGACAGCGGGTTTCGTGATCTGGCGGACGAGAGAGATCCTCCGCGAGGCCGGCTACGACGGCCCGGTGCCGTCGGACCGGACGTTCTACCGCTTGTTCGGCACGCTGTCGCACGGCCGGCAGGTGACGGGCTCGGCGTCGACCCGCCGGTCGCTGGCCGGGCGGCCCGACGGCATGTTCGGGTCGCTGCCGGCGGCGGCGCCGGGCGAGGTGGTGCAGATCGATTCCACCCCGCTGGACGTCCTCGTGCTGCTGGACGACGGGGTTCCCGGCCGCGTCGAGCTGACCGGCATGATCGATGTCGCCACGAGGGTGGTGCCCGCCGCGGTGCTGCGGCCCACGACCAGGGCGGTGGACGCCAGCGTGCTGCTGGCCCGGGCACTCACCCCGGAGCCGGCCCGGCCGGGCTGGCCCGAGGCCCTGAAGATGGCGCATTCCGTGCTGCCGTATGAGCGGCTGCTGGACATCGACGCGCGGCTGGAGCATGCCGCGGCCAGGCCGGTGATCGTCCCGGACACGATCGTGATCGACCACGGCAGCGTGTTCGTGTCGGCCGTGTTCCGGTCCGCCTGCCGGCACCTCGGCATCTCGATCCAGCCCGCCCACCTGGGCAGCGGAGCGGAGAAAGGGCACATCGAGCGGTACTTCGGGTCGGTGGCCTCGCTGTTCTGCCAGTTCGCCTCGGGCTATGCCGGGCGCAGCCCGGACCGCCGGGGCCGCCATGTCGAGGACCAGCCGCTGTGGTCGATGGCAGAGCTCCAGGAACTGCTTGATGAGTGGCTTGTCGCCTTCTGGCTCAACAGGCGGCACGACGGGCTCCGTGACCCGGAGCACCCGGGCAGGGCGTTCACCCCGAACGAGAAGTACGCGGCTCTCGTCGAGGCCGCCGGCTACGTGCCGGTCGCGCTCGGCCCAGACGATTACATCGAGCTGCTGCCCGCCTCCTGGCGGGCGGTTAACGCCTACGGCATCAAGCTGGCCCGGCGCAGCTACGACAGCGAGGAGCTGAACCCGCTGCGGCTGCAGCCGTCCGGCGTCCGGGAGAAGAAGAACCTGCACGAGGTCCGCCGCGACCCCTATGACGTCTCCCGGATCCACGTCCGCGGCCCGGACGGGTGGATCACCGTGTTCTGGAAGCACCTGGACCGGGCACCGCTCCCGTTCGGCGAGCTGGCCTGGGACCACGCCTGCCGCAGCCTGGGCAAGGGCGCCACCGAGGAGCAGATCGCCGACGCGGTCGCGGCGCTGCTGCGCCGCGCGAACGCCGGCCCGGAGGAGCAGGAGAAACCGAAGATGAGCAAGCGGGACCGCCGGGTGGCCGCCCGGACGAAGGCGGCTTCCCCTGCCGGGGACCAGGATCAGCCCGATCCGGCCGGCCCGGCAGGGCCGGCGCCGGAACCCCCGGACGAGGACGCGCCGCTGGCGAAGGTCATCCCGATGAAGATCTTCGACCCGTTCGCCGAAGCGGACAAGCGCTGGTGACCGCGACGGACAGCCGCCAGGAACCCGGCACGGACGCTGCCGGCGACGGCGGCGCACGGCAGCTGACCACGCTGCGCGGCTGGCGCGAGTTCGTCACGGACCGGCCCGCCGTCCCGGACCTGCTGCCCGATCCTGCCTGGAAGCTCCTGGACGACGACGGGCGGCTCGCCTACGACGAAGCCCGGCTCGCCCACCACGCCAGGCTGCTGACCGTCGCCACCTCCACCATCCAGCAGGTGATCACCGAGGGCCGCCGGCTGCAGTACCTGAACCGGCACGCCGACGCCGGACGATGCGGCCTGATCCTGTCCGGCCCGGCCCGGACAGGGAAGACGACCTGCCTGGCCCAGCTCGGCAAGACTATCGAGACGATGCACCACCGCAGGAACCCGCACGCCGCCGGGCACATCCCCGTCATCTACATCACCGCCCCGCCGGCCGCGACCCCCAGGATGATCGCGGTCGAGTTCGCCCGGTTCCTCGGCCTGCCGCTGACCCGCCGCTCCAACGTCACCGACGTGCTGGAGGCCGTCTGCGGCGTCTGTCTCGACGCCGCCGCCACCCTGGTCTGCGTGGACGAGATCCACAACATCAGCCTCGGCACCCGGCACGGCGCCGAGGCGTCCGACACCCTCAAGTACTTCGCCGAGAGGCTGCCCGTCACGTTCGCTTACGCGGGCATCAATGTCGAGCGGGCCGGGCTTCTCAGCGGGACCCGCGGGGAGCAGATCGCCGGCCGGTTCTCCATGATTCGCACCGGCCCGTTCGGCCGCGGCCAGCAGTGGCAGGCGCTCATCGCCGCCCTGGAGGACAGCCTCCGGCTGCACCGCCACCGCGATGGCACCCTCGTCCAGCTTTCCTCTTACCTGCACTCCCGCAGCGGCGGCATGATCGGCAGCCTGCTCCGCCTCATCCGCGCCGCCGCGATCCAGGCCGTCCTCGACGGCACCGAGGCCATCACGAAAGCCACGCTGGAATCCATCCCGGTCGACATCGCCTCCGCCGGCGAGCACCAGACCGGATGATCCCCGAGACCAGCGCCCGGCAGGCTATCGCCCTGGCCGGGCAGGGCGCGAACGTGTCCGAGATCGCCCGGCAACTGGGGCACGATCGCAAGACGATCCGGATCTACCTCAACGGGCACCGGGCCCCCGGCCAGCCGCGCCCGCACGCTGACTCCTTCGCCCCGTTCGCCGCCTACGTCCGCCAGCGCGCCGCCGACGACCCGCACCTGCGCAGCACGGGCCTGCATCGCGAGGTCACCGCCCTCGGCTACGCCGGCAGCTACTCCGCGTTCACCCGCGAACTGCGCGGGCACAGCATCACCGCCGCCTGCGGAACCTGCAGGAAATGGAAGCCCATAGCTCCCGCGCAGGCGCGGGAGCATCATCCCGGGCCGCTCCCGTTCCGCACCGCCCCGCTCGGCGGCGAGACGATCGCCTCCTACCTGTCGCGCATCGCGGCCGCCAGCCACCTGCCGGCCGGCGCCATCACCGCCTGCCTCCCGTCCTGGTTCGCCGCCCGGGCCGCCGCCTGCGACGACCTCGCCGCCACCGGCCAGCCGCAGCCCGCAGACATCAGGCACCTGGCCGCGCTCACCGGGACCAGCGAAACCGCCCTGCGGCACGCACTCCCCGCGCTCGCCGGCGGCGGGCGCCCGCCCGCCCGCGCGACCTTCGCCTGCCGGCGCTGCGCCGCCCGGCACGGGCAGCGCAGCCCAGCCCCTGTCCACATCCCCGCTCACCAGCGGACCTGCCGACGGCACCGCACCTGGCTCGGCCGCGCCATCCAGATCGACCTCACCGCCGCCCCGGACATCATTGCCGCCAGCCGGCACGCGTCCAGGCTCGCCCTGGACCACGGCATCACCAGGCTCGTGCTCGCCGAAACGACCGCCCGCCAGCAGGCGGCCGGCGACCCGCGCGGCCGGCGGCGCACCGCGACGCTTGCCACGGCCAATCCCGGCCTGGATCCCGGGCACCCCGACATCGCCGAAGCAGCGGCCTACCCCGGCACGATCAAGATGGCCACCGTGATCCTCCGCGGCCACGGCGCACTCCCCGCCGGGCCGGAATAACTGGCAAAGATCCGCCCGAATCATCGGCGGGCCAACTTAAACGGCACACCGCCGCGGAATCTTTTGCCAATCGAAAAGGCCCTCGCAGGTCAGAGGGGGTGAACCGGGCCGACTTATTTGGCACGGGACAGTGGCTGAATGCCGGCCAGGAACGCGTAGTGGTCAGCAGCAGTCGTCGCCGTGCCAGGATCTGATGCCTTCCCGTACCGATACCGCGGCGATGCCCAGGCCGATGACGGGATCGATCCACCAGCCGCCGGGCCAGGCGGCGGTTATGGCCAGCCCGGCCAGCACGGCGGCGGCCTGCGCCGCGCACAGGTAGTTCTGGGTGCCTTCCCCCGCGGTGGCGGCCGAGCCCAGCCGCGCCGCGAGCTTGTGCTTGGCCCGGCCCAGCAGCGGCATCACCGCCACCGCGACCGCGGTCAGCGCCATCCCGATCACCGTGGTCCCGGGCTCCCGGGTCCCGATGGTGCGGAACCCGGCCTGGTGATGCAGCCGCAGGCTGGCGGCGTTCTCGGGGAATATAGGCACTCGAACGGATGACCGCGATTCTGGGACGTTGCGATGCGTGCCGTCGCGGCTGTCAGGACAGGCGGGCGGTGATCCAGGTGAAGGGCTGGAGTACCCCGGATGGGGTGCGGTGCTGCTCGTCGCAGCAATTGGTGATGGTGACGGCATCGTCGTAGGCTCCGGTCAGCTCTGCAGCGAGCCCGGCGGAGTCGTAGCGGGCGACGGGCAGTCCGGAGCAGTGCGCGGGGCCGTCTGCGGCGAAGGTGGCCAGGATGATCGCGCCGCCGTCGGGCAGCGCGGCACGGAGCGTCCCGAGGTAGGCGGCTCGGTCGGCTGGGCTGGTGAGGAAGTGGAAGACGGCCCGGTCGTGCCAGATCTGGTAGGCCCGCGGTGGCCGCCACGCCAGCAGGTCGGCGTTGATCCAGGTGACCTGGCTGCTGCCAGGTCGGCGTCTGGCTGCGGCTAGCGCTGCCGCCGACACGTCCACGACCGTCACGTCGGTGAATCGGGCGGCGGCTAGCCGCCCCGCCAGCAGGGAGGCGCCGCCGCCGGCGTCGATGACCGCGCTGTCCCGGCCGGCCGCCATGCCAGCGGCGGCGCCGGTGATCAGCTCGGCGGACAGGCGCGGGTCGGCCTGATACCAGCTGACTTGCTGTTCGCCTCGGCTGGAGTAGACCGCATCCCAGTGCTCGCGCCGGCCGGCGGGCGGGCTCGCCGGGCCGGTTGGGTGGTTCACCAGCGTTTACCTCCAGTTGGGGCACCGCCCGGAGAACGGCTTCTTCTGGACATTACGATATTCCGAAGAGTATTGGAATGGCAGGCGTGCGGAGGCTGGCGTGGAGGACGGGTCGCCGAAAGTGGTGCTGTATGGCGGGTTCGCCCAGGTGGGCAGGGCGCTGGGGAACCCGGCGCGGATCGAGCTGCTGGACCTGCTGGCCCAGGGCGAGCGCGGGGTTGAGGAGCTGGCTGCCGCGGCCCGCCTGAAGGTGAGCAACACCTCGGCGCAGCTCAAGGTGCTGGCGGCGGCCGGGCTGGTGACCTCACGGCGGTCCGGCGCCCGGGTGGTCTACCGGATCAGCGGCCCGCGGGTGACGGTCCTGGCCGAGCTGGCTAAGCAGGTCGCCTTCGAGCAGCTGCCCGGGGTCCGGGACGCGGCCCGCGGCTGGCTGGGCGACACTGCGGGCATGGAGCCGGTGACCCGGGCCGAGCTTGGCCGCCGGATGCGGGCGGGCGGGGTGCTGGTGATGGATGTCCGCCCGGTAACTGAGTACGCCGCCGCGCATATCGCCGGTGCTGTGAGCATCCCGCTGGATGAGCTGCCCGCCCGGCTGGCCGAGCTGCCCCGCACCGCGGAGGTGGTGGCGTACTGCCGTGGCCGGTTCTGCGTGATGTCGCTGGAGGCGGTCCGGCTGCTGCGGGAGCACGGGTACCGGGCCTGGCCGCTGGACGGCGGGCTGCCCGAATGGCGTGACGAGGGCATGCCCGTCGCCGCGGCGTGACCATCCCGGCACCCGGCGGTGCCAGCTTCACAGGCCAGGCCGCCGGAACCTGCCCGGCAGGTGGCTGCAGGCGGACGGCTTGCGCGTGATCGACGGTTAGTCTAGGCTAACCGTTCGTGGGGACTTACGAAGACGGCGGCCTGGGCTTGCTGGGCGACCCCACCCGGCGCGCGATCTTCGAGCTGCTGGCCCGGAACCCGTGCTCGGTCGGCGAGCTGGCCAGGCAGCTGCCGGTTACCCGTCCGGCAGTCTCCCAGCACCTGCGCGTCCTGAAGGACGGCGGCCTCGTCGTCAGCCGGGCCGAGGGCACGCGCCACATGTACCAGCTCAACCCGGCCGGGGTGACCGCCTTGCGGGCCTACCTGGACCGGGTATGGGACCAGGCGCTGACGTCTTATCACAAGGCCGCAGAGGCGGCCACGGACGATCTTGAACAGGAGCAGTGATGAGCACACCATCCCCGGTCCCGGACATCCGCGGGACGATCACCCTCGCCGTGCCGGCCGAACGGGCGTTCGCCGTCTTCACCGGCTCCTTCGGCACCTGGTGGCCCCGCGAGTACCACATCGGCCAGGCCGAGATGGCCGACGCCATCGTGGAGCCGCACGCCGGCGGCCGCTGGCATGAGCGCGGCACCGACGGCAGCGAGTGCGACTGGGGCCGGGTGCTGGCCTGGGAGCCCCCCGCCGGCTAGTGGTCACCTGGCAGATCAACGGCCAGTGGCAATACGACCCCGACCCCGCGCACGCCAGCGAGATCGAGGTCCGGTTCACCCCGGACGGCGCCGGGCAGACCATCGTGGAACTGGAACACCGGCACCTGGGCCGACTGGCCGGCGGCCAGGCCCTCCACGACGCGATCGTGTTCGGCGGCGGCGGCTGGACCGCCATCCTGGAACGCTTCGCCAAGGCGGCCGATACCCAGTAACCCGGCCCGCTCGCTCTGGCGGCTGCGGAGGACGTTCCAGGAGCTGACCAGGCATGCGGCTGAGCATGCTGGGATGACGGGCGGTCAGAGAAGAGCACGGCACGTGCGGGTGTCCCTATGCTCTTCCGGTAGGAGCGCACCCTGGGCACCTCGTCACGCTGCCTGGCCAGCGGCCCCGCGTCGTGCTAATCGCCAACGCGATGCGCGACGCGGCCGAGAACACCGGCCGGCAGGCGGCGGACGCAAACTGCGCCCCGGGGGCTGCTCGCCGCGCGGTGGGCAACCGGGATACGCGGCCGTTAAGCTCCAGGAGGGATAGCCGATGGAACGGCAATCTGTGTCACCGGAGACCCTGGCCGCCCAGGGGCTGGGCGAGGAGGATCCGGTATCCGGTGGCCTGGTCCCGGTGATCAACCTGTCCACGAACTATGAGCAGCAGCCGGACGGCTCCTACCGGCAGGGCCGGGTCTACACCCGGGCCGATAACCCTACCTCCGAGCATGCCGAGCGGCTGCTGGCGGCGCTGGAGGGCGGGGGCTGCGCGTGCGCGCTGTTCGGCTCGGGGATGGCGGCGGCCACCGCGGTCTTCCAGTCGCTGCTGCCCGGCGATCACGTGCTGGTCTCCCGGGTCTTGTACTGGGGGGTCCGCAAGTGGCTGGCCGAGTTCGCGCTTACCTGGGGCCTGGACGTGGAGTTCACCGACACCTCCGATCTTGAGGTGGTGGCGGCGGCGATCCGGCCGGGCCGGACCCGGCTGCTCTGGGTGGAGACGCCGGCCAATCCGATGTGGGAGATCACCGATCTGGCCGCCGTATGCGAGCTCGCGCATGGGGCCGGGATCCGGGTGGCCGTGGACAACACCGTGGCGACACCGGTGCTGACCCGGCCGTTCGAGCACGGCGCGGACCTGGTGGTGCATTCGGCGACCAAGTACCTCAACGGGCACGGCGACGTGCTGGCCGGGGCGGTGCTGGCCGCCCGCCGGGATCCGTTCTGGGAGCGGATCCGGTCCTGGCGCCGCAACGCCGGCGCGATGCCGGGGCCGTTCGAGGCGTGGCTGCTGCAGCGCGGCATGCGCACCCTGTTCCTGCGGGTGCACCGCTCGTCGGAGACCGCTATGGCCATCGCCGCGCACTTTGACGGGCATCCCGCGCTGGCTGCGGTGCTCTACCCGGGGCTGCCGGGGCATCCGGGCCATGAGATCGCGGCCCGGCAGATGCACGGCGGGTTCGGCGGCATGCTGTCCATCCGGGTGGCCGGCGGAGCCGGGCCCGCGCACGCAGTGCTGCGCGAGGTCCGGGTGTTCAAGCGCGCCACCTCGCTGGGCGGGGTGGAAAGCCTGATCGAGCACCGGCGCAGCAGCGAGGGCCCGTCCTCCCCGGTGCCTGATGACCTGCTCCGCCTATCGGCCGGCATCGAATCTCCTGGGGACCTGATCGCCGACCTGGAAGCGGCGCTGGATGCCGCGGGCCACGGCCCGGCCACCGTCCCGCCCCGGTCAGCGGCCAGGCGGGAGGCGGGCCGGTGACGGACCTGACCGCGGAGGTGACGGCGGCGCTGGCACGCAGCGTCCTGCCCTCGGTCATCGCGCGCGGTGCCGCCATCCGCGTCGACGCCGTACACGACGGCATCGTGACCCTGGAGGTGACCGGATCGCCGGGTGCGGCGTTCCCGCTGGCCTCCCGCATCGAGGCGCTGATCCGCGCCGCCGTGCCCGGCGTCACCGCCGTGCGGCTGGTCACCCCCGGACAGGGCGGATCACCGCCCGAGGGCGGCGGGGACCTCGCGGAGGCTGCCCGCCGCGTCCTGGACGCCGAGGTCAACCCGGCGATCGCCGCGCACCGCGGCCAGGTGACCGTGGCCGGCGCGGCGGATGGCTGGATCCGGATCCGGCTCGAAGGCGGCTGCCAGGGCTGCAGCCTGGCCGAGGTGACCGTCCGGCAGGGCATCGAGCCGCTGCTGCGGGCGCGGCTGCCCGCCATGGCCGGCCTGATCGACGTCACCGACCACGAAGCCGGGACCGACCCGTTCTTCTCACCGGAGAAACGATGACCAGCGCGGGAACAAGCGGGGCGGCGGGCCGGCCAGCCGCTACGGGTCCGCGCGTGCTGCTGCTGGTGCCCGCCCGCACCTACCGGGCGGCCGACTTCCTGCTGGCCGCCGCCCGGATGGGCCTGGACCTGGTGGTCGGCAGCGACGGCGCGCTGCCCCTGGGCGGCCGCCCGGTCATCCCGGTAAGCCCTGGTGACCCGGATAGGAGTGCCCGCCGTATCCTGGCCCGCAGCGGCCCGGTCGACGCCGTGGTTGCCGCGGACACCCCGATGCTGGTGCTGGCGGCGGCCGTGGCCGCGCGGATGCGGCTGCCGCACAACCCGGTCGAGGCCGTGCTGAATGCCGGCGACAAGACCAGGCAGCGGCAGCGGTGGGCAGCCGCCGGCGTGTCCCAGCCCCGGTTCGCGATCGTGCCCGCCGCAGCCCCGGAGGAGTGCATCCGCGATGCGGCTGAGGCGGTGGGGTTCCCGTGCGTGGTCAAGGCGGTCTCGCTCAGCGCCAGCCAGGGCATCCTGCGCGCCGACGACGCGGCGTCCGCTGTGACAGCGGCCCGGCGGATCCGGCAGGTCCTGGCCGCCGCCCGGCGCCCCCGTCAGGAGCCGCTGCTGGTCGAGGAATACCTGCCCGGCCCGGAGCTAAGCGTCGACGGCCTGCTGGCCGGCGGCGACCTGGCCGTCACCGCCGTGTTCGACAAGCCCCAGATCCCGGACGGCCCTACGTTCGAGGAAACCCTGCTCGTGACCCCCTCCCGGTTGCCCGGGCCGGTCCTGGCCGCGGCGGTCCGCACGGCCGGGCAGGCGGCCCGCGCGCTGGGGCTTACCGGCGGCCCGGTCCACGCTGAGCTGCGTATCGATGACCGCGGCGGCCAGCCCAGGACCGCCATGCTCGAACTGGCGGCGCGCTGCATCGGCGGCCTGTGCTCACGCGCGCTGCGGTTCCCCGGCGGCAAGACCCTGGAGGAACTCGTGCTCGCCAGCGCCCTCGGCCAGCCCGTCCCGGCGGCCGACCAGGACCCGGCCCGGCCATCCGGCGTCTTCATGCTTCCTGTGCCGTGCCCCGGGGTGCTCCGCGCGGTCGAGCGCCGCGCTGACGCTGCGGCCGTGCCCGGGATCACCGGCCTGACGATCACCATCCCGGTCGGGCAGCGGGTCCTCCCGCTGCCGGACGGGGACCGGTACCTGGGTTTCATCCTCGCCGAGGCCGACGCCCGCCAGGAGGTCGAGCAGGCGCTCATCGCCGCCCGTGACCAGCTGCGCGTGATCATAGAGTGACCTGCGCCAGGTGATGTCCCGGCGGGTGGTGACCACGGTGCCCGTGCCAGCCGCCAGGCGATGTCGATGGCCGGCACTACCGGCGCCATGGTCAGACCTGGCATATGCTCCGCGAGCATGATGCCCGATGACGAATGGCTCGCCGCGGTATGGGAGGCAGTCCGCGGTCAGCTTCCGGCGCCGCCAGCCTCGGTCGTGGAGGTGGGTTGCGGGCCGTTGGGCGGTTTGGTCCCGGTGCTGCGCTCGGCGGGCTATGCGGCGACTGGTGTCGACCCTGCAGCGCCGACGGGATCGTGGTACTGCCCGGTCGAGTTCGAGCGTTATGTCCCGCCCGAACCTGCCGACGCGATTGTAGCGTGCACATCACTGCATCATGTCGCCGACCTGAGCGAGGTGACCGGCCGGCTCGCCGCGGCGCTGGCGCCCGGCGGTCTGCTGGTGGTCGTGGAATGGGCGCGGGAGCGGTTCGACGAGACGACGGCCAGGTGGTGTTTTGACCGGCTCCCGCAGCCAGGGGACGATTCGGGCTGGCTGAACCAGCGGTACGCGCAGTGGCGCGTCTCAGGCCAGCCGTGGGATGCCTACCTGCAATCCTGGGCCGAATCCGAAGGGCTGCATGCCTGGCGAGAGATTCTCCGCCACCTTCGTGCAGGGTTCGACTCCGGGCCTGTCGCCTACGGGCCGTACTTCTTCCCCGACCTGGCGGGCGTCAGCGAAGCTGACGAGCAGGCCGCCATCGACCGAGGGCACATCCAGGCCAACCGCATCCAATACGCCGGGCGACGGCGAAGCCGTCACGTGGTCAGGGCCTAGCGCGAGAAAGGCGGATGCACGCGCCAGCACCGAATCCACGCCGCCGTCCGACCCATTTCCCTGGTGGGCACCCGCCCGGCCCCTCCTGGAAGCCATTGCCTCACCCCGGGCTTGAACAGTCGCACGCCTTACCGGTCCGCGGGATTCCGCGACCGCTGCCGCCGGCCGCGATCTTCGGCTCGAAGCCTGCGTTCCGGTCACGGAGCACGCTGACCTCCGGCGCGGCGGGGCCGGCGGCGGCCTCGGCCCGGGCAGCGTGCTCATCGCCTCGTACCAGACCCGGCTGGCCCGGTTCGCCGCCGGCTGCGGCTGCGTGGTCAGCCGGCGAGCTGGCGGGCGACGAGCGCCATGCCGTGTCCCCAGGAGGCGAGGATGCCGGCGGGGAGGTAGGCGGTGCCGGATGAGGTGTAGTCGGCCATGGGGGATGCGACGCAGCGCTCCCGGCCGCTGGGGTCGATGAAGTACACGGTTGGGGCGGCCGGGCAGGTTCCTGGCCTGGGCCGCGTTGACCAGCTGCACGGCCAGCCCGGCCGCCTCCAGCACGTAGAACCAGATGCGCCAGTAGTCCGAGGTAATCCGGGGTTACTGGAGAGCCGTCTGCCACGGCGGGTGAGAGAAGTTCTGGGTGGCCGGCGTGTCCGTCGCGGCCGGGTTATCCGCAGCCACTACGTTACGGGTGTGACAGTAGCAGATCAGAGGTGCCGGACGCAACGGGTGGTACTGCCTGGCGGCGCGGCGACCTGGACGGTGCTCGGCCCGGACCATGGCGTGGTCGGGCCGGCGGAGGAGTTCCTGGAGTACCTGCGGGTGCAGGGCACGTCGCCGAACACGGTGAAGTCCTATGCCCGGGCGCTGGCGTTGTGGTGGACCTACCTCGCGGTGTTCGGCCTGGCGTGGGATGCCCTGACGCTGGCCGACGTGGGCGGGTTCCTGGCCTGGCTGCGCAGCGGGGACGGCCCGCAGGTGATCACGATCGAGCCGCGGCCCGCGAGGTTCGCCGAGTCGACGATCAGCACCCGGCTGCGGGCGGTGACCTCCTGTTACCGGTTCCACGAGCTGAACGGCGTCGCGCTCGGCGGGGACCTGGTGCGGGTGGTGCACGGCGGGCGGGCGGCCTATAAGCCGATGCTGGAGCACGTGGCCCGCACGAGGGGCCGTCAGCGGCCGGTGATCCGGGTGCGCGCCTCCCGGCACGTGCCGCCGCCGGTACTCACGCCGGGGCAGATCGAGGCGATCTGCGATGCGTGCGCACGGTTTGACGCGGAGAGCGGGCAGTGGACGGGCCAGGTCCGGGACCGGCTGCTGTGGTCGCTTCTTGCCGAGGCCGGCCTTCGCCTGGGAGAGGCGCTGGGGTTGCAGCACCGGGACTGGCACACCGGCCGCGGCGACACCCCGTTCATCGAGGTAGTTCCCCGCGAGCATCCGCACGGGGTCCGGGTAAAGAGCGGGACCTTCCGGCGGGTGTTCATCTCCGATGAGCTGGACCGGCTCTACGGGGAGTACCTGTGGCAGCTGTGCGAGGCGGGCGCCGACCTGGTGGTGCCGGACCTGGACGCCGCGCCGGTCTTCGTGAACCTGGCGGGCGGCACCCGGTTCGCGCCGTGGCGGCCCGAAAGCGTCTATGACCTGGTCGGGCGGCTGCGCCGGGACCTGGCCGGGCAGGTCCCGGCGGCCTGGACCCCGCACTGGATGCGGCATTCGCATGCCACCGCCTTGCTGTTGGCCGGGGTGCCGGTGCACGTGGTGTCGCGCCGATTGGGCCACGCGGACGTGCAGACCACGCTGGAGCTGTATGCGCACGTGACCGAGGACGCCGACATGCGGTCGGTCGCGGAATGGCAGGCGTTCACCGCCGGATGGCGGGCCGTGGCGGCGGGCGGCGAGCAGGCCGGGCGGTGCCGGTGAACGGGATCAGCGCCGAGGAGCTGATGGACTGCTGGGAAGCGGCCGGCTGCGGGTATGACGCGGCAGTCCTGGGCCGCCTGTGGGCGTCGGTGCCGCCGGAGATGCGGCTGCCCCGCCTGTCGGCTGACACGGTTCCTGACCGCTACCGGGGCGGCTTTGCCGAGGGTGGCAGGTCACGTGAAGTGGTCGATGTCAGTGCTCTTCCCGGCCCGATGCGCCAGGAGGTGACCTGGTGCATGTTCCGGATCATCGAGCTGGGCGGCAGGGTCCAGATGCCCGGCACCGTCATGCTGGTGCGCCGGCTTACCGAGATCACCGCCGCCGACGGGGCGGGGGCGCTGCGCTCGCTGATGGACCTGCCCGCGCGCACCTGGCTGCAGCAGATCCCGCTGGCCGTGCACCGGCGCCGGGGAAAGCTGCCGGCCCCGTCGTCAATCACGCAGATGCGGCAGGTCCTGCTGCGGTTCGTGTGGCTGCTGGACCTGGCCTACGACACCCGCCCGTGGTGGCAGCGGGAATCATGGCATCCGGTGGAGGATCCCCGTGTCCCGGTGCGCCAGCACGAGCCGCTGGGACGCCAGGCCATCCACTTCCACCGCATCGCCGCGCCGTGGCTGCACCGCGCCGCGCAGTGGCACGGCAAGGTCGCGCTGGAAACCGGGCTGCTGCGCTGGTCGACGCTTAATCAGCGAGTGTTCGCGCTGACCGTGCTGGATGCGTTCCTGGCCGGGCGGGGCATCAGCGAGCCCCGGCTGGCCGCCGACCCGGCCGGGGTGCGCCAGCTGATGCTGGACTTCCTCGGCCACGTGCGGGCCAGCCGGGCCAGCCGCGGCCCCACCGCCGGGCAGCCGGTCTCGGCGGCGCACGCCAAGACGGTCCTGGTCCACGTCGAGCAGTTCTACCTGTTCATGCACGACCACAAGGACGCGGCCGCGGCGGCCACCGGCGAGCCCGGATGGCGGGAGCTGGGAGCCGGGCACGCCGGGTTCTACCGGAACCGGGAACTTCCCCGCCCCGCCCGGCGCGACCCGGCCCTGGACATCATCGACGACACCGCGATGGCGAAGATCATGGCCGGGATCGGCCTGCTCGGAGAGAAGGCCGGTGATGGCGGCCTGGATGACCCGCAGGCGATGCGGATCATGATGCTGCAGGCAAGGCTGGGCCGCCGGATCAACGAGATCCTCATGCTGGACGCGGACCCGCTGCTGCCGCTGGCCCCCAGCCCGCAGGCCGCCCCCGAGCCCGGCGCGATGACCGCCCGGCTCCGCTACCAGCAGACCAAGATCGACGGCGCGCCGGACACCATCCTGGTCGACGCCGAGATCGTCGTGATCATCCGGGCCCAGCAGCAATGGGCCGCCACCTGGCTGGACGAACGCGCCGCGCCGGGCGCGCGCCCCCGCTACCTGTTCCTGGGCCTGCTGTTCAACCGCAACGCCGACCGGCCCTACGTGGCAGCGACCCTGCACAAGGCGCTCACCGAGCTGGCCCGGCGGCTGGATATCCGCGACAGCGCCGGACGACTGATCGATTTCCGGCGGACCCACCGGTTCCGGCACACCGCCGTTATCTGTACTGCTGAATGCCGGCGTCCCGATCCACGTCGTGCAGCGCTACCTCGGGCATCTCTCGCCCGCGATGACCATGCATTACGCCCAGACCCTGGCCGAAACCCACGAAGCCGAGTTCCTGCGCTACCGCAAGCTGACCGCCGACGGCCGTGACCTCCAGATCGGCGCCCGCGACCTCTACGACATGCTGCAACTGGACCAGCGGACCGACCGGATCTTGCCCAACGGCTGGTGCCTGCTGCCCCCGCGACAATCCTGCGACCGGGGCAACGCCTGCCTGACCTGCGACAAGTTCGCCACCGACGCGACCTTCCTGCCCGAACTGCGCGCCCAGGAAGACCGCACCCTCACCCTCATCGACACCCGCCAGGCCGCCTTCACCGCCCGGACCGGCGCCCCGATGACGCCGGGCAACGTGTGGCTGGAGGGCCGGCAGCGCGAAGCCGCCGCCCTGGACGCCATCATCACCACCCTGGACGCCAGGCCGGAAACAGCCGCGCACGGCCAGCCGGGCGCCGTCCGCGGCGCCGGCGTCCCGGCCCGCACCGACGCCGCGATCACCCGCCAGGAAGGCCGCGATGCCCGGTAACCTCCCCAACCTGCAAAAAGCCACCGCCGCGCGCACCGCGGCCGCCACCGCACGGGCCGAAGCCGCGCTCACCGCGATGATCAAGGCCGCCGAGCCAGTCACCTTCCGCGGCCTGGCCGCCCGCGCCGGGGTCTCCCTGGACTTCCTCTACCGCAACACCGCGATCCGCACCCGGATCGAGCACCACCGCTCCGCGCCGCCGCCCCGGCCACAGCCCGCTCCCGCCGCCCTCCCCGGCCAGGACCTTCCCGCCAGCGTGGTACGCACCCTGACCGCCCAGCTCGCCGAACTCAGACGCCGCCACCGCGAGGAAACCACCGCCCTGCGCCAGGCCCTCGAACAAGCCCACGGAGAAAACCTCCTCCTGCGGCGGCGGCTCGCGGCAGGACGCGACCCGGCCCCCGGGCAATGAGATGACCGCCCGGCCTGCCGTCACGGACGCGTACGCGACGGCCCTGACCTGCCAAATATGACGGAATTTTGTTCGAACCACAGATAACGAGCGTGGACTCCAGCGTCACCATCTGGATGCCGTCCCGTTTCAGCTGGCGGCCCAGCGCGCCGATCGCGGTCATCCTCGCCTTGACCGTCCATACGGTGCTTTGCCGGGCGCCGGGCCGGGACGGGTGCGGCATCCGGGTGCATACCATCCCGGAGTCCTTGGCCACGTCGACCGCGGCCACCCGCTCATAGACCTGCTCGTGCTGCTCGTCGTCGATCACCTGCGGTTTCACCTGTGCCACCGCGGTCACCTCCTGTGCTTGTCCCGATGGATTGAACCAGCGGGCTGCCCGGGGGCCCCGGTCGGCGGGAACAAGGCCCGGAATACTGACCGGCGTGCTCGAAGCACAGTGTGCGACCCTCAGGTCAAGGCCCCAGCGCTCAGGCTTGTGGACGGGTTCATATCCCAAAGTCCGCCGGCGTCACGGGCAACCCGCGCTCACTCTTCCACCCGGGCGCCCGCACGGCAGCACGAACGGCAACCACGCAGCGGCAGCGACCCCAGCCGCTGCGGACCCCGCACCATGGCCATTTTCACGCCCCCGCGACCATCCCCCCGGATGAGATGGCTTGTGTTGCTCTTGTGTGTGCGCCGCGAGGCGCTGTTTGACCATATGGAGGTGAGAGACCGTCCATCGGCTCGCTGTCGCAGCAGCGGGCTGGAGCTGGAGGCAGCCTGATCCGGGGATCGCCGGG
>Ga0310037_10000918_pt1 | contig 16907 bp, 11 predicted proteins | sample Sb_taG_11_FD_200239 | JGI IMG/M metagenome (GOLD analysis project Ga0310037, IMG submission 200239) | Peat soil microbial communities from Weissenstadt, Germany - Sb_50d_3_AS metaG (v2) (version 2) | ecosystem: Environmental > Terrestrial > Soil > Wetlands > Peat | place: Germany: Weissenstadt...
CGTGGCTGCGGCACTTCGACGAGAAGGAGCTCGAGTTTCTCATCGGCTGCGAGCTCGGCCACATCGCCGCCGGTCAGACGCGCATCAGTTCGCTGTTCTCGGCGTCGGGCAGAGAGAACCCGCTTATCGCGCTGGTCTTCGGCGCATGGCTGCGCCGCACGGAATACACCGCATCCCGGGTCGGCCTTGTATGCTGCCGCTCGGTCGAAGCGGCCGTGCGTGCCATCTATGCGACATCGTTTCGCGAACTCAAAGGACAAGTGCGGCACGCTGCGTTTGTGGAGCAGGGTCTCGCCATCGAAAGCGACCCGTCGCTAGCTATGGGAGAATGGCTGAGCGAGAGCCCCTATGCGGTCAATCGCATGAAGGAGCTCGAGCGCTTTGCGACCTCTGCTGACTACGCGTATTGGAAAGAGCGCGTCGACGAATATGTGGCCAGCGGAGCGCGAGCGGAAGCGCCGGCGCACAAGCCCACCAAGGCGAGTCTGTATTTGCGCTCGCTGGCCTTTATCGTCGACCTGATCGTGGTCGGAGCGATCAGCGCATCGGGAGCGTTCGTCGTCCACGTGACGACGAACAAGAATGACCTCGCGGACACCATCCGCGATCTCGAGGCAGACTCAAAGACCGCCTCGCTCGGCCACTGGCTTGCCACACATGTGACGACCACCGGCTCCAGCCTTGCACCGCTCGGCGTGATAGGGGTGATGGTGTACAGCGCGCTCATGGTGGCGATTGTTGGGCGGACGTGCGGCATGCTCGTCTTCGATCTGCGCGTGGTCCGCAAGGACTTCCGCCCGGCGAACGCAGTGCGCATAGTCTGGCGCTACCTGCTTGCGCTCGTCAGCGTCATCACAGTCGTGCCGTTGCTCGTCAGTCTCGTGTCAGGCTTTTGGCCGCACGAGGTGTTCTCCGGCACCCAACTCGTACGCGGCGGTGTGCCGCAGCGCCTCGAGAAACACTAGAGGCCGCGCTTTCGGCCGGCCTCTTGTAGTGTCTTTTCGCGGACAAGCGCTACTTGACGTGCGCCTTTACGTTCTTGCCCGCCAAGGTTTCGCGTATGACGGCTTCCTGCGTGATGTGGACGCCGTGTCCGGCCAGGACGCTGAAGCTACGGCCGGGCATGTGGACGGCCACGCTCCCGGCGGTCACAGCCAGGTCGGTCGAGTCGGTCCGGGCCGTCACGGAGAACGTCGTGCCCGTCGGAACGAAGGTGGCCTGAGCCGTTGCCACATGCACGGGCGACACGTCGCGGTGCAAGATCTCGTTGATGCGCATCGTGCCATGCCGCAGTTTGAGGAAGATGGCATCCGCGGCGCCGGTGGCCTGATCGTAATGCAAGCGGCTGACCTGGACCTCAGAGCCGCTTTGCAGCGTCAAGGCGAGGTGTGGTGTGATGGCGACGATCGCCGACTGCGAACCTTCGGGCCGGATGACCTCGCCCGTCGAGATGGGCGTATCGGCTTCGGCGACCTCGCGCGTCTGGTTGTTGGGGGTGACCGCTTGCAAGGTGCCCTGGACGGACGCGGTGATCGTCTCGTCGGGGGGCCGATGGAAACTGTTGGCGAGCACGCCATGTGCGATGAAGAAGACGGCGAGGCCCGCGACCATGACGCCACCGAGCGCATAGGCGGGGCGCAGAGCCGCGCGCCACGAGAACGCGGGGCGGATGACATTGGCCTGACGTGCCAAGCTTTCGGGCGATTTGTGCAGCACGCGTTCCAGGATGCGCGCTTCGAGGCCGCGCGGCACGGAGAGCTGCGGGACGCGACGGATCAGGTCTTGGAAGCGCTGCGCCTTGGCGAGCGTGCCGGCGCACGCGAAACACGTCCGACGATGCCCGTTGAGCAGCGCTTGCTGCGCAGGGGTGATCTGGGCATCAAAAGACTCGTAGAGGAGATCGAGCGCTTCAGAACATTCCATTGTCGCGTCCTACCCTCTTACACCAAAAGCGGGTCGAGCCAGACCTGCAGCCGGCGTTTGGCGCGGCACAGATTGGTTCGAGCGGCTTGTTCGTTCATGCCCAAGACGTCGGCGATCTCTCCGTATGACAGCCCCTGAAGCTCCCTCAAGATGAAGACCATGCGTTGTTGGCTCGGCAGCGCGCGCAGGCCATCTTCCAATGCTCTGAACGTCTCGCCACGCTGTGCCATGACCTCCGGTCGTTCGTCTTCGCGAACGAGCAGCTCCGCTTCGTTCACGTCGTCGATATCCGTAGTTTGACCACCGGCGCGGCTCTGATGTGTCAGACAGACGTTCACGCATATGCGATACAGCCAGGACGAGACTTTGCTGCGCCCCGAAAAGGTCTTGGCATGCTGAAAGGCCCGCAGGAAGGTCTCTTGGACCAGATCCTCGGCCGCAGATGCGTTGTAGCGATATGCTACATTGTAGAGCATTCGGGTGTATCGTTTGACTAACTCCGCAAAGGCTTCGCCGTCCCCGTTAGCGACCTTGGTCATGAGCTCGACGTCGAGGTTGTTCGACACCGGCTCTAGGTGGTAAGACCTGACCGCCCCTGCGATTGTTACACCCACAAAGAATGGGAACATTGACTTTTCAGCTCACCAACACTAGGCTGTCCGTACCTGTGACTGCTGCCACGAGCGCCCCAAAGTCACGCAATACCGGCGCTGTGAACGGGAGTCGACGCTTATGGTATCGGGCTGCACGTGGCCGGACCTTATCGGTACAGAACGAATATGAGCCAGGGCACGAACGCTACGGCCCCCCGCCAGGCATAGCCTGCCGGGCGGAGAACGACCAGGACGTCAAAAAGGCCGAAACGGACCTGAGGGTCCGCCGTTACAAGCTCCCCGCTACGTGGTTTATGGCGTGTAAACGTGCGCAATCTCATACTTGAAGAGCTGACCGATGCCCTCGATGACCGTAGCGGACAATTCCGCTACTTTTTTATAGCAGGGTCCGGCCGGGTCGAGCCCTACGCCGCAGACGATCCGGGAGCAGTCATGGTGTCCGCGCGCACAGATGCGCTCCAGATCCACCCGCTCTCACATGCCGACGCCCATCAGATCGCCGTCGACTTCATCGCTACGCTGACCGACGGGTCCCTGGCCGAAAAGCTGCATGAGGCCGCGACCGGCTCGACGCCGACCGCGAGGTTCGGGCAAGTGCTGAGCGCCTTTCCCCGCGCTCGCCGTTCGTGGATCGCCTATCGGGCCCGGCGTCTCGAGGCGATCGCGCTCGAATGGCTGCGAGAGCACGGCGTGGACCTCGGGAGGCTTGGGCTCGACCGCCCGGTCCGCGCACAAGAAGACGCGACCGGATTGCGCTTCGACCCTGAGCTCGACGAGCGTCTCGAGCGTTTGCACGAGCGGACGATGCGCTTTGCCGCATCACCTGCGGCCGCCCGGGCACGCGCGTCTTGCCGTCATACCTTGCGCATCGATGAGATTTACCATTCAAACGCCGTGCGCGGCAACCGCCTGAACCGCGATCAGACAGAAGAGCTGATCCTGCGCGGAACCACGGTCGGACAGCTGACGCTTCGCGAGCACTTAGAAGCCGTCAACCTCAACCGGGCGCTCGACCGAGCAGAAGTCCTCGCGCTCTCGCCGGCACCGCTCACCGAGCACGGCATCCGCGAGCTGCATGCGCTGCTCTTCGCATCTATCGATGACGAGAACGGTGGTATCTACCGCCGGATCGACACGCGACTGGTGGGCCGCGATTATCTGCCGCCGGAGAGCGTGCTCGTGCCGGCGTTATTGCGCGAATTCACGGAGTGGTTGGAAGAGACTCCCGCAGACCCTGTGGCCCGGGCGACGGCCGCCCAGGCGAAGATCCTCAGCATCTCGCCTTTTCTGGACGGCAACGGCCGGGTGGGTCGTCTGTTGTCCAATCTGATCCTCTATGCTGCCGACTATCCGTCAGCCATCATTCGTCTGGAGGATAGTACGCGCTATTATGACGGTTTGCGCCAGTCCGATGGCGGCGACATGTCGATCCTGTTGACGCTCATGATCGAAAGCATCGAGTCGAGTCTGAGCACGCTCGAGGCCGCCTCCGCAACGGCGTAGAAATGGCGTGCGATGAGATTCGCCGCCACACCCCAACATCGACGAGCTGCCCGGCCATGACGAGCGAGCACGGCGCGACCGTGGCGGCCAGAGCCGCGCGCCGCGCCGCGATCAGCCTGGCGCTGTGGCACATCCGCGGCGGCGAGCAGGTGCGCCGTCTGGCGGCCTCGGGAGCTGCCGCTTGCGACGACTTGTGCACCCTTGCCGTGCTGGCAGACGAATTGCGCGTGCCCGACGTGGCGCTCGCGCGTGCCGCTGCAGATGAGGATGACGCGGCGAGCCGGCTCGCGCATATCATCTATAGTGCGCGGCTCGTGCTGCGGTCGGCAGGTTTCGAAGCGGCGAGCGTCACGGATCAGATCGCTCCTGCCCGAGAACACTATGCGCCTGATGCCGCAGGTTCGGGGACAGAACAGATCGTCGGCAGTCTGACGCAGGCGTTTGAAATCTTCGCCCGCGCGGGAGTGAGGCGGGTGCGCGCGCCGCGTGCCTTGCTCGACTCTCTGCCTAACGGTGCTCCAGAATCGACCGGCGCCGTGGGTCGACTGCTTGTCGCGGTGTACGCAGACGATCCCGAAGCGTTATTGCCCGCACTGTGCGGCTCGCCGTATCTCCTCGACCCGGCCCATCTGCGCATGGCGCTGGCTCGCGCGCGCGAGAAGGGAGCGGCATCAGCCAGGGAGGCCTTGGCGTCTGCTGTCGGCGTGCTGCCGGGTGCGCAGGCCAAGGATGCGGCGCTAGCGGCGCTTGCAGCCATCGACGCGGCGCGAGCTCAGGGCAACGACAGCTCGCTTGCCCGTGCCGCCGCCTCGCTCGCGGCGGCTCTGCAGGAGCACGCGCGTGCGAACGGGTCTGCTTTTGACGACGCGCAGCTCTCTGACGTGATCGCCGCCGCCCAGGCCGCAGACATGATATGGGCGCGTGCGAGCTCCGCGCCGCCGGCGTCGCGTCGCGTCGCGGACCTGCTCGAGTCGCTGACGAACGTGACGATGGGAGAGAGTATGACGCTTGTGGCCGATGACGGCGCAGCGCCACTACCCGAAGCCAGCGTGACGTTCGCTCGTGACTTGAGCGCGCCGATCGGCTGGGACGCGTTCGCGGCAGCGCTCGACATCGACGCCGGCGCGCGCGAGGTGGTCTCCCGGCCGGGACTGGGTGTTGTCGTCTCGGCGCCGCTTTCGGGCGCTGTCGTCACGTATCTCATGGACGATGCGCGCGCGTCGCTGACGTCAGGGTCGTCTACGCGGGGGTACGCTTGGCCGCCAGCGGAGGCAGCGGAGCTTCTGACCGCCCCGGCCATGACGTTTTCCGCGTCGCGGCTCAACGCGTACGTCAAGTGTCCGCGGCGCTGGTTCTACGAATATCTGTGCGAGGCGCTGGATGATCCGTCGTCGCTGTACGCGTCGTACGGCAGAGTTGTCCACGATGCGCTTGAGGCGCTGCATCGCCGGATCCGCGTGCCGAGCGATTACAGCGCGCCGTTCATCCTTGACTGTCTGCTGCGCGAGCTCGATACGGCCTTTGGGAAAGCACGTGCCGATTTCAGCTCGCAGCTCGAATATGAGGTTTCGCGGATGCGCGCGCGGCGGATGGCGGAGCACTACGTGCGTTGGCTGGCGGCAGAAGCGTCAAGGGCTCCGATGGAGATCGTGCACGTCGAGCTCTTGGCGCGACAGCGCTTCGGCGGTCACGATTTCATCGGCTATATCGACCGGATCGATCGACCGCTCGGCGGCGGACCGGTGACGATTTTGGATTATAAGACCGGTCGTATCGATACGGACCCCCGTGCATACCTGGCCAAAGTCCGGCGCGGCGACGAAGCGCAGCTCGCGCTGTATTACGCGATGCGCCGCGCGAGCGGCGATGAAGTGGCGCGCATCGCGCTCGTCTCCATCCGGGATCCGCGCGATGCCGCCTGGATTCTGGCGCTCGATATCAAAGACGACGCGGGCAAGGCGGTCATCGAACGCGAGCCGCACGACGGCGTACTACGCGCCACCTGCTCGCGGGCGGATCTCGAGGCCTCGCTTGCCGCGCTTGTCGAGCGTTGCGACTTCCTGACCACCCAGGGGTTGACGCACTTCCCGGTGGGTGACGATCCTCCGTGCAACTTCTGCGCCTACGCGCGCAGCTGTCGCGAACGGCCCCCGGACGGAGAACGCATCTTTGCGCGTTAGTGAAGGCACACGAGGGCTCGACGTGCGCTCTGCACTCAGCCTGAACGCAGCGCAAGCGCGTGTGGTCGGCGCTGCTGGTACGACCGTCGTGGTCACAGGGCCACCAGCCAGCGGCAAGACCACGGCGCTTGCTGCCCGAGCGCTCGCGCGCCGGGCGTCTGGGGTCGAGCCCCTGATCATCTGCTCGCACGACTCCGGGACAAACGCCTTCATGAAGGCGATCGAAAGCCTCGGCGGCGCGCGGGGAGAGTGGCGCGCCGCGACCCTTCCGGCGGTCGCCGCGCAATGGCTCTCGCAGGCCTATCTTTCCTCGGCCAGTGCGCGCGGCACTATCGTGGGTGGGCGAGGGGCGGCGCGCGAGATCCTGTCGCATGCAGCGCGAGGATTGCTCGATATGTCCTGGCCGCTCTTCGCGCGCTCCGACATCGATCTGGACTTACCGCACTTGAGCCGGCCAGATGCGTTCCTCGACGAAGCCGCGGCGTTGTTCGCGCTCTTGCAGCGCTCGCGTGTGACGCCGGAAGAATTCGAGGAAGGCTGCGCGGCCGGACTCGCATCGTTTTACGGCGAGCAGACGGAACGCGCCGTAGTGCTGCTCCAGGATCCTGTCGTGCACAAGCGCGCGAGCGCACGCGGTCGCGACGCCTGCCGCGTATCGGCGGATGCGCTCGCCGTGCAGCGACGTGCCGAACGAGACATCGGGGCGATCCTCGTCCAGCTGTATCGAGAATATCGCGCCATCGCGGCGAGCGAGCCGGTGCGAGCTCCGGAGGACATCACAGACGCGGTCATCCGCTGGCTGCGCACCGACGAACAGGCGGGCTGTGCGATTGCATCCGCGATCGGCGAGATCATCGTGGACGATGCGGAAGATGCCGAGCCAGCTTTAGCGAGCGTGCTCGAGGCCATACGTCTGTACCGCCAGTTGCCCGTCGTGCTCGCCGGAAGCGAAGCCGCACGCGTCGATGGATTCGAGGGACGCCGTTCAGCGCTGGCGGCGCTTGGCGCGGCGGAACGCATCGAATTAGCGCCGCTCGCTGCCCCTGCGGCGCTCGAGGTAGCGAAGCTTCGCGACGAGGCTGAGGAATCGGACTGGCTTGCGCAGCGGATACGCGACCTTGTCGCAGCTGGCGTCGCAGCGGAGAGCATCGCCGTGCTCAGCCGCACGGACCAGGCCGCCGCGATCTACGCACAGCATCTGCGCGAGCGAGGCGTGCCGGCATCGAAGCCTGGCAGCCGGCTCGAACGCGACGATGAGATGGCCGATCTGCTCGCGCTGTGCGCCGTCGTGGACGACCCGCTCGACCAGGAACATCTGATGCGCGTACTGTCCTCGCCGCTCGTGGGCCTCTCCGATGCGAGCCTTCGAGCGCTGTGCCGGGACGCAGGCGAGCGGCGGCAGCTCAGCCTTGAGGTCGGCGTTGTGCCGACCGCAGCGACGACGATCAGTCCGCCGCCGGGCACGCTCGCGCGCAACATGGAGAGCGGCGATGCCGACGGGATGCTGCCGGAGACCGCGCGTGAACGCATCGTCGCGTTGCGCAAGAACCTGCGGGCATGGCGCGCCCAGTGCCGGCTGCGGTCGCCGGTCGAGCGTTTGGTCTACCTCGCAGGTGCCGCGGGTTTTCGCGATCGCTGGCACTCGAGCCCGCACGACGGGCGCGAGCGCCTGCGCGGCGATTTCGAGCGTACCGCCCAGGCGGTGGCGCAGGCTGCGATCTCGTGCACGGCATGTGACTTCCGCACGATCGCTCGCCTCATCGAAGACGAAGTGGTCGCGCTCGGTCCGGCGCCGGTCGTTCCGGGTGCAGTGGTGACGGACAGCATCGTGGCGGTCAAGGGTTTGCGATTCGAGCACGTCTTCGTCGTGGGCGTGGCGCACGAGCGCTTTCCGCGCATCTACACCTCGCGGGCGATGGCGTTCTCGCGCACCTACGGATTGATCGTGCGCGAGAACATCGCCGGAGGAGCAGCGCAGACCGCCAAGTTCGCCTGGTACTATGCGAAGTTCGGCGCGAAAGCGATGTACGTGGACGAAGAACGCCGCGCCCTTGAGTACGGTCTCTCTCGCGCGCGCGTGAGCGCGAGCGCCACGGGGTTTGGCACACCGCCGTACTGGGCGCGCGAGCACGATCTTCTCGCCGGCTTAGAGAAGCGCTGACATGTGGAGGCTGGATGACGCAAAGCAGATGTCAGCCCGCGTACGATGGATAGCCGTGGCGTTGGCGCTCGGGATGCTCAGCCTCGGCGCGCAGACGGCCAGGGCGGACACGCCGCTGACGCTCGGCGGGGTGAGTTTGGGTGCGTCCGTGCTTGACGCAGTCAAGAGCTTCGGGGCGCCCGGGCTCGTGGCGACCACAGACGACGGCGTGGAGTGGCGCTGGTACGATGCGAGGGGTCTGGACATCGACGTGCTCGCAGACTCGTCGCTCATCGTGCGCCAGATCCTCGCGCGCCGTCCGCAGCCGCTCAGCGGATTTGCGTCGGCGCTCGTCCAGCCACGCGAATTCCCTGTGCTTGAGCGATCCGCGGACGAGGCGGCGCGCACGATGAGGTCGTCAGGCGGCGTGCGCCTGGCCGAGCCTGAAGACACGATCAGCGCCTGGAGGGTGGTTGTGGCGATCGTCGTGCTGGAGCTGCGCAACGACAACGTGCAACGCATCCTCGCCCTCGACACGGGCGCCGCAGCTCGTCTGGGATATATCGCCGGTGTGGCGCCGCCGCCCTATCGCGCGCCGCGCCTTCTGGAGCAATACGCCGTCGACTATCCTAAGCGCGCCATCGAGCGGCGCGCTGAGGGTACAGTCGTGGTCAAAGTCCTCATCGCGTCCTCGGGAAACGTCAAGGACGTCACCGTGCTCGTGTCGTCAGGCGATGCCGATATCGACGGGTCGGAGATGCTCTCCATGCGCAGGTCGAAGTTCTTGCCTGCGCACTGCGACGGTCAGCCCTGCGACGGCATCTACGTTGACCGCGAGGAGTATACACTCTCCCCCTAGCGCGGGTGGAGCGCCCAAAAGACGCGTTCGGGCGTCATCGGCGTCTCATGCGGAACGGCTCCCGCAGCGTCGCGGATCGCATTGCCGATGGCGCCTGCCGGCGTGGTCACCGGCGGCTCGCCGGCGCCTTTCATGCCGCGCGGGCCTTCACGCGACGGGGTCTGCACGATGATGGACTCGATAGCCGGCGCATCCAGGATGGTCGGCAACAGGTAGTCATGGAAGCCGGTGTTGACGATCCCATGCTCTGCGAAGCGCAATTCTTCGGTCAAGGCGAACCCGAGCGCCTGGACAGCGCCGCCCTCGATCTGGCCGATGACGCCGTTCGGGTTGATGGCGAAACCGACATCCTGCGCAGTGACGATGCGCAGCACATCGACGCGCCCAGTGTCCTTGTCGACCTCGACCTCCGCGGCACTTGCGGTGAACGACGGCGCGAGCCAGCTGGCGAAATCATGAGACTGCACGAGCTCGGCATCGAACTCTGGATCGCTTTGCTCTTCGGCTTTACCCACACCGACGACCGTGCCGCCGGAGGCGGCCGCAAGATCCGCGAAGGTCACCCCGTGGTCCGGCGCGCCGCGCACCGCGGCCCGGCCCGCCCGCAGTTCGATATCCTCACGGCGCGCTTCAAGCACGTCTTCGGCCTTGGCGATCAACTGCGCGCGCACGTCGTCGGCCGCGCCCAGAGCGGCCTGTCCGGCGGAGAACGTCGACGCGCTGCCGCCGACGCCCGAATCGTACGTGCCGGTGGCCGTGTCCGCCAGCGTGAGCGTGATCGCGGAGGGTTCGATCCCCAGACGATCGGCGACGATGATGGGCAGTGCGCCGGCAGCGGAGCCCGTGCCGACCTCAGGATTACCGCTCAAGAGATGCACCGATCCATCCTGGCGGATCTCGACCTTGGCCTCCGACCGGCCGCATGACGAGAACCACCACGAGCAGCTGATGCCGCGCCCTCGGCCCGCGGGCAGCGGTGTTCCCCAGCCAATAGCCTCGGCCGCCTGTCGCAGCGTCTCCTTGACGCTCACCGCATACAGCGTCTGGCCGGTAGGGCTCTTATCGCCTTCCTCCCATGCGTTGCGCATTCGCAGCTCGAGCGGATCCATATCGAGGGCACGCGCAAGCTCGTCAAGGTGGAGCTCCTTGGCAAAGGTCGCCTGCGGCCCGCCCGGTGCGCGAACTGGTCCCGCCACTTGCTTGTTCGTGTAGACGAGCGTGGATTCGAGGTCGAGATGTGGTATGCGATATGGCGCGGATGCGAGCATCGTCGCGATGAGTCCCGTTCCGGCGCCGTAGCCGATATAGGCTCCGGTGTCGAAGACGAACGAAGCGCGCATGGCGCAAAGCGACCCGTCGTGCGCCGCACCCGTGCGGAACACGGCGCTACCGCCATGACGGGGAAAGACGTTTTGCCCGTCTTCGTGACGAGAGAAGATGAGGCGTACCGGCCGGTCGCAGCCCAGCGCCAGCGCGGCGGCATACCACTCGGTGGCCATGAGGATCTTGCCGCCGAATGCACCGCCGACGAATTGGTTGATGAAGCGGACTCGCTCCAGCGGAAGCCCGAAGAACGCGGCGAGCTCTTCGCGGTTGCCGTACGGCGACTGCGATCCGCAGAACACCGTCAGCCCACCGTCGGGCTCGCGGCGTGCGATCGCGCCGCGCGGTTCGATGTAGCCTGGGATCCCGGGTGAGAACGTGAAACGCGATTCCACGACCACATCGGACGTGCGCAGCGCCGCATCCACGTCGCCACGGCGAATGCGGTTGTGGCCGCAGACGTTGCCGTGCAGCACGCGGTTCGGTCCGCGCTCGTAACGCTCCCAGTCGGGATGGACGAGCGGCGCTCCGGGGGCAAGCGCTTGGTCGACGTCCAGGATCGGCGTGAGAGGTTCGTAGTCGATCTCGACCGCGGCGGCTGCGGCCCGAGCCAGCGCGTCAGTCTCAGCGGCGATCGCCGCGACGGGTTCGCCCGCATACCTGACGTAGTCGATCGGGAACAGATGCTGGTCTTTGATGCCGAAGTCAAGAGGCGTGCTCGGCACCGATCCGCTGTAGGCGACGGCGGCGACCCCGGGCATGCGCGTCGCGCGCCCGACGTCGATGCGACGGATGCGCGCGAACGGGTGTGGAGAGCGCACGAGCACGCCCGTCAATGACCCCGCAAGCGAGAGGTCAGCGACGTAGATCGCGCTGCCCTGCACCTTTGCTCCAGCGTCAGCCCGCGGCTGCTTCGTCCCTATGATGCTCACGTCAGGCTCGCGACCGGATGCGCGTCGGGGCATGCGGCTTCTCGCCCTGTAGCCCTTCGTCACGCAGATGCTGCGCCGCGAGGGCGACGGCGTGCTCGATCGACTGGTAACCCGTGCAGCGACAGATGTTGCCGGCAAGGGCGGCGCGCACGTCCGCCTCAGTCGGCGAGGGATTCTTCGCCAAGAGTGCTGCGGAGGACATGATCATGCCAGGCGTGCAGAAACCGCACTGCAACGCGCCGCCCTCCACGAACGCGCGCTGCAACGGATGCAGAGCTCCATCATCGCCGGCGAGCCCCTCGATCGTCGTGATGTCACGCCGATCGGCGTCCACCGCGAAGAAGAGACACGCATTGACGGGCGCGCCGTCGACGAGCACGGTGCACGCGCCGCAGTAACCCGTGCTGCACCCCTCTTTCGTCCCCGTCAAGGCGAGCTGGTCGCGCAGCAGATGCAGGAGAGACTCGTGCGGCTGCACCATCGCGTCGCGGGTCCGGCCATTGATGGAGAACGTGATCGACTGCATCAAGAAGCGTTCAACACAGCGCGCTCGACGAGGGTGGCGACAAGCGCGCGCCGGTAGTCGGCGCTCGCTCGTGCATCGCTCTGCGGCCGCGCATCTGACGATGCGGCCAACCGGGCGGCGTCGCGTGCCACAGATGCCGTCAGGGCCCGACCTTCGAGGAGCGCTTCCGCGCTCGTCGCTCGGATGGGTGAGGGTGCCACGCCGGCAAGGCCTATGCGCGCCTCGCCGACGACCTCGCCGTCCATGCGCAGCGCAAGCGCGACGGCGACGAGCGCCATCTCAAAACCATGCCGCGTCGTCATCTTCTGATACGAGCAGTGGCAACGCCTGAGTGGGATGTCGACAGCTGTGAGCAGCTCTCGCGGCGCGAGGACGGGTCGCTGTCTCGCGAGCACCTGCTCAATAGGGACGGGCGCTGAGACGTCCTCGAGCGCGGCGATCCTGCAGCTCGCTCCGTGGGCTAAAAGCGCCACGGACAGATCGGATGCCGGATCTCCAGAAGCCACGTTGCCGCCGAGGGTGGCGACCGTCTGCAATTGGGCTGCGCCCATCGTCGACGCCGCAGCGGCGAGCAGGGGCGCGTATTGGCGGACGAGCGGATGGCGCTGCAGCTGCGCCGCCGTGCACAGCGCACCGACGCGCAGTGCGTCCGCATCCAATTCTACGCCGCCGAGCTCGCCGATGCGCTTGAGGTTGACCAAGGCGGCTGCACGATGGCCCTCGTGGCGCAACCTGAAAGCAAGCCGCGTGCCTCCGGCGAGGATGCGCGCCTCGGAGCCGAAGCGGTCCAACAGCACGAGCGCCTCGTCGAGAAAGTTCGGCTCGTAGTATTCCATCGCGCCGCGCGTTTCTCCAATCGCCCTGGGGAGTCCCTATACAGCGAGCAGGTCGCACGCGACGGCCGTCCGAAACTGCTTCTCGTTGACGGTTGGGCGCGAAGGAAGCCGGTGAGAATCCGGCGCGGTCGCGCCACTGTGATCGGGGAGCCGCCGGCTCGCCACTTTCCGGTTGCGGAAGGGAAGGCACCGGCACGCAAGCGATGATCCGAGAGCCAGGAGACCTGCCCGCCGTCTGAGTGCTCGTACCTCTTCGCGCCAAAGAGGTGGCTGCTCGATGATCCGTTCCAGCGGCATTTCGCCTGCCGCGCCGCCACAAGCTGCGGCATCCACTGCTGACCTTCGTCTGCCGCGCCTTCACCATGTGCCGCGCTCCACGCGAGGCATCCGGCTAGCGCTGCTCGCGTTCGCGCTGCCGGTGAGTGGGCTTGTGGCGCTGTGCATCGGCAGCGTGCCGTTGCCCCTTGATGCCGTGTGGAGCGCGCTCGCGCATCCCAACTCCGCAGGCGTCGCGCACACGATCGTCTGGGACCTGCGCCTGCCGCGCGTGCTCATCGCCATGGGTGTAGGTGCGGGTCTCGGTGTCGCGGGCACATTGCTCCAGGCGCTTTTCCGCAACCCGCTGGTCGACCCGTATATCACTGGCGTGTCGGCAGGCGCCGCGCTTGCAGCCGTTGCCGGCTTCACGCTCGGGCTCGCCTTCGCGTTCATCCCCGCGCTGGCGTTCGCCGGAGGTTTGGGCTGCGCGCTCATCGTGGCTGCGATCGGCGCAGGGGATTCGGCGTCGGGCAACCTGCGGCTCGTCCTCGCCGGGGTGGCCATCTCGGCTCTGGCCAGCGCCGTCGTGACGTTGATCCTGCTCCAACACGGCACGGGCTCGAGTCTCGGCATCCTCGCCTGGCTCGCCGGCGGCATCAACGGCCGCGGTTGGAGCGATCTTGGACCAATGGCATCGTATCTCGGCGTCGGCTGCGCTCTCGCCTTCGCGCAGGTCCATACCGTCAATCTGCTCCGCCTCGGGCACGCCGCCGCACAGGGCTTTGGGTTGCGCATGAACAGCTCTCGTTTGAAGATTTTGGCGACCGCATCACTCATCACAGCGGCTTGCGTCGCGGTGAGCGGCGTCGTCGGCTTCGTCGGCCTCATGGTGCCGCATGTCGTCCGGCGTCTTGTGTCGGGTGACGCGCGCTGGCTGCTCGCGGGAAGCGCGCTTGGCGGGGCCATCGTCGTCGTCGTGGCCGATCTGCTGGCGCGGACCGTCATGCAGCCGGCGGAAGTCCCACTCGGCGTGTTGCTGGCGTTTGTCGGCGTGCCGTTCTTCGTGATTCTGGCGCGCCGGCCGGTGGAGCTGTAGACGATGCAGGTGATGCGCGCTGAAGGGTTAGCGGTCAGCTACGGCGCCCGGCGGGTCTTCGCCGGGCTTGATCTCACGATATCCACCGGCCGCTTGGTCGCGCTCGTCGGACCCAATGGCGGCGGCAAGTCCTCGCTCTTGCGGGTGCTCGCCGGAACGCAGCGCCCCTCCGCCGGACGAGTCATCCGGTCTGGCAGTGTGGCGCTCATCGCGCCATCGGGCGACCCTCCGGGCGATCTCACCCCATTCGACCTCGCCGGCTACGGTCTCGCCGCGCGAAAAAAATTCTGGCAATGGTGGCTGCGGCACGACGAGCAGCAGCGTATACGCGAGGCGCTGGACCGTTGTAACCTCGCCGATCGTGCCGACGACCCGGTCGCTACTTTGAGCGCGGGCGAGGTGCAGCGGGCTTGGATCGCCGCAGCGCTCGCGACCGCGCCGGACATACTGCTCGTGGACGAGCCCACCTCGCATCTCGATCTGCGCTATCAAGTGGAGATGCTGCAGATGCTCGCAGCGCTCGCGCGCATACGTGTCTCGGTCGTGGCGGCGATCCACGATCTTACCCTCGCCGCTCGCTTCGCGGATGACATGGCGCTCATCGCCAACGGCCGGCTGCAGACGGGGCCGCCCGACGAGATCCTCGAGCCTGGGGCGCTCTCCGCCGCGTTCGGCACGCCGGTCTCCACCCACCGCCATCCCACAGGCGGCTACCTCATCTGTCTGCCGCAATGAGCACGAGAAGAAGGGAAACACACGTGGGCCCAGCGTTCGTCCTTGCCGCGGCGGTCGCGCTCGTTTTGCATGCAGGCCCGGTTCGCGCAGACGAAGCCACGTCTCCAACTCCGGCTGCGACGGCTGTGACCAGCACTTCGCCGGGTCCATCTCCTTCCGCGAGCGCCTCAGCGAGCGCGCTTGCCACGCCGAAGGCGCTCGGCGCGGTCGTCGTCACCGCGCAGCGCCACCCCACGCCGATCGACGCGACCTCCCGGCAGACGTATGTCATCTCGTCAGGTGACCTCGAACGGCTTGGTGCGCTGACGGCTGCTGATGCTTTGCGATTCGTGCCGGGAACGGTCGTGCAGCAATATGGCGGCTACGGCTCGCTTGCGACCGTGGCGCTGCGCGGCGCGAGCTCCTCGCAGACGCTCGTGCTCATCAACGGTCAACCCGCCAATGAGTCGGACACAGGCGTCTTCGATTTCTCATCGCTCCCGGTGAACGTCATCGATCGCATCGAGATCGTGCAAGGCGGCTCGTCGACGCTCTACGGCAGCGCGGCGATGGGCGGCGTCATCAACATCATCACCAAACAGCCGGTGAGCGCCGGCAATCTCAGTCTCTATGCCCAGGTGGGCTATCAGGGCACGTTCACGCGGGGGATGGGAGCGACGTTCGGGGGACCGGATATGCTGGCTCGCGTCGACCTACAGGCCATATCCGCAAACGGCGCGTTCGAGTACCCGGCATTCGGCGAGCTCTATCCCGGAGGCACACGCACGAACAGCGATGCCAAAAACTCTGACGCCGGGCTCGCGCTAGCCGGGCATCTCGGGATTGTGCTCGTCAACGCGTCGTTCCATAACGACACGTCGGCGGTCGGCATTCCGGGAAGCGTCGCGCCGAACGCCGACTACACGAGCGATTTCGCACAGCAGCAGCGCATCTATCAGCGCATGAATCTGGATTTCGATCTCCCTCTGAGCCACGGCGACGTCGACGTGCAAGTAGCGAGCTTCGGACGGCGGCTGCATTTCTTCGACACGTCGCTCGTGTACCCAAACGGAACACCCGCGTTCCCGTACGATAACCAAGCCAACGGTGATACGCGCTCGGCATCGTTACGCACGACGTACGATCTCGGCCGCAGCAACGTCATGACGGCGGGCTACGATACCAGCGGCTCGGACGTCACCTTCGATCAAGCCTACGTCCCCCCGGATTCACCTGTGCCCAAGCCCTGCGAAGGCGCCACGAATTTCGATTCGTGCACTGCGCAAGACGCCTCGAGCGCCTGGTACGTCCAAGACGAGATGCATGCGCCGAACTCGCCCCTGACCCTGGATCTGGGCGCTCGCGATCAACGCTCGCAAGGGACAAATCCCGTGACCGTGCCCTCGCTCGGTGCTGTGATCCGCTTGTCGGGCGGGGTCGACGCGCTTGCCAACTACGCTCGCGCCTTTCGCACGCCAGACCTCGATGAGCGCTACTATCCCGGCTACGGCTCACCTGTGCTGCAGCCGGAGTACGGGGCGACCTTCGACATCGGCATGCGCTGTCACAGCGGCCGCAGTGACTGCACCGTGTCGTATTTCGGGCAAGACACGAGCAACCTCATCATCAACGTCCCGATCGACGCCTTCGGCGACGTGAAGCCATTCAACGTGAGCCGGGCGCTGGTGCGCGGCATCGAATCAAGCATCGACACGAAGATCGGGATGTTCGCGCACGCCTACGTGGCGTACACTGACTTCATCCGCGCCGCGGATCTGAGTCCGGCGACCACAGGACCTATCAGGCTGCTCTACCGGCCGACGTCGACCGCAGCCTTGGGGCTGTGGGTCGGCCGCGGCACCTGGACGTACGGCGCGGATTCGACATATGTCGGACGCCGCTACGCGGACGAGCAGAACCTCCAGGTGCTGACGCCCTATCTCGTCACCGGCGTGCAAGTGCGCAAGGCTATCTCGCGCCACTTGGCGCTGACCGTGCGTGCC
>Ga0310037_10000920_pt1 | contig 16866 bp, 17 predicted proteins | sample Sb_taG_11_FD_200239 | JGI IMG/M metagenome (GOLD analysis project Ga0310037, IMG submission 200239) | Peat soil microbial communities from Weissenstadt, Germany - Sb_50d_3_AS metaG (v2) (version 2) | ecosystem: Environmental > Terrestrial > Soil > Wetlands > Peat | place: Germany: Weissenstadt...
GGCTCAACCGTGCGAGCGACGATCTCGCCGACGTCGCCCGAGATGGGTTGCCATCGATCGGTGTCCGCGGAGCGAGGGTCGATCAGGATGAACGTGCGCCCTCCTGCGGCGGCGATGTCGCGCAGCATTTGTTCGGCTTCCTCGTCGCCTTTCTGGTCGATCGCGAGCACGGCGGAGTGGTCGTGGAGCGCCCGCCCGGCGACGACCCGTAGCGCGCTCGTCGTCTTGCCGGTGCCGGTGCCCCCGCAGGAGAAGATGTGCTGTCCCTCGCTCCTGGGCAGCCGCGGTCCATCCGGCTCGCCGGTCATCGGCACGTACGGCTCGTGCTCGGGCCATGGCCGCGTGCGGACGATCTCTCCCTGGGACCGGATGTAGACGCGCTCACCGGGTCGCCTGGTAGGACGGGGCTGCCAGAACCATCTCCGGCTCAGCTCGTGCTCGCGGAGTTCCTCGCCTGCGCCCAGGTCGGCTAGTCGCCATCGGCGCGCGAAGAGCGCCCCGGCCGTCGGGCCGGCGGCCAGCGGCGCGAGGATGAGTAGCGCGTCCCACCGCCGAGCCAGGATCGTGAGCCCGCACAGCACCGAGGCTGCGCCGCCGAGGAGGTAGAGGTTCCGCGCCGAGAGCGTCGTCCGCCCGCGCAGCAGCCACGCGCCGCCGACGCCGGCCGCGGCACACACCCAGAAGGCGACGAGGCTTACCGCGAGCCAGATCACGCCGGCTGTCCCGTTGCCTCAGCTTTGACAGTGCTCAGTAGCTCGAGCCGAAGCGCGCCGTCGGGGAGCCCGGCCGCCGGACCCATCTCGCCGATTCTCTTCGCGACTGCGTCGTCCCGGCACACGTAAATCAGTCCGGTAATCTGGCGCTCGGTCAGCCACCGGGCGTAGAGGCCAAGGATTGCGCGCAGGCGCTTGTTGGCCTTGCGTTGGAGCTCGACCTCGATCGCGACCGTCCCGCTCTCCATCACGACGGCGAGATCCGGTCGGTGGCCGCTCCGGCGCCAGCCGGTTCCGGTCAGCCATTCGAGCTCGCCCTTCAACTGGGGGTCGGCGAGCACCTCGCGTGGACCGCGCCACTCGCGTCCGCGAACCGACAGCCAGGCGGCTGTCCAGGCGCACGCGCAGTCGTGGTCCCACCACGTCGGCGCTGGCGTCGCCGCGGCCCCAACGGCGAGGCCGGACATCCGGACGCCGCGGCGGGTGGCCACGAGCAGCGAGCCTTTGCCACGTGTCATGCGATGGCGCTCCAGCCACGCTTGGCGTTCCAGTCGTCGCGCGTGTGAGCTAGCCACGCTCGAACACCAGCCCATCGCGGACCTCCATGCATCCAACGGTGCCGGCCCAACCCTCACGAGCCACGCAAGTCCAGCCATCGATGCTGGGCCAGGGAGCAGCTCAGCCATCGATGGTCCCCTTGTGTCTTTTTCTACTCCACAGACCCTGCCTCAGTCCGTTTGCCTGAGAGCCCTCATCGGCCCGCCCCCGCCCCCGCCCCCGGACCATCCAGAGTCCGCAGCCGATCATCAGCAGCCGAGGCGGACTATCTGCACACGTAGTGGGCGGGTAGTCCGGCTCGGCTGCCCACCACGAGGAGCGGCGAAAACCCAATGAACACGGGGGCGGGGGCGGGCCGAGGTCAAGCACGAACTCAGGTCCTTCTCCACGTAGCTATAACCGTACTTAGCAACTGACTGAGGACGATAGACATATCTGACAGCCTACAACGTAGCGAGACGTCCGGATGACGCGATCGAGTCGCTGGCGGACCTGGGCAAGCGATTGAGCGGCGTCAGGGACGAGGCCGCTGGCGCAGCGTTCGACTGGAGGCCATGATGGCTGTCTGTGTTGCCTGCCGTCCCGGCGACCTCGGCGTTCGATTGCTTAGCCGACCAGCCGCGCACCTTCGGCGTCAGCGGATATCTAGACCTCAGAGTCGGTCCGATGCTCGACGGCGCGGCGCTCGCGCGTCTACGGGTTGACCCGCGGGCCACCGAGGCTGAGGCGCTGATCTTGCGCTGGGTTGCGCCGGCCTACCGGCCGCCCCGGGTCAGAGACTGATTGTCAGTTGTTGGACGATGAAGGCGAGGCTGACGACGGTGATCGTGGCGGTGACGACCCCTCCTGCGATCAGCCAAGGGCGTGGGACGGGTCGGTCACCCATGACACGGTGGTTGGCGGCGACCGCCAGAAGCAGGATCAGTCCGACCGGGGTAGCGATGCTGGCGATGATGCCTGCGAGGAACAGCAGTCGGATCGGGGCTATTCCGCTGAGCGCGACACCGGTGCCGAGTAGGGCCGAGGTTACTAGTGCGCCGTAGAACAACGGCGCGTCGTGGACCTTCGCTGACAGGCCGCGTCGCCAGTGCATCTGAGCTCCGGTGGCATAAGCGGTCGTGGCCATCAGCACGGGCAGCGCCACGACAGCAGACGCGAGCAGTCCAACGGCGAACAGGCCTCCGGCCAGCGCCCCGGCGACCGGGCGCAGGGCTTGGGCGGCTTGGGCAGCGGTGTTCGCGTGCAGGTGGTGCACGCCAAGCGTGGCGCCCATGGCAATGAGGATGAACCAGAACACCGCGACGGCGAAGAAGCTTCCGAGGATCGCGTCGGTCTTGCCGGCGCGGAGAGCGGCTGGGGACGGCGGTCGCTCGGCCTGCGCGATCGTCTGCCACACGTAGACATAGCTGGTCATGGTGGTTCCGAGCAGGGATAGTGCGTCGGCCGCGTACCTGCCCGTCCATTCGATGTGCGGGACGAGGCTGTCCCGGGCGACCGTGGCCCAGTCCGGGTGGGCGAGGACCGCTGCGGCTGCGTAGGCGAGCAGGCAGATCAAGACGTACTTCAGCGCTCGCTCCACCTGCCCGAAGCCGCCTAGCATGAGCGCCGCTAGGAGAGCTAGCGAGAGCGGTAGCACGAACCAGCGCCAGTCCAGGTGCGTGAGGAGGCCGATCGCGGCGGCGCCGCCTTCCAGGTCGGCGCCGATGGTGACGATATTCACCGCGAGGATTGAGATGAGCAGGAGCCACCGCGCCCGCGATCCGTAGGTCTGGGCGACCGCGGTTTGCAGGTCCTGGCGACCGACGAGTCCGACATGGGTGCTGATCACCTGTACGACTGCGATCATCGGAAACAGGAGCAGGGTGAGCCAGGCGAGTCCGTAGATCGTGCCGGCGCCAATGACCGCCAGGGTCGCAACGGTCGTCGGATCAACGTCCGCCGCAGCGGACACCACGCCAGGGCCCAACGCTCCGAGAGAGCGTCTGAACGACCTCGGCGCGGCATCGGCACGCGTCGGTAACGCTCCCGCGGGCGGCTCGAGCTCGGACGGACTGCGGATCCGCTCGGTCATATCAATCTACGTGACCAGTGTCTGACTAGGTCAGGGCCAACTAGGCAGGTACACCGAGCGAGTTCGGACCGCGGGCCTGATCCGAAGCAGCTGGTGAGAGCGTCGCTCCCAAGCCGAAGCTGCGCTTCGGCGAGGCGGGGGAGTGCTGGCTCAGCGGTCCGGTCGTTGACCTGCGGGAGGCGATGCAAGCCAAGTGTCGGTGCATGTTGACCGAGCATCTTTGGCCGCGGTTCGAGGACCGTCGGGTCGACGCGGTGACGGCTGACGACCCCGCACATCTCGTCCGTGAGCTACGCGCCTAGGGCAAGAGCGAGGCAACGGTCGCCGTCGTCCTGTGAGTCGTGGATCGGATGTACAAGTTCGACGCCAGACGGCTGGGATGGACCGGCATGATTCCGACGACGTTGATGGTCGCGGCGAGCGTCTCGCGATCGCTGGCCCTCAGCGATGGAGACGGTTCCTGTTGTGCTCCGGAGAGGCGGGAGCGAAGTGGTCATAGGAAATGGTCGAACATCGAGAGCGGTATCAGTCGACCGGGGTGTGGCCCAAACCTTCGCGCGTTTCACGGCGCAGGCCGGCACCATCGCCGGAAGCGGATGCGTTGGGCTCGGATCCGGCTGCGATCACGGGAGGACGCGGGCGCTGATCCTCGCGGGCTTTGCGGAGTGTCGCCTCTCGCGCCTGTGCGAGAGAAAGCTCCGGTGCGTTGATCACCACGGTTCGGGCAAGCCAGTCCGGGAATCCACGGCGCTCGAACAGGATCGGGGCGAAACCGGCGAACAGCGGCAACATGGCCAAGTTCATTCCAACCCAGCGCACCACAGCCCGCGCCGGCTTGACCCTCCTGCCATTCTCCGTCACCAGCCGAATCTGCATCATCCGAGCGCCCAGCGTTTGCCCCGTCCACGACCAAAACAGCACGAAGTAGAGCCCGCACCAGATGACGTAAACAATCCCGGCGACCGGTTTGAGCACTGAGGCGAAATTGGGCGAAACGGGAAAGATCGACAAGACCAATTCAGCGCCCAGCCCCGTGCCAATCGCCACCACGTTGATGGCCACCGCGTCCAGGACCCAGGAGACCGTGCGCGTGACAACGCCGACGAAATGCGGATTCTCCTCCGGAACGGTCCGGACCGTCGATCCGCTTTCGAGCGGCCCGGCGGCGCTGCTCATGGTGCTGGTGCGCCAGTGTCTGGGGCCGTGGCGTCGGTCCGGCGACGCGCGAGTCGCCTACCCGCGCGCTGGAGGCGATCGTCAGCCTGGCATGAGTGGTGCTCGACAGATCCGACGCGCTGGTCAGCAACCCCGAGAAACCGCCGCGAGAGCGCTGCCCGCGCCGGCGGACTCTGCGCGGCCTCATCCGCAAGCCACAACAATGCGTCGCTCGCCGACAGTCGTGTCATGAAGCCGTCGAACGACCTGCTCACGAACGCGATGTCTATCAGTCGCTCCGCCCAGTCGCTCTTGAGTGCTGACGGCAATGACGCATGAAAAGGAGCGCCGCTCAATCCAGTGTTTCGAACGAGCTGCAGGGTCCAGCTGTCGCGCACGCGATCGGCGGCCACGCCCGTCGGGCTATCCGCCGTCGCTGGGGCCCGTCCCGCGCCTCGACCCTGTAACCCAACGAGCGGGCCCGGAGACCGGACGTTGGACGCTAGTTGTGTGGTTGACGGGCGTAACCATCCACCATGAGCTTGCCAACGCTCAACCTTTCGGCCGTCACCCTAATCGGGTGACGGGGCTCGGCCGCCCACGCGCCGGCGTGCCTCGCACGTCAACGGTCGGCTTGTGTGAAGTCGGCACGAGGATCCCGCGTTCCTGCAGCCCGACCTCAAACTCGAGGATTGTTGTCTCGCCGCTCATGCAGTCGGCACCGGCAGCGTCGCAAGCACCACAACCCACCTGGCGACCGGGGACGTCAAGAGATTCGAGCCAGCTCTCCCGCAAAGGCCGTCCGCGTTCGCGCACAACCGGCCCATCCCGAGCCGATAGACCACGAGCCCCCCGACTCGTTCCCCGCCCCGACCGTCGGCGGCTGCCTGAGGCAACGCCGGGCCAGAGACACGCGCTCGATGCGTCGCGGTTATCCGTCCCTCCAGGCGCGACGAATGGCGCAATCGGACGATTCTTGGCACGACTCTGGCCCAAGGGGGAAATCGCCCGATCTGGGTGAAGGCAGAACGATCTCAAGATCCGAATATAGAGCCGCTAGCCATGGTCACCGGTCACACTGGCAACTCCCGATCACGAGTTCACAGGCCCCGTCAAAGGTCGTCGGCGCTCATCGACGAGATCCTGTCGCGTCCGGCGATGACCGTCGACGGCTCGCAGACGTCCTTAGCGCGCCTCTCATTGGCCCGAGACACAACACCGCAACACCGCAAGACAGCTCCCGCCGACCGGGGCGCTCAGCGCGAGATGAGTAGCCCGGCGGAGTCTATAAACGGCCACAAACCGGTCACGTTCGAAGCGAGCTCGCGTGGTGTCCGCGTCGTCCAACGAGTGCTGTGCTGCGTGGCGCTGGCCCACCTGATCTCCGATCACCGGCGCTGTGCGCTCGTTGACCGCTCGCGCGAGATGGACGATCGGCTCGAGCGTGCCGCTCACAGGCTTACGCGCCGGCACCGCTGACCTCGCATCGGGCGACCCAACGCGCGTACACGACGAGCGGTGCGCCCGACGGCTCCTGAGCGGCGGCGAGCCGGATACCGGAGGCGCTGGTCGTAATCGGCAAGTCGCGCCTGCAGGAGCAGCTCGACAAGGAGCTCACACACGCCGAGAAAACCCAAGAGAAGGAAATCAACGCCGACGGCAAGGAACTCGCGAAAGAACTCAACGCGCTCCCCGCCTCACAGCGGCTCGTCCTGGCCGGCACGCTCTCGCACCGCCCTTGGCGGCGCAAGGGCGGCACGGCTCCCCCCTCGCGGCAGCAACCACCCACCTCATGATGGCGATCGTGCGGGCGTGCGAGACGCCTCGGTCGGTTCCGCTTCGGCGGTCCCCGCTGACCACTCAGACGCCTGTTGACGCTTCGGATGGTTGGGCGACAAAGGATCGCTCGTCGCTCGTTGGTGGAGCCAGAGCATCAGGGCTTTCCAGCAGTCGCGCGTACTGCAAGCACGCGTAACGTTTTCGCTCGGTGCGAAATCCGCAACGGCGACTGAGTTCGCTGCGTTTTTCCTGCAAATCGTTATCGGCACCGTGGTCTCATCCTTTTTGGCTGATGCGCTGCGTCGCTCGGCGGCGTAGCCTGATGCGATGGATCTCAGAAACAAGGTGGACATGTCAAGGCGTCCAATTGGTCGCACCGCGATGCGCACGGCGGTCGCGACGGTAGCCGCGGGCACGCTGATCGCGCTCGCCGGTTGTGGCAGCAGCAGCAAGCCGGCGTACTGCTCTGACCGCACCAACCTGGAGAATTCGGTCAAGAATCTGCCGAGCGTCACCTCCAGCAGCGGCGTCAGCGGCCTGAAGTCACAGATCAACACGATCGTGAGCGATGCGAACGCGGTTGTCAGCTCTGCCAAGAGCGACTTCCCGAGTCAGACCAGCGCCGTCAAGACGTCGGTCGACGCGCTCCAGACCGCCGTCAAGGCGCTCCCCTCGAGCCCTTCAGCCAGTCAGATCGCCGCGATCGGACTCGACGCCAAGAACGTTGTGAGCTCGGTCAACAGCTTCTCGGACGCCAGCAAGTCGAAGTGCAACTGACACGTCAGTCCGCCACGGGGGGTCAGAGTGTTTGCCGACTCGTTGCTTGGCATCCTTGCTCTGGCGTCGGCGGTGCTCGACGGGGACCACGAGCGCGATCAGGACCGCGGGAAGGCAGTCCGATGACGACTGTTCTCGACTGGGTGGGACGTGTGCCTTGAGGTGCTTTTGTTGCTGGAGACGTGCGGCGCGAAGACGGTCAAGAGGCCGACGGTGATGCCGGGCCTTCCGGGTCGCGGCTGGTCCGTCCGCTTCGCGGGACGGGGGGTGTGACATGGCGGGACAGAAACGGCCGAGGACGATCGAGCGCCGTATGAACCGGTTCCTAAGCGAGCCGGTCTCGGTACGCAATGCTGCGAGCGTGATCGTGACGGCGACGTTTATCGTTGTGGTCGCGGGCGGGATCGCGATCAGGGCGATCGACCATCGCGAGTATTCGAGCATCTGGGAGGGCATGTGGTGGTCCCTGCAGACGGTCACGACAGTCGGGTACGGAGACGTGACGCCCAAGGACACCGCCGGCAGGATCGTCGGCGCGGTCGTGATGCTCGAGGGGGTCGCGTTCCTCGCGATCGTCACGGCGGCGATCACCTCGACGTTCGTGACCCGCGCGCAGCGCGAGCAGAAGTCCGCAGCGCCGGCCGAGGAGACCGCCGCGGAAGCACCAGGCGACACTCAGCTCGAACAGATGGCCGGGCGGCTTGAGCGGGTCGAGTTGCTGCTGCTGGAGCTCACGAGACGGTGAGTCGCATCCCCACCGGGCCCAAAATCCGCATGGCACCCGGCGCGGTCACCGGCTTCGGGCCTCGCCTCGGGGACGTGCGCATCTCCACCGAAAAGGATGATTCCGAAACGCGTGGCCATCCGCGATATTGGTCTCCCATCGCCCGAGTGGCGAAACTGTTCGAACTCAACCGAGAAGGGCTCAACATGCAGCGCAGGCTCATGTTCGTGGGCGTTCTGCCTGTGCCGGGCATCATTCTTGCCGCGTTCGACAAGCAGCAGTACCTGTTTAGCGCTGCGCTCTGGGGGTTGTTGGTGGGCCTGAGCTATGCGGGCGGGGAGTTCTGGTTCCCGGCGCGGCGGATGGCAGCGGTCGCGGTGGTCGGTGCGCTGCTGAGCGCTCTGGGATTGGGCATCGGCGCAGGCGCTTGGGAGATCGTCGCGCTGGCCGCCTTCGTGGTCACGTTGCTGGCTGGTACTCGCGCTGCTGCTTCCGGGACGGCGACATGAGCGCTGATCCCGGCGACCCAAGCTTGCCGGGGTCAGCAGGGGCCAGCGATCCCGCGGAGGATGGAATGCTGGTGGCGGATGAGACCTCGCCGGATAGCGCGCGCGGGCGAGGCTCGAGAAGCCGGATCAGGCACGGTCTGTCAGAAGGGTGGCGGCTTGCGAAGATTGCCTATCGCGACCCCGAGCATGTCGCCGAGCGGATCGCGCTGCACAGCACGCAGAGCCTCGGCGAGCCATCTCTGGAGTGGGCACAGCGCGTCCGCAAGGAGCGTGAGGGGGTTCCGCGCGCGGTCATTGCCGAGCAGTTGCGCACCGATAGCGCGAAGATCGCCGCGATCGACGGGGCGGTCGCCGGGACGCCGTTTCTGGTCGCGCTGGTCCCGGGCTATCTGGTGTATCTCCGCCAGGAGGCGCGGATGCTGCTGCGCACCGCGGCGCTCTATGACCGCGACCCGCTGGCGCTCGAGACCGCCGCCGAGATGCTGGCGCTCCGCGGCGTGGACCCGACGGTCGACGCGGCCCGCTCGGCCCTGCTCGCGGTTCGGGACACACCGCTGCCCGAGAAGCCGGCCGCGCGCCGCCCGTGGCGTACGTGGGTCCGCGCCGTCTACGTGCTGCTGATCTACGGCGGGTTCCTCTCCGCCCCCGACGACAAGCGCAAGGAGGCGGCCCATCCGTGGGTGAAGACCGGGCTCGGGTTCCTGGCCTTTGCGATCTTCTGGGTGGTCACGTGTGTGTTCCCGCTCACCTTCATAATCGCGATGGCCTGGGGCTGCGACAGCAGCGCCCGTGATCTCGGGCGGCGAGCGCTGATCTTCTACGACAGCGAGCCCGACAGCGCGCAAGCGGCGATTGCCGCCGCCAAATTGCGTAAGGACCCGGGACACAACAAGCGCCAGATCCTGCGGACCATACTGCTGGTCTTCTCCGTCGCGCTCCCGATCGCATTCATCGCGTTCATCGACCGCGAGCGCCAGAGCACCGGCATCACCCCGCTCACCGGCGTCGGCGCCCTCGTCGCGCTCTCACTCGTGATCGCCACCGCCGTCATCGCTACCCGCCGCTAAAGCTAAACCTAGCCGCTCGATACGCGAGCGATCGAGCGCCCGCACCGCAGGCGCCGCAGCGGCGGGGGGCCGGTCGGACGGTGCCGGGGCATCACCCCAAACGGGTGATGACCGGGTCCGCCGTGACTGATGCCACCTCCCAGTACGTTCCTTCCTCCAACCCTCAACGCAAGAACGGAGCCTCTGAACTGCTCCTGGGTTTCGCGGAGACTTTGGTTTGCCGAGCGAGAAAGACACGGGAGTGCGTCCATGAGTGACGCGGCGACAGCGAGACCAGCACGGACACCCGCGAGGTCCGGTGTGGCGGGCAGCCCGCCGATGTGTTGGCGGGGTTCGGGATCACCGGCGATCCACGCGTGGGCCGGGCGCGAGGATCTTCTCGTCTCCGCGAGGGGACGTCCGCGTCTGGCCCGCGCAGGAGTTCGCCTGCGGGCGAGGTTCTGTCAGAGGCCCGTTTCGGCGGTGATCCTGCCGGATTTGACTGCCGCGGCGAGATCCTGATAGTCGCTGTCGTTTTGCTCGGCGTACGCGCTTGAGAACTCGACGATTGCGCGGTCAAAGCTGTCGCTGTTGCCGAGGTACGCTGCGATCGCGATCCGGTCGCCGCTGCGCGCGTGCGCACGGGCGAGCGTCCAGCCGCACAGCTTGCCGTACGTGGCCATGGCTTGAGGGACCATCTGCTCGATCTCCGCCGATCCCTTCCAGTCCTTCAGCTGACGGCCGTAGAAGTCGCGGGGCTTGCCGTCGAGCCCCGAGTCGATGTGCAGCCAGCCGAGGAAGATGTCGCTGGCGGCCTGCATCAGACGCTGGCCGACGACCACCCGCTCGCCGTGGTTTGAGAACTCGCTCGGGCCGAGGAATTCCTCGAGCACCGACGCCTCGGCCTCCTTCATCTGCAAGAACAGCGGGTCCTGGCCGTCGCGTCCGACCAGCAACGCGATATAGGCGCGGGTACCGACGCTTCCGACCCCGACCACCTTGCGCGCGAAGTCGGTCAGCTCGAACTCCTGCAGCAGTACCCGCCGGTCGAACTCGAGCGTCTCGCGGTAGCCGCGCAACAACTGGCGAAGCGCCTCGAACATCTCATCGCGCTCTCCGCCTTGCGTGAGCTGGTCGATCGGCACGATGAGCGGCGACTGATCGACGATCCGTGCCTTCCCGTCGACGTCGTGGCACAGCTTCGAGAACGCCGTCATGCTGTCCTTCGTCCGCGCCTTCGCGAGATTCTTCTCCGTTCGCTTCACCGCCTTAGGCTTGAATTGTGAGCGGTATTCCTGGATCGCGCTCTCAACGTCCAGGTGCGAGTACCACACTTCGAGGTTCTTCATCCCAGCGAAGTTGGCCATCGCGGTGCGGTACTGGCCGACCGTGTCAAGCACGATCCGTTCCTGCTCCTTCGCGCTAAAGCCGTTGTCGCGCGCCGCGATCAGCATGCTTGCCGCAAGTCGCTTGACATCCCACTCCCACGGACCCGGCAGCGTCTCATCAAAATCGTTGACATCGAACATCAGGCGCCGCTCCGGTGAGGCGAACACCCCGAAGTTCGACAGGTGCGCATCACCGCAGCACTGCACGTTCAGTCCCGACCGTGGCGTCGACGCGAGGTCATTGGCCATGATCAGCGCCGCTCCGCGATAAAACGTAAACGGCGATACCAGCATCCGCCCGTAGCGGATCGGAACGAGCTCCGGTACCCGCGTCTTCGCCTGACGCTCCAACAACGCGACCGGATCGGCGCGACTCGGCGGCGGCTCGAACTTCGCGTGATCCGCGCGCGGCACCGCACTCCGCGCCGCCTTACCACGCGCAACCCGCTCAGCCACCGACAGATGCGGAACGGCCGCGGGCTCCGGCTTCTTCCCCGGCGCGGCTGTCCCGCGTCGCGCAGCGGTCTTCCGTCTACTTGGAGTTGTGGTCGCCATCGCCGTTCCTTCCCTCAATCGTTATCGCATCAGCCAACGAGCGCTTCAAAGCCACCGACATTTCACAATGGTGTGGCATCAGGCTATGCCCCGGCGCGAGGCAGCACATCAGCCAAAAAGGATGAGAGCACCGCTCCGATAACGATATGCAGCCAAAACGCAGCGAATCAATCTCCCCGCGGACGGATTCATGGTCCGGCCAGGTTCGACCAAGCTAAGTGCAGCGCCTTGACCGGCGCCCGACCGCCCAGCCGAGCGCAAAGGCGCCGATCGCCGCGAGCGGGACCGGGTTCTTCCGGGCCTTCTGGGCGGCCTGGTTGGCGGCCGACGCGACGCTGTCCGGCGAGGCCTCCGTCGCCTTCCCGAGTAGATTCTCCTCCTTGGCGAGAAGGTCGTCCTTCTTCTCGCTGGCGTAGGCCTTGGTCTTCTCGAGCTTGTGCTTGGCCTGCGCCCTCAGATCGGTCTTCTCGGCCAGCGCCTCGATCGTGTCGCCGAGCTCCTGGCGCGTCGCCTCGATCTCCTCGCGGATCGTATCCGGGTCGGATGCTGCTGCGACCACTGTCGCTCCGCTTGCTGCCGACCCGCTTGTACTCGGCTCTTCGCCCATTCCACGCCCTCCGTCAGGCTTTCGACGATCTGCTCGGATACACGTGTCGCCACCTGCATTTTGGACTTGCCCTGCAGCGCGAGCAGGCCAGCGATCGCGCCCAGCACCACGGCGACGATCAGCGCCGACAGCCACGCCGCCACGGCGCTATCCAGCCCCAGCACCGCGGCGGCAACCAGCGCACCAAGCGCATCGAAACCGATCGCACCGGCTCCCCCGAACATCCCGAGGCCGGTCTCGATGCGCTTACCCTCCACCACGAGCTCGGCGTTGGCGAGCTCGACCTCCTGATGAGCTAGCGACTCGTTTGTTCGGACAGCTGGTTGACCAGCTCGCCCACCGATGCGTCGATGGGCGCGCCATTGCTGGTCCCGGCACCATTGGCCATCGCGAGCTCCTATCCGTCAGGCGATCTCTGCGAGTCGCTCAGCCAACACGATCCGCGAAGCGGCCTCGACCAACGCAAGGTGCGAGAACGCCTGCGGGAAATTGCCGAGGTCCCGGCCAGTGCCGACGTCGAACTCCTCGGCATACACTCCAAGGGGGGAGGCGACGTTCTTCAGGCGCTCCATCAGGTCTGGCGCCCGTTGCATCTCGCCGATGATCGCGAAAGCCGAGACCAGCCAGAACGAGCGGATCACGAACGTACCCTCTTTCCCGGACATCCCATCGTCGGTCTTCGCCGGTGCGGTAGCGCAGCACGAAGCCGTCCTCGGTCAGTTCGTCGGCGATCGCGAGCACGGTGGCCCGCAGCCGCTCGTCGCTGCCTGACAGGAAGCCGAAGATCGCGGCCAGCAGCGTCGAGGCGTCAAGCGCCTCGGTCCCGTAGTACTGGCACAGCACGCCGCGCTTGTCGACCCCGTGCTCGAGGATGTCGGCCTTGACCTCCCCGGCGGTCTCCTTCCAACTCGCAGCAAGGGCGGCGTCGCCGCGTATGTCTGCGAGCCTTGGTGCACGGTCCATCGCGACCCAGCACATCAGCTTCGAGGAGACGTAGTCCTGCGGCTTGCCGCGCGCCCCCCAGATCCCCTGGTCCGGCTGGCGCCACACCGCGGTGGCGCACTCAGCCTGGGACTGCACGAGCGGCCACAACCGCCGCGGCAGACGCTGGCTACGCCGCGTGTGCAGCAGCACCGAGTCCAGCGCCGCGCCGAACACATCATTCTGGCGCTGGTTAAAGGCACCGTTGCCCAGCCGGACCGGCCGGGCGCCGGCGTAGCCGGAGAGCTCCTCGCGCAGCGTCTCGGTCAGATCCCGTCGCCCGTCGATCCCGTACATGATCCGCAGCCCGCCGTCGTCGTTGCGCTCGAGGTCAGCGATGAACTGCATGAACTCGGCGGCGTCCCAATCGAGATTGAGGTAGTGCAGCGCCTGGAGCGTGAACGTCGAGTCGCGCATCCACGTGTAGCGGTAGTCCCAGTTGCGCTCCCCGCCCGGTGTCTCCGGAAGCGACGTGGTCAGCGCCGCCACCGTCGCTCCCGTCGGCATGTACGTGAGGCCCTTGATCGTGAGCGCCGAGCGCTGGATCAGCGGCCCCAGCCCGTGCTCCGGGATTCGCGCTCACGCGAGCCAATTACGCCAGAAACGCCTCGTGGCAGCCAGCTGCGCGTTCGCATCCTCGAGCCTGGCCGGCAGCGCAACTTGCTCTTCCTCGCCCCAGCCGAGCGCGCAGTAGAGATGCTGCCCGGCTTGCAGCACGTGCCGGGCCCGGGCGTGGTGCGCCTCGATCCCGACCAGCATGTCAGTCTGCAACGTGAAACCTCTGGCCAGCGCCAGTCGCCTCGGCCCGGTGGCGATCATCGCCGAGCGACCACTCGCCCGGTACGCGGCCGTAATCGAATCCTGGCTCGCAGACGAGCTCGATCTCGACCCACCCCTCGAGGCACTCGACGGTCCGCACGAGCACGTGCTCGGCGTCCTCATCGGCCGGCGGACGTGTGTGCGGCGTGATCGTGTCCTCGGCGCGACGCGGGCCCAACGTCAGCGCGTCACGAACGATTGCCCATCCGGTCGACGTCTTCCAGGAAGTGACCAGCATGTTCGTTCCGGGCTCGTAGGCCCGATCGCTGGGCACGTTGATCCCGAACGGCCCGAGCCGGAAGGCGCCCGCGCCCCGGTCAAGCAGCGAGCCAAACACACTCGGCGAGTCGAACCGCGGCACGCACAGCCAATCGACCGTTCGGTCCGGCGCGACAAGCGCCCCCGTGTGACAGTTCGACAGAAACGCATAATCCGCGATCGGGGTAAACGGCGACGGCGCCGCGCGCTCTGCGGCATCGTCGCCGACTGCTGCTTGTTCTCAACGGCGCGCCGGCCACCGTCGGCGGGCTTATCCGGCCGCGGCTTGCTCTTCGTCGCTGGCTCATCACGCCCTCCGAGGTTCACGCCAATTCTCCAGGTCACGATTGGTGTTGCCTCTCGAGTTCGTTCACGGCATCGGCCAAAGTGGAGGAAATCGCTCTTGTCGTTGTAGGCGACGGCGTGATGACTCCACCAGTGTCCTCGACGGGGTCGGGCGGCCTCTGGTTCGACGCGGCGGGCCGCGTGGCGGTGCCGGAGCAGAGTTCCCAAGGTCGACGGGCTGGCACGCTACGCGTCGTCGGCCTTTTGAGCGGAAGACTCGCTCGGGCGTTCCTGGTCCTGCGGAGCATGTTGGCGCTCGAACGCGACCGTAATCCGTTCTCGGAGATCGCGTTGCTGGGCTTCTGCCGACTCTCGCAGCGTGCGTTCGTCGGCGGGCATCAGCGCCCCGGCCAGCGAACGCGGCCAAAGCTCCTGGGCGAGCACGACGTTCACTTCGGCCGCGATCAACGTGATCTCCGCCGCGATCAACAACCAGGTGAGCAGCCCAATCACCGCCGCAAATCCACCATAGGTCTGACTGCTTCCCTTTAGCACCTTCGCTACATACACGCCCCCGACTGTCTGTAACAGCAGCCAGCAGCCGGTAGCGAGGGCAGCGCCTGGCAGGACCTGCCGGGTCGTGACCGCGGCCGAGGTGAGCAGCCGGAAGGACGCGAGAAACACGACGAGGTCAACGCCGACCGCCGCCGCAAGGCTGGCGATGTCTGCAGGCGCGGGTTTGATCGCGCCCGCGGTCGCAAATCCAACCGCCGCGGTCGTCGCGACGGTGATCGCGCCGACAGAGGCGAGCACGAGCAGGCCCCGGACCCGTGATTTCACAAACCCCGATCGACCTGTGTGAGGGACCGACCAGAGCTTATCGAGCGCTTTGCCAATCGCCAGCGTGACGCCCAGCCCGGTCCACAACGCCCCCACGAGCCCGACCACGAGGGCCACGCCGCTGCCCGTGAGCGACCCGATATGGCCGCTGATCTGGGGCCCGATCACGGGCATCAGCCTGAGCGTGGAGTCGAGAACCTGCTTTTGGAAGGAAGGATCGCCCTGCAGGGCGAAGCCGAGAATCGCGACAAAGACCAGCAGCAGCGAAAAGACCGAGAAGAAGCCCCAATACGCCACCTGGACCCCAAGGCCGGCAGCGTCGTCATCGACGAACTTCTTGACGACGGCGACCGGCACTCCGACCGTCGGATGGCGCGCTTGCCACCGGTCGGCACGCTCCCGGGTGTCGGCCCAGCTCACGAGCGGGCACCCAGCACGCGTGTGCAGGCCCTGGATTTCTGAGACCGCCGCAAAGCGGTCAGCCGCTCGCGCAACCCTACTATTGCTGGACGGGAGCAAGCCGGCGGTGTCGCGGTGGCGTTCACGTCGGACGGGATCAAGGTCAGGCCTCCTAACGATCAGGTGCGCGTAGGACGTCGAAGCTCAGGAGCGGATCACATCACCAAATCGACCGCGTGGGGCCGGGCTTCTCCGGCTCGACCCGCATCTGAGCGGCGGGTGCGCGAGCGGGCCAGATTCGGCGCGTCGGCTCGGCGATCAGCGCGATCCGCACGGACGCGATCGTCGACGATCGTGTCGTTGGTGAGCACCTCCGACGCGAGCCGTTTCTCGGGATCACTAGCAGCCGTCCTTCCGCGGTCCGGAGCAACGGCGAGATCGCTTAGTCCCGGATCTCGATCAACCCTGCGACCACACCAGACAGAGAGCGGGTGGACGATGGACAACGCGGCGCGTGACCACAGTCAGTGATCCTTGGGTTCAACTGACGGGCGGCCTCTCGACCGCCCGCCATGCCGTGACGCGTGTGGCGCCAGACGTCGTTTCTAACTCGCGACGGTTTCCTGCTTGGCCAGTTCCTTCTCCGCGTCCTCGAGGTCGGCCTTGAAGTCCTTGCTGTCGGCGTCGACCTCCTTCTCGCGCCCCTCACCGTGACGTGAACTCTGTCGCTTGATGCTGTTCAACAGTCCGGAAGGCACGGTTCGGCTCCTTTATTGATTGGAAGATCGCGGTAGCGCTCTCACCCGCTGCGAGATGCGCGCGAGTGACGCTCGGGATAAGCGGCCCGGGCCTGCGGCGTCCACATGTGGCCGTCGAATTGCGTCTGCGAGAGCCAAGGTGTGCTAGGCGCGGCGCTCGGCGATCCCGGCGCTGTAGGCGATCAGGTAGCAGAGCACGCCGAGGAACGGGAGCACGATGATGAACACCACCCAGGCGGCCTTGGCCCAGCCTGAGAGGTCGGGGCGGCTGAAGATGTCGATCAGCGCCAGGATCACCATCCAGATCCAGATCACGAACACCATGAAGATCAGGATGTCCCATAGGATGTCGAGGAACGGGTAACTGGTCGCGAAAGTCAGCATCAGATTGCCTCCTAGGGCAATCCCGCCAGGGAATGACGGGGGATGCGGGGTCGGTCGTTGGCCCGTAACGCTAAAGCCGGGAGACCGATGTGGCATCGGCCAAAATGGCCGATCTCGTCCCACCGTCAGCCAACGGCGATTCGGCATCGCGACGCCAATTGAGTTCTGGACCTGGGATCGTGACCTTGGCTTCTGTGGATCCGAGGCCGAACTGGTCGATGATCTCGACGGCGTCAGATCGGCCTGTGACGCCGAGCTTG